>Ga0208902_1000041_pt1 | contig 93352 bp, 99 predicted proteins | sample AntAceMetag02UKH_FD_184767 | JGI IMG/M metagenome (GOLD analysis project Ga0208902, IMG submission 184767) | Saline lake microbial communities from Ace Lake, Antarctica - Antarctic Ace Lake Metagenome 02UKH (SPAdes) (version 2) | ecosystem: Environmental > Aquatic > Non-marine Saline and...
CCTCTTTGTGAGACTGAAGACTATATTAAATGTCCGATATTTATAGAGAGCAGTAAGCGAGATAAGGAAAAATAAACATTCATATTTTCGATAGAGCCGGATATTTTTTATCACTTTATAAATTTAAAATATATGGATAACGAAACAAAAGAGCTATATTTGGAGGAAATGGGGTTTCAGCTTAAGGAGTGGAATAACAGAGTTGAGGAACTTAAGGAAGAAGTCGAACTATCAGAGAATATTGATAAGGTAGAGGTTCGTAAAACAATTGGAAAGATTCAAGATAATATAAACCAGGCCCAAAGAGGGCTTCAGGTAATTGATTTTGCCGGTAAAGGTTTATGGCAGGAGTTAGCCAATGATATTGATCAGATAGCCGCGAATATTAATAAAGATATTCAAATAATTTCAGCTAAATTTGAATAAAGAAAGGTGAGTTTATGAATAAAATGCCGAAGAAAATAACTCGTCCCCCGGTAAAAGAAGTGAAGAAAGAGTTTAAAAAAGGAAAAAGAAAGGGCAAGAAATGAAAAAGCTATTTCTTGAAGATGTATTTGATTTTCTTAAATCTCAGGAATTTATTTTTATTGGTACTGCCGATTTAAAGAATAGGCCGCATACCTCAGCTAAACCACTTTTAAAATTGGAGTCGGATTCAGTATATTTAGTGGATTATATTATCGGCCGTACCTCAAAGAATCTAGGTTTAAACCCTAAAGCTTCTCTTTCCTTCATTGATATGGATAAATTAATCGGTTATCAACTTTATGGCCAGGCAAAGGTTTTGCATCAGGGTTCGGAATATGAGAAACTCTTACACGAAATTCATGAACAGCAGGTGCGTTTTGTTACTAAACGTCTGGTCTCAGGGGTGCGCAAAGGAAAACATAGCAAAGGCAGTGAGCTTATTTCTTTAAAGGTGGTCAATATATTCAAGATCAAAATAAAAGAAGTAATGCAGCTAAGGCCTAACGGAGATATTGACAAAGTATTCATGGGGGAAGAGAGTAATGAATAGATGGATGATGCGAAGAAGATAGAACAAAGAGTAAGGGATTTAAAAGAAATAGCCATTGTTATTGATATCTGGGATGATGTCTTTTCTGACTTTGATCTTCGTCCCCTGAATCAGCGGACAGTATCGGGAGACTTCGTAGATGAGCTGAAAAAACGTTATCAGGAAAACCGCAAAGGCGATTTTACTATAACTATTTATGCTCCTCAGTCTTTAAGAAATTTAGAATCAGAGAAAATGGTTTCCCAGAGGCTGAAGAAACATTCTCGGCTTATCTTTTTGCAGAAGAAGAAAGACCTGATGCGTAGGCGCCTGCGTGGTTTTATTTTTGTTTGCATCGGGATAGCGGCTTTAAGCTTTCTCACCCTCGCCACCTATTTTAAATTTTTGAGTAAACTGGCTATTGAAATTAGTGCTATGATACTTGCCTATGAAAATCTACATCCGAACTTTCGGCTGATTGATGGCTATGCTTGCACGGGATGATTTTGAAGCTATTTTTATAATTATGGGAACAGCTAATTTCTTGAAAGAAACAATTTAAAAGGAGAATATTTATGGCACGATTGACAATAAAGAAGTCGAAAATAAAAGATGCATTCAATAAAAGGTTTGAGGTTTCTGATTGGTATAATTGGCAATGGCAGATTAAACATACTATTCGTGATATTGAGACATTTGAAAAAAATACAGGGATTGTATTTGATAAATATGTAAGGGGTGAATTGCAGAAGACAATAGAACGGTTTCCTTTGGCAATCACACCCTATTATTGTTCGTTGATTGATGTAGAAGACTATGAGCAAGATCCAATTTTTAGACAGGCTTTTCCTGCCGTCGAAGAGCTGAAAAGTAGCAGCGGAGATATGAGTGACCCTTTGCATGAAGATTCAGATAGCCCGGTGCCTGGGGTAACACATCGCTATCCAGATCGAGTGTTGTTCTTAGTGAGTAATATATGTTCTATATATTGCAGACATTGTACGAGAAAGCGAAAAGTTGGTGATAAAGATAGTATCCCGAATAAAACAACTCTTAAAAAAGGAATTAAGTACATAAAAGATAATCCCCAAATACGAGACGTCCTTTTATCTGGTGGTGATCCCTTAATGCTTTCCGATGAATATCTTGAGTGGCTGCTTATCGAGCTAAAAAAGATCAAGCATGTTGAAATTGTTCGTATTGGCACACGAATGCCTGTTGTGCTGCCTTATCGAATTACAGATAAGTTAGTATCCATGCTGAGAAAATATCACCCCATATGGTTAAACACACATTTCAATCATCCCCGTGAAATAACACATTCTTCACAAGAAGCCCTAAAGAAATTAGCAGACGCGGGAATTCCTTTGGGCAACCAGACTGTTTTACTTTCGGGAATAAATGATTGCTGTCGAATCATGAAGGCGCTTGTACATAAGCTTTTGCAGAATCGCGTGCGACCGTATTATTTATACCAATGTGATTTATCTGAAGGTTTAGCACATTTTCGTACGCCAGTGGGAAAGGGGATAGAGATTATAGAAAGTTTGATTGGGCATACGAGTGGACTAGCAGTCCCAAGATATGTGATTGATGCTCCCGGAGGAGGAGGAAAAATTCCAGTAATGCCTCAATATCTTATTTCCTGGTCAACTAATAAAGTTATTCTACGCAATTACGAAGGTGTTATTACAACATATAAAGAGCCTGATTCTTATGAACCTATTTTTTGTGATCGCAATTGCGAACAATGTACTTTACAACTAAAATTAGATGGAGCCGAAGAAAATGCCGCTGTTGGAATAGGGAAGTTATTTTCTGATTATGATAAGACCATCTCTCTTACGCCTTCAAGCAATGAACGTCTTAAAAGGAGAAAAGAAAAGTGAGCAAGACCTTTGACTCTATTGAGAAAATGCGTAATTCTGTGATCCAGCATGGGATGCGCAGTGATAGAGTCTATTTAATGAAATTAGACTTATCGGATATGTCTAGCATTCTGAATGATATTGATAATTTGGCAGTTAAGTGCGGATACTCAAAAGCTTTCGTGAAGGTTTCAGCTATAGTTGTAAGTGAATTTGAAAACCATGGATATGAGAAAGAAGCGGTAATCCCGTTTTTCTTTGACGGAGAGATAGATGGAGTTTTTCTTTCGAAATACTATAAAAAAGAAAGAAAAGAAAACATATATTCGCAGAAAATAAAAGACATTATTTTTTTAGCACAAAAGAAAGCTCATGATAGAATTCAAGAGAATCATAAATTCAAATGGTATAATATTTATCTGGCTAAAGAGTCCGATGCAGGCGCAATGAGCAAAGTATATCGAGAAGTATTTCCGTCGTATCCTTTTCCGATTCATGATCCGGAGTATTTACGTGAGACGATGAAAAGGCATATAGATTATTTTATTGTGCGTCACGGTCAAAATATTATTGCGCTTTCTTCAGCAGAAATGGATCAACAATCTAAAAATGTTGAGATGACTGATTTTGCCACATTGCCTCAATATCGAAAACAAGGAATAGCGCAGAAATTACTTCATGAAATGGAGAGAAACATAAAAGAAAAAGACTTTCGGATGTCCTATACTATTGCCCGAGCTATGTCACCAGGAATAAACATAACATTTGCTCGATGCGGATACACCTATGCTGGAACACTTATTAACAATACCAACATCTCAGGATCTATTGAAAGCATGAATGTTTGGTATAAGAAGCTTTGAATAGGGTATACCAAAAAAAGAAGAAAGAAAATATGTTAGAAAAATCAAACAATTTTGCCCAAAGAATGCCTCACGTCTATATTAAGACGTTCGGTTGATAGATGAATGATAGAGATTATCTTGTTAGCCTTGTGCCCATCCAAGACGAAAATGCAGGAAAAAGGAAGAAAAAATTGTAAGATAGGTAGAATCTTTTATTGTTTAAAAATAAAAGCATTTATTGTATTATCATTGATAAATAAGGAGTATTGAGAAAACACCTAATCGAATCTTCTCTTCTCCATCCTCTATGATAGCATCTTGATTAATCAGCTGCTAAATCAGTTTTATGTTTATTTTCGAGCCTGACTTGGGTATTCACATTAAGTTACAACTCGTATCTTTAAAATAAACCTAGTTAGCCGTAATGCTAGAATTCATAAGATTAATTTGTTATTCTGAAGCAGAGATAGAGATCGATATTGATATCGAGTAAACAAGGCTAAACAGCAACAGACAACAACACGATTAAACAGGATTAAGTAAATAAGTTCGAGTCCTACCCGGGGAAATTAGCCCTTGACTTTTTTTAATCCTTAAAATAGAATGCCCATATGGATTCGACAATACCACCTTTAAAAATTAAATCTGATATGGTATTTAAAGATGTTAATGGTGAAGCTTACAAACTCTATTTAAATACAGCGAAAAAAATTGTTTTAGGACATAGAATATATCATTTGGAAGAGTTTATAAGAGATACCCTTTTGAAACCCTCTACTATAATAGAGAGTAACCATGCTCGTAGTTGTGCTTTATTACGCACAGAAGTTGCCAGATAAGAATTATAGAGTTGTGGTTGTAAATGTGAAAAAAAATGTGATAGTAACAGCTTATATAAGTAATAAGCTTAAAGGGGGAAAAGTGATATGGTAGACAAATCAGATAAGGATAATTTAAGATTTTCGTATGATACAGATGTAGACGTTCTGTATATGTCTATTGGTATGCCTCAAGAGGTTATAGGTGAAATGGATAACGAGGGTATAATTGTTGAATTTGACCCTGCTCATTCTAATAAGATTTTAGGCATTACCATACTTGATTTTCAGAAGAGATTTTCTTCGTCTCATACCAAATCTTTGCCTGTCAATATGATAGCAGAGCTACAAATTGCTTGAAACCCCACGATTGTTAGTAATTCAACAAACATAGCCTTTTGAGCATACTTTATTAGCTTCTGCTGTGTAGAGCCAGTTGCGAAAGTCGTCCAATACGGGGAGCCAAATATGACAATCAGCCGAAACTGAAAAGGATCGGGTCTGATTAATAATCAAACCCCACAGACTGTTTTTCAGTTTGTGGGGTTTTGTTTAGGATGATATGAAAAACAAGAATGTTTATATAATTGCGGGACCCAACGGTTCAGGTAAAACGACTTTTGCTAGGACGTTTTTACCTGAATATGCAAAATGTGATAGATTTATTAATGCTGATCTTATTGCAACTGGACTATCGCCTTTTTCTCCTCAACAAGTCGCTATTAAGTCAGGCAAGCTGGTATTGGAGCAAATAAAGGAATATTCAAATAACGGTGTTGATTTTGGTTTCGAGACGACTATGTCAGGGGTAACGTATTTGAAATATTTCAAAATGTTAAAAGAAAAGGGATATAAGATTCATATCTATTTTCTATGGATACCCAGCTCACAGCTTGCTATTGTTCGCGTTAAAGATCGTGTAGCTCAAGGTGGGCATAATGTGCCAATTGCTGACATAAGGCGCAGATTTGAGCGAAGCACAGAAAAATTTTTCAATCAATATCGTTTGTTGGCTGATCAATGGATGCTATTTAATAATTCAGAGTCCAAGCCAAAACTTATCGCAAGAAAACAAAATGTTCATATAGATGTTATTGATCAGGATTTATTTGAAAAGATTACCCAAAAGGTTGGAGTTGATTTATGAAAAAAAGAATGACGATACAAGATAAAGCCGAGACTGCTATGAAGAAAGCCATCAAGAAGGTTGTTGCTCAGCACAAAAAAGATGGTCGTCCGCTTGCGGTATGGGAAGATGGTAAAGTTAAGAAGGTCGCGGCTAAATAGGAGCTATTATGAAATTCGAAGTGGATAATATCGGGAAATTTAAAGTGGTATACGTGGATATTTTTACGGCCCCACAATAATATTTGATGAGAAAGTTGTGCAGGGAAACTTCCGTGAGATCTCTTATGTAAGATTTTATTCATTAGATAGTTTTAAGGAGCAGTTTAAGCAACTATAATCAGTTCTTTACACATTATTTTTGCCTCCTCCGTCATATACCAGTTGCGAAAGTCGTCCAATACGGGGAGCCAGTAAATGACCTCGAACTCAAGTTCGAGATAATAAATAGTGCCCTGAATTCAATGTAGTCCAGGGCATTTTTTATGTCTTGTCAGGTCAAAGAGCTAGGCGAGGAATTTATCTCCCCTTATCGACGATTCAAAACTTCAAATCTCTTTTTGCTAGGGTTATTTTATGGTATAATTTCTACATTGTTACGGTAATAAAAGTTGGCGGTGGTAAGTTAGTTTGTCGTGGACAGGTTGTGGAAAAAATTACGGATCAGTATGAAATGTTATATGAAAAAATAATTCAAGAGAGAGTTAAGGCATGATTGTCGTCGAACAAGTCACAAAATATTTTGGTAGATTTCAGGCCCTAAAGGATATCTCCTTTGAAATTAACAAAGGAGAAATTGTTGGGTTTTTAGGTCAGAACGGTGCTGGGAAAACCACGATTATGCGTATTTTGACTTCGTACCTTCCTGTTACATCTGGCAAGGTTACTATTGCTGGAAAAGAAGTATCTAAGAACTCTTTGGCTATTCGTAAGAAAATAGGGTATTTGCCTGAGACGCCGCCACTTTATTCTAATATGACGGTTAGGGATTACCTTAAGTTTGCCGCTCAACTAAAAAATGTTCCCGTTAAACAACAGCGTATTCAAATAGATAAAGTAATAGAATCGTGCAGCCTCCAAAGCGTTCAGCGTAAAACCATTGATATCCTTTCTCGGGGGTATAAACAAAGAGTGGGTATTGCTCAAGCCATAATTAATGATCCTCAAGTTTTGATTTTGGACGAGCCGACGATTGGGTTGGATCCGGTCCAGATTATTCAAGTGCGTAATCTTATTAAAAGTTTAGAGTATGAAAGAACGGTGATTTTAAGCACACATATTCTTTCTGAGATTCAACAGATTGCCCAGAGAGTTTTAATAATTAAATCCGGTGAAATTATCGTTAACGAAACTTTAGAAAACCTCGTAAAAGAGTTCGGGACAAATCTCGAAGATATATTTTTAAGATTACATTCTGTTAAGGAGAACTAGTAGTTATGAGCAAAATATTTGCTATTGCCGCAAAGGAACTAAAAGCCTATTTTAAATCTCCCATAGCTTATATTGTTTTGATTGTTACTATTTCGGTTTTTAACATATTCTTTTTTTTGATAATTGACCAAGACCAAGAGGCTAGCTTGCGCGATGTATTCAAAATCATGGAGTTTTTGTTTATTTTCATTGTACCGCTTTTAACTATGAAAACATTTGCTGAGGAGAAATTCTCCGGCACTATGGAATTTTTAATGACTACCCCGACGACAAACACTGAAATTGTTCTTGGCAAATATTTGGGCAGTCTAATATTTTTCTCGCTGATTATTGGATTAACAACGAGCTATTATTTCATTCTCGAATTTTTTGGTCAACCCCAACGGTTGGCGATACTGACAGGATATTTAGGTGTTTGGTTGGAGGGTGCTTTATTTATTGCCATTGGCATTCTGGCTTCTTCATTGACAAAGAATCAAATTATCTCCGCGATAAGCTCTTATGTAATCTTATTCCTATTGTACTTCTCAATAAGCTTTATCAAGTATTTCAGCGGCCATGGGGAAACTTTGATTCGATATATCGGCACTTGGAGCCATGCCGAGAACTTTACCATGGGACTTATCACTATGGCGGATTTGGTGTATTATCTAAGCGGTATTTTTATTTGTATCTTATTCACAAGGCTTAGTATTGAGAACCGATTATGGCGTTAAAGAAAAAACTTATAAATCTCTCTTTACTATTTGCAATGGGGATGTTTTGTCTTTTATATGGTTTGGGAGCTTCTTATATAGAAAACCATTTCAGTAAATTAACCATCATTATTTCTTTAATTGGTATAAGTTGTGTTTTGATTTTTCTTTTTGAGTTAAGAAAATTTACCAAAAAGTCAGCGCGCGGTTTTCAATGGCAGAAGTATGGGTTTAGTGTATTGGTAACTGTGTTCCTTTTAGCTCTTCTCGTGGGGATTAACTATTTAGCGTATCGTTACAATCTGCGTTGGGATGTAACTAAAGCCAAACAACATACCTTATCGGAAAGTACTTCCACAGTTATTAATGATCTTCAACGGGAAGTTAAAATTGTCGCTTTTTATGTAGGAATACCGCCAAAGTATTTAGAAGACTTGTTTAAGGAATATGAAAGGTGTTCTCAAGGAAGGATCAAAGCCGAAATCATTGATCCTATCGTGCGGATTGGTTATGCTGCTCAATTTGGTAGCGTAATAAGCGGAAAAGAAAGAAAGGTCATAGCTCTCTCTGGTAGTGAGCGTAAGGATATTGATTTTACCAACGAACCGTTATCTGAAGATCAGGTAACCAATGCCATTATTCAAGTAGCAAGAGATAAGCGCGTTGTTTACTTTTTAACCGGACATGGAGAATACGATGTTTCTGATGATGGTGATAATGGCTTGAGTATTCTAACGCGGATACTAATCGCCAATAATATAGAAGTAAAAACGGTGATGTTGGGAGTAGAAGAAAAAGTTCCCGAAGACTGTGATGTCCTTATTGTTGCTGGGCCTCGAAATCCTCTAATAGAAGAAGAGGAAGAGATTATTAAAGGGTACTTAGAGAATGGCGGTGACGCTTTCTTTTTAATTGAGAATACCCCTATTACTACACCCGATAAACCACTAACAGAAGAAGAAAAGCGCAAGAACCCTTCTTTAAACAACATTCTTAACCATTGGGGAATAAAGATTGCCGATGATATTGTTGTAGATTTAGCTAATCATATTGGGCAGGATGTAGGGTGCCCGGCTACCCGCAATTACCCGCCGCACAAAGCTATTATTAAAGATTTGGATTATACTTTTTATATCCGTCCTCGTTCAATTTCTATTTTAGAAAATCGACGCAAATTAATTAAGGTAGCCCCAGTGGTTTTAACCGCTTCAGACGAAAGTAGCTGGGGCGAAACGGATCGGACTCTCAATGTTAAATTTGATAAAGGTGTAGATGTTCCAGGGCCGGTTCCCATTGCATTTGCTATTTTGGAGCCAAAGCAAGAGAATGAATCTTCTGATACCCGTATCGTTGTTTTCACTGATACAGACTTTTTATCGAATGGTTTTATTGAGAAATATAGTAATGCCCAGATGGGGTTGAACGTTATTAGTTGGCTTTCAGATTTAGAATATAAGATTTTTATCAATCAGAAGGAAATTAAAGTCGAACGGCTCGATTTGACGAGCAAGCAAAAACGAATGGTGGTTGTTATCCTTTTTGTTATACCTCTTCTTATTGGTATTGGAGGGATAATGACTTGGCTTAAATACAAAGGGTCAAGTTGAAGGCAGAGAGATTGCAGAAGTGGTTTTAGAAAGAAGGTTTAAAAGATAACTATATGAGTAATTCGAAGAAATTTCAGCAAAGAGTAAAAGATTTAAAAGAGATAGCAATTGTCATTGATACTTGGGATGATGTTTTTTCTGATTTTGATCCCAGCCCCTTAAATGAACGGACAGTCTCCGGGGATTTTGTGGAAGAGTTAAAGAAGCGCTATAGGGAGACACAACGGGGAATTTTCATAATTTCTATTTATGCACCGCTTTTTTTAAAGGATTCTAATTCCGAACGTATGGTAACCCAGAGATTAAAAAAACATTTTCGTTATGTTTTTCTGCTCAAAAAGAAAAATCTTACAAGAAGGCGGGTTCGGGGATTGATTTTTGTGGTGGTTGGCATATTTTCATTGACTTTCCTGACTTTGGCGACCTATTTTAATTTTTTGACGAAATTAGCGCTTGATATGAGTGCTATCGTTCTTATGCCATTAGGATGGTTTGGCTTTTGGGAAGGTTTGTCTAAGCTTATTGATACTTCACCGGCTTTTATTCGAGAAGAAAAGTTATTTGAGAAATTGTCAAAAGCATCCTACCGATTCAAGTATCTTGAGGCAAAGTCTGAACAAGCTACCAAGTAGACCCTAAACAATAGGGCTTGATGTCATCTAGTTGTGAAAATCATCTTCTTGGGGGAGCCAGTTTAATCTCTCTAAATTTGAATAGAGAGATGCCAATCTCTTTATCTCTGAATCGTGGTTTAGTTAATGCAGGGCACTATCGTCGATATTCTAAGCAATTTGAGTAATATTTGGGACATTAACTAGGAATCGGGTAAGCGTAAACAGAGATATTTGATCGAATGAAGAATTTGATAAAAATTCAGCTTGCACCTACGGAGAATATGTGTTATATTCTACGCATAAGATGCGAAGATTAGAGAGTGCTTTCTCCGCATAAGACATAAAAGGGGGAATAGGATGGAATATATACATCAGCTAAAGGTTTGGCCAAAATTTATATGGGATCATGAAAAGATTGCGTCCCCTCTGGGGATTGTGCGCAATCGCCAGGGACGATTGATCGGTCGCATGGAGACATTAGGTTTTTCCTTACGGTCAGAGGCCATACTGCAAACTCTTACTCTTGATGTTTTAAAGAGTAGTGAAATTGAAGGGGAGATCCTTGATAGAAGCCAAGTGCGTTCATCGATAGCGCGTAGGCTGGGGATGAAAATTAGTGGGCTTGTTTCTTCTGACCGTTATATTGACGGTGTTGTGGAGATGATGTTGGATGCTACTCAGAATTTCAATAAGCCATTGACGAAAGATCGGCTGTTTGGCTGGCATGCGAGTTTATTTCCAGCGGGACGTAGTGGGATGCATAAAATAACTGTTGGCATTTGGCGCAATGATGTTCAAGGCCCCATGAGGGTTGTTTCCGGTGCCATTGGTCGTGAGCGTGTGCATTTTGAAGCGCCGGATGCTGATCGCCTTAAAGGGGAAATGAAGAATTTTTTAAGCTGGTTTAAAGGAGCAGCGGACTTAGAACCAGTGCTTAAAGCGGGTATTGCGCATTTATGGTTCGTGACCCTTCATCCTTTTGAAGATGGCAATGGGCGTATTGCTCGTGCAATCACGGATATGCAGCTTGCACGTACCGATAACAGCCGAGAGCGTTTTTACAGCATGTCCGTTCAGATTCGTCAAGAACGGAATACTTATTATCGTATTCTTGAGAAGGCGCAGAAAAATATTCATACTGCAAAAGCTGGAATTGATATTACGGTATGGCTCGTGTGGTTTTTGGATTGTTTGAATCGGGCACTTGAAGCAACTGAAAACACGCTTGCTGATGTGTTTAAAAAAGCTCTCTTTTGGGAATCTCATCCGGCTGAATTGATTAATCAACGGCAGCGAGTCATGATCAACAAGTTATTTGACGGTTTTGAAGGAAAGCTTGTTTCTTCCAAATGGGCGAAGATTACAAAATGTTCGCAGGATACGGCGTTGAGGGATATCCTTGATCTTGTTGAGAAGGGGATCCTTATCAAAGATTCTGCAGGTGGGCGTAGTACAAATTATTTGTTAAAAGATTTGTAAAAGAATTCGCTAAAAAAGGTATAATGCTTGCAAAGATTAATTCATGGATTACGCGGGAAAAAAGTTGCGATAGGTTTCGGGAGGATTGATATGCTTGAGCTAAATGACATTCGGTATGAAGTTTCTGACCCAGAAAACAATAATGATCTTTACCCGATTATTAAAGGGATTAATTTTCGTTTTGATACGGGAAAGTTTTATGCCATTACTGGACCCAATGGTAGCGGCAAGACAACGTTGGCTAAGTTAATTATGGGGATCATACCTGTCTCAGGCGGCAACATAATCCTGGATGGCGTGTCGATTGAAGGTATGAGTGTTACAGAAAGGGCGCAAGCTGGGATTGCCTATGCATTTCAGCACCCGGCTCGTTTTAAAGGCGTCACCTTTCGCGATATAATGAAAATTGCCAGTGGGAATAAAGATGAATCCGAATTAGTGAAGACCATTTCATCTTGCGGGATTTGTTCTTGTGATTTTCTCGATAAGCCTGTTGATAGTAAGCTTTCTGGAGGGGAAATAAAAAAAATTGAATTGGCATCAGTAATGGCCCGTATTCCTAAGTTGGCTATTTATGATGAGCCGGATACAGGTATTGATCTGTGGACCATTGCGCCAATGGTTGTGAGGCTCAAGCGTGAACAAGAACAACATGGAACAACGACTTTAGTGATCAGTCATAACAAGGCTTTTTTGGAGGCGGCCGACGTGCTTTTGCTTATTCGAGATGGTAAGATTGTATACTCTGGCGATTTTGATGGCGCTCGTCTGTTACTTGAAGATTTAAGTGCTTGTAATTATAAAAATGAGTGTGAAGGAGAAAATGATGCTGAATGCTATCGATAAGAAATTGCTCAAGGCTGTAGCTGATCTCGAAGACATTCCCAAAGGCGCTTTTAACATTCGAAAAAACGGAAAACTTCTTTCACGTAAAGTGTCGGCTAATATTGAGATTGAGTCTGATAAAGATCGTGATGGGATTATCGTACGGGTCGCGCCGGGAACTGTAAACGAGTCTGTGCATATTCCCGTGATTCTTAGTCAAGCGGGTTAATGAGGCTCACTTGGAAGCTGGTAGCTCGTTGCTGATGACTGAACGTGTTATGACAGATGGCGTACAGCTTGCAACTTCGAATAATAAATTTGTTTTGGCTGGGCCAGGCAGCAAAGCTAATATGATATCGCGATCTGTGGTTAAGGGTAATTCCAGACAAGAGTTGTATATGGAATTAGAGGCTCGCGCTAAATCCTTTGGGCATATCGAGTGCGAAGCCATAATCATGGATAATGGCGTAAATATAACGACTCCTGTTCTTAAAGCGCTGCATCCGGACGCGGAAATGACTCATGAAGCCTCAATTGGTAAAATCGCAGATGACCAATTAATCAAGTTAATGAGTCTTGGAATTACTTATGACGAGGCTGTAAACATAATTATTCAAGGATTTCTTAGTTAAATAGAGGGGGAAAACATGGGTGATAAAAAAATATTATTTTATGATGCTAAGCCTTACGATTGGAAAGTTTTTGACGAGGTAAACAAAGATTATGGTTTCAAAATTGAATATTTCAATGGGCATCTTAATAACAGCACAGCATCTTTAAGCAAAGGATATAATTCTGTCTGTGCCTTTGTTAATGACCGTGTTGATAGAAAGAATATTAATACTTTAAAGGATTGTGGGGTTGAATTAATCGCTTTGCGAAGTGCTGGTTACAATAATGTTGATCTTAAGGCTGCTTACCAGAGCATCCATGTTGTTAGGGTTCCAGCATATTCTCCCTATGCTGTTGCTGAGCATGCAGTTGCTTTAATGCTTAGTTTGAACAGGAAAATTCACAGAGCTTATTATCGTATTCGTGATGGGAACTTTTCTATAAATGGATTATTGGGTTTTGATATGCATCAAAAGACACTTGGTGTTATAGGTCTGGGAAAGATAGGAAAATGTTTAATTAATATTGCCTTTGGGTTTGGTATGAAAGTTGTTGTTTATGATAAGTTCGAAGATGAGAATTATGCGAAAGAAAAAGCATTTCAATACGTTTCGCTGGAAGAATTGTACAAAGAGTCAGACATTATTTCCTTACATTGTCCTCTTAATTCAGAAACAAATCATTTGATTAATCAGGAAAGTATACGAGAGATGAAAAAAGGTGTAATGATAATAAATACCGGAAGAGGAAAACTTATAAAAACTGAAGCCCTTATTGAGGGATTGAAGAATGGGATGGTTGGCTCTGCTGGTCTTGATGTTTACGAAGAGGAAAGTGAGTATTTTTTCGAGGATTTTTCAGATTCGATGATTGAAGATGACGTTTTAGCAAGACTTTTAACTTTTCCTAATGTTTTAATTACATCGCACCAAGGGTTTTTTACAAAAGAAGCCCTAGGAAATATTGCGAAAACAACATTGGAAAATATTAAGGAATATTTTGAAGGTGGTTTTTTGAAAAATGAAATTTGCTACCAATGCGATCAAGAATGCAGGAAGAAGCAAAAAAAGAGATGCTTTGAATAACAGAAAGAAAAAATATGGAAAATAAATCAAATTTAATTGGCAATGTAAGTGTGCTTAAAGGTCTTATCACCTACCAAGAAGGCTCAGTCGTAAATAAAGAAATAATTAAAAAGAAGTAGGCACTGTAACGATTTTTGCTTTTGATGAAGGGCAGGGTTTGAGTGAGCACTACAGTTTCATTTGATGTTCTGGTTAATGTTGTTGATTGGCCTCTCTTTTAAATCGATAACGATAAATTGTTTGATTTCATAATCAAAAATATCATACTCTATGTTGGGTAAATTTATTTTTGCATTTTTAATGGTTATCAGGTAAGATGACTAACTTGTTTTAAAGAAGTTATTTGTATTTTTGTTAGAGTTAAAGAAGGTTGAAAATAATGCCAAATCAAAAAAGAAGAAAAGACATACGTAATATTGCAATAGTCGCTCATGTTGATCATGGAAAAACAACTTTGGTAGATGCATTGCTTAAGTACACAGGTGCCCATAAGTTTGAAGATGGTGAAACGACTATTATGGATTCAAATCCTTTAGAAAAAGAAAGGGGGATTACGATTTTTTCAAAGAATGCTTCTTTTAATTATAAAGGCGTACAATGCAATGTCGTAGATACTCCTGGGCATGCTGATTTTGGAAGTGAAGTAGAACGTATTCTTGAAATGGTTGATGGTGTACTCTTGCTTGTTGATGCTGTGGATGGGCCTATGCCCCAGACTAAGTTTGTGTTGAAGAAATCGCTTGAGTTACACTTAAAGCCAATTCTTGTTATTAATAAGATGGATCGTCTGAATGCTCGACCTAATAAGGTTGCTGATATGACATTTGATCTTTTTTGTGAGCTTAATGCATCTGACGAACAACTTGATTTTCCTATAGTCTATGCATCTGGTCGCAATGGACATGCTACTCTTGATCTTGATGAACCTAACGATAACATAAAACCTTTGTTGGATACTATTTTGCATCGAGTGTTACCACCAATTGCTAATCCAGAATTACCTTTCCAAATGTTGGTGACTATGATTGACCATAACTCTTATTTTGGGCGCATTGCCATTGGACGTATATTTCATGGTGCTATACATGTTGATGATCCAATTGTTCTTATAAAGCGTGATAATTCAACTGTAATATCTAAAGTAACCAAAATTATGAAGTATAAGGGTTTAACTCCAATAGATGTGACTGAAGCTATGGCTGGTGACATTATAATGATAACTGGAATTGAGGGGGTATCAATCGGTGAAACACTAGCTAATATTGATAATCCTAAAGCATTGCCTGCCGTTAAAATTGATGAACCAACAATATCGATGAATTTTTCTCACAACAGGAGTACGCTTGCAGGCAAAGATGGAGGGATATTCTTAACCTCACGCCATATTCGTGAATATCTTGAGCATGAGGCAATGGTTAATGTGGGGATAAGAGTTGAAGAAATCGGCAAAGGCGAGAGATTTAAAGTTTCCGGTAGAGGGGAGCTCCATTTAGAGGTTCTTATAGAAACAATGCGGCGTAAGGGTTATGAATTAGAAGTATCAAAACCACAGGTTATTTTAAAGAAAATGGGTGATAAAATTCTTGAGCCTGTAGAAATTGTGGTTGTAGAAGTGGATAACCAATATCAGGGCGCAGTCATTCAAGCTTTAGGAGAACGTAAAGCTCAAATGAAAGATTTAAAATTATTAGATGATAATAATGTACGAATGGAATTTAATATCACCTCTAGAGCTTTAATAGGCTTTAGAAGTGAACTATTGTTGATGACTCGAGGTAGTGCAATTATGTGTCAGAATTTTCTTGAGTATCAATTGTATAAAGGTGATATCCCCTCAAAGCGTAAAGGTGTTTTAGTATCTAATAGCAATGGTAAAGTGGTGGCATTTGCACTTTTTAATTTACAAGAACGAGGAGAGATATTTGTTAAGCCAGGTGATATAGTATATGAAGGCATGATTATAGGTTTATGTAGTAGAGCTGGGGATATAGTTGTAAATCCTCAAAAAGAGAAAAAACTGAGTAATGTGCGTTCCGTGATTAGTGATACAGCGATTAATCTAATACCTCCTCGTAAAATAACTCTTGAATTTGCGCTTACTTTTATTAATGACGATGAATTAGTTGAAATTACCCCTCTTAATATACGAATTAGAAAAGAGATAGTTAAGGAAATAGATAGAACCCGCCTGAGTCGCCAATCTAGATTCGATTCTAACAAAAATTAACAATTCTAGATACTTTGTCTGATCTTTAGAAGATAAAAGCTTTGTAGATTCCTTGATTTTTTTTTAAAAAATACTATAATAAATTTACTATAAAGTAATTTTTATAGACCTATTATATTGTAATTTAAAATTTTTAAGGAGGTTTAAAATGAAAGAAGGAATTACAGCAATTAACGAAAAGGTAAAAGAAGAGAGTGCTTTTATTGAAGTTTTAAAAGCCGAAATTGAGAAAGTCATTGTTGGGCAGAAGTACCTTATTAACCGGCTTTTTGTGGGGTTGCTTGCTAATGGGCATATTCTAATTGAGGGTGTTCCTGGATTAGCTAAAACTTTATCAGTAAAAGTTTTATCACAGGCGATTAAAACTAAATTTCAAAGATTACAATTCACTCCAGACCTTTTACCTGCAGATTTAATTGGAACTCCGGTTTACAACCCTAAGGATGGTAATTTTACTATTAAAAAGGGTCCGATATTTGCAAATATTATTTTAGCTGATGAGATAAATCGTGCTCCAGCAAAAGTACAAAGTGCTTTGCTTGAAGCTATGCAAGAGCGGCAGATTACAATAGGTGAAAGTACTTTCAAATTAGATGATCCGTTCTTAGTTTTAGCAACACAAAATCCTATTGAGCAAGAAGGAACTTATCCTTTGCCTGAAGCTCAAATTGATCGCTTTATGCTTAAATTGAACATCACTTATCCTAACAAAGAAGAGGAACATAAGATTTTAAAGAGAATGAGCTTTACCGGCAAAGAAATAAAGGTTAATCCAGTTATAACTCCTGAGGATATTATTCGAGTACGAAAAGTAGTAGATGAAGTGTATATGGATGAGAAGATAGAAAAATATATCATCGACATTATTTTTGCAACAAGAGACCCAAAATCATATAATCTTGATGAATTAGCTCCGCTTATTCAATATGGAGCATCTCCTCGGGCGAGTATTTACTTAACAGTTGCCGCAAAGGCTTATGCTTTTATTCAAGGGAGAGGTTATGTTATTCCACAAGATGTTAAAGACATTGGTATGGATGTCCTAAGACATAGAGTTATTGTTAGCTATGAAGCTGAGGCTGAAGAAAAAACTTCAGAAGATATTGTAAAAAGAATATTTGATGAAGTTGAAGTTCCCTAAAATTAAAAGAAGATGATTTCTAAAGAAATTTTAAAGAAAATAAGAAGAATCCAAATTACTACTTCACGTAAAGTAAGTAATGTTTTTGCTGGACAATATCAAAGTGTGTTCAAGGGCCAGGGAATGGAGTTTCATGAAGTACGTGAGTATTTGCCTGGAGATGAAATACGCTCGATTGATTGGAATGTTACAGCTAGGATGAACCAGCCTTATGTAAAAAAGTTTATTGAAGAAAGAGAGTTAACAGTAATGTTTCTCTTGGATGCTTCTAAATCTTGTCATTTTGGGTCTTCAAAACAATTAAAAAGTGAGCTATCGGCTGAGGTTTGCTCAGTACTTGCATTTTCAGCAATACGCAATAATGATAAGGTAGGACTAGTGATTTTTACTGATAGGATAGAGAAGTTTATACCGCCTGGTAAAGGAGTACGGCATATCTTAAGAATAATTAGAGAAATGCTTTATTTTAAACCTAAAGGTAGGGGAACGAATATATCTGGAGCTTTAGAGTATTTAAACCGTATTATGCGGCGGAAAACAATAAGTTTTATTGTTTCAGATTTTCTTGATAAAGGTTTTGAAAAGCTTCTTTCTTTGTCGAATAAACGTCATGATCTTATAGCGGTTACTGTTACTGATCCTCGGGAAATAGATTTAGTAAATGTTGGTATTGTTAAAGTAGAAGATTCTGAATCAGGGAAGGTTAGTTTTATTGATACAAGCAATGAAAAGGTGCGCAAGAATTACAACCGAGATGCTTTAAAACGTATTCAAAAACGCAAAAAATTATTTCGTTCAATAAATATCGATTCAATAGATATTAATACTGATAGTGAATATGAAAAAGAATTAGTAAAATTCTTCCGTAATCGGGAAAAACGCTTAAGGTAACCAATGAAAAGATTATTGATCTACATATATTTAATATTTGTTTTTATACCTTTTGGTTATGCTCAAGATATGCGTGATATAAAACCACCAGTTTATTTCCCTTTTAATTACAAGCTTTTAATTATTATTATAAGTGTGATTTTTCTATTAGGTGTTTTTCTTTTAGTTATTTTTCTTTTTAAGAAAAAAAATAAAACCCAAAAGATTATTTCAATTTTTATTAAGTCTGCTGATCAGAAGGCCTATGAAGCTTTAAATGAACTTCGTATGAAGAATTTGCCCTTAAACGGCAAGGTAAAAGAATATTACTATCAACTTTCTATAATTATAAGGCGTTATATTGAAGATCGTTTTTTCTTGAAAGCGCCTGATATGACCACTGGAGAATTTTTATTTTCTATTAAAAATTCTGAAACTTTAAAAGAAGATTATCAAATTATTTTAAAAGAGTTTTTAATTCTTTGCGATATTGTAAAGTTTGCTAAATATGGTCCAACAGAAGAGGAAATAGAAAAAAGTTTTGATGTGGCTGTAAAATTTGTTGATAAAACAAAACTTCAGGAAAATATTGAAAAATGATTTTTAAGGATTACTTATTTTTATTATTAATACCAATTGTATTTGGTTTTATTTTCTTTTTAAGAAAAAAAGATCGAGTATCTGCTATTGAGTTTTCTTCTTTAGAGTTAATAACTAATTATAAACAAAGTTTTAAATTGTTATTAGCTAAAAATTTAATTTATTTAAGATTAGTTATTTTAATTTTATTTATTTTAGCTTTAGCAAGGTTGCGTGCGCCAATTGATGATACAAAAGTTCGGGTGGAAGGAATTGACATTGTTTTAGCAGTTGATTCATCTGGTAGTATGCTGGCTGAAGATTTTAAAATAGCTGGTAATAGGCAAAATAGACTTGAGGCAGCAAAAGAAGTTATCGATGATTTTATAAAGACTAGGGCAAATGATCGGTTTGGTTTAGTTACCTTTGCAGCTAGAGCTTATACGGTTTGTCCATTAACTCTTGATCATGCTTGGGTTTTAAAAAATTTAGAAAGAGTTGAAATTGGCAATATTGAGGACGGAACTGCTATTGGTTCAGCGATTAGTTCTTCGCTAAATAGGATTAAAAATACTGAGGCTAAAAGTAAAATTATTATTCTTTTAACTGATGGAGTCAATAACGCCGGGAAAATTTCACCAGCAGTAGCAGCTGAGGCAGCAAAAGCATTAGGAGTAAAGATTTATGCTATTGGTATAGGGACTAAAGGGTTGGTGCCTTATCCGATGAAAGGATTTCGTGGTAGAACTGTTTATCAAAAGGTGAAAATTGATATTGGTGAAGATGTTTTAAAAGAAATATCTGATGTAACTGGTGGTAAATATTTTAGGGCAAAAAGCACAGAATCTCTTAAAAGCATTTACAATGAAATAGATAAATTGGAAAAAGTTTCTATTGAAGAATCTGGGTTTAGAGAGTACAAAGAGTTATTCCCTATATTTTTAATTTTAGGTTTAATATTGTTATTATTTGAGATTGTTCTATCAAATACAGTATTAAGAAAGATACCTTAGGTGGTAAATAAGTAATAAATATAAATGAAATTTATAGCAATTAATTGGTTAGGAGCGATATGGGTTGTTGGAGCATTAATTTTGTTTTTTGTTTGGGCAATGCATAATAAAAAACAAGCTTTGGGTAAGTTTGTACAGGCTAAATTATTACCGGAATTAATATCAAAGGTTAATTTTAAATTTCAAGTTTTGAAATTTAGCATTATTGCTATTGCTATAATATTTAGTATTTTAGCTCTAATGCGTCCTCAATGGGGATTTAATTTGCAAGAAGTAAAAAGAAAAGGCTTAGATATTCTAATTGCAATAGATACTTCTAAAAGTATGTTGGCCGAAGATGTTTTGCCTAATAGGTTGGCTAGATCAAAATTAGCAGTTAAAGATTTGATAAAGAAACTTAAGGGTGACAGAATAGGATTAATAGCTTTTTCTGGTACAGCTTTCTTGCAATGTCCTTTAACCGCTGATTATAGTGGTTTTGCTTTATCCTTAGCTGATTTGACTACTGACATTATTCCTAAAGGAGGGACATCTATCTCAAGCGCAATAAAAGTTGCTTTAGAGGGTTATGATGGTCAAGAAGGGGGAAATAAGGCTTTAATTATTATTACTGATGGAGAAGACCATGAAGGTGATCCAGTTAAATTAGCTAAAGAATTAAAAGCAAAAGGTATCAAGATATTTTGTATTGGCATTGGGACCAATCAAGGTGAGTTAATTCAGCTAACAGATAGTCAAGGAAACAAATCTTTCTTAAAAGACAAATCTGGGAATGTTGTAAAATCAAGATTAAATGAATCAATTTTACAGACAATTGCTTTAACAACTGGTGGAATCTATGTTCGTTCAAGCGGGGCTAAGTTTGGCCTTGATTTAATTTATGATGAAAAATTCTCTAAAATGGAGAAAAAAGAAACAGGATCAAAGATGAGTAAAGTTTATTATGAAAGATTCCAAATTCCTTTAGCAATCGCATTAATGCTTTTGATCTTAGAGTTATTTATAAGCGATAAAAAAAGTATATGAAAAATATTATTTTATCAATATTTATTAGTTTATTTATGCCTTTTTTATGTTTTGGAGCAGAAAGTGTAAAAAAACAAGTTAAAAAGGGTAATTTGTTATATAATAAAAATGAATTCAACAAAGCTTTAGAGAATTACGAGAAAGCATCTCAGGAGCTTCCTGATTCAGATGTTGTTGATTTTAATCTCGGAGCTGCAACTTATAAGCTAGAAGATTACGAGTCAGCAATTAATTATTTTCAAAAAAGTTTACTTTCAGATGATGAGTTGCTTCAAGCAAAAGCTAGTTTTAATTTAGGCAACAGTAAGTATAAGTATGGAATAACCAAAGAGGATCTATATTTAAATAGTGCGGTCAATTTGTTAGAACAGTCGTTAGTTCATTATGAACATATTTTAGATGAACAAGAACAAGATGATGATGCAAAATATAACTATGAATTTGTTCAAAAAGAGCTTATCCGTCTTAAAGAAAAATTAGTAGAACAGAATAAGCAACAGAATAATTGTGATTTACCAAAAGATGATTCAGATAAACAAGAAAAACAAGAGTCTAAATTAGATCAATCTGGCCAATCTCAGGAAGATAAAAATCAAGCTAAATCAAAAGAAGGGCAAGAAGGCCAAGATCAGCAAGATAAGCTTGCAGCTGAACAACAACAAGGCGACAAAAGTGATAATTCTAAGGGTGATGAAGAAAACCAGGGTCAAATGTCAAAAGACCAAGCAGTGATGCTTTTAGATGATTATCGTGAAACTGAAGAACCAGAATCTTTATACAGGCAAAAGATTCCTGTCAGAGGCTTAGCTGAGCCTTTAAGAGATTGGTGAAAAAATAGAATTATTTATGTTATGTTAGTTAAATATAATAAATTTATTAATTTTTATTTCTTTATATTATTTTTTTTATCTATAACTTTTAGCATAAATAGCATAGCTTATGGACAAGAGATGAGCTTTAAAGTAACCCTAGATAAAGATAAAATTTCTTTAGGGACAAGCACTAAACTTAATCTTAATTTTTATGGTGTTGGGAATGTTTCTGTTCCCAACCTTCCTAGTGTTGAAGGTTTAAATTTTAAGTATTTGGGTCCTTCTACTCGAATGTCTGTTATCAATGGTAAAACTTCTTCATCAGTTACTCATATTTATCGAATAGTTGCTTTAAAAACTGGTAAATTTGAAATACCATCTTTATCTGTTGAATATGATGGGGAAAAATATTCTTCGCAACCATTGCCAATAGAAGTCATTAGCGGACCAGTGGATTTATCGCAAGGAGAGGGCAGTAGCCAAGATTATGCTCAAGATATTAAAGATAAAATATTTCTTACAATAGAAGCTGATAAAAAGAAAGCTTATGTAAATGAAAGTATTAACTTAACCATTAAGTTTTATGCAAATCAATTAAGCATCAGAGATATTCAATACCCGCAAATAGTAGATAAAGGTTTTTTAATTGAGAAGTTTTCTCAGCCGATACAGTATCAGGATGTCTTAGGTGGCGTTGTTCATGATGTAATTGAATTTAAAACTAAAGTTTCAGCTTTGACTACAGGAGAACTAACTTTAGGTCCAGCTCAAGTTGGATGCAATTTACTTTTAAGAAAATCCCAAAAACGTAGGTTTTCTAATGATGACTTTTTTGGATCAGATATATTTAGCGGATTCTTTGGTGGTTATGAGAGATATGCCTTAAATCTAGAATCACCAGATATTAAAATTACAGTTATAGATTTACCTAACCAAAATATTCCAAGCGGATTTGAAGGTGCTTTAGGAAATTATAATTTTTATCTTGTTGCTGAACCTCGAGAAGTTAAGGTAGGGGATCCGATTACATTGAAGATGATTATCAAAGGTCAGGGAAATTTAAAAACTGTAAAATCGCCGAAGCTTAATTTTGGCGATAACTTTAAGATTTATCAACCTCAAGTGAATCATGCAGAAGATCGAAGAATGATTGAACAGGTGGTTATTCCTAAAAGTGAAACAGTCGTTGAAATTCCAGAGATTAGCTTTAGTTTTTTTAATCCCGAAACAGGAAGTTACAAAACAATCGCTAAAGGGCCAATTCCAATTATAGTAAAACCACTTGCTGAGGGTGAAGAATTTAAAGTTTTTGAGCCTCGTCAAATTACAAAAAGTGAAATGGTTCAAAAGGAAATTTTAGGTAGGGATATCATCTATATTAAGGATCGTCCTGAGCCTTTTAGGAAAAAGGGTAAGTTTTTATATAAAAATAAATTATTTATTTTTTGGCAGTCTATTCCAATATCTTTAGTTATATTGGTTTTGTTCTTATCTAGGAGAAGGAGACGTCTTCAAACAGATATTCGTTATGCCAGAAGCCTTAAGGCTCCTAAGTCAGCTCGTAAAAATTTAAGGAAAGTGAAACAATTACTTAATTTGGGGAATAAGAATAAATTTTTTGATATGGTTTTTAAAACCTTACAAGAGTATTTAGGGGATAAGTTTCATTTAGCTTCAGCTGGTATAACTTCTGCAGTAGTAGAGGAATTAGAAGGATATAATTTGGATAATCAAATTATTGACAAGATTAAAAAGTGCTTTGACAGTTGCGATTTAGCACGCTATGCACCGGCAAGCATTAAACAAGAAGATATGGAAGAGATAGGTCATTTAATAGATGAGATTATTGATCAATTACAAAGGGTAAAAATATGAAGTTTAAGTCAAGCATTTTACTTATTTTATTTGTATTTATATTTTGCATAAATTTAAATGCAGCAGACCTAAAGAAGACACGTTCATTATTTTATCAAGGCAATAATTATTACAGCACGGCTGATTATGCTAAGGCAATAACTACTTATGAGAAAGCTCTTAGTTCGGGTTACGAGAGTGGACCTTTCTATTATAATTTAGCTAATGCTTACTTTAAAAACAAACAATTAGGTAAAGCAGTCCTAAATTATTTACGGGCTCAAGAAATTATGCCTAAAGATGCAGATCTAAAGTCTAATTTGTATTACGCACAATCATTTGTTAAGAATCGCACAATCAAGCTTAAAGAAGCTTGGTTTAAGAGGGCATTGTCTAATATAAATCAGACAATAAGCCTTGATGGTATAACTTTAATCAGTGCAATTTTATATTTATTATTAGCAATTATGATTATAGGTTTTATTTTAAGAAAGAGTTTGAATAATATTTTTAAGTATAGTATTTTTGGAGTAGGGAGTTTATTGTTAATTAGTTTTCTGTTATTTTTTATGCAATTTCAAAATACAATGCTTAAAGAAAAAGCAGTTGTTATTGTTAACTCTGCAGATTCTAAATTTGAACCTTTTAGCGAAGCTACTACTTTTTTTACTCTTAATGAAGGTGAAAGTGTTTTTATAACTAAAGATAAAAATGGTTGGTGCAAAATACGTCGCATTGATGGTAAACAAGGTTGGGTCAAGAAAAGCGATATTGAACTTTTGTAAATATGCAAAATAAAATGAAAAAAATACTTTGTAGTTTAGGTATTATTTTATTAATAATCTTTAATGTTAGAGCAGAAGATGAACAAGGTATTAAAGTTGATGTCTTGGCAAAAACAACCTCAAGTTGGGATGGGAATATGCTTCCAAATTATCCATTAGAAAATCCAGAAATAACAATTTTAAAGATTACGATTTTTCCAGGAACTCAATTACCATTACATTATCATCCAGTTATAAATGCTGGTGTGTTAATAAGTGGAGAATTAACCGTGATAACTGAGGACAATGAGATATTATATTTGAAAGCAGGAGAAACAATTGTTGAAGTTGTTGACAAATGGCATTATGGAAAGAATGAAGGTGATCTGCCAGCCGAAATTATAGTTTTCTATGCCGGGACACCGGAAATTCCTATTACGATTAAAAAAGAAGATTAGATTTATAAAATGAACCATTCTAAAACAAAGCAGTAATTTTTATAGTGGCATAATTGGGAAAAAGGAGGCTAGATATGGAAGAGCAAGAGATCGGGGTAGTTGATCATTTTTTTGATAAGATTTCTGTTGGAATGATTAAATTAAGTGGTGCACTTAAGGTCGGAGAAACTATTCATATTAAAGGGAAAGACACTGATTTTTCTCAACAGATTGAGTCTATGCGAATAGAGTTTGATAATGTAAATGAAGCTGGAGAAGGAGATAAAGTAGGTATAAAAGTTGCCCAAGTACTTCATACAAATGATAAAGTATACAAAGTTATTGTTTAGAGAGGGTTATAATTTTAGCTTGCTAAAGCTTGGTAAAGATATACTATAAATAGTGTTGGCGTGGGTGAGAGGTTTTTCATAGAGACACTAGATAGGTAAAAAGAAAATTGTAATTAAGGAGTTTTGTTCGTGTCTAAATTAATATTTAAAAATTACGGTGGAAGTTATCAACTTAGAATCCAGAATGCTCAGGATTTAGAGAAGATTAGTATTCTTGATCAGGTGCATTGGGCGGCTACTAGCGTTCCAGTTAGCAGCCTTAATTGTGACTCAGTATTTACTTCTTATGTAGATACTGATCAAAATGGACGGATTAGGACTAATGAAGTTAAAGCGGCTCAAGCTTGGTTATTTCGGTTTCTTAGCAATCGTGATCGTTTATCTGTTGGTAGTGATGTTCTAAATTTGAATGATATTGATATTAGTCATTCTGAGGGTCAAAAATTAGTTAAAGTAGCAGAACTTATTTTAACTAATCTTAATTCCTCAGGAGCAAATGAAATTACTTTGAGTCAAGTGCGTGATATTCAGAGTATTATGGCTAATGCTGCAAATAATGGCGATGGCATTATTCCTCCAGAAGCTACATTTGACCCTAATTTAGTTGATTTTATTACCTCAGTTATAGAGACTATTGGTTCTGTTCCTGATGCTAGCGGTAAAGCTGGGATTGGTCAAGAGCAACTTGAAATGTTTTTTAGTGAGACCCAAAACTATCTCACTTGGAAAGAAAAAGGTGAAATTCTTAAAGGAAGTAATTCTACAGAGGTTATGCCGTGGGGAAAGCAAACGCCACAAGCTTATGAATTAATAAGTACTTTAGAAGAGAAGATTGAGCAGTACTTTATGCAGTGTATAATTGTTAAGCTTGATCAAAGAACAGTGCTTAAGATGCAACTTCGTCAGAATGAACTTGATGAAATTGATTTTACAGATAAGTCAGCAATTGAAGATCGAATTAAGAATTTTCCTTTAGCTTTACCTAATTCAAAAGGTGTTCTAGATTTAGAAGGAGTAATTAATCCAGCATATGCTGAGAGTTTATCTGAGCTTAGGGAGATAGTTTTAAAGCCTGCTCTTGGTGGTTCGGTTAAAAATTTTACCCAAGAACAATGGAATAAAATAAAAAGTATTTTTATTTTTTATCAAATGTGGCTAAAAAATAAGCAAGGAGCAAGAGTAGAAAAGTTGGGTGTAGATAAACTAAATGCTTATTTAAAAGGACCTTACAGAAAACAAGTAAGTCAGCTTATTGCAGAAGATCTAGCTGTGGCAGATGATTTAAATCAAGTACATAATTTGGAAAAGTTAATTCTTTATCAAAGATGGTTAATGGAATTAGCAAATAATTTTGTAAGTTTCCCAAATCTTTATAATCCTAAAAAAAGGTCTCTTTTTGAAAAGGGCACCCTAATCATTGATGGGAGACAAATTACTTTTACAATCAAGGTTCAGAATAGGCAAGAACATAGAAAAATAGCCGAAAAAAGTTGTATGTATTTATTGTATGTAGAAATTGTTGGTCGTTATGATAAGGATGTTAAATTTGATATTGTGGCTGCAGTAACTTCTGGGATTGCTGGAGGGTTACATATTGGAAAACGTGGTATCTTTTTTACTGTAGATGGTCAAGAGTGGGATGCTCAGGTGGTGGATATTGTGGATAATCCTATCAGCATCTATGAATCGATTAGAGCACCTTTTCGTCAATTTACAAATTTCATCAAAAAACAAGTAGATAAATTTACTAAATCTCAAGAAGATAAATTAGAAAAAGGTCTTACTACTCCTAGTGCTTCCGGTATGACTCGAGATATCCTGTTAGGTGGTGGTATAGCGATTGCAGCTTTAGGATCATCTTTTGCCTATATTACTAAAGCCCTTTCTCAAGTAAAGCCAACACATATTTTATTAGCATTAGCAGGAATGGTAGTTATTATTTTATTACCAAGTATAATTGCTGGGTTTATTAAAATAGGTAAAAGAGACATGAGCGTTATTTTGGAAGCTTCGGGTTGGGCAGTAAATGTTCATATGAAGCTAAGCGCTATTTTGGGACGGATTTTTACTCATACACCAAGGTTACCTAAAGATGCACGCAAGGAGCGCAAAGATGTTTTAGCACAGTTTGTAAAAGAATTCGATTATTCATCTTTGCGTCGCCAAGTTTTATTGTTGTTAGTTTTAATCGTTTTGCTTATTGTACTTGGCTTAAGATTATTTTCACTTTGAAATATCTAAAGATAAGTTTAATATGTGATTATTGGGAGAAAGAAATATGTTCTCCGATAAGAGTAATTTCTTCACGATTATGGTAAAGGTGCCTGATTTTTAATGATGAACAATAAGGAGTAATTCTAGTTTTTTCATCTTTAATTTTTCTTATCAGGGCTATTGGGTCGCTATGACCTATTTTTAAGGTCACAATAAACTTACGACACCAGGCATTTATTAACCAAGTGCTTAAAAGTTTTAGGATTATTTCTGGATTTTCAATTATATCGCAGAAAAGCCAATCAGCGCTTTTGTTTTTATTTGGTCTAAATTTCAAAGCATCTTCCCTTAGTTGAGTAAGGTTAGGATGGGATTTTACTGGTTCTCTAAGAGAGGCATTATCAATGGCTATTACTTTAGCTCCACGCTTAAGTGCACTGTAACTCCAACCTCCAATAGCTGCTCCAAGGTCAATTACTGTTTCATTTGCCTTGGGTTGGCAATCTAATACATAATAAGCTTCTTCGATTTTCAGATACGAACGTGAAGGAGCTAAAGGGTCCATTTGCATACGCTGTTGGTTCTGTGCCAAAGCAAAGAAGGAGACAAAAGCAATATTAAAATCAGTGAAGTAAACAAAAAATCCTCCTTGAAAATCATTGGTAAGAGTCAAGTTTTCATCAAGAAGTTTTGATACTCGCGAGACTTTTTTACTTATTTTCATAAACCAGGCTTTTTTAATTGTTTTAACTCTTAAGTTAAGCTTATTCTTGGGACTAGAGGTAAAAATAAGTGGCAACGAGAGATTTATATTTTTATTTTTGATATATTCGGTGAATAAATTACTAAGTTTAGTTGACCAAGCATTTACTGAGTTTTCTGAAATTTCAAAGGAGTCTCTTAGAATAAGTTCGGCAAAACAAAATTCAGGTTTTAAAATTTTAAGGCTGGAAGAGGCAAAAACATGGCTTAGGCCGCTACTTTTAACACTAATGTTATTTAATGTTGTTTCACGGATTAATATATTTTCGTAACTTTTTTTACAAGTAATAAGTAAATTCATTTTTAATATAATAAATTATTTAAAATAGTATAACATGAAAAAATAAATTTTGGTACTATTCTTCTTGTAAAATAATTGCTTATTCATAACATCTTGGTGTATAATGAATAATAATTCCAGGAATTAGTTTTATCTATGTAATCAAAAAGATATATTTTAGCTAGATAAACTAGGAGCAATTTAGATGGCATTAACTATTGAATTTTGTGGTGGAGCCAGAACAGTTACTGGTTCAATGCATCTTGTATCAGCTGGTCGATCTGAAGTTTTATTGGATTGTGGGCTTTTCCATGGACGTCGTGATGAAGCCTATGAAGTTAATTCTAACTTTCCATTTAATCCTCAACGTTTAAGAGCTTGTATTCTGTCTCATGCTCATATAGATCATTGTGGTAATATTCCTAATCTTGTTAAAAAAGGCTACAGAGAACATGTTTTTGTGACTCCTCCTACAAAAGAATTGTGTCAGTATATGTTTCCTGATAGTGGTTATGTCCAAGAAGAGGATGCAAGGTATGTAAATAAAATTAATAGGCGTCGTGGGTTACCATTAAGATCACCATTATATACCAAACAAGAAGCTGAGGATTCTCTTAAATATCTTAGATCTCTTGAATATAATACTAAATTTGCTCTTTCAAAAGAAATAGATTTGACTTTTTTTGAAGCTGGCCATATTCTTGGTTCGGCAGTGCCAGTTTTAGATGTTAAAACTTCTCGAGGGTCAACTAGAATAGCCTATGCCGTTGATTTAGGTCGCTATGGAATGCCGCTTTTGCGAAACCCTGAAATACCTAAAGACATTGATTATCTTATTATTGAAAGTACTTATGGAGGAAGAAGCCATACTAGCATTGAGGATGCTGAAGATAAGTTGTCTGAGGCTATTAACCGAGCTGTGAAGCGAGGAGGAAAAATCATTATTCCTTCTTTTGCTTTAGAGCGGACACAACTAATAGTATTTTTTATAAGTGAGTTAATAAAAAAGAAAAAAATTAAGAAGATTCCTATGTATGTTGATAGTCCGTTAGCAGTTAATTTAACAACAGTATTTCGAAAGAATTGGGAGTATTTTGATGATATAACCAAAGAATCTTTTTCAAGAGAAGAGGATCCTCTTGGTTACGATAATATTACCTATATTACACAGTTGCAGGATTCTAAGAAACTCAATGATCAAAAGGGACCAATGATTATTATCTCAGCTTCAGGAATGTGTGAGAGTGGACGCATCCTTCATCATTTAAAGAATAATATTGAAAATCCTCTTAATATGGTGATTGTGATTGGTTTTATGGCAAAAAATACTTTAGGAAGACGTATTGTAGAGCGTGAAGAACAGGTTAAAATATTTGGAACACCTCGAGAATTAAAAGCTGAAGTAATTACTTTAAATGCATTTAGTTCGCATGCAGATAAAAATGGACTCATTGGATATGTAAAACGATGTCAAGGTAAATTAAAAGAAGTTTTTATTGTTCATGGTGAAGAGGAACAATCAAATGTTTTAAGAACTAATATTAAAAAGATGAATATCAAAGTTCAAGTACCAGCAAAAGGTGAAGTAGTCTATTTATCAACTAGAGAATAGAAGTGCTTTTTCTTGTAAAAAATAAGGTTCGATACTAAGATAATTTAAATATGAAGATAAGTAATATCCTTAAACAAAACAACAAAGGTGTAGCTTTTGAATTTTTTCCACCTAAAAGTGAGAAGGGTAGGGATGCGCTTATTCGAACAGTTAAGGCTTTAAAAGGGTCTAATCCGCTGTATACTTCTATGACTTGTGGAGCTGGTGGAACTACTAAAGAAATAACTCAAAATGCAGTTTCCTTGCTTTTAGAGGAGAGAGGATTAGAGGTCGTACCTCATTTAACTTGTCTTGGCTTATCGTCAGAAAGCCTTACAGAACTTTTAGATAATTATAAGTTCAAGGGGATTGACAATATTATGGCTTTACGTGGCGATCCTCCAGAAGGTATTAGTGACTTTAATTTTTCAAGCCAAGATTTTTCTTATGCTGTAAATTTGGTTAAGTCGATAAAAGAATATGGGCATTTTTGTATTGGAGTAGCTGTGTATCCTGAAGGACATATTGAAGCTTCTTCTCTTGATGATGATTTAGAATATGCTAAACAGAAAATTGATGCTGGAGCTGATTTTGCTGTGACTCAAATGTTTTTTGATAATACTCATTACTATAGATTATTAGATAAGATGCAGAAGAAGAGTATTAATATTCCAATTTTACCGGGAATCCTACCTTTAACTGATATTGCTAAAGTTAAACAATTTGCTTCTATTTGTCATACCACGATTCCTAAACATATTGAAGAGGCTATGGCTAGTTTTGCTAACAAACCTCAAGAACAAGAAGAGGCTGGGATTAATTTTACGATAAAACAATGCCAAGATTTGGCGAAAAATGGGGTTGGAAAGATTCATTTTTTCACTCTTAACAAACCAAAAATAATTAATACCATCTTAGAAGCCATTTAGATTTTTACTTTCATACCTTTGGCACCCCTTTTTAGTGCTTGACAAAATATACAAATCAGTATATTATCTAGAGTATGATTTCTATTGATAAAATTAAGAAAAAGGCAGAACGAGAAGGCGTAAACGTTAATTTTGTGTTTAAAGAATATCTTCATTTTCTTGTTTTGGAATATCTTTTCGAAAAAGGTTGTTTTTTTAATCTTATATTTCAGGGCGGTACAGCTTTACGATTTGTTTATAAAGGCGTTAGGTATTCAGAAGATTTAGACTTTGTTTTAAAGAAAAAGGATGGCCATTTTCTTGAAGGCTTCTTTGAAGGCCGTCTGAAGCAACTGCCGGCATATGTTGATAGATTTATCCCTTTTATTAAAAACGTCCAGCTAAAAGTTCAAAAGGATACTCTAACTTTTAAAAGATTTAATCTTATCTTAGAATTAGAAGGCTTTAAGGCAAAGGATAAAACAAATATTGAAATTGTCAATATTCCTTCTTACGAGAACCAAGTAGTTATTCTCGAGCGGGAAGATATTGCGATTAATCCAGCTATTGCAGTGGAAACCCCTCATGAAATCCTGAGTGATAAATTTGTAGCTCTCGCCGCTAGGCGTTATCTCAAAGGCAGGGATATTTGGGACATTTATTTTATTTTGAAAACATTAAAAGTTCCTTTAGACAAGAAAATAGAAAAGTTGGTCGTTAAAAAAATTGCTGATTACGGCATGAGCTTAAATGAATTCATTACAGGTTTTAAAAATAATCTTTGTTTGTTAAAAAAAGAAGGATATGAAATCCTAAAAGAGGAAATGGATAAATTCTTGCCTTTTGCTTACAGGGCTGTATTCAAAACTAAATACAAAGAGATTGTTTCATTTGTATGGACGAGGTCGACTAATTTGCTTAAAGAGATTATAAAATGATGAAATTAGAAGATTGGTTAAAATTTTTTAAAGAGCATAGTGATATCAAGATTTTTCATTTCAATCATTTTAAAATGTTCAGTAATATGAAAAGTCATAGTTTAAGAATTGCTCTTAAAAGATTAGCCGATAAAAATATTATTAAAAGGGTTTGCCGTGGTTATTATGCTAATCCCTTTTCCATACCAACAATAGAGGAAATTTCCGCGCAGATTTATAAACCCAGCTACGTTTCTTTAGAATCGGTTCTATCTAATAACGGTATTTTAAGCCAGATTCCTCAAGCTTTAACTTGTGTTACTGCTAAGACGCCAAGGGTTTTCGATACTGTGTTTGGAACTATTGAATACCGGCAAATTAAGAAAACATATTTTTGGGGGTTGTACAAAGAAGGCAACTATCTAATTGCTGAGCCGGAAAAGGCTTTGGTGGATTTTATTTATTTCAGGAAGAAAAAAGACGTCGAAAGATCTATCTCAGGATTAGATTTTCGTAGTATTAACCGCAAGAAACTAAAAAATTATGCAGAAAAAATGGGAATTGAATTAAGAGGACACCTAACTTAATTTATTGGCCCAAAAGTACCACCTCCGCGGTGGTACTTTAATAGGGACGTAAGAATAATGAATGAACTAGAGCTTATTAAGAGATGCCTTCAAAAAGAGAAAAAAGCCTGGGATATATTTGTTCAGAAGTATTCAAGGCTGATTTACTGGGCTATACGAAAACGTCTAAGTATAAGCAGCTTTAAATTTAGCCAGGACGGTATCGATAGTATTTTCCAGGAGGTGTTTCTTTCAATTCTCGAAGGTGATAAACTCCGCCAATTAAGAGATGCCAAGATGATTCCAGGCTGGTTGGCAATGATCGCTTCCAATAAAACGGTTGATTTTATGCGTCGCACAATCCGCGAAGACAGAAGGCTGGTTGTTGATATGCCGGTATTAAAAGACGATAATTTTAGACAAGAACTGCAGCAAAGAGATTTAATTGACTTAATCGGCAGCAGCATAAATGGTTTATCTGATAAAGCCAAAATTGTTATTTCTTTTAATCTTCTCCAGGGCCGGACCCATAAAGAGATTGCTAATATTATGAATATACCTGCAAACTCTGTTTCTACTATAATTGCCAGAGCTAAGGAGAAAATCAAGCAGGATTTAGAAAGAAAGGGAATAAAAGATTTATGAAAGAAAAAAGGCAGTCAGTTCGTCTATTATAGGTGGAGAGGGAAAATGGGAAAATTTGGAGTTTAAAAAATATGGATAAAATGGAGAAATTAATTAAGCAATATCTAGGAGAGAATTTAAATAAGATTGAAAGAACCGCTGACTGTCTTAATGAGCAAGTTTTAATCGATTACTTTCAGCGTAAGCTAGACAAGGAAGATTGCCGAAATGCTGAAAAACATCTTGTCGGCTGTGAGTTTTGTCGCAGCCAACTAGATTTGATTTTCCAAGCCGGCGAAGCCTATAAGCGCGATAAAGGTGAAAAAGTACCCGAAGAGCTTATTAAAAAAGCACAAGCATTGCTTAAGGCGGGTAAAGTAGGTGCGGGGCTTGCCCCCACCCGAAGGAAAGGGCTATTTCTTGTTGGCGCAATTGTATTTTTCGTTGCCTCGTTTTTTGTTCCCAAATATTTCTTTCAGTGTTTAGTCGTTACTCTTATTCTGGGAATGCGCTGGGCCTTTGAGAGCGAGGGCGGCCGTACGCTTATTATGGTGGTTGATTCCTGGCGGCGGCATTCTCATGATCAGGATGATGAAATTTCCCATCGTTTAAAGGATAAGTTTCCTTCTGCTCGTCGTTAACCTTCCTCATTTGTAAAAAAATAAAAGTTTTTGAAAGAATTTTGCCTTCTGCTTCGTCTATATAGTAAAGGAGGTGATTAAGATGATTTTGGATTTCAAAGTTACAAGGCTTCACAAATTCAATGGCGAGGGAGCAACAAAGGCGATGTGTGACATCTCTATTGCTGATGAGTTCCTAATAAAGGGATTTCGTATAGTCGAAGGCAAAAATGGCCTATTTGTCGGTGTACCTCGCGAAGCGGGCAAAGACGGCAAATGGTACGACAGCGCCTTTCCACTAACCGTCGAAACCCGGCAAGCCCTCAATGAAGCAGTCCTATCTGTTTACGAGGGAGAACAACCTGGGTAATGTACGATGGGTAATGTAGGGGCGGTTTGTCTGTGTCCGTTAGGGTACGAACCGTCCCTCATCTTGAAGTCACAAACCGATTAACATGGCAATTTAATATTGAAAATAAAATATGAGTAATGTCGTTAAATTTAATGATGAGAGGTATCCGCGGTTGCTTAGAGAGATAAAATCGCTGCCGGAGATACTTTACTATAAAGGAAATTGGGACAGCAGTATTTTTGAAAATTGCTTGGCAGTTGTTGGTTCAAGGAGGATGACAACTTACGGCAAACTTATTACCAATAAACTGGTATCTGAGATAGCAAGGGCTGGAATAACTATTGTTTCCGGATTTATGTTTGGAATTGATGCTACAGCTCATAAGGCGGCGATAGATGCTGGAGGCAGAACCATAGCAGTGATGCCTTGCGGTATTGGTATGATTCATCCCGGGTATCAGGAAGATTTATACAAAGAAATACTAGAGCACAAGGGACTTATTATTTCCGAATTTGAAGGCACTCATCCTCCTGGGCTTTGGACTTATCCAAAGCGAAATAAAATTGTTGCAGGGCTTTCGTATGCAACCATGGTGGTTGAAGCCGGACAGAAAAGTGGCTCTTTGATTACAGCAGGGCTTGCCAAGAAATATAGAAGGAGGCTTTTTGCAGTTCCCGGCCCTCTTACCAGTGCGCTTTCAAAGGGTACAGTGCAATTAATTAAAGAAGGGGCGGAAATCGTGACTAGCGCAGAGGATATATTGGCAGGATATGATGTTAATGTAGGGGCGGGGTTCGTTCCTGCCCAAATAAAAGGATTAAACGAATTGGAACAAAATATAATCAAAAAATTACAAGAAGAACCAATGGAGATAGATGCTTTGGCGCGGACGGTAGGGTCGTCCCTACAGATTTCCGAAATCGCAACCGCACTTTCGCTTATGCAGATAAAAGGGTTAGTATTTGAAGAAGTGGGAAAATATTATATTAAAACTGTTTAAGCCGGGTGTTTTACCTGTCTGCTGGTAGGCAGGGCTGGGCCTAAACATAGACGGAAGGGGGAGTATGCTGATAAAAGTTTGTTCGGCGGCAAATTCAGGGCTTGAGACTATTGGGGTAGATGTAGAGGTTAACTTGGCAAATAGGGGCTTACCGGCTTTTGAGATTGTTGGTTTGCCCAATAAGGCCGTAGACGAAAGCAGGGAAAGGGTAAAGACTGCGATTGTAAATTCCAACATCAAATTTCCGACAAAGAGGATTACTGTTAATTTAGCTCCAGCTGATGTTCCTAAAGAGGGTTCTTTTTATGATTTACCTATTGCTACCGGTGTTTTGGCATCAATCATGAGCTGTGAACTGCCAAAAAAGAGCCTTTTTTTCGGCGAACTCTCTCTTGACGGAACGCTTCGCCATACAAAAGGAGCATTGTTATTATCGTTATTTGCAAAGGAGAGAGGAATTAAAAATATATTCGTACCTAAAGCTTCTGCAAATGAGGCAGCTATTATTAAAGGAGTTAACGTATATCCTATAGAAAGCATCAATCAATTGTTAGCATACCTTTTGGGCCAGATATCGCTTGAACCAGCTAAGTATAGTGAAGTAAAGAGCGAAGCTGTCCAAGCTGAGTTTGACATGGCTGAAATTTTAGGCCAGGAGCAAGCAAAGAGGGCAATGGAGATTTCAGCGGCCGGCGGCCATAATTTTTTTATGGTTGGCAGTCCCGGCTCGGGGAAAACCATGCTAGCGAGAGCTCTTCCCGGCATTCTACCGATTTTGGCTGAAAGAGAGTCTCTTGAAGTTACAAAGATTTACTCAGCCTCGGGACGTATCCCTCCTGAGGGTTCACTTATTAAGATACGCCCTTTTAGAGCACCTCACCATACAATTTCTCAAGTTGGGCTTATTGGTGGGGGCTCAAGGCCTCAGCCCGGAGAAATAAGCTTAGCTCATCGAGGAGTATTGTTTTTAGATGAGTTTAATGAATTTACTCGAGGAGTTTTGGAAGCCTTAAGACAGCCAATGGAGGATGGCCACCTTACGATTTCAAGGAGCAGAGAAAGGGTTTGCTATCCTTCACGATTTATATTAGTTGCTTCAGCTAATCCTTGTCCTTGCGGCTATTTATATCACCCTAAGAAATCGTGCACTTGCACACAAAGGGAGATAGAAAAGTATAAGAAAAGGGTTTCTGGGCCGCTCTTAGACCGCATTGATCTTTATATAGAGGTACCGGTGGTTGAGATTAAGGAACTTTCCGAGGGTAGGGTTGCCCCTACATCCGCCGAAATAAGAGTCCGTGTAGAAAAGGCAAGAAAAATCCAAAAAAATCGGTTTAAAGAAAAAGACATCTATACCAATGCTGAAATGAAAAACGCCCATATTAAAAAATACTGCTTTCTGTCAAAAGAAGTTAAACAACTGCTCTTGCAGGCTGGAATGGCTTTTCAACTTTCAGCACGTTCCTATTTTAAAATGATAAAAGTCGCACGAACTATTGCTGACTTGGAAGACTCAGAAGGCATAAAGGTTTCTCATATGGCCGAGGCACTGCAATATCGCCCAAGAGATCAGATAAGGGATAAGTGAATATTCCTAAGGAAACAAAAACAAATAATCTTAAAATAGGGCATTTAGGCGAACAGATTGCCAAAATTTATCTGCAAAATAAAGGGTATTATATTATTGAAAAGAATTATAGAACTAAATATGCAGAGATTGATTTAATCGCGCGCAATAAAAGTGTTTTGGTGTTTGTAGAAGTGAGAGCAAGGAAAGATGAGCGATTTGGAAGCCCGGAAGACTCTATAAAAAGAAGTAAAATACGAAAACTTATCAAGAATGCCCAAGCCTATGTTGCCAGAAAAGGATACGTAAAAACATACCGAATAGATGCAATTTGCATTGTCCTTGAGGAAAACGGGAGGGCAAACCGCATCACCCACTACGAAAACATTACTTTTTGAATATATTCTTAAACAAAGTCTTGAAAAAGAAGACGAAAAGGAGTAAAATTCAGTCTTGCTAATATTTTTTAATTGTTCGATAAAGTTTTAGAAATTATTAAAAGGAAATATGAAAAGAGCACCCTATAAAGCTTATATTGACACCTTAAGTAAGATAAGTAAGGCTATAACCAGCGATCTTTATCTTGAGGATATATTGAAGCTAATTGTTACTTTAACTGCTAATGTAATGAAGGCAAAAATATGTTCTCTTTGGCTTCTTGATGAAACTACTAATGAATTGAAGATAAGAGCTACACAAACTATGAGTCGTGAATATTTAAAAGAAAGAGTCCTTAAGGTAGGAGAAGGCATTGTAGGATTAGTAGCAAAAGATAAAAAAGCAATAACCATTCTTAATGTTTTAGAGGATACAAGATATAAAGAGAAAAAACTAGCCAAGAAAGAAGGCTTAGTTTCAATGGTAAGCGTTCCGATGATGAATAAGAAAAAAGCTATCGGAGTTATTAATTGTTATACTACTACTGCTTACAAGTTTGTGAAGAGTGATAGTAGTCTGCTAAGTACTGTAGCTAATCAAGCTGCAGTAGCTATTATTAATACTGAGTTGATGGTTAAAACTAAGATAGTTCAAGAAGAGCTTCAGACTCGTAAAAAAGTTGAGAAAGCTAAGGGCTTATTAATGAAAAGCCAAAAACTTAGTGAAGAAGAAGCTTATAATTTAATTCGAAAGTCGAGCATGAATAAAAGGGTTGCGATGAAAGATATTGCTGAAGCTATTATCCTTGCTAGCGAAATAAAATGAATTTAAGGGGTTTATTATGGAGAGAACATATCTAACTAGAGCTGGATATGAGAAACTGAGTGAGGAGTTAGAAAATTTAAAAAAGGTAAAGAGAAGAGAAATCTCTGCTGCTCTTGAGCATGCTAGATCCTTAGGTGATTTAAAAGAAAATGCTGAATATCACGCAGCTAAGGATGCAATGTCTACCAATGAAGTCAAGATCAGAGAATTAGATGATAAGTTAAGTAGAGTCGAAATTATTGATGATAGTAAAATTGATACTGATAAAGTTTATATTGGTGCAAAAGTAAGAATTTTTGATTTAGATACTGAAGATGAGATTGAATATACATTGGTGGGGCAAGAGGAAGCAAATGCTATTGAAGGGTTAATTTCAGTAACGTCTCCAGTAGGTAAAGCTTTGCTTGGGCATAAAGAGAGTGACATTGTAAAGGTAGATGTTCCAGCTGGTAGTTTAGAATATAAGATAATCAAAATATCAAGATAAAAAGGGGACGCTTCTATTTTTCAAAAAGTAAACCGGAAGTGTAAAAAATAGAAGCGTCCCCTTTTTTTAAAGATGAAGAAAATAATTAAAAAACCAGAGTTAGCCGCTCCAGCTGGAGATTGGAGTTCTTTGCGTAGCGCTGTAGCTTCAGGAGCAAATAGCGTTTATTTTGGAGTTAAAGATTTAAACATGCGCAATTTAGCGACTAATTTTGATATTTTAGAAATAGAAAAGGTAATCAATTTTTTGCATGATAATAAGTGTAAAGGGTATCTAGCTTTAAATACTATTGTTTACAATAAAGAGATTGCAAAGACTGTTAAAATTTTAAAAGCAGCAGCTAGAGCCAAAGTAGATGGAGTTATTCTTTGGGATATGGCGGTTTTTTCTAAAGCCAAAGAGCTAGGTTTAAAAATTCATTTATCGACTCAAGCTTCAGTAGCTAATTTTTTGGCTTTAAAGGAATATGCTTTGCGTGGAGTAAAGCGAGTTGTTTTGGCACGGGAGTGTAAGCTCTTAGATATAAAGGAGATGGCATCTAAATTAAAAAAAGAAAAACTTGACTGCAAAATTGAAGCATTTATTCATGGGGCGATGTGTTTAAGTATTTCTGGACGTTGTTTTCTTTCAGAGTTTACCTTTTCAAAGTCAGCTAATCGAGGTAAATGTTTACAGCCTTGTCGAAGAGAATATCTAATTACTGGTGTTGGAGGAGAATGTCAATATGTAGTTGGTCAGGATCATATCTTGAGCCCTAAGGATTTATGCACAATTGATTTTATTGATAAACTAATTGAATCTGGAATTGATGTTTTTAAGATAGAAGGAAGAATTCGTTCTCCAGAATATGTAGGAGTAGTAACTTCAGTATATCGAAGAGCGATTGATGCTTATTTTAAGGGGGAATTAACTAAAAAATTAAAAGAAAAATTAAAAAAAGAATTAAGCTCAGTATATAACCGAGGTTTTTCAAGTGGTTTTTATCTAGGACAACCAAAGGAGTCTCCAAGTAGATTTTTAGAGAATACTCATGAGAAAATTTATCTAGGTGAGGTGATAAAATTTTATAAGAAGATTAATGTAGCTGAAATTAAGATATCAAATGCTAATTTGAATAAAGGTGCACAAATCCTTTGTATTGGTAAAAATACCCCAGCTTCATTTGCTAAAATTGAGAGTATTCAGATAAACCATAAACTCGTCGATAGTCTGGTAAAAGGAGAGATTGGAGGAGTCAAATTACCATTTATTGTTAAACGTAAGGATAAGGTATTTCTTTGGCAGAATAAGCCGAAAACATTATAGTAATTGATAAATTTATAACTCGTTATAATCTAGAGTGAAAATTAGATATATTTAAATTTACCAAAAAATAGTTGACAAAACAAGGGCTATTATTATAATAGTATACCAATAAGGTATACTATGTTTAATTTTAATAATACTTTTACTTATGGCTTAAGACTTTTAGTTAACTTATCAGGCAATAAAGATAAGCCTAAACAACTTAAAAAAATTGCGCAAGAAGAAAATATTTCTTTGCAATATCTAAGGAAAGTCACTACTCCTTTAGAACGTGCTGGGATAATAAAAAGCTTACGTGGTCCAGGAGGGGGATTTATGCTTAATAGGCTTCCTAATCAAATTAACCTTCTTGTTGTAAATGATGCTCTTAACCATAGTAAAGTTATAGATTGCGTTAAAGGTGCATCTGGTTGTAGACGTTTTAGCAATTGTATGGTAAAAGATTTATTAGAAGAAGTATATAATAAAATTAAATTGGTATTTAAAAATAAAACTTTAGCTATGATAATAAAAAAGAGTAAGAAATGATTTACCTAGATTCCAATGCTACTACTTTGACTGATGAAAGAGTTTTAAAGAAGATGATGCCTTATTTTAAGGATACTTACGGCAACCCTTCATCTGTATATCGTTTTGCTCAAGAGGCAAAGCAAGCAGTTGAAGAAGCTAGAATAAATATTGCGGAATTATTAAATGCTCAAGCTAATGAAATTATATTTACTGCGGGAGGAACAGAGTCTGATAATACTGCAATGAAGGGTGTTGCTTTTGAAAAGAAAGCTCAAGGTAGGCATATTATCACTTCTAAAATTGAGCATCATGCTGTTTTGCATACTTGTGGATTCTTAGAAGGTCAGGGATTCGAGATAACTTATTTAGGAGTTAATAAATACGGAATGATAAATCTAAAAGAATTAGAAGAAAACATTCGTAAAGATACTATTTTAGTTTCAATTATGCATACTAATAATGAGGTTGGGACAATTCAGCCAATAAAAGAAATTGCTGATATTTGCAGGAAAAGAAAAGTTTATTTTCACAGTGATGCAGTCCAAGCTGTAGGCAGAGTCAATGTTGACGTAAAAGCCTTAGGAATGGACTTGCTTTCTCTTTCTGGACATAAATTTTATGGACCTAAAGGCGTAGGTGCTTTGTATGTACGAAAAGGTGTAAAATTTGTTCCACTTCTTCATGGCGGTGGCCATGAAAGGGGAAGACGTTCAGGAACTGAGAATGTTGCTGGTATAGTTGGTCTAGGCGAAGCTGCTCGATTAGCTAAATTTGAAATTAAAGACGAGGAAAAAAGAATAAAACTACTTAGAGATAAATTAGAGCAGGGAATTCTAAACAGCATCTCTGAAGTGGAAGTCAATGGTGATCCTAAGAGCAGAATATTTAATACTTTAAATGTCTGCCTTAAATACATTGAAGGTGAGAGCATTTTAATAAATTTAGATTTTGAAGGGATTTGTGCATCTAGTGGTTCAGCTTGTACTTCTGGGTCCCTAGAGCCTTCGCATGTACTTTTAGCTATGGGTATACCACATGAAATAGCTCATAGTTCATTACGAATGAGTTTAGGGAAATATACCACAGAGGGGGAGATTGACAAAGTTTTAGCGGTTTTACCGCCAATTGTTGAAAAATTAAGAAAAATATCGCCGTTTTGGCAGAAATGATAGGAGCTTATAATGCAGTTAGACCAAGATAAAGAAGTTTTAAGGAAAGAAATTTTAAAATTAAAAAAAGGTAGAAAAGCAGTCTTGCTTGCACATAATTACCAAATTACTGAAGTTCAGGAAATTGCTGATTTTTTAGGTGATTCTTTGGAATTATCAAAAATATCTAAAGCAGCAAAAGAAGAAGTTATTATTTTTGCTGGGGTAAGATTTATGGCTGAAACTGCTAAAATTTTGTCTCCAAAGAAAAAAGTACTTTTGCCAGTCCTTGAAGCTAGTTGTGAGTTGGCAGAAATGATTGAACCTGAACAATTAATAGAGTTAAAACAGAAATATCCTGATGCTTGGGTAGTAAGTTATGTGAATTCAACTGCTGCTATTAAAGCCTTGAGTGATGTTTGTTGTACATCATCTAATGCGGTTACAGTAGTGAGGAATGTTCCAGTTAAAAAGGTAATTTTTGTGCCCGATAAAAATTTAGGATGGTGGGTGCAAAAGAATGTTCCTGAGAAGGAAGTGATCATTTGGCCGGGTTATTGTTTTGTTCATGAATATTTTTCACTTAAAGACTTAGAAGAGTCGCGTAGGATTTATCCTGAAGCTCTGGTTATGGCTCATCCTGAGTGCATAAAAGAAGTTTTGAATAAGGCTGATTATGTTGACTCAACTGCTGGAATGCTTAAAATAGCACAAGAGTCTAAAGCTAAAAAGATTATCGTTGGAACTGAGGAAGGAATGATCCATCGCTTAAGAAGAGAGAATCCTGATAAAGAGTTCTATTCCTTAGGAAGCACTAGAATTTGTACTAATATGAAAAGAACTACTCTTTCAGATTTGCGTAGAGCTTTAGTTAAAGATGAATACAAAATTGAGCTAGATTCAGAGATAATTGAGAAAGCTCAAATAGCTTTAGAAAGGATGGTAAGTTATGTCTGATTTTGGTTATACAGATAAGGTTTTAGAGTATTTTCGCAATCCTCGCAATATGGGTAAGATAGAAGATGCTGATGGTATCGGAAAAGTTGGCAATAAGGCTTGTGGCGATGTAATGTGGATATATATAAAAGTTAAAGAGGAGATTATCACTGATTGTAAGTTTGAAACTTTTGGTTGTGTGGCAGCAATAGCTACTTCATCAGCTTTAACTGAGCTTGCTAAAGGAAAAAACTTTAAACAAGCCTTAAAAATCACCAATAAAGATGTGGCTAACGAATTAGGGGGGTTACCTCCAATAAAAATGCATTGCTCTCTTTTAGCTGAAGAGGGTTTAAGATCAGCCATGGATGATTACCGCAAGAAAACTTCACAAGATAAATAAAAATGAAGAAAAGAATTGCTGTAGGTTTAAGTGGGGGAGTTGACTCTTCTGTAGCTGCTTATCTTTTGAAGAAAAAAGGATGGGATGTAGTTGGTTTTACTCTTAAGTTCTATCCTGAAGAAAATCGTTGTTGTGACCTAGACAGTTTAGAAAAAACTAGACAGCTATGTCATAGGCTAGATATACCTCATTATATTTTAGATGTAGGAGAATTGTTTAAAAAAGAAATTATTGATTATTTTGTTGACAGTTATCTCCAAGGTTTAACTCCTAATCCTTGTGTTTATTGCAATCAGTTAATTAAATTTGGAATTTTTCTAGAAAAGGTACAATCTTTAGGCATTGATTATTTGGCTACGGGTCACTATGCTCGTTTAGTTAAAAAAGATAAAACTTATTTAATTAAAGCGGGTAAAGATAGTAGTAAATCTCAAGAATATTTTTTAGCTTTGGTGAATCGAAAAATTCTAAAGTATTTAGTCTTCCCTTTAGGTAATTATAATAAAAGTAAGGTTAAAAGAATCGCTAAAGATAAAAAAGTTATACATATAGATAGAGGAGAAAGCCAAGATGTTTGCTTTGTTAAAGAGAAGAGCTATCCTGAGTTTATTGAGAAAAGTTGCAGTGATTATTGCAAGTATTCAGGCCAGATAAAACATGTGAATGGAGAAAATCTTGGTCGTCATAAGGGGATTTATCAATATACCTATGGTCAACGAAGTGGTTTAGGCCTAGCATGGAAAGAACCTCTTTATGTTATTGGAATCAATAGCAAAGATAATAGTATTGTTGTCGGGGAGCGTAAATACTTAAAGAGAGATTCTTTTACTGTTAACTCGCTTAATTGGTTTTGTTCTGTTGAGCAATACAAGAATATTACCGTAAAAGTTCGTTATAATTCTTCTGTTTTTGCTTGTAGTCTAAAAATTAAAGGCAGTAATGCTGAAGTAGAATTAGAAAAAGAGATTGATGCTATTACTCCAGGACAATTAGCAGGTTTTTATTATAAAGACTTACTTCTTGGTGGTGGAATCATTGATAAATTTAAAGTTTAAAATTGTAGTTTTTTCTTCTTGCTTTTCGTTTTTACTTTTTTAGTTTTATGTTATAATTATCAAATAGACTAGATTGTGAAGAATTCACAAAGGTAGAACAATACGTGTCTAAAAAAAATATAGATTTATCAAAATTAACTGAAGAAGAAACTCTTAACTTACGCGTTTGCGAATTACCTTTAAGTTTAGAAGGAACTTGGCTAGAAGAGTGTGTTAAAGAGCTTTATAAAGAACTAGAAGATAAAGGGTTTTATTTTAAGCCACCTTGTTATTTAGCTGATGAATGGCTCACCCCCGATAAGGAACCTATTATTGGAGTTCCATTTTTCTTAGCTCACCCAACATTAATTAAATTAGAAAAGAAAATGGTTTTAGATGCTGAAGGATCTAATCGTCCTTGGTGTATGAGGCTCCTACGTCATGAAACTGGACATGCAATAAACTATGCTTATAAATTGTATCGTCGTAAGAATTGGCAAAAAGTCTTTGGCAAATTTTCTAAAGAGTATGAAGATACTTATCGTTTCAGGCCTTATAGTCGAAATTTTGTTAGGCATTTGGAAGATTATTATGCTCAATATCATCCTGATGAGGATTTCGCTGAAACTTTTGCAGTTTGGCTTACTCCGGGTTTAGAATGGCGAACTGAATATAAAGGGTGGAAAGCTTTAGACAAACTTAAGTATGTAGATGAACTGATGAATGGAATCAAAAGTAAGGAGCCTTTAGTCGAGAGTGGCAAGAAATATTGGGAAGCTTCTCGGATGCGTATAACTTTGAAAAATTTTTATAAAAAAAAACGTCACTCATATATGGAGAACTTTCCTGATTTTCATGATTCTAATCTAAAGGAAATATTTGTATTTTCAGAATCCACAGAACAAAGTCTCGATAAAAAAAGCAAGGAAATGTTAGCTGCTACTATTATAAAAAGATATAAAAAAGATATTTTAAATAGTGTAGCTAAATGGACTGGTGAGAAGAAGCATATTATAAGTGAGCTGTTAGATACTATAATTAAACGTTGTAAAGATTTAGGTCTTTTGTCTAATGAAGATAGATCTTTAGTTACGTTAAAGATGTCGGCTTATATTACTACTTTAGTTATGAATTATATTTATACAGGATGGCTAAGGCGAGAAAAATGAGAAAATTAAAAGTTCTTTTACTTTTTGATAGTCCTTATCTTACACCGAGAGGCTATAATTTTAAAAAAGAGTTTAAAGATCTTGATTGGGGGTCTGAGTCTGACATTTATAATGCTCTGATAGCTAATGGCCACCAAGTAACCCTCTTAGGATTATTTAATGATATTAATATTCTTTTAGAAGAAGTTAAAGAAAATAAACCGGATATTATATTTAATGCTGCTGAGGTTTTTGACCAAAAATCTTATTTAGATAAGAATGTTGTTGGCGTAATAGAAATGCTGGGAATTCCTTACACTGGAGCTTCTGTAACTAGTTTGCTTGTTTGTGGTGATAAAGCTTTGAGCAAAAAGATTTTAAGTTTTCATAAGATAAAAACGCCACAATTTTATGTTTTTTATAAAAATTATAAGGTATGGTTGCATAAACGTCTTAAGCTTCCATTAATAGTAAAACCTCTTCACGAAGAGGCTTCGCGTGGCATATCTCAGGCTTCCGTTGTTGATAGCGAAGAGGCCATGATTGAGCGAGTAAAATTTATTCATGAGAGCATAAAAGATGATGCTATAGTTGAGGAATATATTGACGGAAGAGAGTTTTATGTAAGTGTATTAGGGGACAAAAGGATTAAGGTGTTCCCCTTACGTGAGATGAAATTTAGAGAGATTAGTGAAGATGAACCGCGAATAGCCACTTATAAGGCAAAATGGGATTGGGATTATCGAAAAAAGTGGGGGATAAGGAATGAGTTTGCAGGAAGGTTAGCTAATGGTTTAGCTGAGAAGGTTAATGAAGTTTGTAAACGGGCTTATAAAGCATTAAACATAAAATGTTATTCTCGTTTTGATATAAGAATAACTTCTGATTCTAAAATATATATTATTGAAGCTAATGGTAATCCTTGTTTAGATGAATATGATGAGTTAGGTCAGTCAGCAATTAAGGCTGGGATTCCCTATAACAAGTTGATTCAAAAGATAATAAAATTAGGTTTAGAGAGAACAATTTAATCAAAGGAGAGATATGGCAGCAGAATTTATAGTAAAGCGATTTTATAGCATTGGTGGGGTTAGTTCAGTTGTTACTGGAATTGTTGAATCTGGTGAAGTTATTGAAGGATCAATAGGCATTACTGCAAAAGGGAAAAAATTTACTGTGGTAAAGATTGAAAGAGACGGTTTGAAGCTTCACAAGGCTTGTAATAAGGACAAGGTTAATCTTTCAGTCAAACATCTTGATCGTTCTGATATAAGGATGGAGGAGATTTCTCACTTCTAACAAAGATAGGATATAAAGAATAGATAGTGATGTTTAAAGTCACGCCTTTATTTATATTATTTATATTATTATTACCTATCTGTATTTTTGCTCAAAATATCAAGGATGCAGACTTAGCTGGTTCTTGGTATTCGAATAATCCTCAAACACTTAACAGAGAGATAAATAATTATTTAGATGCTGCAAAAGTATCATCTTTAGAAGGGGATCCAATTGCTCTTATTTTACCTCATGCTGGTTTAATTTATTCTGGAAAAACATTAGCTTATGGTTTCAAAGCTCTTGAGGGTAAAATAATTGATACGGTTATTTTAATTGGGCTTAGCCATAGGGTTGATTTTGATGGTATAGCAATTTTTTCTTATCAAGGATTTAAAACTCCTTTAGGAACTTTAGCTATTGATAAAAAATTAACTGATGCGATATTATCAGCTGATAAGAAGATCTTTACTTATAAAAAAGCTTTTGAGAATGAAAATTCAATAGAAATCATTATCCCTTTTATCCAAATATTTTTTGACCAACCAAAAGCTGTATTATTAGCTATGGGTCGTCAGAGTTGGGAAAACATTCAAGTCTTAAGTCAAGCTCTTAGCAAAGTTTTAAAGGATGAGAGTAATTATTTAATTATTGCTAGCACGGATATGAGTCATTATCTTCCATTGTCTAGTGCATTAAAAACTGATCAGGACACTATTGAGTTGCTTAAGAAGATGGATCCTGAAGATTTATTTGCTTCTGCTATAGGTAAAAATCGTATGTGTGGTTTAGGTCCTGTAGTCTCATCAATGATTGTGGCAAAAAAAATCGGAGCGAATAAATTAAATATCTTGAATCAATCGAATTCAGCTGAAGTTAACCAAGATGAAAATAGAGTCATTGGGTATTTAAGCGCAGTAATGGTAAGAGGTAATAATAAAAAAATAGAGGAGAGTAGTAAAATGAAAGAGCTTCTTAATGCTGAGCAGAAGAAGAAATTGTTAAAATTGGCCCGAAATACAATTGCTTTTTACCTTGATAAAGAGGAATCTCCAGAGGTTAAGACTGATGAGGAGACTTTAAAAGAAGTAATGGGTGTTTTTGTTACTTTACGTAAGAATAATCAATTACGCGGTTGTATTGGGAATATTATTGGTACTAATCCTCTTTATCTTGGAGTAAAAAACATGGCTATTGCTGCAGCAACCCAGGATTATCGTTTTACGACTGTAACTAAAGAAGAACTAGAAGATATTCAGATTGAGATATCAGTTTTATCACCTTTAAAACAGATTACTAATATTGAAGAGATAATTTTAGGCAAGCATGGAGTTTTAGTAAAAGATGGCTATAGGAGTGGAGTATATTTACCTCAAGTAGCAACTGAAACTGGTTGGAATAAGGAAGAATTTATGAATAGTCTTTGTGGTCAGAAGGCTGGCATGGAACTAGACGCTTGGAAGAGTGGCAAGTGTGAGATATATATATTTAGTGCAGAAGTGTTTGAAGAATAATTTTTCCTCCTAGAAATATAATAATTCCTCCGCACTATAAAATAGCATAAAAGAAAAATAAGAGGTTGTCTATGCTTATCTTTATTGTTTTAGGAATAATTACTTCAATATTTCAATTAACTATTTTTAGAGAGTTTACTTATTCTCTAGCCAAGAATGAGCTAAGCCTTATGTTGGGAGTTGGAATATGGCTTGTTTCTTGTTCTTTAGGGAGTTTTCTTTTTAAGAAGAAAAAAACCTTAGCTCCAGTTACTATCTCAGTTCTTTTTGCCTTAATCTATTCTTTAGTAATTTTTGCTGTCCATTGGATTAAGTCTTTTTTTGGCTTAAGTTATTATGAGTCAGTAAGCCTAGGATTTGTAATTATTGCGGCAATTTGCCTTATTAGTCCAGTCGGTTTTTTAATTGGATATTCATTTAGAGTTTTTAGCCAGAATTATTTAGAAAAGCATTCACCAAAGGTGAGAACTTTTGCAAAGTTTTTTGCTTATGAAGCAAGTGGATTTTTTATTGGAGGCATTGCTTTTACATTTTTATTCTCTTCTTATTCCAATCCTTTTATTTTTACGGTTTTTTCTTGCTTGCTGTTGTTAGTCTTAAATTGTGAGGCAAGAAAAAAGATAATTTCTTTCTTGGTAATAATACTTATAGCTATAGTTTTTTTCTTTAGTTTTAAACCGATTTTAAAATTTGAATTAAAAGGGGCTAATATTCTTAAATTTGAAGGCTCAAACTATGGACCAGTTATTTTGGCAAAAAAATTTGATGTTGAGTCTTTGTATATTAATGGTTCATTAGTCTCTACCAGTGAAGATAAAGCTGAGAATGAGCAATTTATTCACAGTGTTCTTGCGGCTAATCCTAAAGCTAAAAATATTCTTTTTATCGGTTCTTATTTTTCTGGTCAAATTCAAGAAATACTAAAATATCCAATTGAAGAGCTAGATTGTGTAAATATAAATCCTGCTATTTCATCTCTAAGTATAAATAAGTTAAGGGCTAGCCAAAGAGAGCGGGTTAATTTTATTATTACTGATCCAAGATCTTATCTCAATAAAAATAGAAAGAAATATGATTGTATAATTATGAATATTCCTGCTCCTTTGAGTATAGCTTTTAACCGTTATTATTCTTATCAGTTTTTTCAACTAGTTAAGGAGCATTTGAATAGTCAGGGTATTTTTTCTTTTCGTATACCTTCCAAAACTGATATTTTAAGTCCACAATTCATTAGGTTCAATTCTTGTATTATAAATACTATAGATAGTGTTTTTAAGAGTAGGCTACTCATACCTTCAGATTCAATGATAATAATTAGTAGCTTAGGTAAAAAAAATAGTCCAGGTAACTTAATAGAAAATTTTAAAAGCTTAAATATTTCTACTGATTATTTTACGATTTATCATCTTAGGGATTCTCTTGATCCTAGTCGTATTACGTATATTGAGAAGATGCTTGATCGAAGAGTTGACTTAAATAGTGATTTTAATCTTTTGGGTTTCCTATATTATTCGTTGGTTGAACAAGCAAAGTTTTATCCACAGATATCAATAGATATTTCTATGGTAAGAAATATAGTGGTTATTATTTTTATTCTTTTAGTTATTTTTGCTAGTGGTCTTGGTTTTTCTAAGCGAAGACCATTATCTTTGTTTAATGCTTCAGTAGTTGGGTTTTCTTCAATTGGATTAAGCATAATAATTTTTGTACTTTTTCAGATTTATTCAGGAGCTCTCATCCAGAAAATGGGTATTTTAGTGGGAGTGTTTATGGCTGGGTTAAGTTTAGGTACGTATCTAGTTAACTTAATTAGTCAAAAGATATCTAAAATTAGATGGTCATTGTCATTTCTTTATTTACTTTGGTTTGTTTTTTTAATTGGGTTTTGGGTTGGAATAAAGTCTTTTGAAAATTATTATCAAATTGATTTTGTTTTTTATTTAGGATCATTGTTATCAGGAATGCTTACAGGAGCAGTTTATCCTATTCTTAGCGGTTTTGTTTTTAATCATAAAATTAATTTTAAAGATTTAGCACCATCTATTTATATGGCTGATTTAGCTGGAGCTGCTATTGGGACTTTTGTTTTTTCAATTTTTTTCATTCCTTTTTTAGGGGTAGGGCTTAGCTTATTAATGATTATGTTTTTAGTTTTTATTTGGGGATTAAGGGAGTTTATCTAATTAGTTCCAAATGCCAGGGATTTGGTGTCCACAAAAAGGGCATTTTCCATTCTTTAATAGATTTTCTATAACATTGTAGCCAATTCTTTTGATAATTGTTTTGGAACAATTAGGACAGATAGTATTCTCCCCAATTTGTTGAGGAATATTCCCAATATATATGAAGTTCATTCCTTCCTCTTCAGCTATTTTTTTAGCTCGTAATAAAGTTTTTAGAGGAGTGGGCGATAAGTTAGTTAGTTTGTAGAGAGGAAAAAACTTTGCAAAGTGAATTGGAGTATTAGGGCCTAGGTTTTTTTTAACCCATTTGCAGAGTTTGGTAATATCTTCGTTACTATCATTAGCACCAGGAATGATTAGGTTTGTGATTTCAATCCAAACCCCTTCTTCTTTTAGTACTTTTAAAGTGTTAAGCACAACATCTAAACTTCCTTGGCACATTGAAGCGTAGTATTTGTCGCTAAAGCCTTTTAAATCAATGTTAGCTGCTGAGAGATATTTAGCTATTTCTCTTAAGGGTTCCTCGTTTACGAATCCGGCTGAATGGATTACACACTTAATACCTTCAGCTCTGGCTAGTTTTGCGATATCTAACATATATTCATAGAATATAATTGGTTCGGTGTAGGTAAAGGCAATAGTTTTAGAATTACTTTCTTTAGTTAAAGCAATTATTTTTTCTGGTGAAACTATTTCAACTTTTATGTTTTCAGGGTCAAGTTGAGAGATTTCCCAGTTTTGACAGAATTTACAACGTAAATTACAACCAGCAGTAGCAATTGAGAATGATTTTGTTCCTGGATATACATGAGCTAATGGCTTTTTCTCAATAGGATCAACATGCAGGGCTACTGGTTGGGCATAATTTAATGTGTATAGTTTGCCATTGATATTTTTTCTTCCTCTACAGAATCCTTTTTGGTTTGGCGCCAGAATACATCTTCTTGGACAGAGTTGACATTGGATTTTATTTTCGCCTAAGTTGACCCAATATAGGGCTTCCTTTAGGGTGGAGGATGTGAGCTTATTATTAGCTAGGCTAGTGTTGAATTTTCCATTTAGCCCTAAAATTAGAAAGCTAAAAATTAAGCAAATAATAATAAGAAGTTTAGTATTGAACCTTTCCATAGTTTAATTTGTTGATCTAGCCTACCTCTATAGTGTATATGCATTAAAAGCAATTTTCAAGATTTAATAGGAAGAAAAATAAATATCAGCAGAGTTTGACAAAGAAGAATATATAGTATATACTTTAGTTAGTTAATAGTTAACTTAGTTAAGTATTAAGGGGGTTAATAATGGTTAAAGAAACAAAGATTTCAAGGTTTTCTGAAGATTTATCTGAAACAATAACTTATGTTCAGCGTTTGGCTAATTCAATGTTGAAGAAGCGATCTGATATTTTGTTTCAAGGTAAAATTACTGTTCCTCAGTATGTAGCTTTAGAGGCACTCAATACAGATAAGCCTTTAAAGATGAAGGACATTGCTAAAATTCTGAAGATTAGCCTTCCGGCTGTTACTGGTTTAGTAGGTCGCTTAGTAGCAATAAAATTGGCAAAGCGAGTTTATGATTCAGGAGACCGTAGAGTTATCTTTATTGTTTTGACTTCTAAGGGTAGGAAAATTCTTGAGCAGACTAAGTTGACTCGTAAAAAAATTATTTCTGAAATTTTCGGTGTTCTTAGTGAAGAAGAACGTCAGGTTTATTTGGGCATTTTACAAAAAATAAAGAAATCTTTTTATGATAACGCTAATGAAAAATAAATACAAATTAGTTTTTTATCTACTGTTTACAATAGGCTTGGGAATAAGTTTAATCACAGCTAAAGTTTATTCTCAAGACTTAATTACATCGTTAATAGAGATTTCTTTAAATGATGTAAGTAGATTGGCAATAGAGAATTCTTTGGATATTCAAATTGCTCAATACGATACCTATATAAGTAGAACTTCTCTTGATGATGCTCTTTCTATATTTGATACTATTTTTACTGCCGAAGCTGTTTACAATCGAGATAAAAAGAATCAAACTAGCAGTCTTGCCGGATCTGATACTAAGAAGCATTCATTCTCTCTTGGATTGGAGAAGAAACTTTCTACTGGAACAACTTTATCACTAGACGCTACAGCTACTAAGACTAGGACTAATAGTAATAGTATTTATAGTTCTTTAAATCCTTACAATGAGGCTTTGGTAGGATTAACAATAAAACAGGAATTAGGTAAGAATTTTTTTGGTTTAGCTGATCGAGCTGATATTAAACTAACTAAACTTGATATTGAAAATTCTGAGTTTACTTCTTTAGATGATATTGAAGAAATCATATATAAAGCTCAAAAGGCTTATTGGAATTTAGTTTTAAAAAATGAAGAAGTGGCAATAAGAGGGAATATTTTTGAAGCTGCAAAGAGATTACATGAAATTTATAAAAATAAATATTCAATAGGACTGGTTGAGGAAAGTGAACTTTTAGCCATAGAAGCTCTTGTTTACACTAGGGATAGTGATTTAACGGTGGCAAGATTAAATCAAGAAACCGTAAAAAATGATTTACTTTTTTTACTCAATAGAGGGGATTTTAAAGATAAAGTCAAACCTAAAGATCAGTTAAGCTCTGAACCGGCGATAGTTAATTTATATCAGGCTTTAGAAGAGGCGATTAACTCTCGAAGAGATTATAAACGGATAAAGAATGAACTCAAAAAAAGTGAAATTTATCTAGTGGTTAATAAAAATGCTCTTTGGCCGCAAATAGATCTTGAAGCTACTTTCGCTCGCAATAATATTAATTCTCAAAGAAGTAGCGCTTGGGAAGGCATACCTAATAATAGCAATGATCAGATAGCCCTGACATTAACCATTGAAGTTCCTCTTGAGAATAGAGAAGCAAAGTCAGAGCTTGAGAAAACAAGGTTAGAAGATGCTCAGCTTTTAATTCGTTTAAAAAGGATTGAGCGGCTTATCTTACAGGAAATTAACGACAAGGTTAATCAGGTCAATAGCAGTGATAATCAGATTAAGCTTTATCAATCAATAATTAAACTACACCAAAGAAAACTTGATAGTCAGATAAAACGTATTGGTTATGGACGTTCAAACGCTGATACTCTTATTCAATATGAAGATGATCTTCTTAAGGCAAGGTTGGCTTTAGCAACTAATTTTTATGTTTATAGAATTTCTCTTATAGAGTTAGATTTAGCTAAAAATGTTTTATTAGACAAGCATTGGAAGGAACCATTATAAAGGGGCAATTATGAAGATTTCAGAATTTTCAGTAAAACACTCACTGGTGATTAATCTTATTTCTCTTTTTGTAATTATTGCTGGGTTTTTCACGCTTTTTGTTTATAAAATTAGAAGAGAAGCTTTTCCTGAAGTTTCCTACGATATGGTAGTCGTTAATACTGCTTACATTGGCGCTGCACCTCAAGAAATAGAAAAATTAGTTACCATACCTATTGAAAAAGAATTGAAAGGGGTTGATGGAATCGAAGAGATGCAATCTACTTCTATTGAGAATGTTTCTAATATTTTGATAAAAATTAGCCAGGATGTAAGGGATAAGAAAAAAGTTGTTGACGATATTCAAAAGGCTGTTGATCGAGTTCGTGATTTACCTCAAGGGGTTGAAGACGATCCGACAGTTACTGAAATTACCTCTGGTGAAATTCCAGTAATTGAAGTTGCTTTGAGTGGAGAAGTATCTGAGGAAAAATTACAAGAATATGCTGAGGCCTTAGAGGATATTTTTGAAGATATTCCCGGAGTATCATCAATTGCTAAAAAGGGTTATCGTGACACTGAAGTTTGGGTTGAAGTTGATCCTGACAAGATGAAGGATGCTTATGTTAGTGTAAAAGAAGTAATGATTGCATTAAGCACACAAAACATGAGCATTCCTGGAGGAAAAGTGCGTGGTAAGGAAGAGCTTAGTATTAGAACTACCGGAGAATTTCATACTAAAGAGGAAATTGAAAATGTGGTTATTAGAGCTAACGAGTCTGGAAATTGGTTACGTGTTAAAGATGTGGCAAACGTACGTTTTTCTTTTGAAGATGAAGACATGATAAATAAAAGTTATGGTATGCGCTCAGTTAGTCTTACTGTTATTAAGAGGGCAACTGGTGATGCAATTAAAATTGTTGATCAGGTTAAGGAGAAAACTGATGATTTTTTTATTCCAGGTGATTCAAAGGTAAAAGTAGCCTATATAAATGATATATCTTACTATATTAAAAGGAGACTAGGGGTTTTAAAAAATAACGGGATTATTGGCATAGCCTTGGTTTGTGCAGTTCTTATGCTTTTTTTAAATTTTCGAATTGCTCTTATAACTACCTTAGGTCTTCCGATAGCTTTTTCAGCTACTTTAGCCATAATGGGATTTTTTGGTTTAAGTATTAATCTTATAACCATGTTTGGTCTAATTATAGTTTTAGGAATGTTAGTTGATGATGGAATCATTATAGCTGAGAATTGTTCTCGTTATTTAGAAGATGGCTATAGCCCTCGGGAAGCAGCAATTATTGGAACCCAAGAAGTAGCAAAACCAGTTACAACTACAGTAATTACTACAATTGCTGCTTTTGCTCCACTTATGTTTATGGGTGGGATGCTTGGTAAATTTATTTGGGGAATACCTTTAGTTGTAATGATTGCTTTAGTCGCTTCCTTGTTCGAAGCTTTAGTAATCCTACCATCTCATTTTGCTGACTTTATTAAGACTGGAAAAGAGAAGTTTAAATCAAGAAAAGATTTGCCATGGTTTAAAAAACTTGTCGATGTTTATACTAAGATAGTAAACAAAGCTTTAGATCAACGCTATTGGGTATTGTTGGGATTAATTATTTTACTTTTAGCTACTTTTGGTTTAGCAAAAGCCATGCCTTTTGTTTTGTTTGGTTCAGAAGAAGGGATTGAACAGTTTTCGATTCGAGCTGAAGCTCCGATTGGAACAAATATTTATAAGACTAATGATCTAATAAGTCAAATTGAAGATAAAGTTAAAGAGTTGCCTAAAGAGGAATTAGAATCTTATACTACCTCAGTAGGTTCAATTGGTGAAACTTGGATGTTTGATCCTTATGGTAAGTCAGGAGGGCACACTGCACAAATTACCGTATTTCTTACTCCTTATACTATGCGTAAGCGAAATGTTTCTCAAATAATTGATGATTTAAAAGAAAAAACTAAAGATATAAAGGGTTTTGATAAGTTTTATTTTGAAAAGCAGCAAGGCGGTCCGCCAGTTGGAAAAGCTTTAGCGGTTAAGATAAGAGGGGAAAAATTTGCAGTCTTAGAAGAGATATCTACAGAGATGATTGAATTTCTTGAAAATATAGAAGGAGTTGTGGACATTACTTCTGATTACGAAGTGGGAAGAGGAGAAGTTAGGGTTGTAGTTGATCCTGAACAAACAGCAAAAGCCTATCTTTCAGTAGGAGAAATTGCTACGTCTATTCGTAATGCTTATAAGGGAGGAGTGGCTACTTCTATTAAGCCGGTACAGGCTGAAGAAGAGATAGACGTTTTAGTACGTTTTCCTGAAAATTATCGGGATACCAAAGAAACTTTTAAAAAGATTCTTATTCCTAATAAATTTGGCAACCTTATACCTTTAACCAAAGTAGCACATTTAGAAGACAGGGTGTCCTTGGCTCGTATACAACATTTTCGTGGTAAAAGAGTAATTTCTGTTCGGGCAGATGTTGATATTAAGAAAATAACTCCCCTTAAAGCTAATAAGCTTGTTGAAGAAGAATTTAAGGATATAGCTAAAAAATATTCGGGTTATCGAATAGAATATGGTGGAGAACAACAAGAAAATGTTAAGTCAGCAAAGGGATTCATTAGTGCTTTTGGTCTGTCAGCATTTTTAATTTTTTTAATATTGGCAGCTAATTTTAATTCTTTGATACAGCCATTAGTTGTTATGATGGCAATTCCTTTTGGTCTTATTGGGGTTATTTGGGCCTTTTTCTTTCATGGATTAAATTTAAGTTTTTTCATGATGATGGGTATTGTTGGTTTAAGTGGAATTGTTGTTAATGATTCTATTGTTTTGGTTGAATTTATTAATAATTTACGTTGTAAGGGAATTGAGCGAAGAATGTCTATTGTTAGCGCAGGTCAGTTAAGATTAAGACCAGTATTACTTACTACAATAACTACGGCTTTAGGTTTAACTCCAACTGCTTATGGTATTTGGGGTGGTGATCCATTTTTACGGCCAATGGCTCTTACCATTGTTTGGGGTATTATCTGTGCAACACTTTTAACTTTAATAGTTCTTCCCTGTATCTATGCTATCATTGATGATGTTACCTTAAAGCTTGCTGGGCATGTAACTGTAAAAAAATCTAGTCAACAAGAAGAGAATTAGTGATATAATACAACAATGATAGAAAAGGCATTTCTTTTAAAAATTTACGAAGCTGCGTCTATGCAACGTTGGAATGATCAAATTCGCACTGTTGAGCTGATTGAATTAGATAAACAGGCTCATAAAATGATTATTGCCTATTGTTTGGGTAAGTGTGAAGAAAGCAACCAAACGGAAGGTTTTAATTGGGTTGAGATAATTGAGGCTGGAATTTTTGAATTTCTTCAGCGCATTGTAATTACTGATTTAAAACCACCATTATTTCACAGAATAAAGGAAAATAAAAAACAATATAAACAATTAAATCAGTGGGCCTATAAAGAAATAAGTCCCTTTATAAAATCTTTAGGTAAAGATTTTTGTGCAAGATTTGAAAATTATTTGCATGATTCTGTGCGCAATGTAAATCGTAGAATTATAAGTGCTGCTCACTTTTATGCTACCAAATGGGAGTTTGATATTATTGAGCGTGCTAATCCTAATGGTTATGGGGTTGAGGAAATAAAAGAAGATATACGTTCTAAACAGAATAAATACCAAGACCTTGAGAGTATGCAGAGATTATTGTATTCTCAAGAGCTAAAAGATTTTGTAAATATTTGTGGTCAATTAAGATTTCAAATACGTTGGAGTCACTTACATCGAGTTCCTAAGACATCAGTTCTAGGCCATATGTTGCTTGTGGCAATGTTATCTTATTTATCTTCTTTATTTATAGGAGCTGATAACAAAAGAGCTGTGAATAATTACTTCACTGGTTTATTTCATGATTTACCAGAGGTTCTTACACGTGACATAATTAATCCAGTAAAAAGGGCAGTGCCAGGGTTAGGCGATTTAATCAAAGAATATGAACGAAGTGAAATGGAAGCCAAAATATACAAATTAATACCTAAGACTTGGCATCAAGCCATGCGTATGTTTACTGAGAATGAGTTTGACAATATTATAAACTCAAATGGTGTTATAGAAAGGGATGGGGAGCTGATTAAGGGCATAGATGAATTAGCAGCTTTCATTGAGGCTTATTTGTCATTGAGTAATGGTATACAAAATCAAGACATGGAAAAAGCAGTGTCTTCTCTTAAAGAAAAATATCATTCAAAAGTTATTTGTGGTATGGATTTTGGTCATATATATAGTGATTTTGATTGAGGGGGGTTGACTAAGAGTTAATTTTAAGGATAATAAGGGTGTTTAGCAGCAATAAACTACTTTATATTAGGAAAAAGGAGTGTTTATGGAATTAAAAGAAATTATTAAAAAGTGCAAGACTTTAAACATTTATGAAGAGAGATCTATTACTGATAATTATTATGAAGTTGTTTTTTATACCAAAGATACCAATCAGTGGAATCAGTTATTTACTGAAATTTTAGGTTTAGCGGCAAAGCCATATGGGGTTGAGCCGAGCCAAGGGGATATTACATTAACTCAAAAATATGGAGGGCTTCGTGAGAAGCAAACTTTGTTTAAAGAAGACAAGGGTGATGCTATTATGATTGCCATGTTTTGGCCTTGGCAGGATGAGGTTCGTACTACCATTAAAGTGGTTTTTATAAAAAAATAAATATTATGAAAATTTTTTTTAGTAAAATAAAAAATTTCCTTATTGGAGGAAAAAAATATAAGTGTCAGGTTTGTCAAAGAATGATTCATGAGAAGCATTCTTTGGAACATGCTAAAGCTGAAGAGTATCTGATTAATCTTATAAAAAAAGATCATCCTAAATGGAGCCAGAAAGACTCAGTTCCTCCAGAGTGTATTGAGTATTACCGCAAATTGATAAAACAATCCGAAATCTAATTTAATAAATTTCTAATTAGAAGGAATAATGTTTTAGGTTATAAAAATTCTAAGTTTGATTTGCGACCAATATTAGATGTAATATCTAAAGAATTTATTTCGTTTTTTATTTTTTTTGGTATAATCTTTCTAAGGGGAGGTATGAGTAATGAAATTAGCTAAGAAGTTTTTTATTTTGTTGGTAATGAGTATGTTTATTGGTAATATTTATGGAGAAGGAGTAGACATGGACGAAAAAGTAGTAGTGATAGAAACTAATCAAGGCATAATAGAAATTAAATTAATGCCTGATGTTGCGCCAAAGGCTTGTGAGAGTTTTATTGGCTTGGTAGAAAAGGGTTATTATGAAGGAATAATTTTTCATAGAGTAATAAAGGATTTTATGATTCAGGGAGGAGACCCTACTGGAACTGGAACTGGAGGCGAGTCATTTTGGGGAGTACCTTTTAAAGATGAAGTTATCAGTTCAGTAAAATTTGATAAACCAGGAATTTTGGCTATGGCAAATTCTGGTCCAAATACTAATGGAAGTCAATTTTTTATTACTACCATACCGACTCCTTGGCTTAATATGCGGCATACTATTTTTGGTGAAGTTGTTTCAGGGTATGATATAGTTGAAAAAATTAAAAACACAGCTGTTGGTGCTGGTGATAAGCCGATTGTAGAGCAAAAGATCATAAAAGCTTATCTAAAATAAAAGGAATAGAAAAGATGATGCGTTCAGGCAATCCTGCTCTTAAAGCAGATACATTTACAAAGGTAAGAAATGCCTCTTCAGGTAATACCATGAGTATTCAAGGTGCAGTTAATAAAACTTTTGTCTAAGTTGCAGAGTAGAAGATAGAATTTTTTATAGTTTTGAATATAAGGAGGATAATGAAGCGAATAATGATATTTATTGATGCTGAATATGTAGTTTCTAAAATGAGAGAATTGCTTGGTAAGAAAAAAGTTATTCGACGTAATGATATTGATTGGAAAAATATAATTCAATGGGTAATTGCTAAAAGGCAGTTAGTTCGTACCTATTATTATTCTTCACGATTAAATCAGGAAGAGAATCTTCAAACTTTTCAAGAACAACAAGAATACTTAAAGCGTCTAAAGTTAAATATCCCTTATTTTGAAATCAAGTTGGGAAGATTAGTGCGAGTCCAAGGTGGGTGGGTTCAAAAGGGTATAGATGTTAAGATTGCTTTGGATATGTTTTCACATGCGGTTAAAGATCATTACGATACTGTTGCTTTGGTTTCTGGAGATTCAGATTTTGCTGAAGTGATTAGCGAGATTAAGGAACGCTATGGAAAACATGTTGAGCTTTATACTTTTGATAAATCAATTCATGAAGCCTTAAGACTTGCTCCTGATAAGCATATAGTAGTTAGCGGTCAAATTGGGCGTAAATATAGCTTTTGGTTTGATTAATCTAGCCATTTTTACCTTTTTTTAAAATTTTGCTCAATTCCTCAGTTATTGATTTTTCTAAAAAAAAGTTGATTTATCTTGGTTTATCAGTATAATAACGGTTTGTTGTGCTCTGAGTAGCTAAGGAATAGTAGTGTAGAAATATAGATTAGGAGTAAATATGAGTCGTCAAATAGAACTAAAAAAGGTAAGAAATATAGGGATTATGGCCCATATCGATGCTGGGAAAACCACTTTAACCGAGAGAATTCTTTTTTATACTGGTCGTTCCCATAAGATAGGTGAAGTACATGATGGTGCTGCTAAAATGGATTGGATGAAGCAAGAGCAGGAGAGGGGAATTACTATTACTTCAGCTGCTACTACTTGTCATTGGGGTGATCATAGGATTAATATTATTGATACTCCTGGGCACGTAGATTTTACTGTTGAGGTTGAACGAAGCTTGCGTATTTTAGATGGAGCAATAGCAGTATTTTGTGCTGTTGGAGGAGTTGAGCCTCAGTCAGAAACTGTTTGGCATCAATCTAATAAATATGAAGTACCTAAGATTGCTTTTGTAAATAAAATGGATAGAGTTGGAGCAAATTTTTTTGCAGTTGTTAAAAACATTGAAAATGATTTGGGAGCCAATGTAATCCCTTTACAAGTTCCTATTGGAGCTGAAGATAATTTTCGTGGGATCATTGATCTTATTGAGATGAAGGCTTATATTTACGATGATGCATCTTTAGGGAAAAATTTTCATGCAGAAGAAATTCCTGAAGAATACAAAGAGATTGCTGAAGAGCATCACCATATTATGGTTGAAAAAGCTGTAGAATTAGAAGATTCTATCATGGAGAAGTATCTTGAGTCCGAAGATAAAATTACAAGCCAAGATTTAATTTTAGCAATACGTAAAGGGACAATTGCCAATGAAATTGTCCCTGTGCTTTGTGGTTCAGCTTTTAAGAATAAAGGCGTACAGAGACTGCTTGACGCTATAACTTCATATCTTCCAGCACCTTCAGATTTACCTTCAATAAAAGGAGTTGATCCCCTAGATCGTGAAAAAGTTGTTGAAAGGTATCCAAATGATGATGATCCTTTTTCAGCATTAGCTTTCAAGGTTCAGACTGATCCTCATATGGGTAAATTAGTCTATTTTAGGGCCTATTCTGGAAAACTTGATGCTGGTTCCTACATTTATAATACGACTAAAGATAAAAAAGAAAGAGTAGGTAGAATTTTACAAATGCATGCTAATGAGCGTGAAAGCCGTGCTACTATTTATGCTGGCGATATTGCAGCAATTATTGGTTTAAGTCATACTGTAACTGGCGATACATTATCTAATCCAGAACATCCAGTGCTTTTAGAAGCCATTGAATTTCCAGCACCAGTAATGTCAATTAGTGTTAAACCGCAAAGTCGATCTGATCAGGATAGAATATCAAAAGCTTTATTAAAATTAGCTGAAGAAGATCCAACATTTATTGTTCATACTGATGTTGAAACTGATGAAATGATTATCTCTGGTATGGGTGAGTTACATTTAGAAATTATTGTTGATCGCTTAAAACATGAGTTTAGTGTTGAAGCAGTAGTTGGTCAACCTAAAGTAGCCTATAAAGAAACAATGTTAAGCGTAGTTACTCAAGATTATAAACATTCTAAACAAACTGGTGGGCGTGGCCAATATGGTCATGTAGTTATGGAAGTGTCTCCAGCTAAACCTGGAGAGGGCTTTGAATTTAAAAATTCTATTACTGGTGGAAAGATTCCTAAGGAATATATCCCAGCAGTTGAAAAAGGTGTTATTTCGGCGATGCAAAGAGGTATTTATGCTGGATATCCGGTTGTTGATATAAAAGTTAATCTTATTGATGGATCTTACCATGACGTTGACTCTTCAGAGCTAGCTTTTAAGCTTGCTGCTGCTGAGTGTTTGAAAAAAGCATTTATGAAAGGTGTTCCGGTTTTACTTGAACCACATATGTCTTTAGAGGTTCCTACACCTGAAGAGTATGTTGGTGGAATTGTCGGGAATATTTGTTCACGTCGAGGAAAGGTTCTAGGGATTGATAGTAAAGGTAGCCAACAGATAATTTCTGCAGAAGCGCCTCTTTCAGAGATGTTTGGCTATGCCACAACCCTACGTTCTTTAAGTAGTGGTAGAGCGGCTTATTCAATGCATTTTGAAAAATATGTAGAAGTGCCAGCAGCTATTTCTGAAAAAGTTATTGAAGAGAAGAAAAAGAGAGAAGAGAAGTAAGTATCTTTTAAAGGGTATTTACTTCGTTAGAGATACACGGTTATCCAAGAATAATCTATTTCTAATGGGGTTTATTTATCTTTTTTATTTGTTTAATTACATCTTGCGTAGTATTTTCTGGCGTAGATGCTCCCGCAGTTATTCCTACACTCGATATTCTCTTAAACCAGATTGGTTTGATTTCATTTTTTGATTGAATCCAAAAAGTTTGCTTATTGATTGATTTTGATATCTCGTATAAGCGTTTAGTATTAGCACTAGTTTTGGAACCAATAATAATCATAAGGCCATTTTTAGCAGCCATATTTTTTATTTCTTTTTGTTTTGTTCGAGTTGGTTCGCATATGGTGTTGAAGAACCTTAGTTCTTTAATATGTTTTTTTAGAACCTTGACGATTTTTAAAGTTTTTTCTAAATTTTGTGTAGACTGAACAATAACTGCTCCTTTAGTAATTTTTTTAACTTTTTTGCTTATGTCTTTGCTGTTATCAATTACTAGGGCTTTTTTACTTAATTGTCCTAATATTCCTTGTACTTCATCATGTTTCTTGTCACCAATTATTATAATTCGATAACCCTTTTTTTCGTTTTCTTTAGCAATTTTATGAATTTCGCAAACCATAGGACAGGTAGCATCAATTATTTTGTAGCCAAGATCTATAACTTTTTTATAATTATTAGTTGAGGTACCGTGGGCTCTTATGAGAAGAATCTTTCCTTTGCCTTTGCCTAGGCGTTTAATTTTTTTAATTCCAGCTTTTTTAACTTGGTTTACTACTTCTTCATTGTGGACAATGTCACCAAGCATTTCTACTCGTTTTTCTTTTTTAGCAGTTTCAAGAGCAATTTCTAAGGCTCTTTTTACTCCGAAACAAAATCCAGCAGATTTGGCAAGATTAATTCTCATCTTGTCCTAATTCTTGGGCATATAAAGATAGTAGATTCCTGTATTTTTTCTTCATTTTAATAGTTTTGATTACAATTTTTGCTTTTTTAGTAAGGTTATTAATTTCTTTTTGAACATAATTTAGAGCTCCTGATTCTTTTGTGATCCTTCGTATCTTTAGCAGGTCAGTTTTGGTTACTTGTTTTTTATTAAGAATACTTTTTATTAAGGATTTATTTTTTTTGCTAGTGTGATTGTAAGCATGCCAAATTAAGAGGGTTTTTTTTGATTCTTGAAGATCTGATAAAGTTGATTTACCGATTTTTTTCTCATCAAAAAACATGCTCAAGAGATCGTCTTTTATTTGAAAAGCTCTTCCAAGATAAAGACTAAATTTAGAAAGCTTATCGATTTCACTTTGCTTGGTCCCAGCTAAAATTGCACCCATTGAAAGGGGGGAGGCAAAAGTATAGTGAGCAGTTTTGTAATCGTAAATTTTGTAAATATCTTTTTTCTCTATTTCTTCAATGTTTTTTATTCCTGAAAGAAGCTCAATGAATTCTCCGCAGCCAGTATGAACTGTAGCTTTAATAAATCTTTGCAAGGCTTTTTCTTTACGATTGGAATTCTCTTTTATTGAGAGAAAGGATTTAATTGCTAAAGCATAAATAATATCTGCAGCTACAATTGCTAGGTCTTGGCCGTTAAATTTAATATTATTATGTTTAGCTAGAAATTTATCAAATACTTTATGTAATGATGGCTTGCCTCTACGGGTGTTAGATTTATCAATTATGTCATCATGAATAAGGAAAAAATCATGGAGCAGTTCTACTGAAAGAGCAGATTCATATAAACCAGAAACTTTTTTTTTGCTGAAACCCTGATATCCGACAATGAATAGGGTAGGTCTTATTCTTTTTCCATCCCTTAAGATAAAATCACTAATGTTTTTAAATAATAGGGGGGATATAGTTTCTAAAGAGTAGGCTTTATTAGTTTTTTGCAAGAATTTACTAAGCTGGATATCAATTTTTTTCTTTATTTGGTAAAGCATTGTTTTATATTAACATACAATAATATCAGAGGCAAATTAAAAGTTTTTAAAATATCTTGCGCTTTTTCTAGATAATAATAAAATGCGTTTAAGTCTAGAGCGAGTATTGCTTGGGTAAAGGAGGGTAATAAAAGAAAGTCAAAACCATTAGTGTGCGTAATTTGTAAGGGAGATAAGAAAATCCAGCTGGAATCTTTAGTGATTATTTTTTTCTTTGCTGGTTTTTCACTTCCGAATATACTAAAAGTTTTAGTTGAGAGTTTCGATATTAAGTTAATTGGAGATGTTAAAAGTGATGTTAGTGCAATGGTTGGAAAAGCGGAGGTAGCAAGATAAGCTAACTATAATGAAAGAAATTCATGTGACACTTAGTGAAAGAATAAAACGAACTTCAACAATTGAAAGTTTTAGATTTAAGTCTGATGAAAGAGCAGAGTTTTTACCTGGTCAATTTCTTCAACTTATCCTTGATCAAGAAAATAGGAATAATTCTGATTTGAATAAATATCTTTCCTTTTCTTCAGCTCCGAATAAGGATTATTTTGAAGTGACTAAGAGAATATCTGACAGTAAATTTTCTCAAACTTTGAATAAGTTTAAAATAGGTGACAGTATTTTGATCAAGGCTTCAATGGGGAATTGTGTTTTTAAAGATGAATATCCAAAAATTGGGTTTTTAATTGGTGGAATAGGTATAACTCCAGTTATTTCAATATTGGAATATATTATGAGTAAAAAACTTGATACTGACGTTTGGTTGTTATATTCTAATAAAACTGAGAAAGATACAGCTTTTAAAGCTCAAATCGATAACTGGAGCCAGGAGAATCCAAAAATTAAATTAGCATATATCTTTACTGATTGTGTTTCTAAAGATAATAAGTGTTTTTCTGGTAAGATTAATCAGCAATTCATAAGGGATAATGTCAGTGACTTTAAACAGCGAATTTTTTTTATTTTTGGATCACCAAACATGGTAGCAGCAATGAAAAATATTTGTCTTGAAATTGGTTGCAATGAAGATATGGTAAGAGTAGAGAATTTCATTGGTTATTAAAAAGGAGGTAACAATGGGGAGTATAAAAGGAACAAAGACTGAAAAAAATTTATTAGCGTCTTTTGCTGGAGAGTCACAAGCTAGGAATCGTTATACTTATTTTGCATCAGTTGCTAAAAAAGCTGGTTATGAGCAGATTGCAGCTATTTTTTTAGAGACAGCTGAGAATGAAAAAGAACATGCTAAGAAATTTTTTAAGCTTTTAGAAGGTGGTGAGGTTGAAATTACTGCTAGCTATCCAGCAGGGATTATTGGTGATACGATTGAAAATTTGGAAGCTGCTGCTAGTGGTGAACATTTAGAGTGGACTGAGCTTTACAGAGAAGCTGAGGCAGTTGCTAATGAAGAAGGGTTTTCTGAAATTGCTAATTTATTTAAACAAATTGCTAAGGTTGAAGCAGAACATGAAGAGAGATATCGTAAATTAGCTAAGAATATAAAAGACGATAAAGTGTTTAAAAAAGATACAGTGATTAAATGGAAATGTCGTAATTGCGGCTATGTTCATGAAAGTAAAGATGCTCCAGAAAAATGTCCAGCTTGTACGCATCCGAAGAGTTATTTTGAAGTAGGTTGTGAAAATTATTAAAAGGGGGTAATTATGAAAGGGCAGGTATGTAAAGTTTGTGGATTTATATCAATAAAAGGAGAAGCACCTGATAATTGTCCGGTTTGTGGAGCACCGAAGACAGCGTTTTTGGTTAAAGATGATGCGATTAAAACTCCCCAAGATCCAAATAATTTAAGCGAGTTAGAGAAAAAACACATTCCCAGCATTACTGTGATTAAGAAATCTGAACTAATTCCTGAAGGTTGTCAGGATGTACATGCTAAGATAGGTCAAACTCAGCATCCGATGCAAACCGAACACTACATACAGCATATTGATTTTTACATTGATAAGATTTTTATAGCAAGAGTACACTTATCTCCGGATAAACTTAATCCAGCAGCAGCACTTCACCTTAAAATTGGCACTGGTAAACTTAGTGTTATAGAATTTTGTACTGTTCATGGTGCTTGGATTGGTGAAAGTGATTTGTAATTTAGTAAAGGAGTATTATGGTAAATGCTTTTAATCCTCAGGAAATAGTAAAAATTGCAATTAATATTGAAGAGAATGGTAAAAAGCTTTATCAAGCTTTAGAAGATAAGACTAAAAACGAAAAACTAAAATTAATATATAAGTACTTAAAAAATCAGGAAGAAAATCATGCTAAAACTTTTCATCAGATGCTTGATAATATTGGAGAATATATTGTTCATGAGTTTAGTTTAGGTGAATATGAAGCTTACCTAAGAGCTATCGCTAGTGAGTATATTCTTACTCAAGGAATGATTAACCAGAAGATAGAGGAAGGATTCAGTAGCGACATTGAAGCTGTTGAATTTGGCATATCTGTAGAGAAAGAGTCAATTCTCACTTATTCGGCTTTACGTGAGTATGTATTAGATGACAAAAAAGAAGCCTTAGATAAAATTATTGGTGAAGAAAAAAAACATCTGATTAGTCTTGTTGTTTTAAAAGATTCTTTAAAAAAGGAGATTTAAGATGGATGTAAAGGTTTATCCAACGTTGGCTCGCTCTTATTTTTAAAGTTTATTAAGGGGGTAATATGGAAAAAATTACTAAAGATGTAATTTATTTGTTTTATAAACAGGGGTTTGTTATTGTCTCTACCTTAGATTCAGGAGGAAGTATTAATTGTTCGGCAAAGGGCATAGCCGGAATAGAAGCAGAAGGTAAGGTTTATCTTGTTGATCTTTATCGAGGGGAAACTTTTAATAACCTTAAACAAAATCCTACTATAAGTATTACAGCTGTAGATGAAGATGAGTTTAGTGGATTTACATTAAAGGGAGTAGCAAAAATTGTAGATCGAGAAGAAATCAAAGAGCATATTATTGAAAGTTGGGAAGATAAAGTTGTCAAACGAGTTTCAAAACGAGTGATTGGGCATATTCAAAAAAATAAAAAAAGTTCACATTATCCAGAGGCAATTTTTCCTCAGCCTCAATATCTCATTGAAATGGATGTGGAGAGTGTAGTTGACCTTACTCCTAAAAATTTAAAAAATATATCATAATTTAGAAACTATAATCTTGTAATATTTTTTGTCTTTGATATAATATTTTAAAGAGTAAAAAATAATATTATGGAATGTGAAGACATTAAAAAAATAATCCCTAAGTATTTTCAACATACTGCTAATGAGGAAGAAATCCAATCAGTAGAGGAGCATCTTTGTGTTTGCCATGATTGCCGTACTATTTTAGGCGAATTAATGGATAAAGCTGCCGAAGCCTCTGAATTAGCAGCGGTTCCTTCACAAGATCAACCAGAATCTTCTTCAGAAGATAAAATCCAAGAAAAAATTACAGAAAAAAAAGAAGATATGGAATATTTTCCTGGAGAGGATGTTGAGGCTGTGTTAGGCAAAGGTGATGATGTTTTAGAAAAACCTGAACCAGCAAAAGGAGATTCTGGAGATGCTGTTGAAGAGATAGAACCTATTGTTGAAGAAAAAGCTGAACCAAAGAAAGACGAAGATGATTCTTTTGAGATAGTAGATGAGTCTTCTGAAGTTTTAAGACAAGAGCTTCCTACTGAAAGTGATATAGAGGCTTTAGGCATGAAAGATTTTAAACCTATTAAAGAGGAACCAAAAGAACTTGAAGAAAATGTAGAATTACCTAAAGAAGAAGAAAAAGCTGAACCAAAGAAAGACGAAGATGATTCTTTTGAGATAATTGATGATCCTTCTGAAGTCTCCAGACAAGAGCTTCCTACTGAAAGTGATATAGAGGCTTTAGGCATGAAAGATTTTGAACCTATTGAAGAGGAACCAAAAGAACTTGAAGAAAATGTAGAATTACCTAAAGAAGAAGAAAAGGTTGAAGAAAAAACAGAGCTTCCTTTGGAAGAAGAAAAAGCTGAAGAAAAGAAAAAAGAAGACTATTCTTTTGAAGTAATAGGAGATTCTTTAGCTACTCCTGGACAGGATTCTACTGTTGAAGAAGATCAAGATGCTTTAGATACGAAGAGTTTTGATTCTGCTGTAGAGCAACCTATTGAGCTTAAAGAAAATATAGAGCTACCTAAAGAAGAAGAAAAGGTTGAAGAGAAAGTAGAATTTTCTTTTGAAGAAGAGAAGATAGAAAAAATAAATAACTCTGATTCTATAGAAAAAGTGGCTGTTTCAAAAGAAGATGAAGAGAGCCAGGAATCCTCAGAAGAGCCATCTTATTCTCTTGATCAGGCACCTCTAAATAAAGATAAAGAGAATGTAGGTCTGTTTGAATATTTATGTTTGGTTGCTGGGTTAGGTGTGTTGGGGTTCTTAGCTTATCTTCTTTTAAAAGGTTAATCTAGTGAAATTTATACTTTTTGGTATTGTACAGGGAATAACTGAATTTTTACCAATAAGTAGTTCTGGACATTTGTTTCTTATACAAAAATTATTGAAAATAGAGGGGAATTATCTCCCTTTTTTCGTTTTTCTGCATTTAGCAACCCTTCTTGCTATCGTTGTATTCTTTTTTAAGAAAATCAAGTTATTCCTAAATATAAAACTTTTAATTAACATTTTTTTAATAACCATAATAAGTGGAGTTATGGGGTTGGGAATTAGATTTTACCTTAAAACTCTTTTTGATAGTACGTTTATGCTTGCTTTTTGCCTTTTTATTAATGCTGGTATATTACTTAGTATTCGGCCTTCTGTAGGGAAAAGAAGTCTTAATGATATGAATTTCAAAGATGTTCTTTTTCTAGGTTTTTTACAAGGATTTTCTCCTTTTCCAGGTATATCTCGCTCTGGTATTACCATTGTTGGATTACTAAGAAAAGGTTTTAAACGTAGCGAGGCTTTTATTCTTTCTTTTTTGATGGCGATTCCTCTTATTATTGGTGCTTTTCTTATTGAATTCAAGGAATTAGGTCAAGTTGATCTTTCGCTAAGAAATATGAGCTTGGGTTTCATTGCTGCTTTTGTTTTTGGATTATTAGCTTTAGGGTTAGTTAAAAAAACTTTGATTAGTAATAAATTTAAAAACTTTGCATATTATTGTTTAATATTAGCTTTGTTTATTTTAGTTATATGAAGATTAAAAGTAAATTAAGGATGGAGTAGTAGTTTCAGAGTTAGAAGGCATTATTGGCATAAATGCTTCTGAGTTTGTTGAAACTGTTAGGTGGAATCTTAGTCATAAAGTTAAAAATATTATTTGTAATTTTGAACATGTAAATTTAGTAGATTATTTGGGAGTGTCTTTGATCTCAGTTGTGTATAAGAATGTTCTAAATCATAAGGAGATTTATTAACGGTTTGTATAGATATTCAGTCTCAACCAGGGATTATAGAGGCTGATGCTAAAGTAGTTCGGTTAGTTGATAAGGAAATTCAGTCCGAAGATTATCCAGGAATGGGCCTAGAATTTTATGATATAGCTTTGGAGAAGCAAGAACAAATAGCTCAATTTATAGAAAAACATTTTACTCAGCATAATTTTTAGTGATTTCTAGATAGTCTTGACAGAAGACGATTTTTAGCTAAAATGAGTAAATTGTAATATTTTTAGATAAGATTCTTTATTAATGCTCTGATGGGTATCAAGCATTTATTTAGGATCAATTTTCCGTTTAAGACGGATTATTAAGGAGGGTGTATATGCCATACGACAATAGTTTAGATGAACAATTATTCTCTAGTCCTTGGGAAGGCGAAGGAACCAAGATTACTGTCAGCGTTTATTCTTACAATAAGGGAGCTAAAAAGTTACAGATTTCTCGTGAAAATCAGAATAATGAAGGTGAATATAGGTTTAGCAAGTTAGGGAGATTAGCCAAAGAAGAGGCTCAAGGAATCTTGCCAATGATTCAAGAAGCCTTAGGCAAGATGTAGGAACCCTCTTTAGGTGAGATTTAACAAGATGGAAGCTAATAGAAAGAGTTTTGATGGCCACAATGAGGGGGTTAAAGTTTATCGTAAAGAAAAAGAACTTAAACTTAGTCGGCTAAAAGATTATAAGGCTAATTACACTAGTGACAATTTTATAGATGATTTGGTTAAATACTTTGATCAAGAGGTTGATTTTAATTTAGATAAAATACGCAATGAGATAAAAAAACCTCAGAGGTTAAATTATTTTATTGCTATGGCTAAAGAGAAGAATACTCATCCGATAATTGAATTCTTAGAAGATCTTTTTAAAGATTTAACTGCTTAAGATTTTAATTTAAATAAAGATTAATTTAAGTGGAGAGTTTTGTTTTTACTAGATTGCTTACTGTTTTAGAGTCGGCTCTAACACCTGTTTTTGCTAAAACTTCTTTCATAACTTGACCCATATCTTTCATTGAAGAAGCAGAGATTTTATTTATTGTAGTATCAATAATTTCAATCAGTTCATTTTCTGCTAAGGGTTTGGGTAAGTATTTGCTCAAAATAATAAGTTCTTTTTCTATATCTTCTAGAAGGTCAGTGCGTTCAGCTTTGACAATACTTTCTTTAGCATCTTGAAGTTTTTTTTGAGCCTTTTTTAATACTGATAAGACTTCCGTATCCTCAAGCTTATTTTTTCTTAAACTAATAGCCTGATTTTTTATATCTGATCGGATGAGACTTAGAAAATCAATTTTTTGTCTATTTTTATCTCTAAGCGCCTGAGTGTAATCTTGGTAAATTTTATTTTCTAACATAATGCACAGATTATATCATAAATTTCATAAATATGTGATATAATCTTATAATAATAAATATTACTAAATTGAGGGAGGTAAAATGCAAGTTAAAGATATAATGTCTAAAGATCCCATAACTGTTACTGTAGGAACAAATGTACACGCTTTAGCTGAATTACTTGTTGAAAAGAACATAAGCGGTGCTCCGGTAGTTGATGATGATGGTATTTTGTTAGGTATTGTGCAGGAAGAAGGAGTAATATTCCAAGATAAAAAAGTACACTTACCTACATTTTTACATATTTCATTAGGTTTTTTAACTTTAGGAGTAAAACAATATGAAGAAGAGATAAGAAAGGTTACTGCCACTAAGGTTGATGATATCATGGAAAAGGATATCGTTGTTTTAAGTCCTGAAATGAGTGTTGAAGATGTTGCTACGATTATGATTGAAAAGGCTAGTTATTATTGTCCAGTGGTAGAAGAAGATAAGCTCATAGGAGTGATTACTAAGAAAGATATTGTTCGTTCAATTGCTAGAGATTAGAATTAAAAAGAAACTTTTTAAAAGATAGAATGATTATTTTTGTTTCAATACTTATTACCTCAGCTATAATTCTTGTTGTTTATTCTTTAAACACTGAAGATAGCAAGAAAGCTAGAAAAAAGTCTAAAGAAAAAATTAAACTTCAAGAGGCCGAAAAAAGAACTTTAAAGCTAACCGAAAAGACTCAAGATTTAAAAAAGAAAGTTTTTGAATATAAAAATAAGCTTGTTTCTTTAGAGAAGATTAAAGCTCGTAATATTGCTATGCAGAAGGAGTTTGAAAACGTAAAGAAAAAAGAACTAGAAGTACGAGCAGAAAATAAGCAAAACAAGAAGTGGCTTGCTCATCAGCAAGAGCTTTTAAAAAAAGAAAAAGGACCAGAATGGGAATTCAAAAATAAAATTTTAGATAAGGAAAAGCAATTGGATCAAGAATTTACTAAGAATGTAAATTTCAAAAGAGAAGTTTCAGCTGCTCAAAAAGAGATAGAATCTTTAGAGAAAGATATTAAAAAGCTAGGAGAAGAGAAGATAGCTTTACAAGTTAGGATTAAGGATACTGATGAAAGAATGACCAGGGTTGTAGGTGACTTGCGATTGCAAAGAGAAGAGGTTGCACAATTAAAGAAAAAAGCTGAAGAGAGCGAGTGGGTTTCTAAAGGTGATTATAATAGCTTAGTAGAGGAAAGGGACGATATCAAACAGCATCTGGAAATTAGAGATAAAGAATTAGAATTGAAAAATAAGGAGATAGCGGAAAAAGACAAAGAAAGAATGAGGTTAGCTCATCAACTCAAGGAACAAGGTGTAGAGCCAGTCGTTGAGGTTTCCATTGAAGAAGAAAAGCTTCAAGAGCAAGCTAAAGAAGAAGATGTTCCTGCAGAAATTAAGGAAGAAGTTCCTGTGGATGAGGCAAGTAAGTCACAAGTTGAAGTTGAAGCTAAAGTTGAAGAAAATAAGGAAGAGACAAAACCAGAAAAAGAAAAGAAAGAAGAAAAGAAAGAAGAAATTAAAACAGAAGAAGCAATTCCAGAAGAAGTAAAAGAAGAAGCTCTGCCAACTGAAGTCCAGAAACCTCAAGAGGATACTGTTGTTCAAGAAAGTAAAGATAGGGTTAAAGAAAAACCTAAAAAAGAGGAATCTTTACCAGTTAGAAAGAATGATTTAGGTAAATTACGAAATATAGGGATTATGGCTCATATTGATGCTGGAAAGACTACTCTAACTGAAAGAATTCTTTTTTATACTGGTCGTTCTCATAAGATAGGCGAAGTACACGATGGCGCTGCTATGATGGATTGGATGAAGCAAGAGCAGGAGAGAGGGATCACTATTACTTCAGCTGCTACTACTTGTATTTGGAATGATCATCGAATTAGTATTATTGATACTCCAGGGCACGTAGACTTTACTGCTGAGGTTGAAAGGAGTTTACGTATTTTAGATGGAGCAATTGCAGTATTTTGTGCAGTTGGTGGAGTTGAACCTCAATCAGAAACAGTTTGGCGTCAATCTGATAAATATGAAGTGCCTAAAATTGCTTTTGTAAATAAAATGGATCGAATGGGTGCTGATTTTTTTGTAGTTTTAGAAAGCATTGAGAAAAACCTAGGTGCTAACGTCTTAGCTTTGCAACTTCCAATTGGAGCTGAAGAGAATTTTAAAGGTGTAATTGATCTGATTACTATGAAAGCTTGTATTTATGATGATGATACTTTGGGGAAAGATTTTAAGATTATAGATATTCCTCAAGAATACAAAGAAGCTTGTGATAAATATAGACATATTTTAGTAGATAAAGCTGTGGCTGAAGATGACACCCTTACTGAAGCCTATTTAAAAGATGAGAAACTAATTACTGAAGAGCAGCTAAAAAAAGCTATTCGCAAGGGAACAATAGCTCGAAAAATCGTTCCAGTGCTTTGCGGTTCAGCTTTTAAAAATAAGGGGGTTCAAAACTTACTTGATGCTGTGACTTTTTATCTTCCAGCGCCTTCAGATATTCCACCAATACAAGGTCATGATGCCAATGATTTTGAGAATAAGCTTCAGCGCAAACCTTCAGATCAAGAGCCTTTCTCAGCTTTAGCCTTTAAAATTCAAGCTGACCAACATATTGGTAAATTAGTTTATGTTAGAGTTTATTCAGGATGCTTAAAAGCTGGAACTTATATCTATAATGCTACAAAAGAGAAGAAAGAGAGAGTGGGAAGAATTGTTCAAATGCATGCTAACCAGCGTGAAAACTTAGAGGCTATTTTTACTGGAGATATTGCAGCAGTGGTTGGCTTAAGTAGCACTTTGACTGGAGATACTCTTACTGCTCCCGAAAGCCCGATTATCCTAGAATCAATTGAATTTTCCGAACCAGTGATTTCAATCAGTATCCAACCTGATAGCAGGAATGAACAGGATAAGCTTAGTAAGGGTTTAGCTAAGTTAGCCGAAGAAGATCCTACTTTTAAGGCTCACATAGATGAAGAGACTTCAGAAACTATTCTTTCAGGGATGGGTGAGTTGCATTTAGAGATAATTGTCGATAGGTTAAAAGAAGAATTTAAGATTAATTCTACTGTAGGACAACCAAAAGTAGCTTACAAAGAGGCAATACTTGGTAGTATAACTGAGGAATATAAGCATGTAAAGCAAAGTGGAGGTCGGGGACAATATGGTCATGTGGTAATTGAACTTTCACCAAATACTGCTGGTAGTGGATTTAAATTTGAGAATGCTATTACTGGGGGTGCTATTCCAAGAAATTACATTCCAGCTGTTGAAAAAGGTATTGTTGAAGCTATGCAGCAAGGTGTTTATGCTGGCTATCCAGTAGTAGATGTTAAGGTAAAATTAGTTGATGGTTCTTATCATGATGTTGATTCTTCAGAGCTAGCTTTTAAATTAACAGCTAGAACTTGTTTTAAAAATGGGTTTATGAAGTGTGAACCAGTATTGCTTGAGCCTTGTATGGAGTTAGAAATATCTACTCCTGAGGAGTATGCTAGTAATCTTGTTGGTTATGTTTGTTCCAAGCGAGGGAAAATTCTTGGTATGGAGGCAAAAGGAGTTCAAAAGATAATTATGGCTGAAGCTCCATTATCAGAAATGTTTGGCTATGCTACGAATATGCGTTCTTTAAGTAGTGGTAGGGCTAATTGTTCTATGTGCTTTAAGAAATATACTCAAGTTCCTAAAGAAATAGCTAAGAAGATAATTGAAGAAAAAGAAGAAGCTCGGAAAAAGAAGAACTAAAGATTGATTTTTGTATTATTTTTTTCCTCCTGTGATATAATCAAAAAGGATGAAGTTTACTTCAACCTTTTTGATCCTGAGGAATGAAATGACGAAGGATCTCAACCAATCATGGATAAAATCAAAAAGATTTTAATTGTATCCTCAGATGACAAACTCAAAGATATTCTTGATTTTTGTTTTGATGGTTGGGGGTATGAGGTTTTTTTAAAACACCCTTCACCGGATTCTAGTATTGAAGAAATTAAGAAAGTTTCTCCAGATGTTATTGTTATTGATGTTCAAACAGCCAGTAAAGAACAGCTTAATATTTGTAGAGTTTTAAAGAAAGATTTTTCTACTGCCTTTATTCCAGTTATAACCTTAATTAATAAACGTCACCTACGAGAGGAGCTTCTTAATCTTGAACAAGGGGTAGATGATTACCTTATTAAGCCTCCAGATCCTTTAGATTTACGAATAAGAATTGAGATGTCAATAAGAAGATCAAAACATAGTATTCATGCTAGTCCTTTAACTGGTCTTCCCGGAGGAAAGCTTCTTGAGGATACACTTACAGAAAGGTTAAAATCAGGGACACCATTTTCATTTGCTTATGTGGATATTGATAGTTTTAAGTCTTTTAATGATGTTTACGGGTATCGGAAGGGGGACAAGGTAATCTTGCAAACTGCTTATTTATTGTTTATGACTATAAAAGATTTTGGTAATAGTAGTGATTTTATTAGTCATATTGGTGGTGATGATTTTGCATTTATCACTACTCCTGGTAGATATGAGAATGTTTGTAAAAACTTTATTAACTTATTTGATAGCCTTATTCCCTTTCATTATTCATTTAGCGATCGCTCTAAGGGATTTGTTATGGCTAGGGATCGAGCTAGAAAAATGACTAAGACACCTTTAATGAGTGTATCTATTGCTGTATTTAATAAAGATAATTCTTCTAAAGTAAAAAGTGTTATTGAAATTAATGAGAGGATTGTTGAGATAAAAAAATTTCTAAAAACAATTCCTGAAAGTATATTTATGGCAGAGCGAAGAGATTCAATAACTTTTGCTAACAAAATTCCTCAAATTGGTAAAAAAGTTCCAACTTATCCTTACCAACCTTTAGGTCAGATATTGCTTGATAAACAGATAATTTCTTATGAGCAATTAGATCAGGCCTTGAATATACATTGGAAAAAGGGAATAGTTTTAGGTACAGTTCTTAAAGAATTAGGTTTTGCTGGAGATAACCAGATAAAAGAGGCTTTGAGTGTTCAGCGAGTTAATTTTTCAAATTCAGCCCCAAAGAATTAAAAATGGAGAAAAGTATGTTTAATGAAATTGCAGAGTTAAGTTTTTTAAATAATCGAGTTTTAGATTATCTAATTTGTGTGGGTATATTTTTAGTTAGTGTCATTGTGATTAAAATTTTCGAATTAATTATTTTAAAGAAAATAAAGAAATGGGCTAAGAAGTCAGTAACTACTTTAGACGATTTTGTAGTTAGCGTTTTTGAAAAAGTAGTTGCCCCCTTTCTTTATTTTGGGGCGCTATATTTAAGTGTACAGATTTTAGCTTTAGGGACAGTAGTTACTAAAATAATTAATATTGTTGGCATAGCTGTTTTAACTATTGTTATTGTTCGCATAGCTTCAGCATTGATTGCCTATGGTTTTGAAATTTATTCGCGCAAAGCTAAGCAGGGATCAGCTAGCGATAATAGTCTTAAAGGCATACTCAAAGTCATTAGGTTTGTTCTTTGGGCAGGAGCAGTTATATTTTTCTTAGACAATTTAGGATTTAAGATATCAGCAGTAATTGCTGGATTAGGTATTGGTGGAGTGGCTATTGCTTTAGCTGCACAGGCAGTTTTACAAGATTTATTTAGTTATTTTTCAATACTTTTTGACCGTCCTTTTGAAATTGGCGATTTTATTATTGTTGGCGATCTTTTAGGTACAATAGAACATATTGGAATTAAAACTACTCGTATTCGTAGTTTAGGTGGTGAACAATTAGTTTTTTCTAATTCAGACTTAACTAACTCTCGAGTACGTAATTATAAACGAATGCAGAAGAGACGAGTAGTTTTTAAGTTAGGTGTAGTTTATGATACTCCACTTAAAAGTTTAAAGGAAATACCTCAAGTTATTGAAGAAGTTATCAAGAGCATTAAAAATACAATATTTGATCGGGCTCATTTTTCTTCTTATGGTGATTTTAATCTTGTTTTTGAAGTTGTCTACTATGTTTTAAGTAGTGATTATAATAAATATATGGACATACAACAAGAGATAAATTTTTTGATTAAGGAAGAATTCGAGAAGAGGAAAATCGAGTTTGCTTTCCCTACTCAGACTATACATTTGGAGAAGTAGATTCCAGAATCTTACCTTTTTAAATAAAAAATGAATATTTATTTAATAATTATTTTAACTATTATTATTGGTAATTATATCTTAGATTTAATTATTGAGCTATTTAATCTAAGGTCTATAAAGAAAGAATTGCCAGAAGAATTTGTTGGTTTTTATGATGCTAACAAGTATGAGAAGTCTCAAGAGTATTTGAAAGACAATACTAAGTTTAAATTAATTCAAGGTTTGTTTACGGTTGGGGTGATATTATTTCTTATTTTAAGTGGGGGCTTTAATTTTGTTGATCAATTAGCTAGAAGCTTTAACTTAAATCTTATTTTTACTGGTCTTATTTTTACTGGAATTTTATTCTTTTTTTTCCAAATTATTGAGATACCGTTTTCTATATATCATACTTTTGTTATTGAAGAAAAATATGGTTTTAATCGTACCAAACCTAAGACTTTTTTCTTAGACCTCATAAAGGGTTGGGTATTATCAATCATTATTGGTGGTTTACTTTTTTCTTTAGTTCTTTGGTTTTTCATAACTAGTGGAGAGTTAGCCTGGATTTTTTGTTGGCTAGGAGTAAGTATATTTGAGTTATTTTTAATTTTTATCGCTCCAATAGTTATTATGCCTCTATTTAATAAGTTTATACCCTTAGAAGACGGGGAGTTAAAACAAACTATTGAAACTTATGCAAAAAGCCAAAATTTTAAGTTAAAGGGCTTATTCAAGATGGACGGTTCTCGACGTTCTTCTAAATCGAATGCTTTTTTTACTGGTTTTGGTAGGTATCGACGTATTGTTTTGTTCGATACATTAATTAAAAATCATAGCATTAAAGAATTAGTTTCAATATTAGCTCATGAAATGGGGCATTACAAGAAGAAGCATATTTTAAAGACAATTATTATCTCGATTCTTGCTAACGGTTTAATGTTTTTCATTCTTTCTCTTTTTATTAACAATCAGGGGTTGTTTGATGCCTTTAGAATGGACAATCTTTCAATTTATGCTAGTCTTTTGTTTTTTACTTTCCTCTATGCACCAATCAATATAATTCTTTCTTTAGCTGGAAATATTCTTTCACGTAAACATGAGTATGAAGCTGATAATTATGCAATTACTACCTATAAAAACCCTCAAGCTTTTATTTTAGCTTTAAAGAAGTTAAGTGTAGACAATCTTTCTAATTTAACACCTCATCCTTTGAAAGTATTCATGGCTTATAGCCATCCCCCTGTTTTAGAACGGATTAAGGCTCTAAGAGGACATAACCGATAATTGCTAATTAAAGGAGTTTTAAAACTGAATTATAAATTATCAATTATAACTTATCGATTATGAAATACATTTTACATATAGATATGGATGCTTTTTTTGCAGCCATAGAACAACGCGATAACCCTGATTTTCTAGGTAAGCCAGTTATAATTGGAGCTGATCCTAAAGGCGGAAAAGGGAGAGGGGTTGTTTCAACTTGTTCTTATGAAGCTCGAAAATTTGGTGTTCATTCTGGACAACCAATATCTATTGCTTATAAAATGTGCCCTAAGGGTATATTTTTGTCAGTAGATTCCCAAAAATATAGTCAAGTATCTAATGAAATTTATGAAATTTTTTGTGAATTTACGCCTAAGGTAGAGATGACAAGCGTTGATGAAGCTTTTCTGGATATAACTGGGAGTTGCCATCTTTTCGGAGGTCCCTTAGAAACCTGCAAGAGATTAAAGCTTAGAATAAAGGAAAAAATTAATCTAATTGCTTCAGTCGGATTAGCATCTACTAAGATGGTTGCTAAAATTGCTTCAGACATTGATAAACCTGATGGTTTAGTTGAGGTAAGCCAAGATAAAACGTTTGATTTTCTTTGGCCTTTAGATATTGGTAAAATTTCAGGGTTGGGAAAAAAGAGTAAAGTTGTTTTTAACAATTTAGGGATTAAGACTATTGGTGATTTAGCTAAGAAGAGTTTAGAAGAAGTAGAGCAAATATTAGGTAAAAATGGGGGATACTTTTGGGCTTTAGCTAATGGCATAGATGATAGAGATGTGGAAACTGAACAAGAGGCAAAATCAATAAGTAATGAACATACCTTTGATCAGGATGTTGGGGATGCAAGAATAATTGATGTTGCTTTGATTAGCCTTTGTGAAAAGGTATCTGGTCGTCTGCGTCGAGAAGGTTTTAAGGGTAAAACCATTACCTTAAAAATAAGGTTAGAAGGATTTTTGACTTTTAGTCGAGCCAAAACTTTGAACAAGCCAACTAATTTTATGGATACAATCTATAAAACCATAAAAGAACTTTTAAATAATTTTGATTGTAAAGGGAAAAAGGTGAGATTAATTGGAGTTAAGGTTTCAAACTTTGTTTTTGGAGAAGTTCAGACTACTCTTTTTGAGCGTGAGGATGAAGAAAAACAGGAAAGAATGCATATGGCTATTGATATGATAAAGGATAAATTTGGTGGGGAAGCAATTTTTCGAGCTGGCAATGATTTAGCTCTTAAGCAAAGAGATGAAAAGCCTTGACTAGCCTAAATTGTCTATATAAAATAATTTGTTAAAGAACTTTTAGGAGAGGATTAGAAAAGTTAATATGTCTGCGACAAAAAAAAGAATTCTTTTAGTTGATGATGATTATAAGCTTTCTGATATGTTTAGTAGGAGCTTGCATTCTCGTGATTATATCGTAAGTGTGGCTAATACTGGGAAAGAAGCTTTAGAAAAAGCAAAAGAAATACCTGACCTTATTCTTTTGGATTTAGAGTTGCCCGATATAAGTGGTTATAACGTTTGTTGTCAGTTACGTGAACACAAAACAACTAGGAAAATTCCTATTATCATGATTACAGGCAAAATTTTCTGTCAAGATAAAATTGAAGGTTTGTATATTGGCGCTGATGACTATATTGCTAAGCCTTTTGCGGTTGAAGAATTGTTTGCTCGAGTAGAAGCAGTTTTGCAGCGTAGCCAGCCTTTTGAAGAGAGAGTAAAAGACAAAGATCAAGAAAATAAAGAAATCAAGGATATTATTGATGGTGAGTTGATTATGCCATATTTTCAATCTATATTTTTTTTAAAACCTCGATCATTTTTAGGCAGGGAATTCTTAAGTCGACCACCAGCTCAAGGGTATTCTGGGAATACTGAAAGTTTGTTTGATTCAGCTTTTCATTTAAATATGCTTTTTGATTTAGAGAAAATGTGTCATAGAAAAGCTTTAGTTAGTTTGGGGGATAAGACTATAGACAGTTTAACCTTTTTTAATGTTAGTCCTTATCTTCTTCAGGATAAAAAGTTTGAAGAATTTAGTTCATTATATGAAAATTATACTCAAGCTGAAAATATTGTTTTGGAACTGACTGAGCGTATAGCAATTAGTAATTTTTCTAGCTTTTTAAAGACTTTAAAATTTTTTAAAGAAAAGGGATTTAAAATTTCTATTGATGATATTGGTAGCGGATATGCTGCATTGGATTTAATAGTTGAAATTAAGCCGGATTTTATAAAAATTGATAAACATCTTATCCAAGATGTCCAAGATAATAAGGTTAAGCAAAATCTTCTTAAGGCGATAATTAGTTTTTGTGGAAAGAGTGAAATTACTTCTATTGCTGAAGGAATTGAGAAGGAAGAGGAATTAGAAGCTTTAACAGATTATGGTGTTGATGCTGGGCAAGGCTATCTTTTAGCAAGACCTAGTCAGGATGTTTAATGATTTTGTTTTTTATTGTGTAAAGTACTAATTTTGATAAAATAAAAGTTATAAAGGGCATCTTAAGAGAGATTTAGAAATGATAAAGATTAATAAACAATTGGGGTGGAATAAATATGGCTAGAAAATTAAATATTAATTTGTTAGTAGAAAAAGGAATAATTACTAAAGAGCAGCTTAGCAAAGCCAACGAAGAAGTTAATAGGAATGGTTTGTCTATAGAGAAATCTTTAGAAAAGTTAGGTTTTATTTCTGAGATCGATATAGTTAGAGCCGTAGCTGAATCTTTAGGTACTCCTTTTATGGATTTGGATGATTATTTAATTGATCCTGAAGTTATCAAATTAGTTCCTGAAAGTTTAGCCAAGAAACATAAAGCTGTACCATTATTTAAAATAGGCAATACTTTAACTGTAGCCATGGTAGACCCACAAGACATTAATGTGATTGATGATATTAGAAAGAGTAGTGGGGTTGAGGCTGTTGATCCAGTTCTTTCTACTCTTGATATGATACAGAAAGTTATTGATCAATATTATGGTGCCTTAGGAAATGTTGACAACATAGTTAAAGGGTTATCGAAAGAAATAATTGAAAAGAAGAGTAAAGAATCTGCAGGATTAGCTGAGATTGCCATTGATGCTCCGGTAATCAAATTAGTTAATTTAATTATTATGCAAGCAGTTAAAGATGGGGCAAGTGATATTCACATTGAACCTGATCAAGACAAAGTTCTTATTCGTTATCGTATTGATGGAATTTTGCATGGGGTTCAGGAACTGCCTAAACATTTGCAAAGTGCGATAGCTTCACGGATTAAGGTAGTCTCTGATATGGACATTGCTGAGGCTCGTAAGCCTCAAGATGGTAGAATGCAACTTAAGGTAGAAAATAAAAGTTTAGATTTAAGGGTTTCTTCTTTTCCTACTATTTATGGCGAAAATATTGTAATTAGAATTCTTGATAAGGCTTCAGTACTTTTAGGATTGGCGGAATTAGGGCTTTCTGCTGAAGTTACCGAGCATTTTAGTAAGATAATTAGGCGTCCTAATGGGATAATTCTTGTAACTGGCCCTACTGGTTCAGGGAAAACTACTACTCTTTATTCAGCATTATCAACTATAAATTCTATGGAAAAAAATATAATTACTATTGAAGATCCGGTTGAGTATGAGTTACCTTTGATTCGTCAGACTCAGGTTAATCCTAAGGCTGGTTTAACTTTTGCTAACGGGTTGAGGAATATTTTACGCCAAGACCCTGATGTTATAATGGTTGGTGAAATTCGAGATAAAGAAACTGCTGAGGTTGCGATTCAAGCCTCGCTAACAGGACATTTAGTTTTTTCGACTCTTCATACTAGTGATGCTTCTAGTGTTTTGACTCGTTTGTTGGATATGGGGATTGAACCATTTTTAGTTTCAGGGTCAATTGTTGCCATTCTAGCTCAACGTCTAGTAAGAGTGATTTGTCCTAAGTGTAAAGAAGAGCATATACCTTCAGATGAAGTGCGTGAAGAGTTAAAATTAAGTGAAGAATCAAAGTTTTATCAAGGTAAAGGATGTCGTAGCTGTAAGAATACAGGATTTTCTGGAAGAATAGGGATTTATGAATTATTGGTAGTAAATGATGAAATTAGAAATATGATTGCAGTTAAAACATCAGCAAAAGAGATTAAGAAGAAAGCAATTGAATTAGGCATGTGTGTTTTGCATGATGATGGTATGGAAAAAGCTCGCAAGGGGATAACTACTCTTGCTGAAGTTTTGAGAGTAACTGAGGAAAGTTAAATAAGCAGGTTGATAATGATTAATTTTAAATATAAGGCTAGAGATAAGTTTGCAAAGTTAGTAACCGGAGTAATTTCAGCTAAAACTAAAGAAGATGTTGCTAAAAAACTTAAAGAAATGGGGTATGCTCCAGTTTCTATAGTTAAAGTAGCTGAGGCGAAGACTCGAAACATTTTAAAAGGAGGCAGGCGGGTAAAACTTGAAGAGTTGAATGCTTTTACGCGTCAACTTTATTCTTTACAAAAAGCCGGAGTGCCCTTGCTTGCTAGTCTTGATGCAATTGCTATTCAAACTAAAAATCGATACTTTAAAGTGGTTATTGAAGAAAGCTCCCTTGGTATTAAAGGAGGCTTAAGTTTTTCTCAAAGTTTAGAAAAATATAAGGCTGTTTTTGGCGATATTTATATTGGGATGATAAAATCGGCTGAAGCTATTGGTAGGATGGTAGAAGTTTTGGAGAGACTTTTAGCATTGATTGATCTTGAAATCAAAACTCGAATGAAAATAAAAGCTGCTACTCGTTATCCAATGATTGCCTTAGGAGTTTTATGTTTAGGTTTTCTAATTATAATTACTTTTGTAATTCCTCGTTTTGCCACTCTATATGATAAATTTAATTCACCTTTACCGCTTCCTACGCGTATATTGATTAATATAAATATAGTTATAAAAGATTTTTGGTATTTGGTTATTTTGGTTCTTGGAGGGCTAACTGTAAGCTTTAAGTGGTTTATTAAGTCTAAGATTGGAAGAACATTTTGGGACAAGTTTAAATTGAATGTTCCTGTTTTTGGGCCGCTTGTGTCAATGTTAGAGATGTCGCGCTTTACTAGAGTCACTGCTATTCTAATTAAGAGTGGAGTTCCAATTTTACAGATTTTAGATTTAGTTGCTGTTTCTTTGAAGAATAGTATAATTGCTCAAGAAATTCAAAAAATTAAGGAGAGTGTCAGGCAGGGGCAGAGAATGTCTGAACCAATGAAGATTTCAGGTTTGTTTCCACCAGTTGTGATTCAAATGGTTGCTATTGGTGAACAATCAGGAAGAGTTGATGAGTTGCTTTTTAATGCTGCTGATTATTATGATCGTGAAATTGGATATATAATTAATAATTTAACTACTTACATTGAGCCGATACTTATTTTTATTTTAGCTTCTATGGTTTTGATTATGGCCTTAGGGATATTTATGCCAATGTGGAATTTAATAAAAGTAATCAAACCTGGGTGATAAAAATAGAGGGGTTATTTATATTTGACTAAACATAAGAAATTTTGTAAAATATTATAATATTAATGTTGTAGAGATTACAAATCGGAGGTATTGAATGAAAAAAGGTTTTACGTTAATTGAATTAGTTATGGTAATGGTTATTTTAGGAATTTTATCTGCTGTTGCTATACCTACGTTTTTTAATCTACAAGATGAGGCTAAAGAAGCATCAGTTAAAGGAGGATTAGGGGGGCTCCGTAGTGGTATTTCAATTTGGTATGCTAAAACAGCGGCTTCTGGCTTAGCTGTTTGGCCAACTTTAGGTGAATTAACTCAGGCGACTAATGGTGTTATGGCTAGTGGACAAATTCCTGATAACCCTTATACTAATTCATCTGATCTTGTTGCTGGAACTGCTGAGACAGCAAATTTATCTGCTGGATGGATTTATGATGCCAATACTGGCAATATTTGGAGCTCAGCAGATGAGACTCAAGGTTCAGGATTTTAAGATTAAGCTTAAATTAAATTAATTGTTATTGTGATACAAACAATGGCTGGCTTTTCATTGTGATTTTAATAAATGAGGAGTCAGCCTTATTTTTTAATTATTGGATTTATTAATGTGTAATAGTAAATTAAAAAGTTGGGGTTTGATTGCATTATTAGGTTTTATTGTTTTTGCCTTATATGCAAATTCTTTGCAAGGCGATTTCCTAATTGATGATACTGTAGGCATATTACATAACAAGAAGATTCATGATGCTGGGATTTATTTCTCCGAGTATTTTTCTATACATCCCAATATTTTAGTGGAAGTATCAAGAGTTTTGATTTGGCATTTTTGGGGTGCTAATACCTTTGCTTTTCATTTGTTTAATATTTTAATTCATCTTGGATGCGTAATCCTTATTTTCTTGCTCTGCAATGCTTTGTTTGGCAATAAAACCTTATCTTTCTTAAGTAGTATTATTTTTGCTATTCATCCAATTCATACTGAAGCTATTAGTTGGATTTCTGGTGGTCCTTATGCTTTATCAAGCTTATTCTTTATTGCTTCCTTTTTATTTTATGTTAAATCGTATAAGTCTCTTCCTAATTTAGTTTTTTCAATTATTGGTTTTAGTTTTTGTTTTTTAGCAGGAAACTCTGTAGCTGTTTTGCCACTTATGTTTATTTTGTATGAATTTAGTTTTGGGAAGAGGAGTGAAGGGGATAATTTTTTATATAAATTAAGAATAATATTTTTAGTTTTGATATCAGTCATGTCACTTCTTTTTATTAGTTTGTTTTTTGTATCAAAAAATGAGTTCATGCATTTAATTTTTTATTTTAGAGGTTTTAGATATTTAATAGTAGCCGCTAAAGCTTTTGCTTATTATTTAAAGATTCTTTATTTACCTCTTCAGCGTGGGCTTGTTCATCCTTTTGCTTTTGATACTATTAATATTCAAGCTATTAGTTCGTCTTTTTTTCTGTCTTTAAGTATAATTGCGGTAGCGATATTCACTTTTTTTAAATATCGTCGTAATTTTAAACCGGTTTCCTTTGGAATAATCTGGTTTTTTGTGACTTATGCGCCCTATTCAAATGTTATTCCAGTCTGTAATATTATCTCTGAGAGATATCTTTACTTACCTTCAGTTGGGTTTTCAATTGTTTTAGCAGCCTTGTTTTTGAAGGGCTGGGAAGTAATTAAGAGGAATAAGCGTTTTAGACTTTCTCTTAGAGCTATTGCTATTATCGCTATCACTTTATTTCTAGGTTCATATTCAGCTTTAACTATTAAGCGTAATTATGGATATTCGAATATTATTACTTATTGGGAGGGTAATATAAATAATTTTGAAGATGGCTATAGAGTTTATAATAATTTAGCAGGTACTTATTACAAAATGGGTAATCTTGATAATGCTATAGCTTATTCTTGGATAAATTTGACTATTAATCCTAATCAATCCCATGTGTGGTATAATCTTGGTAGGGTTTATCAAGAAAAGGGGAATATTGACCAAGCAAAGGTCTGTTTTCAAGAAGTGCTTAAAATAGATAAAGATTATTTTCCAGCCTATCAAGCTTTAGAACAATTAAAGATAAAATGAAGAAGAATGGATTTGTATTAATTGGGATAATCATCCTAATTGTTTTGCTAGCTATAATTACTCTAGGAATTACTACTTATATTAGTGAGGCATTATTACTTAATGTTTCTAATATAAATCAAGAAAAAACTATTTATTTAGCTCAAGCTGGGATTATGCGAGCTATAGTAGATTATGTTGATGGAGGCAGTTGGGATTCTGCTCAGAATGTTAATGTGGCTGGAGAGTTTTACTATCATCTTGGTCAGAGTTCTAATTTTTTATTAGTAGATGCTTCAAACCCAGAAACTAGTGGTGGCGATAAGCATTTAAGAAAGATACCGATTCAAAATATTAATGCATCAGACGATATCATCATAACTGATATGATTGTTAGCTGGACCTTTGGTGGAAATATTAAAAAAGTTAAATTAGATAATACAGAGGTTTGGAGCGGAAACATTGTTTCCCCGGCTAGCATTGATATCACTGATTTTACCCTTACTCCAGGGGCAGTATATTCAGGCAATAATGACCAAAAATGGGAATTTCAGAGTGCTATTTCTGGTGATGTGACAGTTACCTTTATCTTTGGTGATGGTTCTCAAAGAAAGGCTATTTTATTAGATGATGATTTTGGTAGCGATAATGAGTTTTCAATTACTGCTACTGGTGAAGTTAGAAATGGTGTGAATGTTGAAGCTAGAAGGACCATTAGTGCTACTTATGACGTTGGGACTAGCGGGATTACTTCTTGGGAAGAATCGCAGAGTCATATAATACCATGAGAAATTATTCTATAAAGCGAAGTTTTACCCTCATTGAGATAATTATAACTTTTGTACTTGTTGGTATAATCATGGTGCCCTTGGGCCTCATGTCAATGGAATATATGAGGAGTATAGTATTTAATCGAGATTCTCATCTTGTTGAAGGATTAGCTAGATTAGAAATGGCTAAAATTAATAATTTAAGTTTTAGCGATATTACTTTGGCAGATGGTTATGATATCACTACTAGTAGTTATGAGGGTTATGATTATGATTTGCGACGTACGGTTGATAATGTTGCTGGTTGGAGTAGTGATTTAAAACAAGTCCAAGTTAGATTGTTTCCTTCTGGAGAAAGTGGTGTCCATCTAATTAATTTAATAACCTATATTGCTGATGTATCTTTTGGTGTTGGAAGTGGAGGTGGGGGTGTTGGTGGTGGTAGTCAGGCTGATTCTTTTGCTTTAACTGCTGGTAAGATTAAAAAGAAGAAACTTGAAAAAATAACTATAGAGAATACGGGCGAATCTGAAATTATTTGGACTATTGTTACGGTTACATTCACTGGTGATTCAGGAATAACAATGAATAAAATAAAACGAGATAAAACTACGTTATGGACTGGCACAGCAAATTCAGGTGATACTATTACCCTTGATAGCTCTCTTACGATGGATGCTGGGAAATCGTACAATAAACTTCAATTTGAGTTTACTAAGAATTTATCTACAATTACAATTAATTATTTTGAGTTTGAGGATTTAACACAAAGTGGGTCATATTCATGGTAAACCGCTGCAAAAAAAGAAAAGCTGTTACTCTAGTGGAGTTAGTAATCTTAACGTTATTAGTTGGGGTTGTTGGGGCTACTTTTGCTGGAGGTGTAATATTTTTTGTTCAGTTGTTTGTCTATAGCCCTCATCAATTAGATGTTCAAAAAATATCTCAAGGAATTACCTTTGAAATAGTTGAAGGTAACCAAGATGCTCGAGGCATAAGATATACGCGTAGTATCATTGATGCCACAGCTATTCAATTTTCTTATACCTATGGTTACCCTACCTCAGATGATCAATTATCAATAAGATTTCGTTGGGATGAGACAACTAAACATATATATAAAAGCACTAGTACTGATGGAGGTTCTATTTGGTCGGCAGAGACAGTTATTCCGTACCATATGCCTGCATCAATTACTATTGACGGAAAAAATGCTTTGTCAGTTATTTTTACTTATAAAAAAGATAATGATGTTGATTGGACTTCAGGCATAGACGCTCTTACTAATATTCGTAGGGTAATAATTAGCTTTAATATCAAAACTGGAACTGGTGAATTTGTTAATTTTCAAGGTGCTACTGAAATTACTTCAAGCGTTGAAATTAAAAAGTTTCAATAAAATCAATTGTTAAAAAATCCTGTAAGAATTTTACCCATATGATATAATATCGTGATGAATATCAGTAAAACATTTAGTATTTTTAAGAAAGTTGATTCTGCTATTGTTGTAAGCCTTGATTTTGACATAACTCTTCTTAACGTTAAATTTAAATCTGATTTACCAAAAGTAAAGGCTTTAAAAGTCGTTAAATTTGAATCGGCTAGTAAAGATCAAGATGTTTTAGATGCTTTAACGACTTTTGTTAAGGAGAACAATATCCAGCACAACAATGTTATCCTTGTTACTTCTTTTAATTTGTTGACAATTAAACGATTACAATTGCCAGCAGTACCTTCTAAAGAATTGTTAGAAGCTATTAAATGGCAGATTAAGGATGATATTCCTTTTGATTTATCGAAAGCAGTTCTAGATTTTTCAATTATAAAAAAGATAACCAAGAGTGATGGTGCAAAAACTCTAGATATTATTTGTGCTATAAAACAGGAGGATGAAATAAAGCAACAGGCTCATTTTCTCAAAAAGAGTGGTTTTAGGTGCTTATCAGCTATCCCCTTGCCTTTTGGATATCTAAATCTTGTTGCTAGGCATCCTAATGGTGGAGGAGAAGAAGCCAAAGGGTTTTTATATTTATCTGAAAATAATTGTTTTTTTGCTATTTATAAAAATAGAAAATTAGAATTTTATCGTGAACTTCCGGTATCGATTGGTCGTTTAAGAAAGTCGTTAAAAGATATGTTAATATCTGATAGAGGAAAGCTTGAGCTTTCAGATGATGAAGCTAATGAAGTTTTATTTGAAGTTGGTTTGCCTACAGAAGACTTGGTTTATAAAGAAAAAATAAGTTCAGTTCAAATCAGATCAATGCTTAGCCCAATTCTTGAACGTTTAGGCCAAGAAATTAAACGTTCTCTGGCATATTATCAATCACAGTTTGATGAAAATAAGGTTAAAGATATTTTTATTGGCGGTGAAGCTTCTGTAATTCCTAATATAGATAAATTCTTAAGTAATGAGTTTTTTTTAAATGTTTATAATCTATCTTTAAGTGACAAGATTGATGTTCAAAATGGCGTAGATCTTAAGATGTTGAAACAAAGGTATGGTTATTTAGGGTTGGCCACTAACTTTTCTGAAAATATTAATCTTCTGCCTTATGAGTTTCGTACTGAGAAAATTGAGGAAGTTGAAAAGATTTCTTTACGCTGGGTAGGACTTATTATTTTTTTAATATTAATTTTGTTATATACTTTTACTAAAGTCAGGATTACTGGTTACCAGGAGAGACTAGACAATGCCTTGTTGCATTTAAATGTAATATCTGAGGTTAGACAGACTAAAACAAGAATTGATGAGTTAAGTAATTTTATTACTGAATCAAAGAGTTCAACATTATCGGTAAGTAAAGTACTTAAGGCTTTAAGCTTTATATCTGATGAAAAATTATTTATTACTAACCTTTCTTTAGATTCTAATTCTAAGACAGGTATTATAATCGGTTACGTTAAGGTAAAAGAGAATGATCCACAAACTATATTAACTCAGTTTATTCGTAGGGCTGAGAATTTAAAATATTTTGCTAATTTAAGCATATCTTCAGTTACCAAAAAAATAGAAGCAGGTTATGATATTGCTGAGTTTAATATAACCTTTATGATGAATTAAGAAAGGTAAAAATATGTTAGAGTTGACTAAAGCACAAAAAAAAATAATTATAATTAGTTTAGGAGGGGTTTTTTTATTTGTTGTTATTTGGTTTTTTATTTACGCTCCTCAAAATAAAATGGTTAATTCTATTGAAAATAAATTAGCTTCTACGGAAGCTAATATTGCTGAGATAATTAGTATAACTGAAGGTAGAGATTTAGGTGAAACTGTAAGAGATCTTAGATCAAAACTTAATAGTTTAAATAATCAACTACCAAAACGAGATGAAGTAATAGTTGCAGCTTTGACAGAAGTAGCTAGAGATTTGGATATAAAGATTAATAATATATCTTTTTCAAATAGAGATTCGATAGATAGACAAGTTTCTGGTTTTAAAATCGAAAAAATACCGATTACAATGCGATTAATCTGTGAATACAGAAACTTAGGTCAGTTTTTGAATCTTTTAAGAGCTGATTTTCCAATTTTGATTAAAGTTGAGAGGCTTAATATTAGTGCTGAAGAAGGAAAGCCTAATTTATTGAATTCGGTTTTAGAAGTTATAGCTTATTCATCTAAAGAAAAATAATCATGGAAATGATAATAAAAAAGTTTATCTCTAAAATGCCTAAAGACAGTATTGGTCGTATAAAATTAATTATAACTATTATTTTAAGTTTAATTTTTATTTTTTCTTGGGCCAAAACTTTTAAAGTAATGCAAAAAAGATTTTGGGGAGGTAAAAAGAAAGAGGCTATTCCAAATGTGCAAGCGCCTAGGCAAACCTCTAAGATTGCAAAGACTTTGTTTAAAACAATTGATGAAAATGATGATTTAGAGTGGATTCGTTGTCCTTTCTACGGTAAGCGTTATATTGATGGAGCTAGTGGGATTGTAACTCTTTCTGGTATACTTTGGAATGATGAAACTCCTAAAGCGGTAATAAATAGTGAAATTGTTGGGTTAAGAGATAAGGTTAATAAATATACTGTTATTAATATTCTTAGAAGTAGTGTTATTTTAAATGATGGTACTAAGGATGTTGAGATTTTTTTAGAAGAGTAAAAGAGGATAAAAGTGGCAAAGATGAGTTTAAAGGGGATAGCTGTAAATAAGATCAGGATTTTTAAGATTAGTAATCGCAAAGGTTATGCTGCTATATGCTTGAATAATCTTACCGAAGGCAAAACTCTTTATCAGGTTTACGAGAGGATGCTAAAGGCTCTTAAAAGGAAGGGGATAGGGGCTAAGAGCAAGCCTACTGATCTTAAAAAATTAGTGGTTTCAAGTATATAGTCTGTGTTGATACTAAATCTAAATATATAATAGAGGAGATATGCTAGGATATTTAATTTTACTGTTTATTGGAGTTCCTCTTATAGAATTGACTATTCTGATGAAGGTTAGTCAGTTATTAGGGATAGGCTATACTTTAGGACTTGTAATTTTTACTGGTGTCCTAGGGGCTTATTTAGCTAGATGGCAAGGGTTCGTTACTTTGCGTAAAATTCAAGAAGATGTGAATAATGGCCGAATGCCTACTGATAAGTTATTTGATGGTGCGCTGGTACTGTGTAGTGGATTATTGCTTCTAACTCCAGGCCTTATAACTGACTTAATTGGCTTTATAGGACTAATTCCTTTTAGTCGAAATCTGGTCAAACTCTGGCTCAAACGAAAGGTAAAAGACATGCTCAGCCAGGGTAAAATTATCACAATCAAACCATTTAAATTCTTGTAGAAATGTTTTATTTAATCTGCAAAAGAGAACTTATCTAACTTTCCGTATAACTTCTTATTTTGTCATTTTTTTACCCTATTTTCTGTGTTTTTTTGTGGTTTTTCGTATACTTGAAAATATTTAATATTGTGGTATAATACATCTAAGTTTTCAAATTATGCGTTATGGCAATTGTTTAAAAAAGGGAGAAATATGTTGAAAAAAGTCGTTAAAAAAGGTAGACCAAAAAAGGCAGTAAAGTATACTAAAACCATTAATGTTAGGCTTACCCATGTTCAATGGGTGCATGTGATAAATTGGTCTCAAAAAGCTAACTTAGAACCTTCAGTATACATCAGAAAAGTGCTCCTAGATTTCCTTAATATTGAGCATGAAATTGTCCACGGAAAGGCAAGAAAAACAGCTAAATAATACACCTTGATTTCTCCTAGCAGAGGAGTCAAATTAACCTTGATTTCTGATCTAAATCCTCTACACAATTTATTTAAAATTTTGTAGAGGATTTTTATTTATTTATCGTTAGAATAGTACACTTAAAGATTGCCAGACATTAAAGAAGAGAAATTGATAAAAGAAGACAAACGTAAACCATTAAAGACTTAAAAACCCATAAAAACGCTTATGCTGGTAGCTTCCGATAATATACCTTATGTTAACTTTTTAATATATGCGAAAGAGGGGCTTTCTTCTTGATATATAAAGAGTTATCGTGTTTCATTAACAACCTGTGTATAACTCCTTCGCTTCTTACTTATTGTTATATTAACTATAATATTGGGCAGGTAACTTATATCTGGATATAACACAATTATATCCAATTATGACCCTTATAATAGCCTATAAAAAGCTATAAAAATCGGTTTGGTTTATCCCCCTTTTTAGCCCTTAGTTGCCATTTGTAAAGGTCAAAAACAGGTCAAAAACAGGTCAAAAACAGGTCAAAAACAGGTCAAAAACAGGTCAAAAACAGGTCAAAAACAGGTCAAAAACAGGTCAAAAATGACCCTTAAATTCGGGCTAAATTTTGCTGTTTTTAGGAGATCTAGGGTTTGATATTAATTTGGGTTTTTAAGGGTCTAAAATTGCCTTTTAAAGACGATTTTGAGGGGTTGTAGGGTGAGTTTTAGGGTGCGATTTTAGCTAAGGATTGGATTCGTTTAAGCATCTGAATTTTGGTTTTAATCTGGCTTATTTGGGTCCTTAAAGGTTTGATTTTAGCAAAGCCTTTGGTATACCAAATATAGAACTTTCTGAACCTTACAACACCAACTTTTTCACCAAAAAGACTGATAATTAGCTCCAGGTGTTGTTCCATTGTTTGGGTTACTTCTTGAATTTTAGGCCGGAGTATTAATTGACCTTTTTTCAGGAATTCAGAGATTTCTTTGAATATCCAGGGGTTGCCTAAAGCGCCTCGGGCGACCGTTATTGCATCGACTCCAGTCTGGTCAAACATTTTCTTAGCTAGCCTAGCATTTAAGATATCTCCGCTGCCGATGATTGGAATTTTGAGGGCTTTTTTGACCTTGGCTATTGCCTTATAATCAATCCCGTCACGATAGCCTTGTTCCCGGGTTCGGCCATGAACACAGATAGCTGAAACCCCGGCATCAGCTGCTCCTTTAGCTATTTTTAGAGTATCCTTAGAGCTATCCCAGCCTAGGCGCATTTTCAAGGTTATTGGTTTGTTCGTATTCTTAATAAGACATTTGAGTAAGGAATTTAGCTTTTTGGGGTCTTTGAGTAAAGCAGCTCCTTTGCCGTTATTTGTGATCTTTTTCTGAGGGCAAGCTGCATTAAGGTCTAATATATCAAATTTATAGTCTTTGAGTCGCTCTAAGCCTCCTAATATATATTGAGAGTCCTTAGCCAGAAGCTGTATCCCCAAAGGGGCCTCATCAGGACCAGTTAGCATCTTTTCCCGAGTTTTCCTACTTAGATGACATAGAGACCGGGCACTGATCATTTCCAGATAGGTTAGTTCAAAGCCCATTTTTCGGTTAATTGTCCGGTAAGGATATGAGCTGATACCAGCCATCGGGGCTAATATCAAGGGAGTTGATAGGGTGATATTTCCAATTTTTACCATAAAGGCTATTTTATATGAAATATAGGGGGAGTCAATCTAAGATAAGCCTCTCCTCTGCTGTGCCCATTTTTGATACATTTTGGCAATATTTTCTACACAAAATGAAAAGCTTGAGACCACTTTTTAAAAATATACTAAAAAAATCGGTATGGGAAAAATAGGCTATCGGTGGATATTTTTCTATACTTCGGTGAGATATCCAATATGAATTAATATAGAAATTAATATGGCTCTCATTTGTTAAATCTGAACAAAGCAACTTCACTGCTACTAATATTCTGTAGTCTTATTATTAGGTCTTCCCCTGGTTTTAACTTTTCAATATAGAGAAAACCTGTCAGGAGTCCCATTGGAAAGATCCTCTCGTCTTTTATCTGTTTAAAAATATAATCATCTCTCATCCTTGTGTTAGCACCGCTAGAACCAAAACCATCGATTATGGCTGGTATCAAAAATGGCCAACAAAGTATAGCAAGAACTCCGTAAGAAGCCACTCTCTTACCAGTCCCAAAACGGCATCTATGAGCTACCTCTTCTGCTTGTATTACGTTCCTGTTAACCATACTTT
>Ga0208902_1000043_pt1 | contig 90489 bp, 119 predicted proteins | sample AntAceMetag02UKH_FD_184767 | JGI IMG/M metagenome (GOLD analysis project Ga0208902, IMG submission 184767) | Saline lake microbial communities from Ace Lake, Antarctica - Antarctic Ace Lake Metagenome 02UKH (SPAdes) (version 2) | ecosystem: Environmental > Aquatic > Non-marine Saline and...
TTGAAGGGGTCGATTGGAAAGCTGTAAAAGAAGAAATGATGAGGTTTTTAAAGTCACCGGCTATGGGTGGTTTAGATGTTTGGGGTAAAGAGTTTTTATTAGATCGGCTGAAGAAATTGTCGGAGATTAAGGATTTCTAGCTATTTTAATTTATTATCTTGAGGAATGTTTTTTTCTTTGAAAGAATACTACATTAAAAGGTATTAAATTGGGTTATAGAAGATTACAGGATGTTTTGATATGGGCTCAAAGATAAGAGAAGTTACTCATAACTTTAAATAACTTTACATAAACTTAATAAGTGAGGTTAATATTAAAGGAAACAGAAGGTTTTTTTATTTTTTAAATAGCCTTGACACTAAAGAGTTTATATGTTATATATATAAAAAGCAAAATAACAAGTCTTTAATTAAAAAAGAGGTACAATATGAATAAAATGAGAGTCTTATCAGTTGCTTTGTGTGTATGTATTATGGTCTTTTTTGGAATGTCTTTAGTTAATGCTGAAGAACCAGAAACAATGACTAATGCTCAACTTTCCGATATTCTTATCAGGATACTAGAAGTTGGTACTCCTGAAGGATCAGAGAATCTTACTGGGGATGAGCTTTTTAAAGCTCAGGCTAAATTATTAGCAGATATGGGCATTGCAGTGTTTATTAAAGCCAACCCAAATGATTTAGTTACCCGTGGTATGCTTTGTGGTATTTTAGATAAAGCACTTCAACAGGTACCTGAAGATATGGGAGTAGGGATGGTGCCAACCAGAGGTAGTGTTAGTAGCTTATTTAACGATTCACTTTTTGGTTATTCTGGTGAAAAAAGCGTAAATGAAATGAGTGGATCAATTAACAATTTGAGTTGTTCAATTGGTTCTGAAAATGATGTTTTAGAGTTTGCCAAAGTGTTAGAAGCCTTGAATGTCCCAGCATTATCAAATGCTGTTGCCGAAGCTTATAGCGCTCCTGGTCAGGATACAAGAGGTACAAGGGGAGTACAACAGGCAGGAATTGGTAATCTGGTTCCGGCTCAAAATCCTATACCTGAAGATTTAAAGGACCTGAGTACTACTTTTGCAAGTCAGAATTAATTAGGTCTGATTAAGTTTAAAGAACATATTTTAGGGAGGTTTTAACCTCCCTATTTTTTTTATATAATCCAACCATAGTTAAGATATATTTCTCATAAAAGAAGGTATGCTGTTCTCGTAAGAGAAGAGGATAATGGTAATGTTCTTTATTCTAATCTAATTCCACCTGTGAATAGGATTGTTCTTATTGACAATAAAATTAAGTATTGTATAATGAGTATGTACTCATAATAAATAGGGCGTTAAATGGAGGTAAAAATAAAGTGTATTTTAATGATTTAAGTAAAAATAAGTAAAATGAAACCTCGAGGAAGACCTAAAAAAACAAGGAAAATTCAGTATCAACCAAGGATTAGTCAGTTTAGCCCAAGGGGCAAACCTGGTAGACCTGATGAAGTAGTGCTTACTGAAGATGCTTTTGAGGCAGTCAGGCTATGTGATCATTTAGAGCTAGACCAAACTCAGGCAGCTAAAACCATGGGCATATCTCAGCAGACCTTAAGCCGGGTATTAAAAAAGGCACGCAAAGTAATAGCAGATGCCATAGCTAATGGTAAGATAATAAAGATCCAAGCAAGTCCTGAAGTAAAAGGAAAGTAATGTTTACTGCAGTTATTCTTTAATAAGATCCTGCCCAAACAATAAATAAAAGAACAGATAGTAAGATAGCTTATAAACAAAAAAGGCTTTAAAAGCTTAAAAGGGCCTGTATGTGTAACTTCCTATAATGTACCTTATGTTAACTTAGGCCTATAGTGAAAACCCAGGCTAACTAAGGGTATTTAATGAGGTTATATTAGTGTTAATATCGCCTGTGGATAATCCCAGTCAAACTTACTTGGGCTTACTTATTCTTTTATTTGTCTTATTTGCCCTTATTCTAACTTACCTTATAAACCATTATACCTGAAACCTTATATATTCTTACCGGGATTATAAATCTTTATTAATTGGGCAGGGATAAGAGTCCAATCACCATATTTTTGGTTGATTTTATCCATAATATTGCTTATGTCCTCTCTTCTTTGGATCTCTTTTAAGAGGTTTTTTTGAGGGGCTTGAAACTGGCTGGTTGATACCCCAAGAGCCCTTAAAAAGGGTCTATTTGGGGCTATCTTTCGCCAAATTTGGCATGTTTTCTCATAGATATCCTGGCCGTTATTGGTAGGTAATTGGAAGGTTTTTTGGCGGGTAATTCCTTTAAAATCCTTATCCTTAGAATACCAAAAGCTGATCGTCTTAGCTGTGAGGTTATGTTTGCGTAGTCTTACAGAAACCATTTCAGAAAGCAGCCTGATCCAGTTAAGGATTAAGTCTTGGTTGTTGGTTGAGCGATTTAAGGTGTATGAATGGCCTATGGATTTGGCTGGGTTAACCTGGGGGTTTAGACTGAAAGAATCTTGCCCATGAAGTTCTAAAAAAAGATTAAAACCAACCTTACCAAAGTGGCTATTTAGAAAGCTTTGGTTTTGATTGTACAAGTCCAAACAGGTATAAAACCCTAAATTGTTAAGCCGTTCTAATGTGACTTTACCAATCCCAGACAGCTTACCCACATCAGTATTTTTTAGGGTTTTTTCCATAGTTTTTTTATCTAAAATACACACACCATCAGGTTTGTTTAGTTTAGATGCTAGCTTAGCTAATAGGCAGTTTTTGGCAACACCAATTGAGCAAGTGATGTTAAATTCTTTAACTATCCAGCGCTTTATGTTATTGCAGATTTTTACATATTCTTCAGGATGGGTATCGCGTAAATCCAGCTGAAATTCATCAATGGAGACATACTGTGGGTTAGGGTCAAACTTAAATAGCATTTCAAATATGACCTCAGATGTATATACATATTTAGCGGAGTCTGCCGGTACAAATTCTGCCTGCGGACAGATTAGAAAAGCTTCTTTAGTAGGCATTCCGGAGTCAATACCTAAGCGTTTGGCTTCATAGCTAGCAGCACAAACTACAGTATAATTTTTATTGCCGCGTGAACCGACAATCAAAGGTAAACCTTTAAGAGTAGGATTTACAGCCTGTTCTATTGAGGCGAAAAAAGCATCCATATCAATATGTATGATCATAAGCTCTATACGTACATTTGTGTGGTAGGGAGAGTAGAAAAGAGAGACCTCTTCTTTTTTTAGGTCCCTCCTGTTACTGCTTCAGAGATTGTTTTATCTCATATAGGTTATTATCTTTATCTCTGATAAAGGTTATAATGCGATCTTCTTTATTGGTTTGGATTATTTTTAGGTTAAAGGCGCGGGCAGTTTCTAAAAAAACCTCTAGGTTATCAACCGTAAAGCATAGATGCGTAAAATCCTGCCTATGGTGTTTCATCTTGCTATTAATAAATACCTCTATAAAAACATTCGTAGTTTTATCTTCAAATAGCATGATTTCATCTGGGGGTTTTAGTTCAAAGATGTCACTAGATAGTTTGTCAGTTATGTTAAAGCTTGATACCTCAGCTAAGCCTAATAATTCCCTAAAGATCATCCGGGCATTGTCAACGCTGGAGGTTTCTACAGCTGCATGAATAAAACTCATGAAATAATCCTTTCTAAATACCAGTTAAAGGTATTAGGGTTAAATGATATCTGGTAGTTGTCAATCCCAGCATTAACTGAGAACAGGTTTATTTTATCACTGCCTTTGGCTTCTTGCCAATAATAATTAATTCTTTTTATCTTTATAAGCCTGTCTTTCCAGATAAAGTATCTGGGTTTAATTTTACCATTGGTAAATATGGCTGAGACTGATATTTTTTCATTAAAGGATGAACCTTCACTAGGTAATTGCCTATCCCAACGTGCCTCTTTAAACATAATTAGTACTTTCTGATTATAGCAATGACTTTGCCGGAGATGGTAGTATCTTTGGTAAATTCTATTGGTTTATAACGATTATTAGCAGGCTGTAAGTAAAACTTGTTATTTTTCTTAACTAATCTTTTAATAGTTGCATCATTATCTATTAAAGCAACGACAATATCATTATTATTAGCTGTTACTTGTTTTTTTACTAAAGCTAAGTCATCTTCGTGTATGCCAGCATCAATCATGCTATCACCTTTAACCCGTAACATAAAAATACCTTCATCTCTTATAATATTATCAAGACTAAAATAATCTTCTAGGTATTCAGTAGCTAAGTTAGGCGTACCCGCTGGGATCTTACCTAAAATAGGCACTCCAATAAAGGGTTTTCTAAGTAACTCTATAGAACGAGCCTTTTTGGCGTGTATTTTAATAAAACCTTTTTCTTTTAGGCTGTTTAAGTAATCTCTTACAGTACCGGTTGATGAAAAACCCATAGCTTGGGCTATTTCACGAATGGTTGGAGGAAGGTTCTTCCCTACTCTCTCTTGGATAAATTTTAATACTTTAGCTTGTTTTTGAGTTAGGTTACTGTGTGGCATATACTAACTATACCACACATTTGAGTGGATTGTCAAGAGTTGCTTAGATATTAATAAATTTTTAACTAAAAATGTTTGAGTTCAGAACGGGTCCCCGGACTAGTCTAAGCATGCATGCTTTTTGAATGCCTGGTTTTGATTAATTTCTTCGCGACCTTTGAGATGACCTCATCAACTCTTATTTTTTTCATAGACAAACACGGCGTTTGGTAAAGAGAAGGCGGACATCTTAACTTATCAACGCCCCAGCACTCATCATTAATATTTAGTTTCGCTTGTATAATATTCTCGCGATGAAAATATGGATACACATAGTCTTTGGGAGTAGGGCCATAAAGACCGATGGTCTCAACGTTCAAACAGCTAGCTATGTGCAAAAGGTTTGAATCTGGCCCGATAAAAAATTGGCACCGTGAAATCAAGGAAATCGCCTGCTTTAATGTAGTTTGATTAATCAGTGAAATAATCGTCGGTGAAATACTATTTACTAATCGCTTGTTATCATACTTCCCAAGGGCAATAGTTTTAATATTATATTCTTTTCTGAGACGAGATGCAAAAACAATGATCAAGTCAAACCTTTCACGATTCAATTTAAAACTAAATTTAAGTTTATCGAGAAAGTGACGGTGCTTCTCGCGTTCTAAAACTATAATCTCATCAACGCCGGGATAAACTTTTGAAGTTTTTTTGCTTTTGAAGAAACAAAAAAGGTAATATGGGCTTGAGGAAAATGCCTCTTTAAGGGTTGAATAAGAGCCAAGTCATAACAAACATCACCTATGTTGGAATGTCCTCTTATCAGAATTTTAATATTCCGATTTCTATTTAGTGTTATATTCATTTTTTAAAACAGTTGGCTTGATAGAAACGTCATCTAGAAAAGACAGCAAGGCATTTAAAAACCCGGCAAAAAACATGGAAACGCCTATAAGTTTTAAGCTTTCTTCTGCAACTTCAAGAAAAATATTAATTCTCTCCAGAAAATGAAATGTCACAGTTAACGCCAGAAAAAAACCTCCCAGGTACAAAAAAACAAGTAGCACTCTATGTTCAGCAATACTTTTGAAAAAATAAATACAGACACATATAGCCACTAACCCGAAGAATGCGATGAGAGTTGCATCTAAATTCAAATGCGAAATATCCTTACCCGTAAGCAGATAACCCACAAATTCATCCATGCCTTCATGGGCCATAAAATACTCATCCAAGCACAGATAAAAAAACCCAATAGATGTAATCAACCAAAATAACCCTTTTTTGAAATAAGTGTGAGATTTTCTCTTTAATAAATATAAAATCAAACAAGCAAGAGACGTGGCTCCAAGCATTAATGCTGATAAAAAAGTCACGGCTTCCTTTTCGTTAAATCTCAACATCGGGTTATTGCGGTCAATTCCTTCTTTAATGCAAATGGATAGGACAAGCCCGTTAAAAATGGCTAAACATAGCAGGGTGATACATATTCTTTTCTTGTTAATAGCAGACATGATATTATTGGTCTCCTATATGACGCGTTTCGCAACTGGCTGTATTGTACAGAAGAATCCAAAATATTATATAACCAACTTCAAACAGTCAATATCTAATGCAATTTTAAACTTTCTTTTGACTATGTATGATACTGGCTACTTTTAGTCCTTCTTTGGTCAAAATCCAAAGAGTGCCTCTCGTAGTAGAACGAAAATAAATTAAATTTAAATCTTTTAGTTGAGCTTCAGCTATATTGAAATCCGCTGTTGTTTTTCTAAATTCCTCCTTGTAATCATCCTGAACCATATATCTATATCTTTGTTGATTTGATTGCTCAAGCAGGCTTAATAAAAGAATTTTTTGTTCTTTAGATAAACTTTTCACTATTTTATCTTCGTTGACTTCTTCAGTCTTTTCTTGCTTGATTTCTTTAACTTTTTTCTCTGCACTAAGCGGCTTCTTCAATCCTATATTTGCAATTTTTTTATATAAAAAAATTGCTATTAAGGCTATCAGAGCAACTAAATAGACTGGAATTTTAAAATTTAATAAATTTACGATACCGGAAATAAATTTATTATTATTTATATAGGCTGGTGTAATGCCAAGCCAAATCAGAACATTACACAAGGCACCTCCTACAAAAATAATAGTTAATATAACCGAAGTTATTCTTTTATTCATCTTTTACTTTAAGGTAGCTATCCCCCGCGAGGACTCGAACCGTAATTCTTTTCTTTTCCCTTTGTATCCACCCTAAAAACTTTGCATAACTGTACTACATAAACCAGCTTTTCAGTTTTATCTGGTTAATTTCTTTTACTGTCTTCAATAATATCTCTCATCGTATCTTCGATCTCGAGTAATTGCTCATGATTTACTAAATCCGATTCATTATGCATATTTTTTAATACGCTGTTTATTTCTTCCATGGTTTCTATAGCAGCATTCATTTCTTGCGTAATCCCATTGATGGATATTTCACGAATAAAACTTTTAATCTTCTCATTTTCGTTTTCTATCATAAAAATCAAAGGATTTACTTGCGGGCTAAAGAAAAAAGCTCTAGTCATAAGGTCATGATTAAAAGTATATGATTTTTCAGTTATTAAATCCAGCAATAAACCGCCTCGAGCTATTGCAAGAGTAAGGCCAGAAATGGCGACCGTTTCATTAGCCATAGTATTTAGTATCCAGCTGATTTCCAGTAACGGCATTCTTTCATCAGGTTGCATGCTCCCTATTTTTTTATTTAATGATGATCCAATGTCAGATAAATTAATGCTATTTATAGCTAGTTTTTCAGTTAAATCAAAAAGTTTTTCTGAATATTCTCCGTATTCTCGCTTTATTGATTCTGTTAAAGCAGATGAAGTTTTATTTGTTTTTTCTACATCAAAATCATTTTTTTGGCCACACCCTATTAACAAAAAAATCAATATTAGAGTAGTTATTTTAATTCTATTTAACATTTTGTTTATATGAGTTAAACTTTTCCCCTTGCATCCACCCCTAAAACCTTGTAAAATCTACCTATGACCGATTCAAACCAAACCCAAAATATCGTAAGTTCCTCCATCAGAACCGATGCCCATACCTACAGATGGTTTGCTTATCTATTATTCCAACTTAATGTTAAAAAAGAGCTTATAACAGATCCTACTATTAAAGCCAACTACACCCATATAAAGCATATTATCTTAAACCAGGCTCTATTAAACATCATTATATCTCTATTCATATTGTCTGTCTATTTTATTCAAGTATATGCTTTTTTCTGGCTTGGAGTTATATTCTTATGGCCTATATTCAGGCTGCACTGGAGTAAAAAGGCTAATATTATATCTATTGCAAAGAGCTTATTAAATAATACTGAATTTACTTCTAAAGACCTATCTCTTTACCAGCTTTGTGAGGCATTAAGCAAAAAGTACTCTATCCCCTCTTTAATCAGCACGATCTACTACTTAGATACTATACTTGTTTTTACAATAATCACTTTTTTAATTATCAAAAACTTCATCTGGCCTATCTATACTGACCTGCAGTATGATATTGTTTTGGTTCTTACATACCTATTTATTAAAACCTTCTCTAAGTTCACTATTTTCTATAAGCTTCTAAAATAGCTTACACTAGATACAATAGATACGTCAATACTATCAGATTAATCAGTAAAAACCCGATCGCAGAAGTAGTAGATAAAAACCCTATGCTTAATACGGGATAAAACCAATTTAAAACTTCGGTATTTATATTCTTTGAACTTGTCACAAACCTCGATAGTGAGTAATTGCGCCAGTTGAAGTTGGTAATCTCATTATTAGCTAATTTATCAAAATAAAGCTTTGTGCCTGGTAAGGGCGTAAGAAACGATAAGCAAGTATAATCTGCCGGTAGCCGAAAGCAGAATTTCCAAAGAGTAAACAGGCTTTTTAGAGTGTCGCTGTCAAAGCCGTAAATAAAATGTGCCTTTATGCCTATCCCAGTTTTCTTAATAATTTTAGACAGTCTTATATAATCATGGGCAAGGATGAATTTACCCTTCTTTTCCTGTTCCGGTGAACTGCCTGATATCTCATAACCAATTAAAAATATCTTACAGCCTGATCTTTTAGCCAGCTTTAAGGCCTCAGCATCTTTGGCAATATCAAGGCTGGCTGAACCGCTCCATCTTATCTTTAATGGTATCATTGCCTTAAAGAGTTCTTTTGCATAAACAGGGTCGGCATATATATTATTATCTAAAAAGCTTATTATTTTGGCTTTTAGTTTAGCTTTTTTTAACAAGCTAATGATATCGGCAACCGGGGTTTTTCTGATTCTTCTACCGGACAATGCCGGGATTGTACAGAAAAAACAGTTGAACTTACAGCCTCTTCCTGTAGAGATACTTTTTGCGATTACATCTGCTGGAAGCGCAAGCATCTTCTGCGTTGTTTTCTCATAATAGTTATCTAGTATGGGTGCAATGTATTTTGGTTTTAGGCAGTCATTTTCATAGTCATGGATAATCTCCTCCCAGACCCCTTCGGCCTCTCCTATTACCACGCTGTCGCAGTATTCAAGGGCCTCATCTGCGCAGAAACTTACATGCGGCCCGCCCATAATTACCTTAGAGCCTTTTTCTCTAAAGCTTTTGGCTATTTTATATGCCTCTGGGCTATTAGAAGTAAAACATGTTATACCTACTAGCTTTTTAGGCTGATAAAACCTTTTACGCCAGATAATCTGGTTGAATTCCCTTATTTTATAACCTTCTGGAGTCATGGCGCGTAAGACTGTAAAAACCGGCGGGTATATCCTTAAGATTAAAGATAAGATGCTGGGTATTACAGCTGCGCTTTTGGGGGCAATAAGGTAAAGTTCTTTTTCCGAAGAGCTGATACTATTTAATTCCTTGTAGGTCTTTAAGATAATAAAAGTTATATAAAAGAACAGGAAAAAATGCAGGTATTTAATGGCAAAATGAACTACCCTGTATATATGGAACAGTTTAACCTCAGCAGTATAGGCAAAGGCCACAAGACCAAGACTAACGCCCAGCACTGATAAAATTACAATAATATCACTCAGGGTTATGTTGAGTTTTTTCTTGATGATGTCTAATTTTTTTAGGTACTTCTTATTTATGATAGATGAAGCGATTATATAAAGGATTACGGTATCAAGAAAGGTGCTTACTCCAATGTAGGGGATATTTTTAAATGGTGCTAATGAAAATATCAAAAAGTGAACCACCATTGGTATTATGCTTACTGCTAGATATAGTTTCCAGTACTGTTTTAAGTTATTTTGGAAGCTTTTTATAGAAAGTGTGAGGTTCTCATCACTGGCAATCTCAACTAGCGTGCCGTAGGCGCCGCTAAAGAATAAAAACCTTAGAGTAATAAAAAATAATAGTATTGGTATACCAAATATGGAGTCTCTTATGTTTTGGCTAAAGTAAGATGTGAATATGGCAGGTTCGAAAAAAAACCCTAAAACAACAAAGCTTAATACGCTGTTTGTATAATTAAAGGTATTTTTTAGGCTGGTTTTAACAGGCATTTATTTATTATACTTGCCTATTATCTGGCCGCTAGCACTATCTATAAAAAACCATTCGTCATTACCTTCACCTTCTATTATTGAAAACCTTATTGACTGGTAGTTTCGGTCAGTTAAATATTCTAAGCCAGCAGTTTCCTCTGGAGCAAGGCTATTTAATAATACAAGCCAACCGGTTTTATCTAAGTGCATGGTAAGATTGGTGAGGTTTAATTCTTGGTTTTTTGCAGCTTCCATAGCGATATTAAGGATTTCCTTTGTAGGAATCAATACTGAGCTTGGCTGTTCTGCTGTGCTCATTTGCGGGGAATCTATAATAGTATCTACTTTTTCTTTACGCCTTAAAGGGATAATTAGATCCACATCTTTTAAGCTTGCAGTCCAAAGGTCTTTGTGTCCCTTTTCTTCAGCGTAAAACTCACCTTCTATGATGCAAAAAGTGTTTTTAAACTCATTGATATTTTCCTCCAGGCCTGTTTCTTCTGATAACTCTACCCAAAGGCCATTTTTAGTAAGTAGGTTATTGGCTGATTCAGTTGATAGATACAATGCGTTGTTTTCAAAGTTATACACAAAATAGCCTGAAGTTTTTATTCTTAGATTGTTATAATCACCCGGGTTTGCAAGTAGGCTGACAATAGAAACTTCTACTACTGGTTTTTTAACTTGTTCTATTGGGATTTCTTCCTGAGCAAAACTACAAATAGAAAATACAAATACGCTTAAAAGAGCAATTATAAAAGAATTTCTTTTCATACATGCCTCCTTTTAATCAGTTAGGGAGATTGCCACGGACCATTACATTTATTGTTTTTTGTATTGAAGTTTCTTTTTTGAATAATTCCGCCAGTGATTACCCGCCAGCAGTACTTACCTTCTTTTTCCGATAATGGTGTTGAACTGATTTGATAAGTGCCGTCTGTTAGTTCTTGACAGTGATAATTATAACCTTTGTATTCACCTTTTGAACCTTGTGTTGAGCAGGGTGCATACGGAATAAACGGCGGGTCAGTCTGCGCAAGATAGCTTAGACTGTTAGGATAAGAAGTACTCACAATAGTATAACTTTCCAGAGTATCGCGAAGAAGCATAATGTATTTTTGTGCAGCAAAAGTTTTTACCCTTACGGCCTGGTCTTTGTAGTAAGGAACAGCTATAGTTGTAAGCGTTGCAATTATAGCAACAACAATAACCATTTCAATTAAGGTAAAACTTTTTTTGTTCATTTATTTGCAGGAATCCGATCAACGATTTTATTTATTTTGGTAGCCAGCTCAGACAGGTCATCTCCTTTTCTAAAATGGATATGCTTTTTTATACCTAATTTACCGATTTCATCAAGATCCCTATAAAGCCTGTCGATTGGACCAACAAGTTTATTGGATATTCTTTGAGCTATGGCAATAATTAGCATAAGCCACATAATTACAAGTAAAACCAGAACTATGGCAGATTTACCAGCAGCAGGAATTATATTGAGAGAAATAAATGCTTTATCCGGCATCTCAGAAGCAATAATTAGAAAGCTCATTAAATATATCGTGACAGATGAAATTATAATTGAAATCAACGCTGTCCAAAACACCAACATCATCACTTTTTTCTGGTACTTATTAGCAACTTTAAATATGGATCTTTTGCATAATATGTTATTCATTGTATCTCCTTTGTTGGTATTATTTTATTAGAAAAAATGACTTTTAGCAACTAATTAAACTTAAAATTTATACGTTTTTCTTTAAGTTTACCCCTGCTAAATCTATTAAACCTGATTCTTCCTGTACCCATCCGTTAGTTAAATAATATTTCTCCAGAACCGCTTTGGCCTGGTCGTATTCTTTTTGGGTAATTCTACGGTTGATTTCAGGATTTTTTTTTGCGTTATAAAAAGGAAAGTACTGGCTCATAAGGCTGATATGTATTTGTTTTGAAAGTCTCTTATTTATAAACTCTGCAATTTTCTCTGTGCCTGAGGCACCTTCTGGAAGTATCAGGTGTCGTATAATTATACCTTCAGTCATTATGTTGTTTTTAATCTTTGCAATTGGCGCCTGTTTAAACATCTCTAATAAGCTGTTTTGATTATACTCAGGGTAATTCGGCGCTTGAGAATATTTACCGGCAGTTTTATTATCAGCATAGCGCATGTCCACAAGATATATGTCTACTACCCCGTTTAGGATTTGAATCACCTCAGGCAGTTCATAGCCAGAACTATTATAGACTAAGGGGATATTAAGTCCTTTGGTTATAGCAAGCTCTAAGGCATCCAGCGCTTGAGCACTGACATGGGTTGGGGTAACCAGGTTGATATTATGACATCCTTTATTTTGAAGTTCCAGCATCATATCGCTTAAAGTATCTTTATTAATTTCTTTACCTTCATTAAGCTGGCTGAATTTATAATTCTGGCAATAGCAGCAACTCATGTTGCAGTTAGAAAAGAATATAGCACCTGAGCCGTTTTTACCGGAAATGACCGGCTCTTCTCCCATGTGTGCTGTGTAGTTGTAGGCCTTGGCGAAAAGACCTGTTTTACAGTATCCAGTCTTGTTTTTAAGCCTATTCACAGCGCATCTACGCGGACAGATACAGCAGTTTTCTTCCATCTTCATTAATGCCTGGATCTTTGTTCTCAGTAAGCCTTTTTTAAAAGTTTCAATGTATTTTGGCATAGTTATCTGCAGATTAATTTTGTTCCGTCATCCTGGCAATAGTCATATTGTTTTGGGTATGTTTTATTACATTTAGGACAGATTTTAAGATTACAGTCGAAAAGACTTTGGTTATTGTTTATTTTGGTTATGTTTTCTTCTGTGTATTTTATGCGTTCATTTATCGGTGGATGAGAACTTAAAAAAACCAATTGCTGCGACCTATTTTGTTTTTCCGCCTCTTCCTGGAGTTTTTTAAAAAAACTAATTATGCCCTCTGGGTTAAAACCTGATTTATAGGCATATTTTACTGCTAATGTATCAGCTTGTCGTTCATCGTTTCTGCTGTAGCCTAAGGATACGTAATTAAAAACCGTGTTCATTGCCTGTATCGTGTCTACGTATTCAGCTTTATTAAATGCCAGGCTCATGACTATGGAATAACCCAATGAAACCTGCAGTCTTTTTACAGAATGTTTTGCAGCAACATGGCCGATCTCATGGGCAAGAACACAGGCCAATTCATCATCCGTAGCTTTCTCCATAAGTCCAGAGTTTACATAAATAAATCCGCCTGGTAAAGCAAATGCATTCAGTTCCTTATCTTCCGCTACATTAAAACTATAGTTTAAGTCAGTTCTGTCTGAATTTAAAGCAATCCTATTGCCGATTTTTTTTAGTCTTTTGTTTAATGCCTCATCGTTTGAGGTGGTTAGCTGCATTTTCATCTGGGCATTGAGAAGTTTTCCTAAGGCAACTTCTTGGGAGCTGGAGATAAAAATCAATTCTTTCTTGCCTAAGGCAGTGTTGTATACGCTTGCGCAGCCAAAAGTAAACATCAATAATAAGATTACAAAAAAGTTTTTCAATTTGTTATCTGAGTTTGGTAGATGCGTCTTATATGGTTAAAGGTATCAATATATTCTTTGGTTCTGTAATCAGGGTATGTCCAAGGCAGTTCTGTAAAGGTATCCTTCGTAAAAATTAAAGTTATCTCTTCATAAATCCCTTTATTGATATAGATTCTATGTGAAAAATCCTTTGTTGTTGCCAGAACCAGCTTTGAAAGGGCTAAATACCCTGGGTCAATATTAATAACCCTTTTTTTATCCTTAGAAAGCCTGGTTTCAAGCCTGCAGGTGGTTAGTTTTATATCGGCAAGGCTGTTCTGAGTGATTAATTTACTAAAGCTGATAAAAACTCTTTTTAGGTTTTTACCGATTTCGCTTTGATAGTAATTTGTGGTCTTAAACTTTAAGATATCAGATTTAAAGTCAATTCGGGATAATTTCTTTTCTAAATAAAAAAAAGCCTTATTGAAAAGATCCTCATCTTTTGCAATAAGACCGATTATGAGTTTTACTTTCCCAGGTAAGTAAATTTTTCGCATTAATGCTTTTTAAGACTTACGAGAGGTGATAATCAACGTATTGTGATAATTTTTCTACTGCTAAATTACTTATGTTGCTAAAGAAAATCGCTACGAGATAACCTTTGCCGTCAGGACTGGGGTTTTCTCTTACCACTACCCCTTCACAGGCAAGCTTGGTTGTCTGCGTTTTTCCATTGCCGCCTTTTTTTAAAGGCACCATAAGGGTCAGTTTTAGTTTTGAAAACATGCCAATAGGTTTGGCAATATGACAAAAAGCACCCTTTGCGCTGATATTGCGTGTTTCTGTTAAGATATCCCCTTTTTTATTAAGGGAAAGTTTCAGCGATATCTGTTTATCAACGCGACGGAAAGTTCGACGCTCATCAGGAGGTCTTTTGTCTTCCATTGGTTAATCTTGCTTTTTTTCTTTTGCTTTCCTGTAACAGGATTTATTGCAGTAATATTTGCCATTTTTATAATAGCGTCTTACTCGTTTTAATTGCTTACTGCAATCTGTACAAGTTATAATTTTTTCTTGGTTTGTTTGGTCTGCCATATTATTCATGAAGTAGTAAATAATCCTCTAGATATCTGGATTCGGGGCCGTTGATTTGATCAAATTTAACCCCTACTTGGTATCTATCGCTATAGGGGAGTCTTTGTGACCATATTACCTTTGCAGTAGGATTTAGGATTTTTGAAAAGAGATTAATCTGTAAGGTAAGTTCTGTTAAAGGCGGTATAAAGTTTTCAGAGATCATTCTCATCCCGCTTTTACTAATGTCTTTGGTTACAGTTTTTCCGAATTTAGGATTTGACATAACTTTATATGTTATAGGTAGATGCATACGTAGTCTATTTGTATTTCGTTTGTTTTGTGTTAAATCGTTATCCATTTTTCCTCCAGCCAAGATAATTATAACATAAAAAAAAAGCTTGTCAATTACTTTACAAATACTTAATTGTTGTTAAAATATATATATGTACACGCAATATTACAGCCTGAAAGAACGTCCTTTTAATGTTACAAGCGATCCTTCCTTTTTCTTTTTAAGCACAAGCCATAAGGAAGCCTTGGCAGCTTTAATTTATGGGATCAAGGAAAGAAAAGGTATACTTTGCTTAACCGGTGAAGTGGGAACCGGTAAAACAACCATCTGCAAGGCCCTTGTAAAACAGCTTGATGAATCCGTAAAAAGCGCTTTTATTCTTAATCCTGATTTCTCCAACCTGCAGCTTATCGGTTTGATTCTTTCTGATTTTGGGATCAATGCTAAGAAGAAAGATAAGCTTTCGATGATAAACGAGTTGAATAAATTTCTGCTTAATTTGGCAAAGGAAAATAAAAACGCAGTATTGATTGTTGACGAGTCGCAGAATCTAAAACCTAAACAGCTTGAACAGATAAGGTTATTGTCTAATCTAGAAACCGAGAAACAAAAACTCTTACAGATTGTTTTAGTCGGTCAGCCGGAGTTAACGGAAAAACTTAACCTTACAAGCCTGCGTCAGCTAGATCAACGAATCATGGTTCATTATGATGTAAAACCTCTTGAGAAAGTTGATGTTGCTGCCTATATCCATCACCGTCTAAAGAAAGCAGGATGTTTATCTAATGTTGAATTTGACGATATGTCCATAAATGAAATTTTTAACTATTCATTTGGGATTCCGCGTGTTATAAATATAATATGCGACTTGGCATTACTGGCAGGTTTTGTTAGGGATACGAAAAAGATCTCTGCAGAAATTATCAAAGAAGTATACAACGAATTTAAAAAATGAGTTTAATTTACGATGCGTTAAGGAAAGCACAAGGCGAACTGCAGAATCCTGTAGGTACTCAAGATGTAAACCCCTCCCAACAGGAAAAACCTGTTAAAGAAATTAAAAAAGCAAAAATAAATAAGTATTTTTATATAATTCTCGCAGTCCTTTTATTGGTATTTTTGATTAAGTCAAATTTTTCTATCCTTAAAGAAAAGTTTTCAAAGACAAAAGAATATAAAATTGAAAAAATTGTAGAAAAATTTATTCCTCTCCCAGGTCCCTCCTTTAAACAAGGGTTATTTTTAAGCGGTATCGTTTTAGGTAATGCACCTGAAGATAATATTGCGATTATAAATGACGTGATCGTAAAGCAGGGTGATATTATTGAAGGGGTAACTGTTTTAGATATCAGTACTCTTCAGGTGGAATTACAAAAAGACGGAGAAAATTTGCTGCTGGAATTAGAATAACCTTTTTTTGATAACCTCTTTTACTAAAGCTAAAGGTATATTTTTTTTGATAACTGTTTTTCCGATGCCGCTGGTTAAAACAAATCTGTTTGTTTTGCCGATAAACTTTTTATCATGGTAGTAGGCGTTGATTATTTTCTCTAAAGATAGTCCCTTTATTTTTGTTGGCAGACCCACTTTTTTTATTAAGGTTTCAATTCTTTCTGAATCTTTTTTGTTTAAAATTCCAAGACGATGGCTCAATTCAATCGCGCAAAGCATACCTAAGGTTATTGCTTCGCCGTGTCTATATTTATCATAACTTGAAGCTGCCTCGATAGCATGGCCGATAGTGTGGCCGAAATTAAGAATAGTTCTGATAGACTTCTCTTCTTTTTCATCTGCTGAAATTATGTCTGATTTGATTTTAGAGCACCTGTTGACAATTTTTATAAGCGCATCTGTTTTAAAAGAAAGTATTTTTTTGATATTATCTTCAAGGTATTTAAAAAATTTCCTGTCTTTTATGACTGCATATTTAATTGTTTCTCCCAGGCCTGATAAGAGGTCTCTTTTCTTCAGTGACATTAATAAATTAACATCGCAGATTACAAGCTTTGGCTGGTAAAACGCTCCGATTAAGTTTTTGCCTACAGCTAAATTTATCGCTGTCTTACCACCGATACTAGAATCTATCTGAGCTAAAAGTGTAGTAGGAACCTGTATATAAGGAACGCCTCTTTTGTAAACGCTGGCGATAAAACCGCTTAAATCCCCTACTACCCCACCGCCAAGCGCAATAATAAAAAGGCGCTTATCCTTATCGTATGCGGAAATCGCAGTAAGAATTTTATTAATCTGTGTAAATGATTTTGCTTTTTCTGAGTCAGGTACAATAAATTCTTTTACGGAGAAACCGTTTTTTCTTAAACCCTTGGTTAATTTATTTGCGTATTTATTTTTTAAATAAGTATTGGTTATGATTATTGCATCATTACCGATTTTCAGCTTTGTTATTTGTTTAGATAAACCAGTTAGGATATTACTGCCGATAATTATGGAGTAGCTTCTATTTTTAAGCCTGACTTTATTGGAAATAGATTTCATATTAAAACGTTACTCCTAATAAGCGCGCGAAAAAAGACACAACAGGTAAAACGATCAATCTCAGTCCGCCGAAAAAAAATAAAGCAAAAATAATAATAAATCCGTACCGCTCTAACTTCATATATTGTCTGGCTGTTTCATCCGGCAATAGGCTGATCATTACCCTTGAGCCGTCTAATGGTGGAATGGGAATAAGGTTAAATACCCCCAGCAAGAGATTATAGATTATCATTAAATAAAATATATGCATAAAAGCTGCATTTAAAATATTCAGCTTTAAAACTATCGCGCAGATAACTGCACACAAAAAATTAGCTAAGGGTCCGGATATACCTACCAGGGCTATATCGCGTTTTGGATTACGTAGGTTTGCGTAGTTTATGGGAATTGGTTTTGCCCAGCCAAAGATGAATCTGCCTTGGCTTAATGCAGCAAGCATTATGGGAAAAATTATTGTCCCATATAAATCGATATGCGCTAAAGGGTTAAAAGTAAGCCTGCCGGCAGATTTGGCTGTATTATCACCTAGTTTATATGCCACCCAGCCATGGGCAAATTCGTGTATTACAATGGCAATAAAAAATAATATTAAAAAAGGTATAATTGATAAGATACTCATGATATCTTTGGCGGTATTTTTTCAATAAAGAACTTGTTTACCCATCCAAAAATAATTCCCTTGGGGTCGATTTCATAGAAATCATTTATTTTTGTCTTTATTTTGATTATTGTTTTTTTGGGGATCTGACCGATTATCACCGAATCCATATTTGCATCCATGCGTACATTAAGACTGTTTGCTTTAACCTGTGCCAGTTCGCTGTCAGGCAGAAATTTTACATATTTACTGCTTACATAGACAGGCACTAAGTTATTAAGCTCTATCTTGTACCAGCCGTAAAGCTCATCAACTATTTTTACCTTGTCTTTAGTGTCAAGTTTGGTAATGGATTCAAAATTGATATTTGCCCCTAATCTGACATTTACATTGTCAGTTTTGACTTTACCTAAAAAAACATCAAAAGCTCCTGCGTTGCTTAAATTGACAAGCACGATAATCGATAAAAATAACAGGATCTTTTTAGGATGCATTATACTTTTTTGCCTGCGGGTTTTGCAGTACTAGCTGATTTTACATCTGCTGCGGCTTTTTCATCGCCTGCTTCTGTTTTCTCAACCTTTACGGACTTTTTCATTTTAATCTTCACTAGTTTTGTTTTAGGAAGTTTGAAGATATCTTCGTCTTTAAAAAGGCCTTTTTCCATAAGTTCTTTTATCCTATCGATTCTTCTCAGTACTGTCGTCTGTTTTTTATTCTTTAAAGAATATTTTAGTGATGGATGAATTGACATTTTTTCTCCTTTGTTATAGTTTTCTTACAAAACAGTCTTCGTATATTTCTTTTAAAGCTTTTAACTGCGATGAACTTTTAGCCGTGTTCTTACTGGTGAATTTGCCCCAGCAGACCACTACGTGTTTTCCAGTATTTAAAGTAAAGGCGTTAAAACCCTTTTTTAATAGGCGTTTTGCTTCAGTCTGTGCATAGTCTGTGGAAGTAAAAGTAGCCAATTGAATTGTGTAATTAGCGTTTCCTGGAATTTCTTTAAAGCTAGGAATGCTTTTTTCTATTGCCGATTCAGTTACAGATTTTTTCTTATTTGTTTCAATTTTTTCTATAGGTTCTTTATTTATTACAGTTTTTTTAACCGGAATTGGCTTCGCCTCTGCAGAGACTTTAATGAAATTACTGCTATTCTTTAGTTTTGTGATAATAAAGTTTTTCCCCCGCTCTATACCGAAAGAAAAACAGACTATACCTATGATGATATAGCTTATGATAACAGCAATAATCTTTTCCGGCTTCCCGTGGCTTTTGAAAGAAAACTTATTTTTAGTCTTATTTTCATTAAATCTGTTTTCAAACAATTCTATCTGTTTTGCGTTTAGCTTATTCATTGATTATTTTAAATATTTTTTCCAGCGGTTTTTTTTAACGATTTTTAAAAATGCCTCTACTACCCGTGGGTCGAATTGAGTATTATTGTGTGCTTTAATTTCCTCTACTGCTTCAAGAAGCGTCATTCTTTGTCTGTAAGGTCTGCCGTAAGTCATTGCTTCAAAGGCATCGGCAACAGCCATTATTCTTGCACCCAAGGGAATCTGTTTGCCTTTTAGTCCTGACGGATACCCTTTACCATCATATCTTTCATGATGATGTGCGATTATAGGCAGCGCCGGTTTAAGGATTGATAAAGAACGCAGTATTTTTGCTCCCCTAGAAGGGTGACTTTTAATTATGCTAAATTCTTCTTTTGTTAGTTTTTTTGTTTTCGTTAATATTCCCAAAGGTATATCTGCTTTTCCGGCATCATGTAAAAGGCTTGCGTATTTTAAAATGCGCAGTTGCTTGTCATCAAGATGCATCTCTTCTGCAATACTGAGTACCAGTTCGCTGAATTTTCTACTGTGGGTATAAAGCCTGGGCACCTTAGCATCTAATAGCGTTACCATGGATTTAATGCTTCCTAAAATAGTTTTTTGCTGTTCGTCATAAAGCTGCAGGTTTTTAATTCCGAAAACTATCTGTTCACTGATTGTTACCAATAACTCAAAATCAGTGTTATCAAATGCGCTACTTGTTTTGTTTCTGCTTACTATGATTATACCAATTAAATCATCAGCGATTAAAGGAAATGCCAGAACTCTTTTTTTTGAAATCGAACAGACGTTTTTTACTATTTTCCTATATAAGGCCTTGGTAATTTTTTCTCTTTTCTCACTTATGCAGCGTTTTTTCCTTGTGGCTTTGCATTTTAGTACGCTGTAGCTGTGCGACGTATCCAAAATTATGATTTCACAAAGATCAACATTTAGGATTTGTTTTATCAAGGTGGTAATTCGGATTACCAAATCTTTTAATTCAAAGGTAGAATTGATTAATCTGTATACAGTATGGATACTGGATAAGGTTAGTCTATACTTTTTCGTAAGTGTCGAATAATTTTTTGTGCTCATCTAATGCGTACCTATCGGTCATACCTGCAATATAATCGCATAAAAGGCTTTTTAGCATCTTTTTATTATTCAGATCGCTAATTTTAGCTTGATATTCAACAGGTAATTGTTTCGGGTTTTGTAAATATTCGTTAAAAAGTTCTTCTATAAACCTTTTAGCCTTTGTTGACATTCTTACAACCCGGTAATGTTCATAAAGACTCTTCTTTAAGAATTCTCTCAAGGGCACTCTTTTTTGCTGTATCAGTTTGCTAAAGGTTATAAATTTTTGTTTGTATTTTCTTACGTCGTCAACACAGTCAGGCTTAATTTCCTCTAGCATTGCTTTACTCGTATCTATTATATCAGTAACTTGAGTATTTATCATCTCTTTTATGATCTGGAATTTGCGTATGTCTTTTTTTATCCCAGGATATTTATTTTCTACTTTTACATGGATTTCATTCCAGAGCTCTATTTTTTTTAATTCTTTTTCTTGTAAAAGACCAGCAGTTAGGCCGTCATCTATATCGTGATTATCATAAGCAATTTCATCAGCTATGTCAACCACCTGGGTCTCTAAAGATGCGTTGGGAAATATACAGAATTCCTTGTGTTTTCCCTGCTTGTCATACGTAGAAGTATGTCTTATTATGCCTTCTCTTGTTTCCCAAGTAAGGTTAAGTCCTTTAAAGTCAGGGTAGCGTTGTTCCATTTCATCAACCACCTTTAAACTCTGGCAATTGTGGTTAAACCCACCGTTTTCCTTATTTAGTTTATTTAGTGCATTTTCACCAGCATGACCAAAAGGAGTGTGTCCTAAATCATGCGCTAAGGCAATCGCTTCTACTAAAGGTTCATTTAATCCTAAAGCGCAGGCAATGGTTCTGGCGATCTGGCAGACTTCTAGGGTGTGAGTAAGCCTAGTTCTATAGTAATCACCCTCGATAATTACAAAAACCTGAGTTTTATATTCCAAGCGCCTGAATGCAGCGCTATGGATGATTCTGTCTCGGTCTCTTTCATAGATATTCCTGTAGGCGTGTTCAGCTTCTTTGAAGACTCTGCCTTTAGAATCGGTTTCTGAAATAGCGTATTTAGCTAGATAATTCCTATCCATTTTTTTTAAATAATTTTTTAAATTCAACTAAAGACTGAGAGATCACCTTAGTGTTTGATACTGTGCTCATAAAATTTGTATCAGCATTCCAGCGCGGCACCAGATGTACGTGTACATGATTTTTAATTCCCGCACCAGCAGCTGAGCCTAAATTTATACCGATATTAAAACCTTGGGGTTTAATAATTTTACTTAATCTTTTTTTGCAAAAAAACAACAACTCCATTAAATCTTCTAATTCCTTTTTTAAAAGCTTATCAATATCGTTTACATGTTTTTTCGGAGCGATAAGAATATGGCCGTTATTGTAAGGATATTTATTGAGCATAGCCGAAGAATATTTAGTTTCTTTAAGCAACATGGATTTTTCTCTTTTGCAAAAAATACACACGCTTTTTTTCTTAGTCTGTTTTACATAACCAATACGCCATGGAGCCCAAAGTTTTTTCATTTCTTTATAGTTTAATTATTTTAGTTTTAATATCTTTATCAATGTTTATCTCACCAAAAGAGTTATAAGGTGCAAATATTTTATCCGTAGGACTTCCTGGGTTAAAATATATGGTGTTGTCTTCTTTTATTGTCAGTGGAAGATGACTATGCCCAAAGATAACCAGATCAACCTTTTTATCTTTGAATTTTTCTTTTATGTTTTCTAATAGGTTTTTCGGCGGCCCCCAGCCGTGGACTAAGGCAATTTTTTTACCCGCAAAGTTGAAGATTTCGCACTGAGAAAGCCTGTTTCTTATTTCAACCGAATCCATATTACCGAAAACAGCTTTAACCTTGCATTTTGTTTCTAGCAATTTTAGCAAATCTAAAGAGACAAAATCTCCTGTATGAACAACGAGATCAGCTGATTCTATTGCCTCTATGAGCTTTTTAGGAAGACTTGATGCATTATTCGGTATATGGGTATCAGATATGGCAATAATTTTCATTTTTTTAAGTCTTTGTAATTATTGAAGGCCTGTCATAAAGATTGAATATTCTATTTAGTTGTTCTATGTCAATAGTGGTAATATTTTCCTGTTTAGCACGGATTTTCGTATTTGCATCCAATTCTTTGCAAGAAATTAATATTTTTTTAGGTTTTTCCTTTTTAAACCTTTTTGATTCTAAGGAAAATTTTATAATATCATCCTCTTTTACGCCGTCTTGTTTTATTAATGTCAGCCACAACACGCCACCAGCACGCGCGATCAGGCCGTCTTTTAATTCCAAATCGTTAAAATGAAATGGTTTCACTTCTCTAAAATGTGTTAAACGCAATGACTTAGATTCAATCTCTATAGTACCGTCAGAAAAAAGTCCGAATAATTCATGGATTCTGTTGAATAATTTTTGCTTTGAGTGGATCATAAAAAGTTCGATTTCCCGGTTTAATTTATTCAAATATAAGTACGATTTATCTGTTGCGGAATCATCTTTTATCGCGTAGACCGTCTTCAGCCATAATGAAAAAAGCTTATCTGTTACTGTATAAAAATTGCCGTTTGTGTATATAAAGTCATCTTTAATCAATACGGAAAGCTTTTTCTTGATTGTTGTAGAAGTGCTTTTGATATCATATATAAGTTCTTTTATTCTTTTGTGTCCATTGGCCAAGGATAATAGAACCTGAATACTGCTGGATTTAGTAGTGTTATTTTCTAAATTAGACATTCTTTTGTTGAAAAGTTGGTTTATTACGCCAATATCTCTAAGTAATAATTCCAATAATGATTCTTTAATTAATTCAGATGTAGCTTCCTTCTTGTTATTAACAATGATATTTTTCTTTATCTGTTCGCAGATAATTCTAAGATAACAGATACAGCCGTTTGTAATATTAAGTAAGAAATCAAGATAATTTTCATCAATCAGGTAAGGAAATAGCTCTTTTTTTATAAATTTGGACCCGTTGTTATAATCAAGATGTTCTAGTTTGACTATTTCGAAATTACCGAATAAAAGTCTTAGGTCGTTATCTAATATATGTTTTGACTTAAATGCGGATGAGCTACTGATTAAATATAAAACATTCTTTTGCAGACATAGTATTTTGCCCCATTCCTTAAACAGGTTTTTAATCCTAAAGTTATTCAGATTATGGAACTCTTCAATAATAAAAACTATTGATATTCCCAGCTCAATAGAGATTATATCTAAAAGCAATATTAACTCTTTAAAGCTATCAAGATTTTTCTTTCTGATGCTTAGATTAATAATATAATTGCATTTCTCTGCAATCTTCGGGTTAAAAGAATTAATCAATGGTTTTAATTCTGAAAGGCTTGAATAGGGACTAATTTTACCGCTTCTTTTTAATACGGCTATAAGAATAGCCTTTATTGTATTATTAATAAATTGTTTAAAGGTGCTTGTATTGATTGTTATATAGATAGGCACAAGCTTAGGATCATACATTCTCTGTAGCCAGTGCTTAATAAGTGTGGTTTTTCCGCAGAATTCACTACCGATAAGAGCGAGGTTTCTTCTGTATCCTACAATAAAGTCCCTGGTTCTTTTTTCCAAGAGTTCCAGGATTGTTTCCTGTCCAAAGATGTCTATTTTTTTTGTCAGTTTCATTAAAGAATTATCGTAGCCAACTTTATTTTACAGAGTTATATTATATAAATTTAAAGTGGTTATGTCCACAATTTTTACTTAATAAAGCGGGATACGGGCTTCGAACCCGCGACATTCAGCTTGGGAAGCTGACGCTCTACCAACTGAGCTAATCCCGCAAGCATAATTTTTTCGCTTTATCCATTAGTCTTATTGAACAAAAATCACTGCACATGGTACAAACATTTTTGTTTTTCGGTAAAGATGATTTTCTGTATTTGGCAGCTTTTTTCGGGTCAACAGACAGTTTTATCTGAGTTTCCCAGTCTCTATTTCTTCTTGCTATGCTTATTTTTTTATCCAGCAGGCTTGCTTTATTTTTTCTTTTTACTATATCAGCAGCATGAGCAGCGATTTTACTGGCAATTACCCCTTGTTTTACATCTTCGATATCAGGGTGTCTTAGATGTTCTGAAGGAGTAACGTAACATAAAAAATCAGCTCCTACTGAAGCTGCCAGACAACCGCCGATTGCTCCATTTATATGATCATAACCAGCTGCAATATCAGTTACTAATGGTCCTAAAACATAGAAAGGCGCACCATTACATATTTTTTTCTCTAATTTAACGTTATCTACGACCTGATCAATAGGTACATGGCCTGGGCCTTCGATTATTACCTGAACGCCTTTATCTTGTGCTTTTTTTGCAAGTTGTCCTAAAATTTTAAGTTCTGCAATTTGAGCAGCATCAGTAGCATCAAAAATACTGCCCGGTCTTAGGCCATCACCCAGACTTAAGGTAATATCATATTTTCTGGCAATCTCTAAAACATCATCGAAAAATTCATAAAACGGATTTTCTTTTTTATTTGCAAAGATCCAATTTGCAAGTATTGCTCCTCCTCTGCTTACAATATCCATAAGGCGTTTTGATTGATTTAGTTTTTTTAGCGAAAATTTAGTCACGCCGGCATGGATTGTGAAAAAATCTACTCCTAGATTCGCTTGAGAACGAAGCACTTCAAGAATTAGGTCTCTATCCATCCTTAAAAAACTTCCTTTTCTTCTTGCTGCCTCCACTGCTGCCTCATAGACAGGAACCGTACCTAATGGCACAGGACAGTTTGCAAGAATTCTTTTTAAAGTGGTTTTTGCATTTTCCGTAATTGTCAAATCCATTATAGTATCAGCGCCATATTCTATTGCGGTTTTTAGTTTTTTAAGCTCATAGGTAATTGAACTTTTGTCTTTTGAAGCGCCGATATTAGCGTTGATTTTAGTACTCAGACAACTACCTACGCCACAGGGATTTTCTATGATATGGGTTTTGTTTTTAAGGATAACACTTTTTCCAGCAGCAATTGATGCCTGCAGCAGTTTTGCTTTTATCGATTCTTTTTTGGCAATTTCTCGCATTAATGAGGTGATTTTGCCGGTTCGTGCGTATTCTAATTGAGTCATAATTTTAATTAAGTTTCTTTTTTAGTAGCTTTATGGTTGATTTTATATTTTTGGTTTTACAAACTTCTTCACAAAGAGCAATCTTATTGATTCCTTTTTTAGTCAGGGTTATTAAATTTAAACGAGTGATGCCTCCAATGGCAAATGTGCTGATTTTTTTATTATTGAATATATCTAGCGTATTTTTTATCCCAATTGGTTTATATTCTGCTTTTGTCCTAGTTTTAAAAACTGGCCCCGCGCTTACATAGTCAAATCTGTCATTTATTGCTTTTTTAAGCTCTTTTTTACTATGACAGGAACTTCCGAAAATTGCTTTTTTGCTCATTATAGATTTTGCGTTTTTAATCTCTATGTCTGCTTGGCCTAAATGCACTCCATCAGCTTTACACAGATAAGCGATATCTGCACGGTTATTAATAATAAACAGGCAATTATAGCTAGCGCAGATTCTTCTTATTTTTTTTGCCAGTTCAAGCAACCTGCTGTCACTAAAGTTGTATGAACGTAGCTGAAGCATATCAACACCGTTTAAAACAGCGGTTTTAGCTGTTAAAAACGGATTTTTACAAATCTTTGTGTCTATTAAGACATATAGTTTAGCAGAGCTTAACAGATTTTTTTTCGATTTCATACAATGTGTATCTTATTCTTTTAAAATTTACTGCACTTTTTTTAGAGTAAATCTTGGAAAATTCTTCTATGACGCGCAAGGATTCTTTGACTCTCGCAAAATTGGCAAAATAGATATCACGATAATTCTTTCTGGAAAATTCGGATTTGATATTTGTTTTTCCGATATCATTTTTTATGTCGCGGAAGATAAGCCTTTTTTTTGTATCCAGCGGAAGTTTTTCTATTTCCCTGTTTATCTTATGCCTTATATTTTTTAGCTTTTTAGTAAGTAACCGGTTATCCAGCAGAAATCTGTTGATGTCTTCTAAAACGCGCAAACCTTCAAGGCATCGATTAGTATTTGCATCAATCAATCGAATTATCTTCTGCATTACATTAATTTATTTATTATTTTTGTAGTAGAAAAACCTTTTACGAAGGGAATTCTTTTAATGCTTCCTTTATATGATTTAACAAAATTGCTTCCGACGATATCTTTGATTTTCCAATCAGCGCCTTTTACAAGTATATCGGGTTTGATTTCTCTAATTAACCGTTCTGGGGTAATTTCAGTGAAAACAACGACATAATCTACCATTTCTAATGCTGATAAGACAGTTGAGCGCATATGTTGCTTGTTAATTGGCCTGTTCTTGCCTTTTATTTTTTTTACTGAGACATCGCTATTTAAACCAACGATTAAAATATCAGCCAAGCTTTTTGCCTTAGCAAGGTATTTTATATGGCCGTAATGAATGATATCAAAACAACCATTGGTAAAAACAGTTTTCTTTTTTTGTTTTTTTAACTTTTTTCGGATTGTTTTAAACTGCGCGATTGTTTTTATTTTATTAAGCATTTTCAAAGGCATCGTCAATTAACTCGCATAATATATGTAAAATCGTTATGTGCGCTTCTTGTATGCGCGGTGTATCGGATGAATCAATGCTGATCATGTAATCACAAACGTTAGGTTTGTTTTTAATGGCTTTGCTTGTGAGTAGCGCGGTTTTTAAATCCTTTTGCTTTGCTGTCTCAAGCGCCTTTATTACATTTTTAGATGTGCCGCTGGTTGATATACCTAAGGCAAAGTCGTTTTCCAAAGCAACTGCTTCGATCTGCCTTGAGAAAACCTGCTCGTAGCCAAAATCATTACTAACCGCAGTCAGGATCGATGTATTTGTAGTAAGGGCAATTGAAGCAAGCGCCTTTCTTTGTTTTTTGAAACGACCCACTAACTCTGCGGCAAAGTGTTGTGCATCTGCGCTTGAACCGCCATTACCGAAACAGATGATTTTGCCTTTGTTTTTCAGGCAACCGATCAACTGTTGCGCAACTGTCTCGATTTCTTTGATATTGCCAATCAGTGTTTTTTGAGTTTCTATAGAAGCGTTTATTGAAGCCTTGATTTTTTCTTTCATCTCTTTATCCGAAAAACTCCTGGGCAATACTGTAAAAATCCTTGTCCACAAGTTTTAATGAGGCTACTGCTTTTTCTAAAGGAACTTCAATGATTTTATTGCCCTGTAAACTTGCCATATAACCGAATTTTTTATTTTTTACTAACTCTACAGCCTTGATTCCAAAGCGTGTTCCTAAAATCCTATCAAAGGCAGTCGGAGTACCTCCTCTTTGAATATGTCCTAAGACACATACCCTTGTTTCAAAGCTGGTTTTTTCTTCTATCATTTTTGCAAGATTATCTCCAATTCCTCCAAGTCGTACATGCCCGAAAGAATCTAGTTTTTTTTCTTGAAGTATAAGACCCTTTTTAAACTTTGCCCCTTCAGCTACGACTACAATGTTGAAATTCTTGCCTCTTGATTTTCTGCGTTTTAAAATATCACAGACCTCATCGATATCAATTGGAAACTCAGGCAAAAGAATTGCATCGGCTCCTCCGGCAATACCGGATTCAAGTGCAATCCAGCCAGCATGTCTTCCCATGACTTCGACCACAATTGTTCTGTGATGGCTTTCAGCTGTGGTGTGAAGTCGATCAATACATTCTGTTGCAATATTAATTGCTGTATCAAATCCGAATGTATAATCAGTACAATTTAAATCATTATCAATTGTTTTAGGAGCTCCTACGATATTTAAACCTTCCTTGTAAAGTTTTGACGCAACCCCTAAGGTATCTTCTCCGCCGATTACGACTAAGGCATCAAGACCGAGCTGTTTAAAGTTCTCCTTTAATTTTTCTACACCAGATGGGTTTTTATAAGGATTCGTTCTGCTTGTGCCAAGGATTGTTCCTCCTTTAGGCAGGATTCCTGATATAGAATCCAGATTTAATTCAATAGTATCTTTTTCAATAAGACCTTTCCAGCCGTTTTTAATACCGATTACAGAGTTGCCTTCATTAATACTTTTTCTCACTACTGCTCTTATTACTGCATTTAACCCTGGGCAATCTCCTCCGCCTGTAAGAATACCAATTTTTGACATCTTTTCCCCCGTTAAAAGTTAATTATAAGTTTTTATATCCTTGAAACGGTACTGCCCCTGAATCCTTTACCAATTCTTTTTTATTTCTCTCGTCCGACAGAATTATTTTTTGCACATGTATTTTAACTGTAATCGGATCTTCAAGTCTTAATATCTCCTGCAATTTACTTTTGATTAATTCCTGTAGTTTAGTTGTTAATTCCGGAATATTAGTTTCATAGCGAAGCGTGATCCTTAAATAAACCTCCAAGGCCTTTTTAGTTTTTACAACATACGGTCGTGATTCTTTTATTTCAAAAATGCTATTGGTTAATCTTTTAATCAAATCCTCTATGGCCGATAGAGATATAATAACCGGGCCCGATGGGTTATTAAAGGCAATAGAACGCTCTCTTTCGATTTTACCTAAGATAATCTGGGCAAAAACAATAGCTACAAATATAAGTATTATCCCCAAAAAGAAAGCGACATACAAGAGATTATTATCCTGAGAGATAAAATTTACAGCATCAGTTATCTGAACAGGTGTAATCAATTGCTGTGAAAATGCGATTAATAATGCGCCCACAATACAAAGCGCTGCTGCATAAAAAATAACTCCGACAATAGTCAGAAAACGCATACTACCTCCTTTCTAACCCCTTAACAATGACATTGATATCTTTAATATTCACGTCAACTATTTTATCTATTGCTAGACGTGCATTTTCCTGTACCTTTGAAGCAACCTGGCTTAAATTATAGCCGTATTTTACAATAATGGAAATATTGATAATCACTTCGTTGTTTTTATCAATACTGATTTTTATCCCAGGTTTATATTCTTTATTAATGATTTTTAACAATTCATCCCCTGGTTTTGTGCATAACGCGCTTACGCCTTCGGTATCAAGTGAAGCAATGGAACAGGTAGAGCTGATTACGTTTTTATGAATTTTTATATTACCCAGAGCTGTTTTTGTGGAATCGGGTTTCATTTAACCTCCCTTTTTTATATCTTCGTTTAGAAAATCTTCTACAAAATGAGTTGAAATATCTCCCTTTACAAAATAGGGGTTATTTATAAGTTTTAGATGGAAATCAACTGTAGTTTTAATAGGTTCAATGATAAATTCTGATAAAGCTCTGCGCATTATTTGGATTGCTTCATTACGGTTTCTGCCCCAGACAATGAGTTTTGCCAATAGTGAATCATAATATGGACTAACCTGATAACCCTGGTATATATGTGAATCTACCCTTACGCCATGGCCGCCAGGCAGATTCAAGAATTCAATTTTTCCCGGACAAGGAACAAAACCATTGGAGAAATCTTCTGCATTTATTCTGCATTCAATGGAAACACCGTTTAATTTAATTTTATCTTGGTGGATTTTCAGTTTTTCACCTTTAGCAATTCTGATTTGTTGTTTAATCAAGTCAAATCCGGTGATCATTTCTGTTACCGGATGTTCCACCTGGATGCGTGTATTCATCTCCATAAAATAAATATTACCTTTTTCATCCATTAAAAACTCAATCGTACCGGCGTTGGAATAACCCGCTTCTTTTGCTCCTTTTACAGCCAGCTCCCCTAGTTTTTTTCTTAATTTCTCATTAACGGCCGTCGAAGGCGCTTCTTCTAAAAGCTTCTGGTGTCGTCTTTGAATACTGCAATCTCGTTCTCCCAAATGGATCACATTACCGTATTTATCCGCCAATAGCTGAATTTCAATATGGCGGGGTTTGGCAATGTATTTTTCAATATATACGCTCGGGTCTCCAAAACAGGCCTCTGCTTCGGCTTGGGCGGTCATAACAGAACTTAATAACGTTACATCATTATGGCATACCCTCATGCCTCTTCCGCCACCGCCTGATGCTGCTTTAATAATCACTGGATAACCGATTTTTTTTGCTATTTTTAAAGCATGATCTTTATCTGTTATTGCCTGTGTGCTTCCAGGTACAACCGGCAGGCCGGCTTTACGCATAAATTCTTTAGCTGACATCTTATCACCCATAAGCTTAAGATTTTCCGCTGTTGGCCCGATAAATTCAATATTGCAGGATTTGCATATTTCTGCAAAATGGGCGTTTTCTGCTAAGAAGCCGTATCCGGGGTGTATTGCTTCTACGTCTGCAATTTCCGCAGCGCTTATAATTGCAGGTATATTAAGATAACTTTGCGCACTTTGTGCTTTTCCAATACAGATTGCTTCATCTGCAAAGCGCACGTGCAGAGAATACCTGTCTGCCTCAGAATATACGGCAACTGTTTTTATTCCCAGTTCTCTGCAGGCCCGGATGATGCGTAAGGCGATTTCACCTCTATTGGCGATTAGAATTTTTGAAAACATTTTAAGCAGGCTCAATTAAAAATAGTGGCTGTCCGAATTCTACTGGACGACCGTTTTCTACAAGCATCTCTACGATTTTACCTTTGATTTCCGTTTTTATTTCATTCATCAGCTTCATAGCTTCGATGATGCACACGATTTGACCTACCTCGATCTTTTCTCCAGCGTCAACAAACGGCGGTGTATCCGGTGATGGCGCCCTATAAAACGTTCCTACCATGGGAGATTTTATCTGTTCATATTTTTCTTCTTTGATCTTGGTTTCATCCTGAAATTTAACAGCCGCCTGTTCTATAGATATAGGTGCGCTTGTTTCGACGTTTGAAACTGCTTGCCCCGTGACGCGTTTAAGCTTAATCTTTTGACCGTCTTTTTCGATTTCAATTTCCGAGAGGTTGTTTTCATTCATCAATGAAATCATCTCTTTAATTTCTTTAATATTTGCCATTATTTCCTCCTAATAAGACCTTTCGATATAGCTTGCAGTTCTTGTATCGACTTTTATTTTATCTCCCTGATTAATAAATAAAGGCACATTTATAATTGCCCCAGTTTCTATTTCAGCTGGTTTTGTAGCACTTTTGGCAGTGTCTCCTTTTATTCCGGGCTCTGTGGTTTTAATTTCAAAGACAATAAAATTAGGTAGGTTAATTTTTACCAGTTTTTCCTGGTAGAAATACCCGCTTACATCAAGATTATCTTTCAGAAATTTTTCTTCACCATCAAAAGAATCTTTCTCGATATGTACTTCTTCAAAGGTATCATTATCCATAAAATAAAAAATGTCATCTTGAGAGTAAAGAAACTGTAATTTTTTTTCATCTATATAGGCTTCCTGGATCTTATCATTGGCTCTATAAGTGCGTTCTAGTACAGCGCCGGTTTTTAGATTCTTTATTTTTACTCTTGTAAAAGCTGCGCCTTTGCCGGGTTTAATATGATCAGCACTGATAATTACATAAGGAGCGCCATTAAGTTCGATGGTAAGACCGTTTTTTAACTCATTTATTGAAATTACCACTTAAAACTTCGCATCCTTTCTTAGTCACAACTACTACGTCCTCAATCCTTATACCGAATTTATTCGGAAAATATAATCCAGGCTCAACAGTAAATACCATACCTTGTTTAAGGATTTGGTTATTTCTGGAATTTACGAATGGTGCTTCATGAATCTCTAATCCTATTCCATGCCCTAAGCTATGCAGGAAATTCTTTTGAAGTCTGTGTTTTTTAAAGAAGTTCCTAGCAAAAGCATCAATTTCACAAGCACTTATGCCTGGTTTTATATTTGCAATAGCCAGTTTTTGCGCTTGTTGTACTAACTTATAGAGCTTATTGAAATTAGGAGTTATTTTACCCAAAAACCAGGTCCTTGTCAAGTCAGATTTATACTGTTTTTTTGTAATCCCCATATCAATAAGCAGAGGGATATTATTTTTTATAATTGTTTTATTTGCAATATGATGTGGTTGGCTAGAATTTTTACCAGCTGCAACTATGGGTTCAAATGATAGGCTTAACCCTTCGGATAAAGCACGTTTAGTTATAAAGCTTGTTATGTTCTGTTCGTTTTCTCCAATACAGACTTTTTGTTTGGCAAGCTTGAATATGCTTATATTTGTTTTAATTGCCTGTTTTAAAAGCCTTATCTCTGAGGCATCTTTTATTATTCTTAAATTTTCTATGAGATTTATCGTAGGGCAAAGATAGATATTTTTTAAAAGCGCAGCACGTAATTTTTCAAACAGAAAAAAAGAAACATTCTTGGACTCAAAACCGATTCGTTTGAGTTTAAATTCATTGCAGAGCTGTTTTAAACTTGTTGCAATATCTTTATCGATTAACCTTGCTTGGATATATTTTTTATCAGTTAATTTGCTGATTTGTTCGTAGTATCTTTTGTCTGTGAGGATAAAGGATTTTTTTCTGCTGATTAACATAAAACAATCAGTAGAATAATATCCGCTTAAGTAGTAAATATTTGCGGAAGAACTGATAAACAATGCATCTATATGCTTGATCTCAAGCACATGTAAAAGCTTGTTTATTCTTGAAGGCATAATTACTTCTGTATTAAATTAGCAGCAGCTTTCAATCCTAAAAGATAGCTTTGTATGCCAAAACCGGCAATCTGTCCTTTGGCCACAGGTGAAATAAGTGAGGTTTTCCTGAATTCTTCCCTTGCGTAGATATTGGATAAATGTACCTCTACCGTAGGCAAACCGCATGCTGATATTGCATCCCTTATGGCAACGCTTGTATGAGTATAGGCTGCAGGATTGATTACAATAGCGTCAAATTCCTTAGAGGAATTCCCGATTGCATCAACAATCTCACCTTCGTGGTTTGAATTGATTATCTCAACGCTTAGATTCAGCTGTTCGGCTTGCTGTTTGATTTGATCATTGATTTGCTCTAAAGTAAAACTGCCGTAAATATCAGGTTCTCTTTTGCCTAACAGGTCTAAATTTGGACCATGCAAAATGAGTATTTTCTTTTCTTTGATGTTTTTCATACCTATCCTTTATTTTTCAGCTTCATCAACGAGCATAACAGGAATACCGTCTTTAATCGGATACTTCAATCCGCACTTTTTACAGATTATTTTTCCCTCTTTTTCCTCAACTTCACCCTTGCAGGCTGGGCATATTAAAATATCCATAAGTTCTTTATCGATCATTTGTTCTCCTTTCCTGCTGCAGTAGAATAACTCATCTGAAGACCATAAATTAAATCAGAAAGAAGTTTTTCCTCTTCCTGTGTAAGGTTACCTTTTGTTTTTAGTTTTAGGATATCCAGTACATCAATAATAAATTTTGCCTGGGGTAAATTTGTCTCTTTTTTATTATCCACCGGGTTAGGGACTTCTCCCAAGGCAATTGTTGCCTGCATGGCTAAAGTTGTGATGAAAAATTTAAAATCAGCTTGAAAGTCTTTTGGTATCTCTTGAGCGGTCTCATTTTTTTCTTGGGCTGCTTTTTCCTTCCATGATTCGTCTATTTTTCTTTCGTTTTCCATGATTAGTTCCTTTCTATTATTATTCCTGCATAACCTACTGCACTTGATTGATCTTTAGTTATACTTGCACTTGTATCATAGGTTACTAATTGTGCTTTTTTTGCACCTAATTCTTTTACGCTTTTAAGCATTATGATTGCCGGGATATATCCACACATGGAGATATCAAATTCCTGAACTACATCAAAAAGAGCCTGCTCATCAAGTTTTAGGATTTCATCAATTGCAGCTTTATCTTTTTTTTCTACCGAGGCCCTGCTTTCCATATGAGTCATATCAGAGCTGACAATAATCAAGATATCGTTTACCCTGCCGTTTTTTTTCAGTGTTTTCGCTAAATCAACCGCCAGAGTAATAAAATCTTCAAAATTATTGCTTAATCCGGCAACAATCGGTACTATTTCTACGTCTGCTTTTAAAAACTGCAAAAACGGTAGAATTACTTCAATTGAATGCTCGTATCTATGCGCTAGTATATCCGGTTCTAACAAAGAACAATTTTTTATTAAATCTTTTGCCAGAAGATGGTCAATTTTTACATCCCCTAACGGTGTTTGCCATTTACCTTCAGCAAACACGCTAAATTTTTTACCCATACCTGTATGGTTAGGGCCAATAATTATACAGGTATTTTTTATCTCAACTTCAGATATGGTTTTACCTGCGACTTTCCCTGAATATACGTAACCTGCATGAGGCAAAATACAACCCAGGCAATCTTTTTTCTGGTTACTGTCTGTAACCAAATCTTTTAACATACTGCTTAACTTGTCTTTTTCGCCTGGGTAAAATTTTCCGGCAACTACAGGATACCTAACTATAACCATAACAAATAGTAATAATTATTTTCTTTTTTTGCTGTGTTTTTTACGTTTTTTTTCGCTTGGCTTCTGGTAGTGCTGTCTTTCCCGCAGTTCCCGTAAAATACCCTCTTTATCTGTTTCACGCTTAAATTTACGTAAAGCTGATTCAAATGATTCTTTATTACGAATATGTATCTCTGGCATATTTCATCTCCTTTTGGTACAACAATATACCACTAAACATCTGAGCTGTCAAATAGAGCTTAAAATGGCTAATTTATTGGGATTCAAAGGAAATTATCACGTTAAAACTAAGAATTTCCGTATTCAGTTTTTTGGGAAATCTTGGAAAAGGGCTTGCGTCCTGAAGGCTTAAAATTGCGATATTACGCAGTGACGCAGAGTTTGAAGAAAAGGAATCTTTTATTCTGAAGTCTACCAATGTGCCGTCCTTATTTACAATAAAATATATGTGCACTTCCCCAATATCTGAAACGTTGTAGTTGTCATAAGCAGCCTGTTTGATCTTACCGCGGATAGAATGATAATAGTCTTTGTATCCGGGAAGGTTTTGTTGAATATTTTCAATTTCAGCCAAACTGACATTTTTAGTTAAGCTGGATATGTTATCAATCGACTTAAGCGGTTTAGACAATTTTGTTTTGGATACATCCAGTTTCTTACTTTCCAGCATTGTAGGTTTAATGTTTTTATTATTTGTATTTATTGGCTTTGATTCAGGGGATTTTCTACTTTTTACAAGCGTATGTTCTTTAAATATTTTCTTTGGAACAATTTTGATATATTTGATCTTTAAAGGCTTTTTTACTTTTATCTTTTTTCTTTCCACATCGATACTGGGCATACTTAGGAAAATAACCACATGGATCAATATTGAAATTATAAGCGCATTTTTAAAAAAGTTATCCTTTTGTGATTTCATGCTAATTGACCAGTTTTGTATAGGTCATAAGTCCTAATAACGTGAGTGTTGTTACTATACCTGCAGCAAGCAATATTCCGCAGAATATTCCCACAAAGGCTCTGCGCAGTCTCATTTTCAAAAGGGTTGCGGCAACACATCCAGTCCAGGCGCCAGTAACAGGCAAAGGTATGCCTACAAAAAGAATCAAGCCCAAAAGTTCGTATTTTTCTATAAGTCTTGACCTTTTTTCAGTTCTTTTAAACAACCAATCGAAAAATCTTTTTAAGATTGGGATATTTTCCCTACACCAATTAGATACAGGGGTAAGCAGTATGAGAATCGGAACAACTACCGCTATATTGCCTAAGACAGAAAGTAAAATTACTTTTAGAATCTCTTCTTTACCTAAAAGCTTTACTCCTAAAGGTATTGCCAAACGCAGTTCCGCAACCGGCAATGCTGCAGTAAAAAATACCATCAATTCATGCGTCATTATGTATAATCTCCTTTTAAAGGCACAAAGGAACAGGCGTAGTTTCTTTGGATAATCACTTTATTATTTTCTTTTTTTATAATTGTAATTATCTGATTGAACCTTTCACCTACGGGGATAACCATAATACCGGCATCATTCAGTTCTGTTATTAAAAGCTCTGGCACTTTTGTTGCTGCCGCGCTAACAATGATTTTATCAAATTTTAAACCTTGGCCCCAACCGCAGGAACCATCACCTATTTTGTACTCAATATTAGTTAGCCCCTGGTCTTCAAGGGTCTGTTTGGCCTGATGCTGCAATTTTGCAATAAGCTCTATTGTATAAACTTTATCGACTAAATTTGCTAAAAGCGCTGTTTCATAACCAGAGCCAGTACCGATCTCTAAAATACAATCGTCCTTTTTTAAATCAAGAAGTTGTATCATTAAAGCTACGATATAAGGTTGGGATATGGTTTGCTCTTCAGCGATAGGCAAAGGATTATCAGCATAGCTTGCAAGGTGAAGCTTCTCAGGTACAAAAAGTTCTCTTTTAACTTTTAAAAATGCAGTAAGCAAATTTTCAGAAGTTATATTCCTTGCTGCCAGCTGTAATTCAACCATTTGTTTACGCTGATTTTCGAAATCGGTCATTTATTTAGTGAAATATTCTTTGATTATAAATTTAATGAATCGGAACGTATCAATAAAAGGATTTATCTGGCTTTTTTCTCCAGCATATATAGTTTGAATTGGAATTGATTTTATTTTATATTTTAAGCGGGATGATTTTATCAAGATTTCGGATTCAATTTCATATTTTTTGCTGGATAAATCAATTTTTCTTATGAACGAACATTTTATAAGTCTAAACCCGCATTGTGAATCAGGAATATTTTGTCTACAGACAAAAGAGATAAGATTAGACATAATTCTATTGGTGAGTATCCTGAGAATAGGCATGTTGCGCACTTCAAACATACGGTTACCCACAACAATACCAGTTTCGTTATCGTTAAAACCCGTATCAATCAGCATCTGTATGTCTTTTGGGTTATGTTGCCCGTCTCCATCCATGGTGATGACTGCATCATAATTATTATGCGTTGCGTATTTAAAACCCTGTCTTAAGGCAATACCTTTACCTAAATTTATATTATTGGAAATTACATGTGCTCCTTCTGATTTTGCGATTTGAGAAGTCTTATCATGCGAACCGTCATCGACTACAAGGACATCAAGAGCGATCTTTTTTATTTCTCTTATAAGACCGCCAATAGCCTTTTCTTCGTTAAGCGTGGGTATGATTACGCAGATTTTCATTATCAATCCAAAATTGTCTAAACATAAACCATTGTTCGGGATTTTGCTTTATTCTTTTTTCTAATATTCTTACGATTGATTCGGTTATTCTTTTTACATCACCTTCAAAATCATCTGTTGGCTGGAAGCTCAAAGGTTCTTCTACTACCAGCTCAACCTTGTTGTTTTTTTTCATATAGCTGAAAACAGGAACTATCGCCGCGCCGGTTTTTAATGCCAGAGTTGCTGGTCCTTTAGGTATAAGCGTAGGCATATTAAAGAAATCAGTCACCAGACCTGCGTTTGTGAAATCCCTGTCTGCTACAAGGGCGATACATTCGTTGTTCTTTAAGGTCCTCATACATTCAAAAGCAGCCCTTTTTATCTGTGCCACTCTTACATTACCCACTGCCCTTAGGTTGTTAAAAAAATCGTTTACTTCTGTTTGATCATGAGAAAGCGCAATGGCCAGCAGTTTATAACCGGAAAGTGAGGTAATTACTCCTCCTAACTCCCAATTGCCAATATGGGCTGTTGTTAGAATTACTCCCTTACCCGCTTTTAACGCCTTATCGAGAATATGCCTATTGGTAATTTTTGCTTTTTTTACAATCTCTTCCTTTGTCTGGGTCGATAGCCTTAAAAAATCCACCAGATAATGGCCGAAATTTGCGAATACGCGCCAGGTGATAAATTCTCTTTTAAATGAATTTACTTCAGGAATAATCACCTTCAGGTTATTTCTTACTGAGCGTCTGTCTTTTATTGAAACAACATACTGCAGGCTTGAAAGTATCCCAGCAATGCAATAAGTTATAACTAAAGGAAAATGCGCTACTATGAACTGACCGATTTTATAAATTGTGTAATTACCCATAAAAATTAAAATGAATCAATAGTTAACCTTGCTATTTCCATTGCTGAATCTGGATGAGATGCATCTTTGGCTGAATTGGATAAATTCAAAAGAGCCTGTTTATTTTTTAAAAGCGTATTGATTATTCCGGGAATCCTTTTTATGTGCCCTATTTTTACTGCAGCCTTGATGGACAAAAGATGCTGACTGTTGTATTCTTCTTGTCCTGGTAAGGGGTTTACAATTAACATAGGTAATTTCATCGTCAAGGCCTCGGCTGTGGTGATGCCGCCGGGCTTAGTAATTACCAAATCAGACGCATACATAAGCTCTTCGATATTATTGATAAAACCAAAAGGAAAGATTTTTTTCTGGAGCCTATTTTGAATCTTGCACAGCCACTTGAAAAGTTTTTTATTACTACCGGCAACTACAACAATCTGGAATTTAACAGGGGTTTTTATCAAGAGGCTTATGATTGCTTTTATCGGACCAATACCCTGACCTCCACCCATAACCAGGATGCTTGGTTTCTCAAGTTCAAGGCCTATTTTTGCTTTTATGCTTTTTTTATCAAGTGTAGTATTAAACTTCGGATCAATAGGTATACCAAAAGGTTTAATGCGTTCTTCTTCTATGCCTTTTTGAATCAAGGTTCTTTTTACAACCTGGTCCGGACAAACATAGTAATCTACATTGTCATATATCCAGAATGAATGAGCGATATAATCAGTTAAAACAGCAATAAGCTTAAAGTTAAGATTGTATTTTTTCTTAAAATCCGCCATCATCCCGCAAGGAAAAGCCTGGGTACAAATAATCACATCGGCCTCAAAATTATCATAAAGCTTTTTAAGCTTTTTGAAATTCATACTATGGACAATTTTTTTATAACGATTGAGCGCTTTTACTACCTGGGGATTATCATATAAATAATCCCAGATGCTGGGGATACGCTTTAAGATACTCATATAAAGCGAATTGATGATTTTTTCCGATATGGGATTGGTGTAATTGAAGGCGTTTATGCTTAATGTCTGGATTGCCGGATCAGTCTGTTTTAATGCATTTTCAATGGCCTCAGTTGCTTTTTTATGACCTGACACATTAGAGATATGCAGTAATAATACTTTTTTTACGCTCATAGCTAGATTTTATTTTCCTCAAAGAGCTTTATCATTGCTTCGACAATCAACGGATGAAACTGGCTACCGCAGTATTTTTCGATTTCCTTTATTGCATTTGTTTTTGTTAATGCTTTTCTATAAGGTCTATCGGTTATCATGGCATCATAGCTATCGGCTACACCGATTATTGCTGCCATTAAGGGGATCTTTTCTCCTTTTAACCCCTCAGGATAACCTGTGCCGTCAAAACGTTCATGATGGTATTTTATACCCAAAAGAGCATCCCTTAAAAACTCTTTTATCGGATCTAGAATTGCTATACCGATATTGGTATGCTGTTTTATAATATTATACTCATCATCATCTAATTTTCCGTTTTTATTCAAAATCTTTTCCGGTATTCCGATTTTACCAACATCATGTAAGAGACTTGCAATTTTTAAATCTTCAATAAATTCTTCGGTTATTTCACCAGCCGTATTAAGTTCTTTTAATTTTCTTACGATTGCCAAGGAATAATCTATAACGCGATCTGTATGCCCAGAGGTGTAGTGATCTTTGGCATCTATCTCTTTGGCCAGCGCCAGGATACTGCCCATAAAAAGCTTGTACCTGCGTTCTGCTTCATCCTGTAATTGTTCAAACAGTTGTGCATTATATATTGCCATAGCTACATCTGATGCCAGGGCCTGGAAAAAATCAAGTTCGTCTCTTTTAAACCAACCACCTTTAGTCTTTTTACCTAATAAAAGCACCCCTAAAAGATCATTTCTAAAAAAAGATGGTACACAAGCAACAATTTCTAAATCCTCCATTAAAAGCTTTATTTCAATAAGGTCATCTTTTATCGGAGAAAACTTTTTGTTCTTTAAGGCTTTAAGCAGGATTTTATAATTAATTATATTATCGCCAAAAACTTTCCTGCCATGTCCGTTATTGAAAAAAGCAATCAAAGGATGATCTTTATTAATGCGCATAAACCCTTTAGGGATTTTCATACCAGTTTTTCCGCGGGAAAAACTTAAAACATAACTTTGTTTGGTTTTATCAAATAATAAAATCCCGGCATGCATTACATTAAGCTTATTGATAATGACGCGTACGATAAGTTTTATAAGCGTATCCAGTTTGTGTACCAAAATCATGGTTTTGGCTGCATTTTCCAATTCTTTTTTGTAATTTAGACCCATTTTATCTTTCCTTAGCTGTTTTCACCCAATAAAAGTGAAACTACCTTAGCAAGTTCTTTTAATTCAAGAGGTTTGCGGATAAAATCAATCGCACCCAGCTGCTTGGCTCTGTTGATAGTCTCTTCATTCTCTTCACCGCTTAACATCATAACTTTTGCTTCCGGCACATCTTTTTTTATTGATTCTAATACATGTAACCCGTCCAGTCCAGGCATTTTTATATCCAATAATACTAAATCAGGTTTGCAACTTGTAAACATAACCAAAGCCTGTGAACCGCTGTTGGCTATAACTGCATCAATCTTGCGCTTACGGAAATAATTCTGGATAAAATCACACACATCTTTTTCGTCATCAACTACGAGTATTTTAGACATCAGAATCCTTTCAGATTATGCGAGTTCGACAATTAAGTTAACTCCTAAAGCACAAGCTACATTTTTTAAAGTTTGGATTGAAACATTATCTCTGCCGCTTTCCATACGGGATATAAGCTGTTGCGATACGCTTAGTTTTTGCGCAAGTTCTACCTGGGTAATACCCTGTTTTTTTCGCGCAGAACGGATTTTTTCCGCAATATCTTTATAAGCTGTATTTTTTGATTTTTTATCTTTTTTTAATAAGCTATCATATCGGCCTGAATCAATAAATCTTTTTTTAACATGCTCGTACACTGCCTGCCAGAATTCAATTCTTGGGCTATTCCATGAGTCTTTGCGCATGGTTTTTTTAATCTTAGCCCAGTCCTGAAGGAATATTTCCGGTTTAAGATATTCTTTAAAAACTATCTTAGGATCGTTTTCTCTAGAAAGCAGCAATGATGCAAAGTTAATAAAATCTTTATGGTAAGAATTCAAAAGTATCTCTTTTGCTTGCTCCTTTGTAATGTTTTTATCCCAAAGCCAACTATTTGTGTGTATCATAATACATCAATCTCTTTTTCTAAAATCAAGTCTGTTTCTTTTTTAAAATATTTTTCTAACTCGTTAAACTCAATGTCATTAGAAGTTATAATTTTCATAAGACCTTCTTTGATAGCCATTCGGTCATAAGTCCTATACCAGTTTATTAGTAGCTCACGAATGGAGCTATTGCAGTATTTGAAGCTAAATTCAGACAATCGCATAAAAATCTTAGACAAACAAAATAAATCATAATAGTCTTTGGCTTCTTGTCTTCCTCCAATGGAAACGGTTCTGCCAACATCATTGATTTTTATAGTTCCTCCAGTAATTGCACTAATTTTCCTTAAATAAATATCTTCTATTGATAAAATATTTATTCCATTTACTACTTTAAAAGGTTTTAATGTCTTAAAATAGTCCTGAATAAAATCCACTTTTATGGATATACCCTTGCAATTTAACTTAAACATCATGTAGCTAGCTTTATCTTTAACAAAGCTTTCCTTCATGAGTTCAGTACTACAATGCATATCTTTAGCTAAGCCATTCATAATGGCTTCAATTACAGGCTTATTGATTGTTTTTGTAAAAAAATCCAAATCTAATGAATCTCTATGGTTAAAATAAAAAAATGACAGCGCTGTTCCGCCAGCTAAATAAAAATCATTAACCCTGCTAGATAAAACTAATAATATCTTGTTGATATGGTTTTTAAATTCCGCTTCCATATTTAAATTATACAATATATAAGTTGTTTTGTCAATATGAATACAACTTTTAAGTTGTTATCTTTGCTTAAATATTGGCAGTTCAATGATAAATTTGGTACCCTTTTTATAATGAGATTCAATGAATATCCTGCCGTTATGATTCTGTGTAATTATCTTCTTTATTACATACAGCCCTAACCCTGTACCGCGCCTGCTGGAGACTTTGGTTGTAAAAAACGGTGTGAATAGTTTTTCTCTGTCATCTTCTTTTACGCCGATGCCATTATCTTCAAAGATTATCCTTATATGGTCATCGGGCAAGGTATGCGCATTAACCTGTATAGTTCCTTTAAAATCACTCGTCTCTTGTTCTTCAGCATATTCTGCGATAGCATCATTAGCATTATCGATAAGATTAAAAAATACTTCCTGCAATTGTGTAAGATTGCCTTTTATAGGTGGTAAATCCTTTGCAAAAAGCCTTAATAAGTTAAGTTTCTCCATCTTTACTTTATATTTTACCATTTCAATTGCGCTGTCTAATATTTGATCAATGGATAAAGGTTCAATTCCCTCTTTTCCAGTACGGGAATATTTTAAAATACCTCTTACCACCTCACCTCCCTGCATAGCATTATCTTTTATTCTTTTTAAGGAATATTTAAGCTCTTCAATAAGTTCTATAATCGCAGTTGCCTCATTGCCAATTTTGGTAACATCTATTGTATCTATGGAGTCTTCTGCAATAATACTCATAGCATTAAATCTATTGTTGATCTGATGGCTCAAGCCATCTGCCATAGTACCGATTGTCGCCATCTTCTCAGCTTGAAACAACTGCTCCTGGGTCTCTTTTACTTCCTTGTAAAACAAAGCATTCTCAATGGCTAAAGCAGTCTGATGACTCAATACACTAAAGACATTGATATCTTCCTGTGTGTAAATCTGGCCTGAAACCTTCTCGCCCATGACTAAAAAGCCAAGAAGCTTATCTCTTGAAAAGCACGGTATTATAACAGAAGCTCCCAAATGACTCATGACTTTTTCCATGGCTTCAAGCTGCAGTCCTTTCATATCCTGTAATTTACGCTTAAGCTCTTCATATATAATTGGTTCACGTTTTCTTTTTAACCAATCGATTAAAGCAGACTTTTCCTCAATGATTTGGATGCCTTCTCTCTCATGGTCTCTTAAAGCAGATAAAATATACTTTTGATGCTTTTCATCATAAAAGTAGACTGCCGCATAACTAAGCTTTACCGTTCGGGTTAAAATGTGTACAATTAGCTTAAATAATTTATTTAAATCCCTTATTCTAACCATACCTAATGAGGCCTGTTTTAAAGTCTCCTGATACCTATGTTGTTCGCGTAAAAGACGAGCTTCCACCCTTCTGTTAATATATATCAATACGAATGGCCCGATGGTAGCAAGTAAAGCCATTGCGCTTAACGGTACATAAAACCAATTAGTACCAATCTTAGAAAAAAGATAATCTTTATAAATTGCTGTTAAAGCAAAGGGTGAGCCTAAAACAATGGTGTAAACAGCGATGAAAATGCTGGTTCTTGTGATAGCAATACGGATATCCATGAGACGATATTTAATCATTGCATATCCAACAATAAAAAGATAGATTATTATAAAAAAATAACCGATAGGAATAACACTAATTTTATATGCAGGTATGAATTGTATTGAGGTTAGCATTAAAACAGTTGAAGCAATTAAATAATATCTAGATTGATTACGTTCTTGTCCGACTGTAGATTTTCTAAAATGTTTATAAATTATTGTTAGGTAAGCAGTTATATATAGCATAAAAATAAGTATGAAAATATGATGGAAAAACTGCGCAATACCATGAACGCCCCATTCGTATACGAATAAATCTTTTAGAAAATAATTTGTTCTACTAATAGGTAAGAAAATAAAACTTAATATATACCCGATAATTATCCATTTTTTGTAGAAAATTTCATTTTTGGAAATAAGAGTACCTAAATGAAACATCAAAGATGGCATAAAAACAACACCTAAATAAACAAATCTGTCCCAAAATATAATTGATTTCTCATTAGATGATAATAGCATTATTGCAGTGCCTAAAAGAAAAATGAAACCAGTAAAAGAGTACAAACTAAATATAATATTTACTTTAGCTTTTGGATTCTTTAAAAAAACGAACAAAGCAATTATAATTACCAAAAAGCTTTCTATAAATAAAGCTATTGCTAGTGAATTAATATTAATCATTTTTATATATTTTAGTATATTCGTAAGCTTCCATCATGGCCGAACATCCCATGCATCCTAAACAACCCGAACCCTGTCCAACCTTAATTGCTAAATTGTTTCTAAGCAACTCTTCAGCTATTTTAATATGAAAATCTAACAATTGATCTTCTTTTTTAACGTAAGAAGGAATAAATTCTTCTCCTAAATTCTTACTTCCAGGCCGTATTAATAAAGGCATAACAATTACACCTAATTCTATACATTTTCCTATATCTTTAATAATCTTACTGTAATTTTCACCAAAACCTAAAAGACACGACGTTCCTACATTACCTTTTCCAAAAATCTTAATTGCTTCATTCCAATTATCGAAATATTTTTGTTTAGGGATTTTACTTTTACCTGGACAAATACGCTTTCTTATATCTTCATCAAAAATTTCTAAGAAAATACCGACAGATTCTGCGTATTTTGATAGTTCTTTAAATAAACTGCAATCACAAACAGGCTCAAATTGAACATGGATAGAAATATCGACACTTTCACGAATTTTTTTACACAGATCGATTAGATACCTTACTGTTTTATCCGGTGTTTCAATAGTTCCTCCTGTCAACGTTACAGAACGCAATCTTGTATTATCATTAGTGAGCTTTAGTGCTTCAATTATATACCTATCAGTTAAGCTACCTGCGTCTAACCATTTTTTGGTTAAGTCGATAGTGCAATATTTACACGGATTATTATTATCAAAATAATTACAATTCCAAGAAAATACTGTTGAGAAAGTATTGTAACAATGGATATTTACCAACCCACTCCTATTAATTGGTTTACCATCACTAAATTTCATACTGCGAGATTTAGGCGGAGCTATTCCGATAAGTTTAGTCCCATTATTTAGAATCAAATTATGCTTATTCTTCTTATCTCTTTTAGTAGAAATAGCATATTTCGCTAAATAATGATTCTTAGGGTAGATAGGTAAACTAATCATTTCTGAGGCATTATTTTCATTTCCATCATAAGAAATATTATAAATTCTTCCTATAGGACCAGCACCACCATAGAATGACTGTTTATCCCTAGTAGGAATCCACCACTTCCTCGGCGACACAACAATCCCCCTAGAAAGTAGCATTACCCTATCATACAATCTTTTATATGCGGTTTCTTTATCCATTTTAGTTTCCTAAATACGGTTCAAACTTATATTTTTTAGCAGTATGTCCGATAAAATCCATCTTACTTAATTCTATATTATCTCCTAGTGAATAATTGGTAAAATTACCCTCTAGCGTTAAGAGTATTGTTTCAGCAATACAACCAAAAATTACCCCATTGGGTAGTCCTGTTTTAATTCCAAAATCTATATCGATAGGCAGCTTAATTAAACCTCCCTGAATAATTTTAACATCTTCTCTTTTTTTGTCATCAGAAATATTCTTCGGTATGGAGATATCACAAATAACCGCACCAGACTTTAAAGTATTTATATCAATCAAGGCCTCTGGTGAGCTGGTTGTAACAATTATCGCATCAGCTTTTTTTATTGTTTCCTGGATATCCAAACTAATCGAAACATCAATATAATTAGTTTTACGAATCTCTTCTTTTAGTTTTTCTAGCCTGTCTTTGTTCCTTGCAGTAAGTATGACTTTACCAAAACTATAAGACAGTTTTCTTGCACATAATGAGCCGATTGAACCGCTTGCGCCGATAACAGCTAAAGTTAAGCTTTTCGTATCTTTTTCTCTTAAAGATTGTAAAATCGCCTCTACTGCGCTCCAGGCAGTAAGGCAATTACCTGAAGTTACTGCAGATTTTACTTTTTTTGCAATATCTACCCCCTTATTGGCAACAATTGAAGTATATCCGCCTAAACCTACTATCTTTGCATTGAGTTTTTCAGCAACCTTAACAGACTGTAAAACCCTTTTATAGGCAAAGTTAGGATTAAGCTTGACCAGTTGTTGTGGCAGCAACGGACAGCCAATAAGATAACCTTTGATGGATTTGCTTCCATTAAGAGAAAATTCCTTTATTTCCGAGAGCTTAAACGGTGGTATTGCCTTAAGAAGCTGATATAATAAAAAATCCGGAATAAATCTAGGTATATTCCAGAATTTTCTGAATTCATCTAAACTAACTGTATGTACAACAAAACCAAATGTTTCCATTTTAATTATTTATTAATTTGGATATCTGTTTTGTAATATCGTTTCTTTTTACAGATGTTTGCTTCTTATCTTTAGCTATTATGTTTACTTTATCAAGATTTCTTAAATCATTTGCTATTACAAGATCAGCATTGTTTTCTTTTAAGCTTTTATAGGCTTTTTTTATTAAACTGTTTTTATTTTTATCTGTTTCCAGCTTAAATTGCACTAAGAAGGTTTGCGGATCCCATGTTTTAATTAATTTTACAATCTTTTTAGCGGGTTTTAGCTTTAAATGTAGGGTTTTCTTACCGGAAGCAATTTTTTGTTTGGTAACCGTATTTGGTTTATAATCCGATACTGCTGCTGAATGAATAATCATATCGTAGTTACGAGTTGAGATTTCTTGTTTCATCAGCTTAAAAAGCTCATCATAATATTTAAATCGGATAACGCTTATACCTTTTAACTTATTATTTTTTAAATCAAGTACACCTGAACCTAAAAGAAGCTTAACCTTAGCTCCAAGTTTTTTTGCATCCTGAGCGATCTTACACCCTGTTTTACCGCTGAATATGCTTGTTATTACTCTTACCTTATCAATTGCAATCCAGGTTGGTCCAGCGGTAACTAAAACTTTTTTATTATTTAATTGTTTCTTCATCTAAAACTAAAAAATCTTTTTTTTCTGGTAGCACTTACGGCATTTCTAATCTGTACGATTTTTTCTTTTGTGATTACACGCTCACCCGAAGTAAGTTCTGCTATCTCAAAACCGTGTTTATTACCAAGCTTATAAATTTCTTTTATACGTTCTGGTGTAATATTTTTACCTAAAGAATAGCTTTCGTATTTATGTTCAAGTGCGAGTATCATCGGTTCTGCCATGCAGGGAAAACACACCTCTTCCGGAAGCCCAAAATCAAAATTTAGCTTAGTTTCTCCCGGAGGCCTGATTGCTACGCCATCAACTACTAAAATATCGTTTCTTAGATCTGTAGGGATTTTTCTTGGGTATGAAGCATCGAATATTACCGTGCCTGGTTTTACTTTGGTAAAATCAAACCCTGCAGGTACGGAATTCGCTGCTAAAACTATTAAATCAGCTTGATAAACAGAATTTGAAAGTATGTCGATTCTCTCTAAATCAATGTTACGCTCGGCCAGACTTGCCTTCAGCATCAAAAACTTCTCTTCATTGCGTACTGTGGCAAAAACCTTCCTCACGTATGGACCCAATACGTTTAAACACATTTTACCAATGGGACTGGTGATGCCGAAGATTACTACTTTGGCTGTCTTTGGGTTAATCCCCATATAGTTCATACCCCGGAAAATTGCTTCCGGCTCCATAGCTAGAGTAAATGACATACCGTTTGTAACAGGGGTTTTAACTGCACTTGCTATATCAAGCCCGCGGTTGCCTACTAAAGAAGCAAAAGCTGTAAGACCGATTATCTTTACGTTTAAAGTTTCAGCAAACCTAGCTGCTTCTATTACAGCCTTAGTGACCACCTTAGGATTAAGCCCAACCATCTGCTCTGAAAGTAAAGGGCACATAACTAAAACTCCCTTACTAGTCCTTCCCAAATTTGATTTTAGACCTTCAACTTCTGCGGCCTTAAAGGGTTTCATCCATTCAAGAACTTTTCTTACTAAATGGCGGGACTTACGCTTCATGCCTGGTTCATAACGGTGAAGCAGCTCTTCATGTGTAGGATGGATTATTAAAGCAAAATCATACATTTTCAGTTTCAAGCTTTCGTTTTAATGCCTTTAGCATACCGCCTAATGCCAAACGGGCCTTTCTTTCCAATACCTTTTTTACGTATTCTTCCAAAACCGGTATGCCCCAGTCAAAATGAGCAACGATTTTTACCACGCAATGATGCTCATCTAGGTCTTCAATATAAATCCTGCCTTCATAATGCTGGTAGTCTCCTTCCAGCATCTTAAATCTTACCTCAAAATTATTATTATCTATGAAATCTTCCTGACGCCAACTAACAGGTGCGCCATCGATCTCTAAATTCCATAAGGAAGTAACTCTATTTTCAGAAGCGTTAATTATCTTAACATTTTTAACAAAACGCATGTATTCTGGAAAGCGTTCGATATCTTTTAACATATCGAAAATCTTATTCTTTAATGACCTAACCTTTACCTTAAGTTCGACTGAATGCATTTTAAAACAAGCCTTCCTTGGATTTATGCACTTTTCTTCCAGGTGAGTTTAGTTTTTCCTGTATCCACCGGTCAATATAGTTTTTATGAAATCTCCAGTCAGTGCCTATTTTAAAAGCTGGAATTTTACCTTCACGCGCAAGTTTATGCACAGTAAAGGGATGGATATGTAGATATTCTGCTACTTCCTTAGTGGTAAGAATTTCTTTTCTTTCCATAATCACCTCTAATTTTACTATATTTACGACAAACTATACACAACCATAAATATACTAGCACAACTATGAATTGTCAAGAAAATAAAAAAAACGTGCCTTTTAAAGACACGCTGCAATTTTTTAACAGTAGGTTATTCAATTATGACTATGGTCTGCCCTGTTTCAGCAATATCTCCTTCTTTTAAAAGTATTTTTTTCACAACACCATCAAAAGGGCTGGGTACATTAAAAGTGGCCTTATCGGTTGAAACCTCTACAATATCAGAATCTTTCTTTACGCTATCACCTTCTTTAACAAACCAAAAAGATATGCTTGCACTTTTGATATTTTCTCCTAAAACAGGTAATTTTATTTCCATGGGCTTATTTTATATTTTTTTGAACTGCTCTATTATTATATGCTTAAAATTATCTCTGTCAATATCTTGAGATAATATTTTTTTAGCAGAAATCATTTCTACATCCAGTCCACAGGGCTTCATAAAACTAAATACCTCTAAGGAATTATTCAAATTTATAGCCATCCCATGAAATGATATCCAACGCCTTACGCCAATACCGATTGAAGCTATCTTTTTTTCTTTTACCCACACGCCTGTTAGGCCTTCTTTTCTTTGAGCCGTGATATCTATTTTAGCTAATGCATCAATAACCACAGTTTCTAAAAACCTAAAATACCTGTGTAGGTCTTTAAAGGTTTTTTTCAGGTCGATTAACGGATAAATTACCATCTGCCCAGGAGAGTGACAGGTGATATCACCGCCTCTATTGATTTTTATAACCGGGATTGATTTTTCTTTTAAGAAGGATTCGTTTTTTAACAGATTTTCAGCATTGGTTCTTCTACCAAGGGTAATAACAGCTGGGTGTTCGCAAAAAATAAGATAATCGCTCTTTCTAGTTTTGTAGATATTTTCTATAAGTTCGATTTGTTTAGTGTGGGCTTTTTGGAAATCAATAAGACCTAAATCAATTGCTTGAAGATTCATTAACGCTTCTGGCTGCTTCAATGATTAATTCTGAAAAACTGGGATGGGCGAAGATGGTTTTAGCCAAATTACTTACCTTGATTTTATTATTCATGGTAAGGCTTATAATATTGATAAGTTCTGAGGCCTCAGGGCCCATGATTATCGCTCCTAAAAGCAAATCTGTGTCCTTATCCACAACTAGCTTTACAAACCCTTCGGTCTCATCCTGGATATGGGCCATGCCTGAGCCAAGGAAGAAAAACTTACTTACCTTTACCTCGTACCCGCTTTTTTTGGCATCCTCTTCATTAAGACCGATTGTTGCAATCTGTGGTTCGGTAAAAATACACGTAGGAACTGCTTTATAATTAGGAATAAACTTACTGGCTGAACCAGTATATTTTACAAAAATATTGCTGACAGCAATCCTACCTTCATAAGAAGCTGTATGCGCCAAAAGATATTTAGAAGCGCAATCACCTGCTGCAAAAACATTACTGATATTGGTTTGTAGGATTTCATTTACTTTGATTTTATCGTTTTCTATTTGAATGCCGATTTTTTCTAACCCTAGTCCCTCAATGTTGCTTTTCCTGCCCACAGAAACCAGGATTCTATCAAAATCATCAAGATTAACCTTTGTTTCATCGGAACTTAGGTATATCTTCATTCCCATACGTTTAAATATTACCTGAAGCTTATTAGAAAGCTCTTTATCCAAGCCCTGCAGGAGAGAATCACTTAATTCTACCAGGCTTACCTTCGTTCCCAGATTAGTAAACATCTGTGCTAACTCACAGCCAATATACCCTGCTCCGACTACAAGAAGCTCTTTAGGCAGATTCAAACAATCCAGAATACCCCTACTGGTAAAAATCTTTTTATTATCCGGCAGTAAATGCGGTAACATTTTAGGTGTTGAACCAGTCGCTAAAAGCAAATAATCAAAAGTAATTTTCTCTTTATCATCAAGCAAAAGCTCGGATTCAGAGATTATCTTAGCTTTTTTACTGACATAATTAATCTGCTTGCGTTTAAGGATAGAATTCATCCCTTTTTTTAATCTCTCTATAACATCAGCTTTGTTCTTCTGCAGTGTTTTTATATTAAAACTAACATCATTGTGGTCTACGGCAAACTTACTACTCTTTTTAAAATTTGAATACATCTTACTTGACTGAACAAAGACTTTTGTAGGAATACAGCCGTAATTAAGACATACCCCGCCGAGATTGTTAGATTCTATCAAAACAACACTAAGTCCTAAGTCAGTTGCTTCACAAGCAGCGTTAAAACCCGCCCATCCAGCACCGATAATCGCAAGATTGTATTTCATTTTAGTATTTTTTTTAAAATTTCGATGTTCGTCTTTACATTTGCTGCGGAATTGTTGAGTTTTTCTTTTAAACTGTAATTAAGTTCAAGTTCAATGATTTTATCGATTCCTTTATCTTTTATCTGAACAGGTACGCCAATACATAAATCATTCAGGCCGTATTCCCCGTTTAAATAAACAGATGCGCTTGTCTGGATAGGTCTATTACTAATAATAGCCTCAACTATCCTATATACCGCGGCTGATGGTGCAAAATAAGCACTTCCGGTTCCATAATGCGAAACAATGGTAGCGCCGCGTTTAATTGTATCTGCGCCGACATCATCAAGACCATTCCCATCAATACTCTTTTTTTCTACTATAACTTTATCGGTTAAAGGCACCATGGTATTATCATGCGCCCCTATTACCATAGCATCAACTGAAGCGGAAGTCTTACCTATTTTCTTTGAAATCAGATTTGCGAACCTACCGCTGTCTAATGTCCCACCCATACCAAACATTTTTTCTCTAGGAAGACCAAGCGAATTGTATAAAAAATAGGTCATGATATCTAAAGGATTAGTAACTGCGATAACAATGGTATCTTTAGTCAGCATATCTTTTATCTTGTCAGCAATCTGTTTTAATACATCGCTATTAGTCTTTAAAAGGTCTTCTCTGGTCATACCTGGTTTTCTGGGAAAACCTGCGGTTATTATAACAATTGAAGAATCCTTAACCATAGAGAAATTATCTGTGCCGATGATCTTGGATTTGCTTTTAAGGATGGCGTTTGCATCTTCAATGTCAAACTGCTTTGCCAAGGCGAGATTTTTGTTGATATCCACTAAAACACAGTCTGCTATTGAAGAATTAACTAGTCTTGCGGCAGTGAGGCCTCCGACATTACCCGCACCGATAACTGAAACCTTAGGAAGCATCTTTGATCTTTTTTATTATTGCATCTGCCATTTCGCTTGTTCCGACTGCAGTAGGATCATTCCTGTCAGACTTTAAATCATAGGTAACGAATCTACCTTCTTTAATAACTTCACTTACTGCATTTTCTAAAACCGAAGCGGCCTGATGTTCTTTCAAATGATGCAGCATTAAAACACCGGATAGAATTGTTGCTGTAGGGTTTACTTTGTTTAAACCAGCATATTTTGGTGCTGCGCCATGCACGGGTTCAAAAAGAGCAATCTCGTCACCGATATTAGCTCCCGGTGCAACCCCTAAACCGCCAACTAAACCTGCGCATAAATCAGATATTATGTCGCCGTAAAGATTAGGAAGAACTAAAACGTCAAAATTATCCGGTTTTTTAACCAGCTGCATGCACATATTATCCACTATTACATCGTTAAACTCGATTTTATCTTCGTATTTCTTTGCAACTCTTCTGGCAACATCCAAGAAAAGTCCGTCTGTATACTTCATTATATTTGCTTTATGAACAGCAGTTATCTTTTTACGTTTATTTTCTAAGGCATACTTGAAGGCAAATTCAAAGATACGCTCGGTTGCAAAAACAGAAATCGGCTTTATGGAAATCCCTGAATCGGCTCTTATCTGTTTTGGTTGAAGCTTATTAATCGAATCAATCATTTTTATTGTTTCAACCTTACCTTTTTCAAACTCGATTCCGATATATAAATCTTCTGAGTTTTCACGCACAATAACCAAATCAATGTTCTTGTATCTACTGCTTACGCCTGCGTATGACTTTACCGGCCTTAGGCAGCAGAACAGATCTAAGTCATGACGCATTTTTACATTTACAGAACGAAACCCTTTACCTACTGGAGTGATAATTGGCCCCTTGATAGCAACTTTATTTCTTTTGATGGATTCGATTGTCTCTTGCGGCAGGGGTGTTTTATATTTTTCAATTGCGCTTTCGCCTGCTGGACGCTGTTCCCAGTCAATCTTAACACCAGTTGCATCAATACATCTTTTGGCAGCCAAGGCAACCTCTGGACCCATACCATCACCAGGAATAAAAGTAACCTTATATGCCATTATAATCTAATACCTTTATTTTTTTTAACATGGGCTACCAATCCACCATCTTTTAATAACTTTTGCATAATTAAAGGCAAAGCATTCGTCTTTACGCTAATACCATTTGAAATATCCTTTAATAATGATTTATTTAAATCTATAACCAAGCGGTCTTTATTTTTTATCCTGTTTGTAGCTGTCTCTACTAAAGGAAGGCCAATATTAATGGCGTTACGATAGAAGATCCTAGCAAAATTAATTGCCACCACACAGATAATTCCTGATTCCTTGATTACCAAAGGCGCCTGTTCGCGTGACGAACCGCAGCCAAAGTTTTCACCAGCAACAAGAATAGATTCTCCCGGATTGATTTTACTGGAAAAATCCTCATCGATATCTTCAAAGATGTGCTTAGCTAATTCCTTCATATCGGTTATGGCAAATTTATACCTACCGGAAATAATCCAATCAGTATTTATATTATCACCTAATTTTATCGCGCTTCCTTTTAATATCATAACGACTTGAATTCCTGCGCGTTCTTTACCTTTACGATCGCATCTTCAAAAGTAATTACGCCTTTTTGATAAAGTTCCTTTAATGATTTATCCATAGGTTTCATGCCGTGCTGGGCGCCGGTCTGGATTATTGTCGGCATCTGTTCGATTTCCTGCTCGCGGATTAAATTTCTTATAGCCGGGGTTGCAGTCAAAATTTCAGTAGCTAAGACCCTTCCTTTACCTGATGCATGAGGAATCAAAATTTGAGAGACAATTCCCTGCAAGCAATCTGCAAGCTGCAATTTTATCTGTTGCTGCTGATGCGGCGGAAAGACATCGATGATTCTTTGTATGGTCTGCGGTGCATCAGGGGTATGTAGGGTTGCTAAAACCAAATGTCCTGTTTCAGCCGCAGTTAAGGTTGTAGAAATCGTTTCTAAATCCCTCATCTCTCCTACTACGATAACATCAGGATCTTGCCTTAGGGCATGTCTTAAACTTTCTGCAAAAGAATGCGTATCTGAATAAACCTCGCGCTGTTTTATCACAGAGCGCTTGTTAACATGGATAAACTCAATCGGGTCTTCAATGCAGGTAATCATACAATCACGTTCGCTATTTATAAGCTCGATCATCGCTGCTAAGGTTGTAGTTTTACCAACTCCAGTAGGACCGGTTACAAGCACTAAACCGTTAGGTTTTCTTGCTAAATCAGCCAAAATTGACGGCAGACCCAACTCAATAAAACTAGGGATCTCTAGAGGTATTCTTCTAAAAGCAGCTTCAACACTACCTTTTTGAACATGAACATTTACTCGAAATCTATCTGTATTAGGTATGGCTAAAGAAAAATCAAGCTCTAGATCTCTTTCAAAAATCTCTTTCTGCGTATTAGTAAGAATACTATAAATTATTGATTTGGTTTCCTCTTTTTTTAAAACCGGAAAATTAGTCCTAATAAGTCTGCCATCGACTCTTATAATCGGAGGTTCATTTGCAGTAATATGCAAATCCGATGCGCCTTTTTCAACAGTCAATAATAACAGTTCTTTTAAATCCATTCTTGCTCCTTTTTTATAAATAATTTCTCGGGTCTGTAATCTTGCCTTTTAAACACGAAACTGCTACTGTAGCTGGAGAAGCTAAATAGATATTAGCCTTTGGATTACCCATCCTGCCTTTAAAATTCCTGTTTGCCGTAGATATCACTATTTCTTTATCTGCAGGAATACCTGCATGCGTTCCTACACATGGACCGCATCCGGGATTAATTACGCTTGCACCGCTTTTTATAAAAATCTCGATATATCCTTTTTTAAGCGCTTCTAAATAAATCCTGCGCGAGGCTGCAGCAATAATCAACTTTATGCCAGGGGTAACTTTTTTACCCTTTAATATTCTAGCAGCAATTGCCAAATCTTCAAGACGTCCGTTTGTACAGGTTCCGATAAACCCCTGATCAATTTTTATATTCTTCAATTTTGTTACACAGACTCCGTTTCCTGGACTGTGCGGTTTTGCCACAATCGGGTTTAAACTAGACAGGTTAAACCTATATTCTTTTTCATAATCAGCGCCTTTATCTGCGTATACAGGTTTAATTTTTTTATTAAAGTGCTTTTTCATCCATGCCAAAGTTATCCTATCTACAGGGATAATCCCGGCTTTAGCGCCCATTTCCACTGCCATATTGCTGATAGTAAACCTGCCAGCCATATCCAAATTATTAATTATCGAGCCATAGAACTCAATAGCTTTATATGTAGCTGCATTTATCCCTAGTTTTGTTATTAAAAACAAAATTACATCTTTAGCAAATACGCCTTTTTTTAATTTTCCCATTAAAGTAATTTTAATCGTCTCAGGCACCTTAAACCAGTTTTTTCCTGTAGCTAAAGTTATAGCCAAATCAGTTGAGCCGACACCGCTAGAAAAAACACCTAAAGCACCATAAGTACAGGTATGAGAATCTGCTCCCAAAACAAGATTACCCGGTAAACAATAACCTGATTCTGGAATAACCTGATGACATACGCCTGCGGATATATCAAAAAACTTCGAATTAAACTTTTTAGCAAATCCACGCATGCGCTTATGTACAGCAGAAACCTCCATGTTAGGAGAAGGCGCACTATGATCAATAACCATAGCGAATTTAGAGCTGTTTTTTAGTTTATTTAAACCCAGCTCTTTTATTCTATCAATAATTATATTGCTGGTTCCATCCTGACCAAAGCAAAAATCAACATCACAGATTGCAAAATCGCCTGCTTTAACTTTCTTCTTGCAATGAGAGCTAAGTATTTTTTCTACAATTGTTGAAGCCATTTTTCCAACCTATCCATTCCTTTTTCGATTGTTTCTAAACTGCAGGCAAAACTCATACGTACATATTCACTATCTCCAAATGCCTCTCCCGGAACCACAGCAAGCCCTGCCTCATCCAACACGCGGTTAGAAAAATCTAGCCCTGAAAGATTTGTTTGGGATATGTTTACAAAAACATAAAACGCGCCTTCTGGTTTAAAACATGAAACACGCGACATCTTTTCAATTCTTGAGACAATTAAATCTCTTCTTTTCTCAAAAGTTGAAGCAATCTTATTTATAAAATCCGATTTTGCCGTTAATGCTTCCAGACTTGCCATCTGACTTATAGAACACGGATTTGATGTAGAATGCGCCTGAACCATGCCTATCTTTGAGGTTATTTCCGCAGGTCCGGCAAGATAACCTATTCTCCAGCCGGTCATAGAAAATGATTTTGATACCCCGTTTACAGTAAAGGTGAGTTTATAGATATCATCATTTATTGAACCGATGGAAAAATGATTCTTACCATTAAAGATGATTTTCTCGTATATCTCGTCGCTAATAACAAAAATATTATTCTCAACGCAGATCTTGGCAATCTCCTCGATTTCTGATTTTTTATAAACAGCGCCTGTTGGATTTGATGGGGAATTTAAAATAAGTAATCTTGTGTTTTTTGTTATCGCATTTTTTAATTCAGAAGGATTAACCTTAAAAGAATCGCTCATTTTTGTTTTGATAAATTTAGATCTACCGCCAGCTAAAGTAACCATCTCAGGATAACTCACCCAATAAGGGCAAGGAATTAAAACTTCCTGATTGTTATCGATTACTGCCTGTAGGATATTAAATAATGCGTGTTTTGCACCGCAGGTAATGACTACCTGATTGGGTAAATAGGTGAGATTATTTTCTTTTTTGAGTTTAGCGCAGATTGCTTCTTTCAAGCTAGGCATGCCGCTTGCCGAGGTATATTTAGTAAAACCTTCTTCGATACATTTTATAGCTCTTTTTTTAATAAAATCGGGAGTATCGAAATCAGGTTCCCCTGCAGCAAAATTTATTATGTTTTTACCTTCAGAAGATAATTTTTTTGCTCGGGAGTTTATACTAAGTGTTAATGAAGGATTTATGTCTAAAACTCTTTTTGCAAGTTGCATCTTTTTTTCTAGTTAAGATGCCTCTATTCTTTTCTGTGCTTTTTTTTGTTGAATAATTTCTTAATCCCGCCTAAGAAATTCTTATCTTCTGGTTTTTCTTCTTTTTTAGCCTTGAAGGTGTCTTCTTTCTTTTTCTGCTCTTTAGAATCTTTAACATCTGAAGAATTTTTTATTGCATCCTGTTTTTTTGTCTCTTTGATGGTTTCTTCAGTTTTAACACCCTTTTCTTTTTGCGTCTTTTTATGAGTCTTGAGTTTTTTCTCAACTCTTTTGGTTAATTCAAAAATGACTGTTTTTGCGCTATCGCCGCGCCGTGAACCTAGGCGGATTATACGCGTATAACCGCCGTTTGTATCTTTATAACGCGGACCGATTTCTTTAAACAGTCTTTGCACTAATTTATGGTCACAAAGAATTCTGTAGGCTCTTCTTTTTGACGCAAGCTCATCCTTTTTTGCTAAGGTAATCAGTTTTTCAGCCAATTTTTGGGCAGCTTTTGCCTTAGTTCTGGTAGTAGTTATCCTTTCGCTAATAAACAAAGACCTAACCAATGAATTTACGGTTGCGTCTCTCCAGGATGTGAATCTATTTAATCTGTTGCGTGATAATTTATGTCTCATGGTTTCATTTTTTTTGTTTAAGCTTTTTCTTGTCAATCTGCATCCCAAGATGAAGATTTAAGCTAATGATAAGCTGTTTTATTTCCGTTAAGGATTTCTTTCCGAAATTTCTGTAATTTAATAGTTCTTCTTCGGTCTTATCAACAAGATCATAAATCATCTTTATCTTAGCTTCCCTTAAACAATTTGCGCTTCTTACGGAAAGCTCTAATTCTGATACAGGAAGCCTTAACTTTTCATAGATCGCCACTTCAGCCGGTGACATACTATCTTCCTCTTCCTCTTCTTCTTCAGGAAGCTGACCGAAGTTTACGAATACATCCAGATGTCTTTGTAAAATATTTGAAGCATATAAAAGCGCATCCTTAGGGCTTATACTGCCATTAGAAAATATCTCTAAAATCAACTTGTCATAATCTGTACGCTGTCCCACTCGGGTATTTTCAGCCATGTAATTAACCTTAATTATTGGACTGAATAAAGAATCCAAAGCAATCGTGCCGACGGCAAAGTTTTCTTTTTTATTTATCTCTGCGAGAACATAGCCTCTTCCTTTGGCAATAAAAATCTCCATATTGAACTTCGCATCTTTAGTTAACGTGGCAATATGCAGATCTTTATTTACAACCTCAACGGTATCATCGCAAATAATATCCTTTGCCTTTACCTCACCTGCTTTTGTCTTTTTGATGTAAATTGACTTTACTGCTTTAGAATGACATCTAACAACCAGCTTTTTTATATTTAAGCAGATTTCAGTTACGTCTTCTAATACATTTGGTATCGTGGAAAATTCATGTGATATTCCATCAATCTTTATCCCAATAGCAGCTGCGCCTTCAATCGATGACAGCAATACCCTTCTTAATGAATTACCTAATGTAATACCGAATCCTCTTTCGAAAGGCTCAGCAACAAATTTACCGTATTTCTGAGTTAAATTTGCTTCGTCACATTCCAATCTTTTCGGCATTTGAAAATCACGCCATTTGATTCCCATTTTTCCTCCTGATTATTTTGAATACAATTCTACAATCAACTGTTCATTTATCGGCACAGAAATATCATCTCTGCCTGGCAATCTTACTACCTTTAAATTATGTAAAGTTTCTTCTACTTTTATCCATGCTGGTCTTTCGAATGTCTTGGTCAATTCTCTATTATCTGCTACAACTTTTTTGATTTTATCTTTGTTGCAAATAGATATCTCATCACCGTCTTTTACAAGACAAGAAGGAATATTTACTCTTTTTGAATTAACCAAAGTATGATTATGTCTTACAATCTGTCTAGCGCTTTTCCTGGATTGAGCAAATCCGGCACGAAAGATAACATTATCCAGGCGTCTTTCCAATAACTGAAGTAAAATTTCACCAGTGATACCCTTTTTCTTATCTGCCATATGAAAATAACGTCTGAACTGACTTTCCAGTACTCCGTACATCCTTTTTACTTTCTGCTTTTCTCTAAGCTGTATACCGTAGTTGGAAAGTTTAGTTCTTCTCGCTCCATGTTGACCAGGAGGTGTTTGTCTTTTTGCTAAAGCACATTTCTCGCTTACACAACGAGACCCTTTTAAGAAAAGCTTCGTTCCTTCTCTTCTGCAAAGCCTACAAGCTGCACCTGTGTATCTCGCCATAACTTAAACCCTTCTTTTCTTCTTTGGTCTACACCCATTATGAGGCATGGGGGTAATGTCTTTTATCATAGTAACAGCAATTCCATTAGCCTGAATTGCCCTAATTGCCGATTCTCTTCCTGAACCAGGACCTTTTACAAATATCTCTACTTCTTTCAATCCGCATTCTTTTGCTTTTTTGGCAGCGTTACTAGCTGCTACCTGGGCAGCGAATGGAGTTGACTTTTTTCCACCGCTAAAACCAACCATACCTGGAGTAGCATACGACAACGTATTCCCCTGCTTGTCGCTTATGGTAATAATGGTATTATTAAAAGTTGCCTGTATGTGCACTATACCATTGGGAACATTTAAATGCTTTTTTTTCTTTTTTGTTTTAACCTTCTTAACCATATAATTCCTTTTTTTTGTTTTATTTCTTAAACATATTGGTGGTTGATCTTCTCTTACCTTTTCTCGTACGGGAATTGGTTTTTGTGCGCTGTCCACGAACAGGCAGGCCTCTTTTATGCCTATAACCCCTATAGGAACCAATATCCATAAGCCTTTTCACGTTTGCAGATATCTGACGTCTCAGATCACCTTCAATGCTGAATTTTTTCTGCAAGACTTGGGTAATCTTTGAAATCTCTTCCTCACTTAAGTCTTTAGCCCGTTTATCAAACGGAATCCCTGCATCTTCTAATACCTTCTTGGAAAGAAATGGTCCCACTCCAAAAAGATATGTCAGAGAGACATCGATTCTTTTTTCTTTCGGTAAATCAACACCTAAAATTCTGGGCATAATTCTACCTTCCTTTTATCCTTGGCGCTGTTTGTGCTTTGGATTAGTACAAATAACCCTTAAAACACCGTGCCTGCGAATAATTTTACAATTGTCACAAATTTTCTTTACTGATGATTTAACTTTCATAATTATTTTACCCTGTATGTAATTCTACCTCTTGTCAAATCATAAGGCGAAAGCTGCACCTTAACTCTATCTCCAGGCAGTATCCTGATAAAATGCATCCTTATTTTCCCGGAAACATGCGCTAAAACCTTAAGACCATTATCAATTTCTATCCTGAACATACCGTTGGCCAGCGCTTCTTTTACCACACCTTCAACCTCTATAAGTTCTTCTTTCATTAATAATTCGTTAGTATCTCTGGACCTTGATCTGTAACTGCAATCGTATTTTCAAAATGCGCTGAAATCTTTCCGTCAGCTGTTACTGCTGTCCAGCCGTTGTTCAATACTTTGGTTTGCCATGTTCCGGCATTTACCATGGGCTCAATAGCTAAAACCATTCCTTTTTTTAACTCTACACCCAAACCCTTTATGCCGAAATTGGGAATCTCTGGCTCTTCGTGCAATTTTCTACCAATACCATGCCCAACATATTCACGCACTACAGAAAACCCGTTACTTTCTACAAAATTTTGTATGGTATAAGAAATATCCTGCAAAAAATTACCTTCTTTTGCCTGAGCAATTCCTTTTTCTAAGGCTTTTTTTGCCACATCGATAAGTTTTGCCCTTTTAGTATCTACCGGATTCATTGCAATCGTTCTGGCCATATCGGCGAAAAAACCTCTATCTTCAATACCCATATCAACGCTTACGATATCACCTTCTTTGATCACTCGGTCTGAAGGAATACCATGAACAACCTCTTCGTTAACTGAAATACAGCTACAGGCTGGATATCCTTGATAACCTTTAAATGCAGGCTTCATATTTCTTTCAAAGATCAATGCTTCTGTTATCTTTTCAATTTCTAAAGTTGTTATTCCCGGCTTAATCTTGCCGGTTACAGCTTTAAAAATCTCAGCTAAAATCTTACAAACTTCACGCTGTATTTGCAACTCTTGAGGTGTCTTTATTATAATCATTAACCAAATTCACAATCTTTTTATAAACTATATCTGCGTGTTCGTTGGCATCAAGATCAATAAATCTTTTGTTCTCTTTATAAAACTTTATCAAAGACGCATTTTCTTTTTTATAGACATCCAAACGTTTTTTTATTGTTTCTTCCTTATCGTCAACCCTTTGATAAAGCACTCCCCCACAGTGATCACAGACACCCTCTTTCTTAGCAGGCATATTGGTAACATGAAAAATAGCACCACAATTCTTACAAAGCCACCTACCAGATAAACGCTGCACGATAATATCTTCTTTGGTATCAAGATTAATTACTGTGTCAACTTGTTTATTATTTTCTTTTAAAATCTTATCCAAACTCTGTGCCTGGTTAATATTTCTGGGAAAACCGTCAAATATTATCCCGACTTCAGCATCTTTTTGTTTTATCCGTTGATCAATCAGACCAATTACCAATTCATCCGGAACAAGCTGTCCTTTTTGCATAAAAGCCTTTGCTTCATTACCTAATTCAGATTCGCTTTTTACTGCCTCTCTTAACATATCACCAGTTGAAATATGAGCAAAAGAAAGTTCCTTGCTTAATTTAACCGATTGAGTACCTTTACCAGAACCAGGCGCGCCTAAAATAATCAAGTTCATCTTCGACCCTTTATTTGTCCGGTTTTCATAAAACCTTCATAATGATGCATCAATAGTTGTGACTCAATTTGTTTTAAAGTATCTAACATAACACCAACGACAATAAGTATTGTGGTACCTCCTAAGAATGATGCAATCGAATACGGTACCTTAAGCCACCTGATTACAAAATCAGGAAATATCGCAACAAAAACAATACTTAAAGCTCCTACAAGTGTAATTCTATTTAAGACAAAAATCAAAAAGTCCGCTGTCGGTTTGCCCGGTCTTATGCCGGGAATAAAACCGCCGTATTTCTTCATATTTTCTGCTATCTCAACAGGGTTAAAAACTATTGCCGTATAAAAATAACAGAAGAATACAATCAAAACGGCATAAAGAGCATTATAGACTATGTTGCCTCTGATTAAAAATGACGTTATCTTCTGAAAACCTGCATGAGGCATAAAAGTTGCTATGGTTGCCGGAAAAAGTATTATCGATTGTGCAAATATAATTGAAATAACACCGGCTGTATCAACCTTAATCGGCAGATATGTACTTTGTCCGCCATATAATTTTCTACCTACGATACGTCTTGCGTATTGAACAGGAATCTTACGCTGTCCTTGGGTAATCATTACTACGAACGCAATCAAAGCAAACATAATTGCAAAAATGACTACGATAACAATTGGCGAAATAGACCTTTTTTCAGGTGAAAAAGGAGATGCCAAAACAAACAACTGATAAATTGCCGTAGGAAGTCGTGAAATAATTCCTACTGCGATAATCAACGAAATTCCGTTTCCAATACCGCGTTCCTGAATCTGTTCGCCCAACCACATGATAAACATTGTCCCCGTGGTAAGGGTCAAAACAGTTAAAACTCTAAATGCCAATCCAGGATTTGGCACAATCTGTAAACCCTGAAACCTTGACGGATTTTCCAGCCACATAGAGATAAAAAACGCCTGTACAAGACACAAAAACAATGTTCCGATTCTCGTATATTGATTTATCTTCTCATGTCCTACGCGGCCCTCTTTTGCCAGCTTCTCCAAGCTAGGTATAACAGCTGTTAAAAGCTGCATAATAATACTGGCTGAGATATAAGGCATGATACCTAAAGCAAATATGGTCATCTGTTCTAGGGCGCCTCCGGAAAACATATTAATAATTCCGAAAATACTTGCACCTTGCGCCTGAGTCATACGTCTAAAAAATTCTGAAAGAGCAGCCCCATCAATACCAGGGGTGGGTATATAACAACCCATTCTATAAATTATCAATAAGCCAAGGGTAATTAGGATCTTCTTTTTTAGATCCGCAATCTTAAAACTATTTATTAGCGCCTTTAGCATTATTTTTTGATTTTAATATTATTTTTTCTGCAACGCCTCCTGCAGATTTTATTTTTTCAATTGCACCCTTTGAAAATGCATGGGCTTTAATTGTCAATGCATGCTTTAATGTTCCTTTGGATAATATTTTGACTGCGTTATGTTTACCAGTCATACCTTTTGCGTACAAGGCATCAGGATCAATAACTGAACCTGTTTTAAAATGGTTTAATTTTTCAATATTTATAATCTGGTAGTTAACCTTATTTCTTGGAGAAAAACCCCTCTTAGGAATTCTTTTAAGCAAAGGATTCTGTCCACCTTCAAAGCCAGCATAAAAATGCCTTCCGGCACGTGAAGTCTGACCATTTTGCCCTCTAGTAGATGTTTTTCCATGACCTGAGCCAGAACCTCGTCCTAAAAGCTTTTTTCTTTTATTTGCTCCTTTGGGAGCTTTTAATTGGCTTAAATTCATCTTTCGATTAGATTTTCAAATCCGTCAAGTGTCGCTTTGATAACATTAACCGGATTCTTTGATTTTAAACATTTGGTTAAAATATTGTGTATTCCTGCTGCATCACATACAGCCCTAACAGAACCGGAAGCAATAACACCAGTACCATCGCAGGCCGGTTTAAGCAAAACCTTTGCTCCGCCGAATTCTCCAATAACCTCATGGGGAATTGTTGTCCCTTTAAGATTAATTTTAATCATATTATTCTTGGCCTGAGAAAGTGATTTACGGATTGCCGTAGCAACCTCATTGGCCTTACCTAAAGCATAACCGACATTACCTTTTCTATCACCAATTACCACCAATGCGCTAAATGACATTTTCTTGCCGCCTTTGGTAACTTTGGTTACGCGGTTTATTTTTAAAATTTTCTCAAACAATGTTGCTTGATCCTGCGCCATTTTTTTCTTTTCCATAATTAAAATTCTATTCCGTTATTCCTAGCTGACTCGGCAAAGGCCTTTATTCTTCCGTGATAAAGATTACCCGCTCGGTCAAAGCTAACTTTGGTTATACCTTTTTCCTTGGCTTTTTTAGCAAAACATTCACCTAATACTTCAGCGGCTTTGACATTCCCGCATTGTTTAAATTTACTTTTTATTGACTTATCCAAAGTTGACATACCTACAATAATTTCTCCTTTGCTATCATCTATAAGCTGAACGCTCATATTCTTCAGACTTCTGAAAATACAAAGCCTAGGCCTGGTTGAAGTTGCGACCAATTTATTCTTAATTTTTTTATGTCTAATTTCTCTCTTTGCTGATTTTTTACTTTTCATGATTATTTACCACCTGTTGCTGTTGCTGCTTTTCCAAGCTTTTTACGTACAACCTCACCGACATATCTGATACCTTTTCCTTTATACGGTTCAGGAGGATACACTGCGCGGATATTGGCAGCAACCTGACCTACCAAAGCCTTATCGATTCCGCTTACAGTAATATTGCTTCTTTGAACCTCAACCTTGATTCCTTCTGTAGCCTCAATTCTTACCGGATGACTAAAACCCAGCTGCATCACAAGTATCTTATCTTCCATTTGGGCACGAAAGCCAACGCCCTGTATTTCAAGCTGTTTTGAAAAGCCCTTACTTACACCTTCAACCATATTGGCAATCAAACTTCTCACAAGGCCATGTAAAGCCTTGTGCTTTTTAATATCACTTATTCTCGTAACAGTGATTTTATCATCCTTAAAATCAACCTTGATACCTTCAGGGATATCCAAGAAAAGTTTTCCCTTGGCACCCTGAAGCTCCAAATGGCTATCTTTTATATTTAACTTTAAATCTTTTGCTACATCAATTGTTTTTTGACCAATTCTTGACATAATATCCTACCAGACTTGACAGATTATTTCACCACCAACATTAGACTCTCTTGCCTGACCTTCAGTCATAACTCCTTTTGAAGTAGAAAGAATACAAATTCCATAACCATGCAAAAACCTTCTAATGGCGTCTTTTTTAATGTATTTCCTTAAGCCCAACTTCGAAACTCTTTTTGCTCCCTTGATTGCACCCTTGCCGTTTTGTTTATATCTTAAATAAACTCTAAATAGGCCTTGTTTTTTATCATCAATGAATTTAAAATTGCTGATATAATTTTCCTTCATTAATATTTCTAAAACAGCCTTTATTATCTTTGATGCCAAAACATCAACCGACTCAGCTTTTACCATTTCGCCATTTTTAACCCTTACGAATAAATCCGATATCAAATCATTAACTGACATTTGTCTCTCCTACCAGCTTGCTTTTTTTACTCCCGGGATCATCCCTTCCCAGGCAAGTTCTCTAAAACACATACGGCATAACTGAAATTTACTCAGATATCCCCCCGAACGACCACATATACGGCAACGGTTGACTTTTCTTGATGAGAATTTAGGTTCTCTCTTCCATCTGTTAATTTGTGATTTCTTTGCCATTAATTACTCCTTAAAAGGCATACCAAAACTTCTTAACAATTCCTTATTTAAATCTTTATTTCTTGAAGAAAAAACTACAACAATATCCATACCCTGAACCCGTGTTACCTTATCCGGATCGACTTCAGAGAAAATTGATTGTTCCGTAACGCCAAAGCTGTAATTACCATGGTGATCAAATGATTTTCCAGAAATTCCCCGAAAATCCCTAATTCTGGGTAAGGCAATACTTATAAGCCGATCAAGAAATTCATACATCATATTTCCACGCAAAGTAACTTTACAACCAACACTTTGACCCTTCCTTAACTTAAAATTAGAGATATCCTTCTTTGCTTTGCAAACAACAGGTTTTTGTCCAGTAATAAACGAAAGTTCCTTCATCGACTGTTCCAACAACTTAGAATCACCTATTGCTTCCCCAACACCCATATTTAAAACAATCTTTTTTATCTTAGGTACCTGAAAATCATTCCCTAAGGAAAATTTTGTCTTGAATTCAGGAACTATTCTTTTCTGGTAATCTTCTAGAAATCTTGGTTTCATATTAAATGACTTCCTTGCATTTTTTGCAGATTCTAACCTTTTCCTTATTTTCCAAAAATTTAAAACCGATTCTTACTGGTTTATTACATTTTTTACACTGGACCATAAGCTTTGCAATGCTTACTGGCCGCTCAACACTGACGATACCTGACTGCTGCTCTTGTGAGCGTTTTTTCATGTGCTTTTTTACTAAATTTACTCTTTCGACAATAGCCTTCTGGGTTTCTTGAAACACCTTAATTACTTTGCCTATCTTGCCCTTGTCCTTACCGCAAATTACATAAACTATATCGTTTTTTTTGATTTTCTGCATCTTATATTACCTCTGGTGCTAATGAAATAATCTTCATAAAGTTCTTGCTTCTTAATTCTCTGGCAACTGGTCCAAACACACGTGTTCCTTTAGGGTTACGCTGAGTATCAATAAGAACTATGGCATTACTGTCAAATTTAACGTATGAACCGTCATCTCTTCTGATCATATTTCTTGTTCGTACAACTACAGCCTCTGACATTTCACCCTTTTTAACTGCGGCATTAGGATTAGACTCTTTTATATTAACCTTAATAATATCTCCAATCTCTGCCTTAGGCTTTCCTTTAGCACCTAGAACACCAATACATGATGCTTTTCGTGCGCCAGTATTATCTGTTACTTTTAGAATACTACGACTTTGAATCATTCTTTTTTATTATTTCCCTAAGCCTAAAATATTTATCTTTAGACACAGGGCGGCATTCCTCTATTACCACTAAATCGCCGATGTTTGCAATATTCTTCTCATCATGCGCTTTAAACTTATTAAAACGCTTTATAATCTTTTTATATTTAGGATGCTGAGTACTGTCTTCAACTCTGACCACTATGGTTTTATGCATCTTGTTACTTATTACCTTACCCGATCTTACTTTGCGATTGGTTTTTTTCACTTATCTTTACCTTTTTTTAGCTCGGTTAAAACTGTCTGGATGCGCGCAACATCTCTTTTAACAATAAAAAACCTATGCGGCTTATCTACTTGATTGATTTTTCTCTGGTTATTAAGCTGATAAAGCTCTTTATAAAGGTCTTGAAGCTTATTGTTCAAATCACTAACCGATAAATTTCTAACGTCTTTTATTTTCATGTTATATTACGTGTTCCCTGGTTACAAATTTAGTTTTTAAAGACAATTTATATGCTGCAAGCCTGAAAACTCCGCGTGCATAGCTTTCAGGTATGCCGCCTATTTCAAATAAAACCTTTCCTCTACGAACATTACAAATCCATTGCGAAATGTCCCCTTTTCCTTTTCCCATGCGAGTTTCCAGCGGTTTTTTAGTTATGCTTTTATTAGGATATACCCTTATCCAAAGCTTTCCGCCTTGACGCAGCTGTCGAACTAAAACAACTCTACATGATTCAAGTTGAGAATTAGTCACAAAACCGTTATTTAAGGCCTTAAGACCAAACTCGCCGAAAACCAAAGTGTTACCCTTGGTTGCCAACCCTCGTCTTTTCCCGCGTTGGAATTTTCTGAATTTTACTCTTTTTGGTATAAAAGCCATCTATTCCTCAACCTTTTGTGTTTTAACCTGGGGTTTTCGTTTTTTTCTTATAACGAGTCCTTTAAAAACCCACACCTTAAGTCCGATTATTCCATAGGTTGTCTGAGCCTGGGACAAAGCATAATCGATATCCGCCCTTAATGTAGCTAACGGAATTTTGCCTTTTTTAAAAGTCTCGCGCCTTTTCATTTCAGCGCCACCAAGCCTTCCAGCAATAGTAATTCTTATTCCGCCTGCGCCATTCATCATCGCATTATCGATTGAACGTTTTATAGCTCTTTTATAAGCAACTCTTTTCTCGATCTGAAATACGATATTGTCAGCAACAAGCTGAGCATCTATAGCGGGTTTTTTAACCTCTTCGATATCTATTAATAATTCCTGTTTCGTAATCTTAGCTAGCTCATCTCTTAATTTCTCAATCTCAGAACCCTGTCTTCCGATAATTATACCAGGTCGGGCAGTTACGATTTTTATCTTCAGTTTATCAGCAAGCCGACTGATGAGCACCTTTGAAACAGCGGCAAATCTGTATTTATTTCTAATTAATTTTCTGATCCTATAATCCTCTTCCAAATAGTTTGCAAAATTTGCCTTGGATGCTATCCAATGACTTTTCCAGTCTTTAATAAACCCGATTCTCAGAATTAAAGGATGTACTTTTTGTCCCATTATTTAGTTGCCTTTTTGTTTTTTACTATTTTTTTTACTGCTGGTTTATTTTTTGGTTTTTCTTTCTGTTCTATAGTTTTTTTTGCCATTGCCTGCGGAAGTAAATCAAGTTCAATTTCTAAATGGGTTGTTCTTTTTAAAATCGGAACTGCCCTACCAAATGAAGCAGCGCGGAACCTCTTCCAAGAAGGACCGCTATTGGCAATACATTTAGAAACATAAAGCTGCTTAATATCAAAACCTTTAGCCTTGCCGTTATTTATCGCGGAATTTAAAACCTTCTTTATAAGTACGCAGGCTTTTTTATTAATATTCCTTAAAACCGACATTGCCGCAAATGCATTCTTTCCCTTAATCAGAACAAGCAACTGTCTGGCTTTTTTCGGTGAAATCCTTAAATATTTTGTCTTTGCTTTTACAATCATTATTTTCTTAAGTTAATTCTGCTGATTTCTTAGCCTTTACGCCGCCATGTTTTCTAAAAGTTCTTGAAGGTGCAAATTCGCCTAATTTATGGCCAACCATGTTTTCTGTAATAAAAATTGGAATATGTTTTCTGCCATCATGAACAGCAAAAGTCAAACCAACAAATTCCGGAGTTATAACCGAACGTCTTGACCATGTCTTTATAGGAATCCTTGTTCCGGTTCTTTTGATTTTATCTATTTTTTTAAGCAGCTTCTCGTCTATAAATGGACCTTTTTTAAGTGATCTTGGCATTATTTCCTTCTTTTCGCTATATATTTATCAGAATATCTGTTTGGTTTTCTTGTCTTGTAACCTTTTGTCGGTTTTCCCCAAGGGGTTGAAGGATGCGGGTTACCCTGACCGGCTTTTCCTTCACCACCGCCATGAGGATGGTCAACCGGATTCATAGCAACGCCTCTTATGTTTGATTTCCTACCCAGCCAGGCAGATCTGCCGGCTTTGCCTAATTTTATTTCTTTCCAGTCAGCATTGCTTACCTGTCCTAAAGTAGCGCAACAAGCTATCTTTATTAACCTCACTTCTCCTGAAGGAAGTTTAACATGCGCAAAATTGCCTTCTTTGGCAGTTATCTGTGCGCTGGCGCCAGCACTACGAACGATCTTACCACCTTTTCCTGTTTCCAGCTCAATATTATGAATCATTGTTCCCAAAGGAACATTCTTTAAACGCATGCAGTTACCGATTTTGATCTCAACATTATCACCACGGCTACTTATAAGTTCCTCTCCGACATGTAAATTTTTCGGTGCAATAATATAGCTTTTTGTTTTATCCGGATACTCAACCAAAGCTATCCTTGCCCTGCGATTTGGATCATACTCTAAGGCAATAACCTTTGCAGGTACATCTAATATTTTACGCTTAAAATCAATCTCGCGATACAGCCTTTTATGTCCACCGCCGCGGAAACGTATAGTAATCCTACCGGCATTATTCCTACCGCCTTTTTTATTTATAGAAGAAGTAAGGCTCTTTTCCGGTCTTTTTTTCGTAAGATTTGAAAAATCTGACGTGATTACGTATCTTCTTCCCGCTGATGTTGGTTTATGTTTTTTAACAGCCATTTCTTATGTTACCTCGATTTTATTGCCCTTTTTAAGCGTAACCACTGCTTTTTTATTATCTGTCGTTCTTCCATAGGCCTGTCTGACGCGTTTAAGTTTACCGTGAGAAATCAAAGTATTAACGTCTTTTACCTTAACCTTATAAATCTCTTCCACTGCCTTTTTTATCTGCACTTTATTAGCTGTTTTATCAACTAAAAAATGATACTTATCGTATGCCAAAAGACTTGTACCTTTTTCTGTGCGCAGCAATGATTTTAAAATTAAATAGGAACTCTTCATTTCTTTAAACGTTTTTCTAATAAACCGAATGCTTTTTTTGTAATTATTAATATCTTACTGCATAAAACATCGTAGGCATTTAATTCGGCAGCCAATTTAATCTGTAACCTTACGATATTGCGGCCAGAAAGAAACAATTCATTACTAAATGAATCCGCAACCAATAAACATTTTCCTTTTATCTTCAACTTTTTTATAACCGCAACCAATTCTTTTGTTTTCGTTTTTTCAATCTTTATTTCATCTATAAAAATAATTTCTTTGTTGTTAAGTTTATCGTTTAAAACAGAGATTAATGCCTTGTGCTTTATCTTTTTAGGCAGAGTATAAGAAAAATCTCTCGGTATGGGGCCGAACGTAACGCCTCCATGCCTCCATATAGGAGAACGACTTGAACCATGTCTGGCGCGGCCTGTACCTTTTTGTTTCCATGGTTTTGCGCCTCCGCCTGATACCTGTGCGCGGTCCTTTACGCTTGCAGAACCCAAACGCCTATTAGCCTGATACATTACAACAGCTTGATAAACGCAAGCCTCGTTCACCTTGCCATCAAACAACTTAACGTCAAGTTCAATAGACTCAACTTTTTTACCCTGGATATTTAAAACATTGCACTGTGCCATTACTTTTTAATAATTTTATTTACGAATACAACTGAATTTTTTACTCCCGGAACTGCACCTTTAAGCACTAAAACTCCATCTTCTGCATCCACCTTTAACACCTTGATATTCTTTACTGTTGTTTTTACATTACCCATATGTCCGGGCATATGATGACCCTTGACAACCCTGCTGGGTGTAGCTGATGCACCAATTGAACCAGGCCTTCTGTGCGACATAGAACCATGTGTCTTTGGCCCGCCTTTCCAATTCCAACGTTTAACACCGCCTTGGAATCCTTTTCCTTTAGAGATACCTGTTACCTTTACCATATCGCCTTCTTTAAATATATCGGCCTTTAACACATCACCTATTTTAAACTCCTGATCTAAATCTGCGAAATCCAACTGCTTAACATACTTTTTAGGAGTCTGTTTAATCTTTTTGTAAAACCCTAACTGCGGTTTCTTTGTTTTCTTTTCAAGAAGCTCTTCGTATCCTAATTGCACTTTTTTATCATTTGAATAAAGTACGACACACGGGCCAACCTCTACCACTGTCACAGGCAAGGCTTTACCCTGTTCATCATAAATACGAGTCATACCTAATTTTTTTCCAATTAAGCCGGACATAATCTTACATTCTTATTTCAATATGAACACCCGCAGGAAGGTTTAATTTCCTTAAAGCATCGATGGTTTTTGCAGTAGGATCTACCAACTCAACCAAACGTTTATGGGTAACTATTGTGAATTGTTCTCTTGACTTCTTATCAATAACAGGAGACCTTAAAACAGTGTACAGCTCTTTTTTTGAAGGTAAAGGCAATGGCCCGGAAACCTTAGTGCCAAATCTCTTGGCAGTATCAACGATTTCCTCCACAGATTGATCGAGTAGTCTGTGATCATATGCCTTTAACTTAATTTTGATTCTTTGCTTAGTTGTAACCATTATCTTTCTTGTTTTCTCCTGTTAATCTTAAAGCATATCGCCAGTTTAACTGGCGACATGCTATGACATCTCATCTTATTCGATTATCTCTGAAACAACACCTGCTCCAACAGTATGGCCGCCTTCTCGAATAGCAAAACGAAGCTCTTTTTCCATAGCTATAGGAATAATCAATTCTGCTTCTATATCAATATTATCACCAGGCATTACCATCTCTACTCCCTGAGGAAGTTTTAACGCACCGGTAACATCTGTAGTTCTAAAATAAAACTGAGGTCTGTAACCTGCGAAAAAAGGAGTATGTCTTCCGCCTTCCTCTTTAGTCAATACGTATATCCTGGCCTTAAACTTAGTATGCGGCGTGATTGAACCTGTAGCTGCTAAAACCATACCACGCTCTAATTTATCCTTATCAATACCTCTTAAAAGGATACCTAGGTTATCTCCAGCCTGACCTTCATCAAGCTCTTTCCTAAACATCTCAACGCCGGTAACAACACTCTTTTGCACTTCTGGTCTTAAACCAACGATATCGATATTTTCACCAACCTTAACCTTACCTCTTTCAACCCTACCGGTTCCTACAGTACCACGTCCGGAGATTGTAAAAACATCTTCAATACCCATTAAAAACGGCTTATCCAATTCTCTTTTTGGATCTGGAATAAACTCATCAACTACTTTCATAAGCTCAAGCATGGATTTTACGTCTTCATTGTTCGCGTCTCCGCCAGCTTCCATAGCCTTAAGAGCTGAACCTTTGACGATCGGAGTTTTATCTCCAGGAAAATTATACTTTGTCAACAATTCTCTAACTTCCATCTCAACCAATTCAATCAATTCCTTATCATCAACCATATCGCATTTGTTTAGATAAACTACCATTGCCGGAACGTTTACCTGACGGGCTAATAAGATATGCTCTCTTGTTTGAGGCATCGGACCATCAACAGCAGAAACTACCAATATTGCGCCGTCCATCTGAGCAGCACCGGTAATCATGTTTTTAATATAGTCGGCATGTCCGGGACAGTCAATATGTGCGTAGTGTCTTTTTTCTGTCTGGTACTCAACATGAGAAATATTAATCGTAACACCGCGTTCTCTTTCTTCCGGTGCGTTATCAATAGAATCATACGTGCGTGTTTCAGCAAAACCGTTTTTTGACAATGCCATTGTAATTGCAGCAGTCAATGTTGTTTTACCGTGATCTACGTGTCCAATCGTTCCAATATTTAGATGAGGCTTTGATCTTATAAACTTTTCTTTAGCCATTTTTGAATACCTCCTATTTAAAAAATTCTCATTCTAAGTTTACTATCTTTTCCTTTTTATGTGAAGGCACCTCAGAGTAATATGAGGGCTCCATTGTATAAGAACCACGCCCTTGAGTCATTGAGCGTAGTATTGTAGCATAATTGAAGATTTCTGCAAGAGGAATATATCCTCTTATTACTTTTACGTTTACGCGCTGACCCATTGATACAATTTTAGCACGCCTAGCTGACAAATCTCCGACGACAAAACTAACATATTCTTCAGGGAGCACAATTTCAATATCCATTATCGGTTCTAATAAAATTGGTTTTGCTTTTTTTAATCCGTCGTTTAATGCAATTGAAGCAGCCATCTTAAATGCAACATCACTTGAATCAACTTCATGAAATGAACCATCAACTAAAGTCACAATAATATCAGTTAAAGGAAATCCAACTATAGGTCCGCTTTTTGATGCATTAAGAATTCCCTTTTTTATTGATGAAATAAATTCTTTGGGAATCGCACCCTGTTTTATCCTATCAACAAAAACAATTCCCTTGCCCGGAGAATCCTGCGGCTCGATTTGTATGACCACATGTCCGTACTGTCCATGGCCACCGGTCTGCTGAATAAATTTTCCTGTTGAAACAACCTTTTTTGTAATCGTCTCTTTATAGGCAACGTGTGGTTGGCCTACGTGAGTAGAAACACCAAATTCTTTTTTAAGCCTATCAACAATAATATCAAGATGCAATTGCCCCATGCCGTGAATTAATGTCTGTCCAGTTTCATCGTTATATGTTACCTTAAAACTAGGATCCTCTTCTTTTATTTTCTTTAAAGCAATAGCGATTTTTTCCTCATCTGCCTTTACCTTAGGTTCAATTGACTGCGCAATTACCGGCTCAGGAAATCTCATTTCTTCTAAAATAATCGGGTATTTCTCATCACAAAGCGTATCTCCGGTATAGGTATCTTTTAAACCCACAACAGCAGCAATATCACCAGCGCATAATTCATTAATCTCTTCTTGTCTGTTGGAATGCATTTGAACAATCTTTATGATTTTTTCTTTTTCTCTTAAGTTAGTGTTATAAACATATGTGCCCTTTGTAATCTTACCGGAATAAACCCTGATGTAACTAAGCCTTCCGATAAACGTATCGGTTGCAATCTTAAAACACAATGCGCAAAAAGGAGCTTTTTCCAAAGTGCTTCTTTCTTCATATTCGCCGGTTTTGGCTTCTTTACCTTTGATTGCCGGTATATCCACCGGAGACGGTAAGTAATCGCATATTGCATCCAATAGTGACTGCACACCTATATTCTTTAAACTTGAACCACACAAAACAGGCACAAATTCATTTTTTAAAGTTGCCTTTCTAATTGTTGCAACCAAGTCATTTAATTCTATATCCTCATTATGAACAAAACTGTCCATTATCTTATCATTGAAGTCCGAAATAGTCTCCAGCAAAATATTCCTATATTCTCTCGCCTTTGGTAAGAACTCTTCAGGGATTTCCTTGATTTCAACATTATTCTTATCTTCGCTTAAGGCAATATATTTAACTAGCTTCATATTTATCAAGTCAATTACAGTGTCAAAATCAGCGTAATCTCCCACAGGAATCTGTACTGCTGCGATTCTCTTACCGAATCTCTTTTTAATCTGTTCTACAACAGCAAAAAAATCGCTTCCCACGCGATCAAGCTTATTTACAAAAGCTATCCTGGGGACATTATATCTATCTGCCTGACGCCAGACTGTCTCAGATTGCGGTTCTACGCCGCCAACAGCACAAAATACAACTACTGCTCCATCTAAAACCTTTAAAGATCTTTCCACTTCTACGGTAAAATCAACGTGCCCGGGGGTATCAATCAGATTTATCTTACAGTCTCTCCAAAAATAACTCGTAGCAGCTGAAGTTATGGTTATGCCCCGCTCCTGTTCCTGAGGCATCCAATCCATTACAGCGGTTCCTTCATCTACTTCACCTAACTTATAGGTCTCACCAGAATAAAAAAGAAATCTTTCCGATGTGGTTGTCTTACCCGCATCGATATGGGCAATAATACCAATATTCCTAATTTTCTCTAATGGTGTCTTTCTTCCCATAGTTTCAAATTTATTGTTATATTTGTATAATATACCGCTATTTAAGCGGTTAGTATTACCATCTAAAATGTGCAAACGCTTTGTTTGCTTCGGCCATCTTATGAGTATCATCTCGCTTCTTTATTGCTGATCCTTCTGATTTATAAGCAAGCAGCATTTCATCAGCTAATTTTTCTTTCATCGCCTTGCCTTTTTTTAATTTGGCAAAATCTCTTATCCAACGCATAGCCAAAGAAATACCACGTTCGTGTTTAACCTCAATCGGCACCTGATAGGTAGCTCCACCTACTCTTCTGGGTTTTACTTCTATCTGAGGCCTTGCATTATCCAATGCTTTATTAAATATCTTTAAAGCATCCTGTTCGTTGAGCTTTTGCGTAAGAATATCAAAAGCTCCGTAAACTATATTTTCTGCAATAGACTTTTTCCCTTCATCCATAATTATATTAATAAACTTCGCCACTAATTTTGAATGGAACTTCGGGTCTGATAAAATCTCTCTTTTTTCTGCAGCTCTTCTACGCATAGTTATATTTTCCTTTTACTGTTTAGGTCTTTTTGCTCCGTATTTCGAACGGCTTCTTCTTCGTTGGTTTACACCGGCGGTATCAAGACTACCTCTGACAATATGATATCTTACACCAGGTAAATCTTTCACACGACCCCCACGTACTAAGACAATCGAGTGCTCTTGCAGATTGTGGCCTTCTCCGGGGATATAACTTGTAACCTCAAACCCGCTGGTTAAACGAACTCTAGCAATCTTTCGGAGTGCTGAGTTAGGTTTTTTCGGTGTCATGGTTTTTACCTGTAAACAAACTCCCCTTCTTTGAGGACATGCCTTTAATGCAGGAGATTTGCCTTTTTTCTTCTTCGATCTACGGCCGTATTTTATTAACTGTGAAATTGTTGGCATTTATTATTCCTCTTTAGTTCCTTGTTTTTCGTTATCTTGTTTTTTTTCCGCAACAACTTTTTCAATTTCTATAGATCTATGATCCTTAAAACCAGTACCGGCAGGAATTAAATGACCAACAATTACATTTTCTTTCAATCCAAATAACTTATCCTTCTTACCAGCACAGGCAGCTTCAGTTAAAACCCTGGTTGTTTCCTGAAAACTTGCTGCAGAAATAAAACTTTCCGTAGTTAAGGATGCCTTGGTAATACCTAAAAGTAAAGGTACAGCCGTTGCCTGTTTACCACCTTTTTTCTTAATTTTTTCGTTTTCTTTCTTAAAAACCCATTTATCTACCTGTTGTCCGATTAAAAATTCCGTATCCGCCGGATCATTAATTCTAATTTTCTTTAACATCTGTCTAATGATAAGCTCAATATGCTTGTCATTTATGCTTACGCCCTGTAAACGATAAACTTCCTGAACCTCAGTTACCAAATATTCTTGAAGAGCTTTATCGCCGCAGACCTTTAAAATGTCCTGTAAAACAACTGGGCCGTCTGTTAACTGCTGACCGGCAATAACTTTATCCCCTTTATATACATTAGGATGTTTTCCGTGCGGAATAACGTATTCCTTAATCATACCTGTAGCTGAACGTACAATAATTAGCCTTTGTCCCTTTTTGTTTTCACCAAACTCAATGAACCCATCGATATCACTTACAATAGCCGGATCTTTTGGCCGACGAGCTTCAAAAAGCTCAGCCACACGCGGCAGGCCTCCGGTAATATCCCTGGTTTTAACAACCATTCTTGGAATTTTAGCAATCAACTCGCCTGCTTCAACTTTATCTTTATCTTTTACCAAGACATGCGCGCCAATCGGTAAAGGATATATACCTAGAACTTCGTGTCTTTCATCAGTAATAATAATCTGTGGATGAAATTCGGCCTTATGCTCTACGATAACCCTTTCCATTGTTCCGGTATCAGAATTAATTTCCTCGCGAGTAGTATAACCTTGTTTAATGTCTTCAAATTTTACAAAACCATTTACCTCAGTAAGAATCGGAGAAGTGTATGGGTCCCACTTTACAAATATATCTCCTTTATTCAAGACATTACCATCGGCAAATTTAAAAAAAGCACCTTGAGGTATAGGATAAAGCTCTAACTCTCTTCCTTTTTTATCATTTATACTTGCAGTACCGTTACGATTCAAAACAACGAATTCCTTATTTCGTTCAACAGTCCTTAAGTTATGGTATTTAATAAAACCTTCATTTTTCGCTTTTAAAAATGATTGTTCAACTATACGACTTGCAGTACCACCAATATGGAAAGTACGCATAGTAAGCTGTGTTCCAGGTTCACCGATAGACTGAGCAGCAATAATTCCTACTGCCTCACCGATTTCAACTAGCTTTCCGCTTGCTAAATTCCTACCGTAACATTTACGGCAAACACCTCTTTCAGACTCACAGGTCAAAACGCTTCTTATGCGGATCTTTTCAATACCTACGTGTTCAATAAACTTGGCCTTTTCATCAGTGATGATTTGACCTGCTTCTACAATTACCTGGTCGCTTACAATGTCTACTACATTATCTAAGGCAACACGTCCGACAATCCTATCTTCAAGACTGACTATCATCTCATCGCCTTCTATAATTGCCGAAACAGTAATTCCATTTATAGTCCCGCAATCCTCTTCGCAAACAATTATTTCTTGCGCTACGTCTACTAATCTCCTGGTTAAGTATCCGGCGTCTGCTGTTTTTAACGCTGTATCAGCAAGACCTTTTCTTGCACCGTGAGTAGAAATAAAATACTCTAATACGGTCAGTCCTTCTCGGAAATTCGCCGTAATCGGATTTTCCATAATCTCGCCTGAAGGCTTAGCCATTAAACCTCTCATACCAGCAAGCTGTCTAACCTGCAAACGAGAACCTCTTGCACCAGAGTTAGCCATCATATAAATCGGATTAAATAAATCCATCCCTCTAAAAACCAAATCAGAGATCTTATCCGTTGTTCTAGTCCAAATATCGATTACGTTATTATAACGCTCTCTATCTGTAATAATACCTTTTTTGTATTGTTCTTCAACCTTATTTACTTCTTTTTGAGCATCGTTGATTACATCCTGTTTTTGTTTTGGAATTGTTATGTCATTAATACCTATAGAAATACCACCTAGGGTCGCATATTCAAAACCAATTTCTTTTAAATCATCAAGTAGCTTTACTGTCTTTGCATGGCCAAACTGGGTATAAAAAGCAGCGATTATCTGACGCATCTTATTTTTATTCAGCTCTTCATTGACAAAACCGAATTCTACTGAAAAGATATCATTAAAAATAATCCTTCCAATTGTTGTAATAATTATCTGCGGCTCATCGGTTTTCTGCAGTTTTTCTATATTAAACAAATCATTTACCTTTAATTTTATTCTTGAATGCAGCTGAACATAGTCGTCATTATAGGCACCCATAGCTTCTTCTTTACAACTAAAAGTAAACATCTCTGATTTGGGAGTTTCCTTTTCTTTGGTAAGATAGGCACAGCCTAAAATAATATCCTGTGACGGGCTTACTACGGGACGTCCGTCAGCAGGTGAAAAAATATTATTGACTGATGACATCAATAGCTTTGCCTCTGTCTGTGCTTCTAATGAAAGTGGTACATGCACAGCCATTTGGTCACCGTCAAAATCAGCATTAAACGCACTACAAACCAAAGGATGAATCTTAATTGCTTTGCCTTCGATTAAAACCGGCTGAAATGCCTGTAAGCTTAAACGGTGCAAAGTAGGAGCTCGGTTTAATAAAACCGGATGATCTCTGATAACTTCATCTAAAATATCCCATACCTCAATTTTGGCCCTTGAAACCATGCGTCTTGCGCCTTTTTTAGTATGAACAAACCCTTTTTCTTTAAGTTTTTTGATGATGAACGGTTCAAATAACTCCAGAGCCATCTGTTTAGGCAATCCACACTCTTTAAGTTTTAAATTTGGACCAACAACAATAACCGAACGACCTGAATAATCAACTCTTTTTCCAAGTAGGTTTTGTCTGAAACGGCCTTGTTTACCTTTAAGCATACCGGAAAGAGATTTTAACGGTCGGTTACTGCTTCCTACTACCGGCCTACCATGTCTACCGTTATCTAAAAGCGCATCCACAGCTTCCTGTAGCATTCTTTTCTCGTTTCGAATAATAATATCAGGAGCACTCAAATTCATAAGTTTCTTCAATCTGTTGTTACGATTAATTACCCTGCGGTAAAGATCATTCAAATCAGACGTAGCAAACCTCCCGCCTTCTAAAGGAACCAAAGGCCTTAAATCAGGCGGCGTAACAGGCAAATAAGTCAAAACCATCCATTCTGACTTATTTCCCGACTTACGGAAATCTTCAATAATTTTTAAATTCCTTATCAGCCTCATTTTAGTCGGGCCTTCTTTGTGCTTTTCAATATCTCGCCTGATCTTTTTACATACATTTTCAAGTTCAGTTTCCTTAAGAAGTTCTAAAATTGCCTCTGCACCAATCTTAGCCTTAAAAGCTCCGGGATATTTACTTACTGCATCCTGGTACTTATCTTCAGTTAAAAGTTCATTTCTCTTCAAAGGAGTATCCATAGGATCAACCACAATATATTCTTCGTAATAAATAATCTTTTCCAGATTCCTTAAGGAAAGATCAAGAATAGCTGCCATTCTGCTTGGGACAGCTTTAAAAAACCAAATATGCGTAACTGGAGTAGCCAGTTCAATATGTCCCATGCGTTCACGTCTTACTACTGAACGGTCAACCTTTACACCGCAACGGTCACAGACTATACCTTTAAATTTTGGACCCTTGTATTTACCACAGTTGCATTCATAATCTTTTACAGGACCAAAAATCTTTTCGCAAAACAAACCGTCTTTTTCCGGCTTTAAACTTCTGTAATTAATTGTCTCAGCCTTTCTGACTTCACCATGGCTCCATGACTTAATCACATCCGGTGCTGCAATTTTTATGGTAATATTATCGAATGATACAGGCTCTTCAATCATTTCTTAGAACCGTCCTTTTCTGTTCTTATATCCAAACATAACGCTTGCAATTCTTTTATTAATACATTAAACGATTCCGGCGTTCCAGGTGAAAAACGCTGCTCACCCTTAACGATTGCTTCGTATATCTGCATTCTTCCGGAAACATCGTCACTTTTTACCGTAAGCATTTCCTGCAGGTTAAATGCTGCACCATAAGCCTCCAAAGCCCAAACTTCCATTTCACCTAATCTTTGTCCGCCGAACTGTGCTTTACCGCCTAAAGGCTGCTGCGTAACCAAAGAATACGGACCGATTGAACGGGCATGGATTTTTTCATCTACAAGATGAATAAGTTTAAGTATGTACATAAAACCTACTGTAACTTTCTGATCAAATGGATGGCCGCTGTAACCATCAAAAATCCTAACCTTGCCGTCTTCAGGCAAATTAGCATTCTTTAACATCTGTTTTATCTCATCTTCATGCGCGCCATCAAAAACAGGCGAAAGAAAATGTATATTCAACTGTTTTGCCACCCAACCAAGATGCGTTTCTAAAATCTGCCCTACGTTCATACGCGAAGGAACGCCTAATGGATTTAAAACAATATCCACAGGGGTACCATCAGGCATAAAAGGCATATCCTCTTCTGGAACAATCCTTGAAACCACACCTTTATTTCCATGACGTCCTGCTAACTTATCTCCAGCTGCAAGTCTGCGTTTTGTGGCAACATAAACCACAACCCTTTTTAAAACACCAGCATGAAGTTCATCTCCTCTTTTGACTCTTTCAATCTCTTGAATCAATTCAGCATCCAAATCCTTAAGTTGCTCATCGTAAGAATCCGATATAATCTTTGCTTCTTCATTTGACTTAATATCTGCTAATCCTACTTTTTCTTTCTTAATACCTAATGCCTCACTTAAAGCTCTTAATTTTTCTTCTTCTACAAGTCTGATTTCTTCCTTATAGTGCTCTTTTAGCTTTCGAACCTTGGCTAACTCTTTGCTTTTTTGCTCTTTAGATTTACGTCCTCTTTCCTTGCTTTGAAAAACATGGATATCGATTACCACACCATCAACTCCAGGAGAAACATTTAAAGAAGTATCTCTTACATCTCTTGCTTTTTCAGCAAATATAGCGCGTAATAATCGCTCAACCGGAGAAAGCTCTGATTCTGTTTTTGGAGTAATCTTACCTACTAAAATATCCCCGGAATGTACCTCTGCGCCAATCCTGATAATCCCCCCTGCATCTAAATCTTTTAACGCCTCTTCAGAAACATTGGGGATATCTCTAGTGATTTCTTCATTACCAAGCCTTGTCTCAACTGCTTCTATTTCAAATTTTTCTACATGTACGCTAGTTAAAGCATCGTTTTTAACGACCTTTTCGCTTATAATAATAGCGTCTTCAAAGTTGTAACCTCTCCAAGGCATGAAAGCAACAAGAAGATTCCTGCCTAATGACAACTTTCCGTTATTTGTAGACATGCCATCAGCAATGATTTGGCCTTCAACAACCTTATCACCAACTTTTAGCAAAGGTCTCTGGTTAACACAGGTATCAGAATTGGTTCTTTGGAATTTAGCCAAATCATATCTCTTCTTACCTATTATCATATGAGTTGAATCCACCTCTCTTACCCGTCCTGAATTTTCCGCTATTAAAACTGCTTTTGAATCCACTGCAACTTTTTCTTCCATTGCTGTGCCGATTAAAGGCTCTTCCGGGAAAAGTAACGGTACTGCCTGACGCTGCATATTGCTTCCCATCAAAGCCCTATTAGCATCATCATGCTCTAAGAAAGGTATTAAAGAAGCTGCTACTGAAACCAGCTGTTTTGGTGAAACATCCATATGGGTTACAGCTTTCGGTGCTAATCTTGGAAAATTACCCTTATGTCTACAGGAAACATCATTTTTCAGAAAATTTCCGCTTTCATCTAAAGGTGCGTTTGCCTGAGCAATAATCTTATTTTCTTCTTTATCAGCCGTAAGATATTCAATTGCTTTTGATGCCTTACCATCTTTTACTTTCCTATAAGGAGTTTCTAAAAAGCCTAGAGGGTTTACCTGGGTAAAAGTAGCTAAAGAAGAAATGAGTCCAATATTCGGTCCTTCTGGAGTTTCAATCGGACAGATTCGACCATAGTGAGACTGATGAACATCCCTAACTTCGAATCCAGCTCTTTCACGCGATAAACCACCAGGGCCTAATGCTGAAAGTCTTCTCTTATGAGTTGTTTCTGCTAAAGGATTTACCTGATCTAGAAATTGAGAAAGTTGACTTCTGCCAAAGAAATCTCTGATCTGACTGGAAAGAAGTTTTGAATTTATCAAATGATGTATGCTGACTTCTTTTAAATCCACGGCGATAGCAAGACGCTCTCTTATTGAACGTTCTATTCTTGCTAAACCAATTCTTATCTGGTTTTGGATCAATTCACCCACGCTTTTAACACGTCTATTGCCCAAATGATCTATATCATCAATCTGACCCTTACCGTCTTTTAATAAAATTAAATATTCAATTGTCTTGATAACACTTTGATGATCCAGAACTTTATTATCCAATGGAACATCAATACCTAATTTCCTATTTAAAATAAATCTTCCTACGCTTTTTAATTCATAGCGCTTAGGATCAAAAAATAACCTAAAAAACAACTCTTCTGCAGCTTCTAACGTTACAGGCTCTGTAGGACGCATCTTTCTATAAAAATCAGTCAATGCCTCTTCTTTGCTTTTAGTAATGTCTTTTTTTAAAGTATTATGGATTTGTACATAATCTGCTGAAAATGAATTCAGGATTTGCTCATCTGTAGAATAACCCATAATCCGAAGTATTTGAGTGGCGGGAAAATTGCGGCGCCTATCAACATAAGCAAGTATAACGTCGTTTAAATCATATTTAAATTCAAGCCAGGCCCCACGATAAGGAATAATTCTGCCGTAAAACAGTTTTTTGCCTGTCTGATGCATCTCTTCTTCAAATGTAAGACCAGGTGAACGCTGTAACTGACTTACCACGACACGCTCATCGCCGTTTATAATAAATGTTCCTTTATCAGTCATCAAAGGAAGCTCACCAAAATATGCTTCTTGTTCCTTGGTTTCATGTAAGGTAATAAGACGAAATCTCACCTTTAACGACACTGAATAACTAACATCTCTTCTTTTACATTCAGCCTGATCATACTTGGATTTACCTAATGAATAACTAATAAATTCAATGCGTACGTTTTTATCAAAGCTTTCAATGGGAAAAACATCCGTAAAGGCTTCCTGTAATCCCTGCGGTAATCTTTCGCTTGCAGGAATATTCATCTGAATAAAATCCTTATAGCTTTCTACCTGGACATCCAACAGATTAGGCATATTATAAACTTCTTTAATCTTAGCAAAGTTCTTGTATTTTGCCATAATTTTAAATTGCCCCTCTTTTAAAAAGGTTAAACTACTTAAGCTCTACCGCGGCACCAGATGCTTCAAGTTTCTTCTTGAGTTCTTCAGCTTCTGCTTTAGGAAGTCCTTCTTTAACAGCCTTTGGAGCTGACTCAACTAAGTCTTTTGCTTCTTTAAGACCAAGGCTTGTTGCTGCTCTTACTTCTTTAATAGCAGCGATTTTATTACTGCCTGCAGAAGTCAAAACAACATCAAATATGGTTTTTTCTTCTTCTGCTACGGCTACACCGCCTGCAACTACCCCTGCTGCCATTACCGGCATTGCGGCGCTGACGCCGAATTTTTCTTCTAATGCCTTGACTAAATCGGCAAGCTCCAAAACACTCATCGATTCTATAGAACCCATAATATCCTGAATTTTATCTGCCATTATTTGCTCCTTTCCTTATTCTGCTTTATTTGATCTAAAACAATTAAAACCTTCTTCAACATTCCTGACAACACAAATACTAAATTATTAAGAGGCGCTTTTATGCCAAATACAGCCTGGGCAATCAAAACGTCTTTTGAAGGTAACCTTGCAATATCAGTTATCGTAGATTTATCTAACTCTTTCTCCTGGAAAAATCCGCCCTGGAGCTTTAGATTCATATTTTCTTTGGAGAAATCAACCAACACTTTTGATACAGAAACTATATCTTCATTAGCAAATACAAAGGCTGTCGGACCATCAATAAACTTAATCAGGTCATTTTTATCCATCTTCTCAAGAAGCCTTTTGACAACGATGTTTTTTGTAATGAACAGTCTTGCGTTTGACTTCTTTAAATTTTTCCTAAGATTGTTCATAGCCAGCCCATTAATGCCTGAATACTGCAGAAAAAAGAAAGCACTTGCCTTTTTTATATCTTTTTCAATACGCGAACTAAACAGATCTTTAATAAGTAATCCAACTTTTTTCATAAGATTAATTAATTTGCAGGGCTGGTGACATTGTTGCAGAAATAAAAACCTTCTTGATAAAATTACCTTTTACCGTAGAAGGCCTGCTTGACTGAACAACTTCCAATACCTTTTTTGCGTTATCGATAATCTGATCTTCTGAAAATGAAATCCTCCCTATTCCTACGTGGATGCCACTTAGTTTATCAGATTTAAAATCAATTTTTCCTGCTTTTGCTTCTTTTACTGCCTTAGCGATTTCTGTTGTAACAGAACCCGTCTTTGGCGACGGCATGAGCCCCCTGGGTCCTAAAACCTTGCCTAATTTTGCCAAATCCTTCATCATCTCAGGTATAGCAATTATCTTATCGAATTCCATCCATCCGCCGCTTATTTTTTCAATCAAGTCAGCTCCTCCGATAAAATCAGCACCAGCTTCTTTTGCCTGTGTTTCGTGTTCGCCTTTACAAATTACCGCAACCTTAATTTTTTTACCTGTTCCGTGAGGAAGCTTAATACCTCCTCTTACCATCTGATCGGATTTCTTAGAATCGATATTAAGATAAAAATGCAATTCAACTGATTCATCAAATTTCACCTTTGGTGTCTTCTTCAATAGATCTACAGCGTCTTTTAACGTATAGATTTTATTCACATCAACTAATTCTTGAGCCTTTTTATGTCTTTTGCTAAATTTTTTCATGATTAATTACTTATAGTTATACCCATGCTTCTAGCAGTACCTTCAATTATTTTCTTTGCTTCTTCCAAATTCTCCGTATTTAAATCTACTATTTTCTTTTTTGCTATTTCCTCAACTTGCTTTGCTGTAATTGAAGCAATTATTTCTTTTCCAGCCAGGCCTGAAGCCTTAGCCAGATTGCATGCACGCTTAATCAAAACAGATGACGGAGGAGTTTTAATTATAAAGCTGAATGATCTATCCTCGTATACGCTTATTACGACAGGAACAATAATTCCATCCTTATCTTTTGTTTGATCGTTAAATTGTTTACAAAACTGCATAATATTAACACCGTGCTGCCCTAACGCAGGGCCAACCGGAGGCGCGGGATTTGCTGCACCTGATGGAACATGTAATTTAATCTGAGCTTTTATTTTTTTTGCCATTTTATATTTTCTCTATTTGCCAAAATTCAATCTCAACGGGAGTAGAACGGCCAAAAATCGAAACACCTACTTTAACCTTTCCTTTTTCTGACGAAACATCTTCAATAACACCGTTAAAATTCATAAATGGACCCTCTGTCACCCTAACAGCTTCACCAGCCTGAAACATTACCTTTGGGCTAGGTTTATTCTCGGTATCCCTAGAACGCTTTATTATGTTATCAACTTCTGCTTGAGGAAGACTGGATGGTCTTTTTCCCAAACCAATAAACCCAGTTACTCCAGGCGTTGCCTTTATTGCTAAGTATGTTGCTTCACTTAAATCCACTTCAATAAGAATATAGCCAGGAAAGAATTTTCTCTGGCTAATTTTTTTTCTACCACCCCTAACCTCTGATATCTGTTCTGTGGGAATAAAGACCTCTCCTAGGCCTTCTTGCAAATGGGAGATCTCCATTCTACGCATAATCCTAGACTTAACTTTTTCTTCTAAACCAGTCTGAGTGTGCACAACGTACCATTTCTTCATTGCAATAAAACTTTAATGATTTTAGAAAAAATTATCCCTATACTCCCGACAAAAATCGCAGTCAATGCAGTTGATACAATTACGATTATCGTAGAATTATATAACTCTTGGCGCGTAGGCCATGAAACTTTTGATATTTCTACCTTTACTTCCTGAAAAAATTTAATGATTTTATTTATCATTTCTTTTCTTCAGGAGCGGCAGGAATCGAACCTGCAGTCACGGTTTTGGAGACCGTTGGTTTGCCTTTAACCGACGCTCCTAATTTTTTATATTTAAAATAACATAAGTCCACAGAAGGCATTTTCTGCAAAATGTCTTTATTATTTTTCAAATTTTATTTTATTTCTTTATGCGCAGTATGACTACGACAAAATTTACAAAACTTCTTTATTTCCAATTTTTCCGTATGTAGTTTCTTATTCTTCGTTGTTGTATAATTACGATTTTTGCAATCCGGACATTGTAAAGTAATTGTTTCTCTCATAATTCTCGCTTTTAGCCCCCGATCGGGTTTGAACCGATGACCCCGTCCTTACCAAGGACGTGCTCTGCCAACTGAGCTACGAGGGCAAATTTGTACAAGCCCTAATACTACAATAAGTTACTTTCTTTGTCAAGAACTTTTTTTATTAATTTTTTTCTCTTTTTAATGCCTGGATAAAAGCATCCACAAGGAGAGAATCTAGCTGCTTATTAGAACATCTTTCTAGCTCTTCTATTGCCTCTAAATCAGACATACTCTTATTATAGCCCCTGCCGGTTGTCATGGCGTCAAAAGCATCTGCAACAGCAATAATTCGAGCTTCTAAAGGGATCATCTCGCCTCTTAGGCCATGAGGATAACCGCTTCCGTCATAACGTTCATGGTGATGCAGAATTATCGGTAGGGCATCTTTTAAAAAATCTATCGGTTTTAAAATCTTCACACTTATCAACTCATGCTTTTTTATCATAGCGAAATCTTCATCAGTAAGTTTTTCCTTCTTATGTAAAAGATTATCCGATAAACCAATCTTTCCGATATCATGCAGCATTGCAGCTTTTTCCAACAGGTCTAATTTTTCCTGGTTTAGATTAATTTGCTTACCGATCATCAAAGAATACCCTGCTACCCTTAAAGAGTGTCCACTGGTATAGGAATCTTTTTCCTCAAGTGCCTCCAGGAGTGCACGCAGACTTGAAAAATACGCCTCTTGTATTTTTTTATGATAGAGACCTAATTCTTTTATTTTTTTATTAAGCTGATTATTTTTCTCTTTTAAATCATCGGCCGCAAACCCAATAATATCTTTTTCACTCGCCAGAACTTCTTTATCTGGTTCTATACTTAAACACTCTTTTTTCATATCGCCAATATGGAGTTTTTTATTCTGTTGTTCCTGGGCCTTTAAAAGTGAACATGACAAACCAAATAAAACATTATCAACAAATAAATCCCTGTCTGCAGAATTAATTAAAACAGTAAGTGCAATATCTAGGTGTTCTAAACGATTTTCCTGTGTATCTGTTTCTATGCTTAGCCTGCCTGCTTTTTTGTAAAGATCTTCGGCTGTTATTTTAATCGCTTTCAAACTTTTTGATCGCGATATTACAACAATGCTATTATCAGTAAATCTAGCAATAATACCTACATCTGTAAGGAGTTTTTTAAATATTGTGTTTAATTTCAAAAATAAAGCATTTAGTTTTTCAATCGAAACTCTATCCAGGAGTTTATCAAAATTATCAATGCTTATAAGCCAGATACTAAGAGGCCTTCTCTTGGAAACCGGTTTTTTAAGCTCTTGTTTTAAATGTACCTGGAGATAATGCCTGTTAAAAAATCCCGTGCCCTCATCTCTTACGGCTATATTCAATAATCTCTGCTTATCAATTAAAAACTGTGCGTATTTATAAAAAGCCACTGCCACGAACGTAACAACGCAAATACCTACAAAGCTAAACACATCCAATAAAAACCCCGCCCTGTATAAAAACACACTCCACGTAAAAATCAACAAAAAAACAATTATAGACAATAAAATTAGTATCGTAATCGGTAAATAAAAAGCTGCGCATCCTAAAATAAAAGCAATGACAAAAACACTGATAACAGATAAAAAAGTATCTACGGGCTTTAAAATCTTTTCATCAATCAACTGCTGCATTAAATTTGCCACAACCACAACCCCATCCATATGTCCAAGAGGAGTTGAATAAACATCATGTAAAATTTCAGCTGTCTGACCGATCAAAACAACCTTATCCTTAAAAATATCCTTTTTAAAATCTCTGTTTAAAACATCAATAACTGGAACATGATTAAAATCATCAAGCTTATACCTATAAAATATAGGTAACGAACCGCCTTTTTCAACAGGGATTGCTCTATTCTTATCATTGATGATTATCTGTCCATTGTTAAATTCGATTTTCTCTGAGGAAACACCTTCTAAAAAAGCCTTTGTTTTTATCTCAAAAGAATAATCTATTAAACCATTATCAAACCTTGCAGCAGCTATTGCCTTTCTAACAACATAATCGTCATCTTTTAATTTATTCACAAAACCTACTTCACTAGCGGCACTATAAAAATTAGCTGTGGGTTCAGTCAACTGACCTTTTTCATTAATATAGGAAGCTAAAATAACTTTTTTTGATAAATCTAAAGCATTTTTAAAATCTCTGTCATCATCCGGTCCAAGGCTGCTTTCCCCTGCAAAAACCACATCAAAAACAATAACGGCTGCGCCCGCATTATCAATAACCTGAAGTAACTTTGCAAATTGACTCCTTGGCCACGGCCATTTAATACCTAAAGCATTAATACTTTCATCATTTATATCAACAATAACAATATCGCTTTTTTCTTGATCAAGAAAGTGATAACTGGTAAGCGTTGTTCTATCATTAAATGCCCTTACAAAATTACCAGTTAGACCTAAAGGAAGGAATATAAAATGATAGGTAATTACCAAAAACAGACAGAAGATAAACAATCTTATAATTGAATCTTTTATTTTCATTTTTCTATTTACTTAACCATTTCATTTTGTTAATATTATATAGAAAAGGAGCACATAATGAAAGGAAAAAGTTTTACTCTTATAGAACTGTTAATCAGTTTCGTTATATTCTCTATAATGGCCTCGATATCCGTTTTTACGTACAACAAAGTTGTTGAATCAAACAAAGAAAGAGTATGCATTCAAAACCAGCTTCTGATAAATACGCTTTTGGAATTATACACGCGTGAGGAAAATGCCGTCCCAGCTTCATTGGGTTCTGTTCCTGAGGCATATTTTGAGAAAGCCTTAGCCAAAGTAAAAGAAAAAGACCCTTTCTTTATGCATAAAAGATTCGTTTATAAAAAACTTGAATCTCTGATTAATAAAAAATCTTGTTATGCCGCAGCCTTATCTGATTTGGTAGGAAGAAAAGACTTCTTAATCTGCCCCTCGGATCAAACGCCTGTTGGCTCTTCTTATGCAATAAATTCTGCATTAGTTAATTATAATCCAGCTACGACGACTGCCTATCAAGCCTATATTGATTTTAGAAATAGAAATATTCCTGTTGTTGTTGATTCAGATAACACTACCTTTTCATACACCATTAATATTGCTGGCGCAGCAGCTAGACACGGCAGTTTCATGCAAGAAAAATACTCTATAACAGTTACCGCCAAAAGCAATGCCTGGAGATGTAATCAGTATGGAAGTATTGAAAAATTACTAAAAGGTTCCAGTGAAATAGTACAACACGATTATAATCCAACTTATGAAGATTAAAAATTATTGTCTCTTAACAAAAATAGTGAATTAAATAACACTAGTCAATCTGGCAAAATCCTCTAATTGTAAATTTTCTGCGCGGATATTTTCTGGAAGGTTTGAATTTCTTAAAAAATCTAAAACTATAGCCTTATCAATTAAGACTTTAAGCGAATTAACCAAGGTTTTTCTTCGCTGATTAAATCCTGTTCTGATAATCTTAAAAAACATCTCTTCGTTTTCTACAAAAACTTTTGGTTTTTTTCTCACAGCAAACCTGACAATTGCTGAATCCACCTTTGGCCTGGGGATAAAACATCCCCTTGTTATTTTAAAAAGAGTCTTAGGTTGTGTAAAATAATTTACGAAACAAGTAAAAGCACCGTAGTCTTTAGTTCC
>Ga0208902_1000047_pt1 | contig 88491 bp, 76 predicted proteins | sample AntAceMetag02UKH_FD_184767 | JGI IMG/M metagenome (GOLD analysis project Ga0208902, IMG submission 184767) | Saline lake microbial communities from Ace Lake, Antarctica - Antarctic Ace Lake Metagenome 02UKH (SPAdes) (version 2) | ecosystem: Environmental > Aquatic > Non-marine Saline and...
GGAGGTTGTAACGTTCTGCCGCCAATTTGTGAAGCTTTTTTGAGACTTTTTTTATATCTCAGGCAAATGCTGTGGGTGGGGGATTTTCAAGTGGCCACAGGTGGGGGATTTTGGGTGGCCATCGGGGTGTACTCCCTTAGACAGACAGTTAAACGCTGCTGGAAAAATCGATGATAGTGTAGCTAAATATGCGCAACTTCTTTTCGGGGACCTAAATGATACACTTAAAGTGCGTGTTGATTCAGTAAATGAAGGAAGTAATTTTGTTACTTCAAAGGCCCATGTTAATGGCATCGGAAATAGGGTAATCGCAAAATATGGTTTTGAAAAGGGAACTCCGGGAGGTGATTTCGGAGATTCAGCAAATGCTATTACATTAATAAAAACACGTACACCTGAGGCCATTGAATATATAACCGGTGTTGAGTATACTCTGGAAGTCGATTCGCAGGGAACGTGCAAAGAGGTAAATGAGTATATCTATGAACAAACAAGGCAATTGCTCACAGACGAAGAGAGGGCAAGGTATGATAACGAGGGTAAACAACTTGTCTTTATTGATGACACGATTGATGGAGAGGGCGGCTATTGGCTGCCCACTGACCCCTATGATTTAATTGAAGATAAGGGTACTCACCTGAGTATAGCTTCAGCATCTCTGGTAAGTTCTTTTGACCCTGCAGTTGAGGATAACCCTGAAAACGGTGACAATTTAAAGGATCAATATGGGGTAAAATACTGCAAGCTTATATCAGCTCAAAATATGCTCATATGGATGTTGGATATGGCCTTTGACAATAGCACCACTTTAATGAAATCTGACCCAACCCCGGTTTTAATCTGTGAAGATATGGATACTTCTGTAGGAAGCTGTTATTTTTATTACCCGTCAGCTAAAACATCTTTTTGTCAGGATTATATCGGCACTGATTATACAGGCGGCAATGCCGGTACTGCAAAAAATCAATGTGAAAACACGCGAAGAGGAGAGTATGTTGATGGTGTAAAGTGTTCTGACAGAACAGATATCGATGATACAATTGTTGGGATATGTGCCATTCAGGAAACAGAGATTGGCGCTTATACCTGGACAATCTATGAACCTGATGATGAAAATGGTTGTCCCAAAAGATTTTTTACCTGTGAGTAAGCTTGTTAGTTCTTAAACAGGTGAAAAGATACCGTTGTTAAGACAATTATTAACGAGTTTTACTGTATAGAATTTGAATAAACATATTTACCCTTTAAGTCCTGGTCAATTTGATCAGGGCTTATTTTTTTTGCGCTTTTAGAGAATTTATGATTTATCCTTCTGAGACAAATTCAGGTAAATCAGAACAGGTGCGTAATGCAGAAAAACAGTTGTTTGGGTCGGCAGGAGTGTTTCGCGAAAGCTTTGATCGGCCTGGAGCATGAAACCGGGTAATAGTAACAGATCATAAAAATAAAACTTTCAACTGTTGACGAACAAAGGACTATGGACAAATCGTGCTAACGATTTAGCAACTGACAACTGACGAATAGCTGTGAACAGCTATTTTATGCGTAGCTGTGGAGGCCGGCCAACAGATAGTTTACGCCCAGGAAGGTGAAAAGCACGCTGAGAAATCCCACTATTGAAATAATAGCCGCTTTTTTGCCTCTCCATCCCCGGGTTAAGCGCGCATGAATAAACGCCGCATAAATAAACCAGGTAATCAGAGACCAGGTTTCCTTGGGATCCCAGCTCCAGTAGGTTCCCCATGCATAATTTGCCCACACCGCACCGGTGATGATGCCGATTCCTAAGAGCAGAAAACCGATGGCGATCGTTTTATAGATGATCTCATCCAGTATCTTTAAGGAGGGCAGTATCTCCTCTTTAGCCGCTTTTGCATCAGAAGGTTTCCTTGCTTTTATCAGATAGACAATGCTGCTGCCAAAGGATACAGCAAAAGCAGAATACGCGATAAAGCATGTCATCACATGATAGGTGAGCCAGTTGCTCTGAAGCGCCGGAACCAGAGGTTGGATCTCATTTTGAATATCCGGTGAAAGCGAAGCGTATGCCATGGAAATTGAAACGATGGGAAATATCAGGGCGCCGAGCGCTTTTATTTTGTATCGCCACTCTATGATGAAATATAAAAGAACGGTTGTCCATGAAAGGGATACCAGAGATTCATACATATTTGAAAGCGGTATATGTCCATACCCGATCTTGTAGGATTCATACCATCTAAATGCCAGGCCTGCGGTATTAAACAGAAATCCCAGGATAACAGCTGCGGATATGATCTTTGAAAATTTTTCATTCCTGAAGAAAAGGTAGCTGAAATAGAAAGCCATGCATAATAAATAGATAAATGTCGTGATTCCTAGAAGAGAAGAACTCAGCATTTTTTGTCTCCTTTGGAGGCCTGTATTAGCGGGATGTTATTTCAGTTTCCCTGTTGTTTTAAGTTTGTCAAAAAGATCATTAAATGCTTCAGAAAAGGTCTCCCTGTTTTTAGTACAGGTGCCCGCAGCTAATGCCTGAACGGAATTTTCCTTTACGGTCAGTGTAAGCCAGATGCGGCGGTGAGAGGTGAAAAAAGCCAGATATATTCCGATGGTCATCAGCAGACAGCCTGCCCATACGGTGAGTACTCCCGGATCTTTTGCTACCTGCAGGCCTGTATAATATGTGGGGAAAATATTTACAAAGTGAAAGTCATAGACCTGATTCTCTCTTTTATGAAAATCAGGGAATTTTGCAAAGACCCACACCTGATAAGGCTTCCCGTTTTCCGGTGTGAGGGTTAACTGAACTGCGGGGTTATTCGGCTGGTCGGATTTGGAAAAATAGTGGCCCTTATCATCAATTCCGAAATCAGAAAGCAGTCTCTCAACCTTGACCGTATCTTTTGTGTGTTTAAGGGTAAAAGTTTCTCCAACAGAAGCCCGGTACTGAACTTCACCTTTTTCAGCTATCGGATGAATACTTAACAAAACGGCAGAGCTTGAATTGTTTCCTGTACCGTAGCTGGACTGGTAAAAGCGGATCCCCTTATAAAAAAGCGGGTCGTTTACTTCTATTGTTTTGGTGAGGACTTCTTTGCCGTTTTCAAGTACCGTCAGTTTGCTTTTATAATCCTTGGGCATGTTGTTTTCATAGAAGGTTATTTCAAATTTATCGCAGCGTAACTCAAAGGGTATAACTTCTTCCGCGTTGGAGTCCCAGAGCATGACTTTATCTTTTTTTTGACCTTCAAAAAGCTGTATATATCCTTTAAAACCAAAAGCACCGATCAGAACACCGATGATTATGATAAGTATGCCTGCATGGGTAAGATAGAAGGCGAGAGGAGACAGGCGTCCTTTTTCAGAAAAAAAACTGATCTGATCTCCGGTTTTTGTGATTACCGGTTTAGCAAGGTGTTTTTCGAGTGTTTCACTGAATAAGCGCTCTTTTTCGGAAGATGTTTTGTCAAAGGTGAATTTTTTAGAGCAGAGCAGCTCTTTGGCATGATCTTCACTTATAACGGGGTTTGATTTCGAGATCATTTTTTTTGATCTGGGTATCCGGTGAAGAGTGCAGGCGGTAAGATTGAGACTGAACACGCCCATGAGGGTGATGAACCACCAGGCATGATAAAGATCCGTACATCCGGTTTTGTCTAACAGGTTGTAGGTTGATTCACTGTATATCTTTTGATAGACTGTTTTTGGTTTATTCTGCGGAACGACGGTGCCGATGATGCAGACAGCAGATAGAATTATAAGAAGGGCGATGGTAAGCCTTATGGAAATAATAAGTTTCCATACAGAGGATATAAAACCATGTTTTTTTTGAGCTGTCATATTATTCTTCTATCTTATCCTATATTTTTATGGTTTTTAAGAATACCAAGGGTAGCAAAAGTAGCTTGTCAATGCAACAAAATAGTAAAATCTGAAAATTATTAAGTAAATCTATTGACATAGACGAGGTGTTTCTGTTAATTGTATATATTACCACTAGGGTGAAAACCAGTATTTAAGGAGAAATGATTGAAGAAACTGCTGATCTATACAACGCTTGCGCTGGTACTATTCGGACTTCCATTTATTGCGTATACTGCTGAAGAGTATGCGGGTGCTAAAAAATGCAGAATGTGTCATATGAAAATTCATAAAAAATGGCTGACCACCGGACATTCAAAGGCCTTTGAGACTTTAAAACCCGGCATAAAACCGGAGATCAAAAAGAAGGCAGGACTTGATCCTCAAAAAGATTATACTGCTGACGCGTCATGTTTAGCCTGTCATACCACTGGAAATGATGCTTTGCGTCCTGGGATTCAGTGTGAATCCTGTCATGCTCCGGGTAAAGGCTACACCCGGGCCATTATCATGAATAAAAAGAAGTGGAAAGCAGATCCGGATAAGCAAAGAAAGCTTGCCCTGGAAGCCGGGCTTATTGTTGCGCCGGATGAAAGCTACTGTAAAACCTGTCATAATGAAAAGAGCCCGACCTTTAAGCCGTTTGATTTTAAAACGCGCTACGAAGAAATAAAACACAAGAAAAAATAGTATAAAGTTTTGATCAACAAAAAAGGCCTACCCTCTGGTAGACCTTTTTTTATTTTTATTATTGCGTTGTTCGCTGGCGGTTACCCTTGTCCCCTGGGATCCTTGAATCCTGGAACCCTTTTTCTTTATATTTCTCTCCACTTATTATCTGCCGTGCAGACGCTGTCGTAACCGCGTGCCATCATGAGGGCATCAACCACGGTTATGGCTGCCATTGCTTCTGCAACTGCGTAGATCCTGCCAAGCAGGGTTGGGTCGCGCCGGGTTATCGGCTCAAGTACTTCGATCTCCATCTCTTTCATGTTAACGCTGTCCTGCTTAACGCTGACCGTGGGGGTCGGTTTTACGGCAAGACGGATAACGATCTCATCACCGGTTGAGATACCGCCGAGGATACCGCCTGAGTTGTTGGTTTTAAACCCGATCTTACCGCTTTCTTTGTTAAATTCGTCATTGCATTCAGAGCCCTTCATGTTGCCCACTGCAAAGCCGGCACCAAACTCAATGCCCTTTATCGCTCCGATTGAAAGCAGTGCGTGTCCGAGAAGTGCGCTGATCTTATCAAAAACCGGTTCACCAAGACCGGCCGGTACGCCTTTGATCCTTAATTCCAGTATACCGCCTGCGGTTTCACCTTCATCTTTTATCTTAAGAACGCATTCTTCCATCTTTTCTGCGGCTTCAAGGTCGGGGCAGTTGATCTCGTTTTTCCGGTAATTTGCTTTTGCCTCTTCAAAGCTCATTTCTTTTGCCTTGATGTCCATGCACTGGGTGGTGTAGCAGATCAGATCAATGCCTTCTTTTTTAAGGATTTCCTTTGCCACGGCACCGCCTGCGACACGCCCGACTGTTTCACGTCCAGATGAACGTCCGGCTCCGCACCAGTCCTGGGCAATACCGTATTTTTTAAAGAAACCGTAGGTGGCATGGCCGGGACGGCACAGGTCTTTATATTGCCGGTACTGATCAATATGGATGTCCTGTGTGTCGACGTTATAGATGATGATGCCGACCGGTGCGCCTGTGGTTACACCTTCCTGGCCCAGTCCGGAAAAGATATGGCACTGGTCGGTCTCTTTCCGGGGTGAATTGAGCTTGCCCACACCGGGTCTTCTTTTATCCATCTCTTCCTGTATCAGTGCGTCTGAAAGTTCAATTCCCGGCGGGACGCCGTCAACGATTACGGAGAGGCCGCTGCCTTTGCCGATACCATAACTTTCACCGCATGCTGTTACTCTAAATAGTCTTCCAAATGTATTACCGAGCATTTTATTTATCCTCCTTTATTAACTTTATTTTTGCTCCTAAATTATTCATTGTTTCCACATAATCCGGGTATGTTACGGATACGGCTTCAGCCGTGTCAATTATTGTTTCTTCCATGGCGTTCATGGCTGCAATTGACAGGGCCATGACGACTCTGTGGTCATGGTGTCCGCATAACTTTGTTCCTTTAAGAGTGCTTTTTTTAATGACCAGTCCATCCGGAAGCTCTTCTATATCCGCCCCCATTTTTTTCAGTTCTTCGGCCATTACCGTTATCCGGTCTGTCTCTTTTACTCTTGCCTGGGCAACATTTATAAGTTTTGTTTCACCGGCTGCCAGACATCCCATAACTGAAAGCGCCGGCAGGGCATCCGGTGTTGCATTAATATCAAGCTCTGCGCCTTTTAGGTCGCCGCCTTTTATCCGGATTGTGTTTTCTTCGATTCTGATATCAGCGCCCATGTTTTGAAGGTAATCAATGATTGCCTTGTCGCCCTGAACATCGTTTATGTCTACGCCCCTTAAAATCACGCTGGACTTTGCAACTGCGGCCGCGCATAAAGGAAAAGCAGCAGAAGACCAGTCAGCAGGTATTGTTTTTTCAAAAGAGTTATAATGCTGATTCCCGGGTACCTTGAAATAATTAAATCCGTCTCTTTCATATTTGATGTTCTGTTCATCAAGCCATTTAAGAGTCATCTCAATATATGGCAGCTCTGTGGGGTTCTCAACTATAATTTCAGTGTCATGTTCTGCCAGAGGGCAGGAGATAAGAAGGCTTGAAACATACTGAGATGACTTGCTTGCATCCAGTTTTACCTTTCCGCCGTTTATTCTCCCGCTTATTTTTAAGGGCGGACAGCCGTTGTTTTTATGAAAATCAACGCTGCAGCCAAGAGTTTCAAGAGCCGCTGCAAGGGACTTAACTGGGCGTGTTCTTAATGATGCATCTCCGGTTATTTCTGCTTCAATCCCCAGTCCTGCCAGGATACCCAGGATAAGGTTGGTCGAAGTGCCGGAGTTCAGCATATCAACAACAGATCTCGGCTTTTCAGGGGAGTTGCCGAATCCATCTATGATGAGGTTGTTATCTTTTTTTATAATTTTGGCGCCTAAACTTTCGCAGGCATTAATAGCCGCTTTCGTGTCTTCTGAAAAAAGAGGGTTTATAAGCGTTGACCTGCCTTCGGCGAGGGCTGCGATGATAACCGCTCTTATGGTATGGGACTTTGAAGAGGGTATTGTTATTTCGCCTGAAAGCTGCTCTGTTTTTAGTACTTTTAAGTTCATTGAAGTCTCTGCTTTTTTCTCCTTACTTTCTTTGCTTGCGCCAAAGAAAGTAACAAAGAAAAGGCACCCTTTGTACGGTCCCGTAAAACGGGATTCCCTTGTGTTATGTTTTTTGGCGGTCGGCGCCGCTAACTCTTCCCGGTCGGACGCATGCCGCGCATACACCGCACCTTGGTGCGGAGTTAAGCGTCATGTATCTAGAATATTCGGTTTAATTACCGAGATACCCTGCAGCTTGCTGCGGGCGTATCCTTTGTCGGGACCCAAACATGCGTCACCTTACTCCCCAAAAAAACCTAACACTTCGGCTCGGTCAAAAAGAGGCCTCGATTTTATCTGCCCCCTTTGGGGGCATTCTAAGAACACGCCTTTAGGCGTGAATAACTGCTTTATTTAAGTATGTCGCTGACTAGGTTTAGGTCCGGTTTTATCCCGGTCCAGAGCTTAAACTGTTCTGCTGCCTGGTGGATAAACATCTCCGTTCCGGGTATTATTATGCAGCCGTTTTTTTCCGCTTCTATTAAAAACTTTGTTTTTTCCGGGTTATATATTCCGTCAAAAACAACCATGTTTTTTAAAAGAGCTGTATTTACCGGGGTCTGATCTGTGTCCGGAACCATGCCCACAGAGGTCATGTTTATCAGTATATCTGTCTTTATATTTTCAAAGTCGGCTATCGGACCGAAATTACAGCCCAGGTCTTTAGCCAGATCTTCTGCTTTTGAAACGGTTCTGTTTAAAATAGTTAGTTTTCCGCCTTTTTCAATGATGCCCACTGCGGCGGCTCTTGCTGCTCCGCCTGCACCCAGAAGGGTTACTGCTTTATCTTTTATCGGTGTTTTTTCAAGTAAAGGGTTTATGATGCCGGTCATATCCGTGTTATGACCGGTTATCTTACCTTTGTCTTTTACAATAGTGTTTATTGCCCCGATTTGTTTTGCTTCGGGTGTGATGTCATTTAAAATATACAAAAGTTCCTGTTTGTAGGGCATGGTTATGCTGAATCCGGAAAGTAACCCCTGAAAGTATCGGGTGAACTCGTCAATATCCTCAACCAGGAAATTAAGATACATACTGTTTAAGCCGTAGTGTTTAAACAGCTTGTTGAAAAGCAGGTAGCCTCTGCTTCTGTTTACCGGGTTTCCTATCAGTCCGTAAACTTCAAAGCCCTGTTCGATTTCATTTACTCTGTATATGTTTTTTAAGGTTTCTGCCGGGATCTGGCCCGGTGCAGATTCGCTTCCGGTTTCAAGACTTCCAAAGGTCAGGAACGCACCGTAGATCGGCGCCAGGATTCTTGATATTTCTCCTTTGTCACCCATGCATATGGCGATGATGTCTTTGGTGCTTTTTTGGATAAGTTCAAATATCCTAAGAGAATCACTTAATTTGTTTGCAAAGGTTGCTATCTTGATAATATCAGCACCTGTTGCCTCGATCTTTTTATATATCTCTTTAAGGTCTGAAGGTGTTTCCTTATAATTATGATAAGATACGATTGAGCGGGTGTTTTTACAGTATTTGATCAGATCTTCAAGCTCCGGGCAGTCTATGCTGATATCAATATAGTCCGCATCCAGATCAACAGCCTGTCTTAACAGTTTTGTTCTTTCCGCTTCGGTTCCTTTAAATCTTCCGTTTTCACTTTCCGGACTCAGGGTGACAATAACGGGTTTGTTCTTCGCTGAAAGTATCTTTTCAAGATTAAGGTCATTTATATAGTCTGCTCTTATCTCAATAAGATCAGCAATATTACCGGCTCTTGCCATATCTTTAAGCGCATCTTCAGTTGTTTCAGCAACTATGGGTATGCAGATCATTTTTATAAATATAAATAATTTTTAAGAGTAACTTATAATTATATGTTAACGGGCTTGCCGTGTCAATTAAAACAAGATTAATTGCAGTTTAAAGGATTTGCGGGAGGAGCCGTTGGTTTTATGCAGAACCCTAAGGAGCGCTGTCAGGAAGAAGCTGGTGTTTTTGAATAGGTTTGTATTTTCGGGCGGGTTTATTATTCGATTATTTCAAATATAAACCTTTTATTAAGCTTTGCGGAAACTGCACCCAAAATGTTTCTTATCGCTTTTGCTGTGCGGCCCTGTTTGCCGATGACTTTTCCGATATCTCCGCTGTTGACTCTAAGTTCAATAACGGATGTTGTTTCGCTTTTAACTTCTGATACATTTACTTCATCGGGAAATTCAACGAGTGCCTTGACAATTACAGTAACCAATTCTTTTATTTCCATTTTCTTCTCCTAGTAAACAAAATCAACTTTAAGAAAGCATTTTTAAGTATATTATTATAAAAAAAAGGATTGTCAAGCATAATAAAAGGCCAAAATCCACCGTCTAAATAAGACAGACGCACTATTTCCAAGCTGCCGGGGATGTTTTTTAAAAACCAATACCTGACGGCAGGGTTTTCTTCACGTGTTTCCTCACCACAGCGCTCGTGATGTCAGTGAATCAATCCCTCTCCAGCCCAGTCCATATTCGTAACAATCCCAAACACATTATATCTTCCCTGTTTACAGGGACCAACGAGTTTTTCTTTTTTTTAGATGGTGGATCAGGGTGAGTAATTGCGGTGTTGAAAACAAGCATAAACTTTATATTAAATTTCATTACAGGTTAAGTTTTAGCTTACGTCCGGCTAAGAGCAGGGGGGCTTGGGTTCTTGGGCTGAACGGTGTTTGGGCGCCGCTGTTCGGGTTTATATTGATAGGGGCAGAGAATGGCGTCAGCATAAATTGTAAATACGCCTCAATTCATATCTATTACTACTTTTAATTGACTTGTATTGTATCTGTGATACGAATATGAATTATTCAGCGGCAGAAATAAGGAAATTTTTTGTCAGATCCAGGGGATGCAGGCCGGGTAAATGTTGTTTTTCAATCTCAATGGACATGCTTTTGAGCATTTATCATGTATTTTCCATGTTTTTCTGTTCTTCCGCATCTATTTTTGTGACAGGAGTCTCCCCAGTCGAATAAATGATTCCCGACGTTTTGTCTGAGGTTCTTACCTCTTTTACACTGGACGATGTTTTGTCCTGTTCTTTTTTAGCGGCTTCACTTTGTATCAAAAGCTGTTGTTGTAATAAATGATACTGATCTTTTCATTTTATGCTCCGGCTGTTGTTAATTGCCGATATATTTTTTTGCCCGTTTGTTTTTATGAGGGGTAAAGTGATGAACTGCTTTTCATCTAAAACGATAAAATTTATTATATATTTAAAAATATTGCATAATATGTCTTTTAATTCAACGTGTTTATTGTTAGAAATTAAGGTGCAGCTGAATTCTGAACTCTTATGCTTTATCGATGCGTGTAATGTAATTCACGGTCAAGAGGCGTCTGGGGTCACAGGAGTAATGCTTTTTATCTGCTAAATATTTAACCTAAGGAGAACAACCAAATTGAAAGTCCTGGTAACTGGAGGAGCAGGTTTTATAGGATCACATCTTTGTGAGGCGCTTTTGAAAAGAGGAGATGAAGTATATATAATTGATGATCTTTCAACAGGGAGTATTCAGAACATTGTCCCCATGAAAGAAAATCCGTTATTTCATTATACAATAGATTCGATAATGAACAGGCATGTGATGGCCGAGCTGGTTGATATGTGTGACCTGGTTTTTCATCTGGCTGCGGCTGTGGGGGTAAAACTTATTGTTGAGTCGCCGGTCAATACCATTGAGACAAATGTTTTCGGGACCGAGATGGTGCTGCAGCTGGCAGCCAAGAAAAAAAGAAAGGTGATTATTGCATCTACTTCAGAGGTGTACGGAAAAAGTGATAAGATCCCTTTTAGCGAGGATGATGATATGGTGCTCGGCGCGACGACCAAGGCAAGATGGAGCTATGCCTGTTCAAAGGCAGTTGATGAGTTCCTTGCACTGGCATATTATAAGGAAAAAGGTCTTCCGGTGGTTGTTGCGAGGCTTTTTAATACGGTTGGGCCGAGGCAGACCGGTATGTACGGGATGGTTATTCCAACCCTTGTGTTCCAGGCATTAAATGGTGAAGACATGACCGTTTTTGGTGATGGAAAACAAACAAGGAGTTTTACCTATGTGAATGATGTTGTGGGAGCTTTAATTGCGCTTTCAGAGCATGACGGGGCAGTGGGCCAGGTCTTTAATATAGGCAATGATGAGGAAATCAGTATTGAGAATCTTGCGTTTTTAATAAAAAAAAGGTCGGAAAGTCAGTCCAGAATCGTCTATATCTCATATGATATGGCATATCAGGAGGGTTTTGAAGATATGATGCAGAGAGTTCCGGACATTAGCAAGATCGGCGCCTTGATAAATTATAAACCTTCTCTGGGTATAGAGGGTATTCTCAAGACTGTTATAAATGATATGAAAGAAAAGGGCTGTAGATGAAATATCTGATTTTTTTCATTCTCTCAACAGCATGCACTGCATTATTAACGCCTGTGGTCATCTATTTTGCTGTGAGGTCGGGCTGGGTCGTTAAGCCCCGTGCTGACAGATGGCATAAAAAAGAGACTCCCCTGCTTGGCGGTATTGCGATTGCTCTGCCCGCGGTACTTTTTTTTCTTTTTGCTGCAGGGGGGAACATCGCTTTCCTGTCAATTATCGGCTGTTCCTTTCTCATGTTTCTGCTCGGGCTGGCGGATGATTTTAAAGGGTTGACACCGCAGGTGAAATTTATAGGCCAGATAATCATTTCTGCTCTTTTAATCAGTACCGGGGTTGTGATAGAGATCATCCCCTATCCTGTGGTCTCAATCCCGATTACTTTTTTATGGTTTCTGGGCCTTACAAATGCGTTTAATCTAATCGACAACATGGACGGGCTTTCAGCCGGTATTGCAGTGATAAGCGCGTTCGCAATATTTGTTTTTTCTCTGCAGCGGGGAAATGTTCCCCTTGCCTTCTGCTCGGCCGCTCTTGCAGGCTCATGTCTGGGATTTCTTTTTTACAACTTTAATCCGGCCCGTATCTTTATGGGCGACTGCGGAAGTATGTTCCTGGGGTTTTCGCTGGCTGCTTTTTCAATTGCCGGAACATGGAAACATGCATCGGGCCTTTTTGTTACCCTTCTTGTCCCTGTACTGATCCTCGGCATACCGATCTTTGATACCGCTTTTGTAACCGTTACCCGGAAGCTTAAAGGACAGCCTGTTTCTCAGGGCGGCAGGGACCATCTATCCCACCGTCTTGTTGCACTGGGTCTGACAGAACGAAAGACGGTTCTTTTGCTTTATGCAGTTTCGGCTTTTTTTGCCCTTGCCGCGCTTTTTTTCGGACAGATAAACCCGTTTGTTTTTGCAGCGGTCTCTTTTATCTTTTTAACGGCCCTGTTTTATTTTTGCGTGTTTCTGGGACGTTCGGACAAAAACGTTTTGAAGGAGATGGATAACCGGGATTTTGCAGAGAGATCAGAAGCCTTTCTCGATGGCGCGCGCAGGTTCTCAGCCATATTTGTTGATCTTTTTCTGGTGGTCATATCATATTTTCTTGCCTATATCATCAGGTTTGAAGGCAGTTTAAGTCAGGGGGAAATGCGTCAGTTCGTTATTACCCTTCCGCTTGTGGTAATTGTAAAGATGGCGGCTTTTTATTATTTTGGTCTTTACCGGACGTCTTCCAGGCATGTGGGTATCCGTGATTTTATGAACATCGCAAAAGCTGTTTTTTCAAGCTGTGTTATTGTCGTCTTTGTTATTCTCATGATTTCAAGGTTTCAGTTTTATTCAAGGACACTTTTTTTTATCGATGCCATGCTCGCGCTTATCCTTATAGGCTCCGCCCATTTTTCCCAGCGTCTGTTAAGGGAGTATCTTGAGAATATTTCTTCTGCAGGCAGAAGGGTGCTGATAATAGGTGCCGGTGACGGCGGCGATATGCTTTTAAGGGAGATAAAAAATAACGCCTCAATCAATTTTCAGGTGATGGGTTTTCTGGATGATGACCCGCACAAGCAGGAGAGCCTGATACAGGGGGTACGGGTCATCGGAAGGGTCGATGATGTTGAAAAGATATCAAAGAAAGTGGGGGCAGACGAGATCATTGTTGCCATGCCGTCTGTTCCCGAATCAAGGATTGAAAACATTATTTCTCTGTGCAGAAAAAAAGATCTTATTTGCAGGCAATTTTCTTCTTCGGGTTTTTTTTATGATGAAAATAAAAAAAACACTTAATGGAAACTGTTTTTATTCGAAATGAGCTCAAGTGAACAAGTACATATAAAAGCAGTAAAAAGAGGATAAATAATATTTTTATGTCTTTTAAAATGGTAATAAATCTTGTTATTTAATAAGCTTTTTCTTTTAAAGCAAGACAATCCGCATTAATTGGGGCATCTTAAACGATGAAAAATAAGCATAAGATTCTGATTTATCATGGTTTTAAATTAAACCCCGGGCAGAAATTCAGGTGGCACAGTTGTTGTATATTATTCTTTGATAATATAAATAAAATGGAATGTGAGCTTTGAGGATTAGATTTTTTTATATGGTTCCATGTATGGAAAGTACGTATTGTAATTGATGCGGATAATTAATAAATTTATATTAGTATTTTCAGGGTTTTATCAAAACTGAACCTGTTTCTAAATTTAAACCTTATTTTGAAAAATAATTTACAAAAAAACTTGACAAGTGATACCTGAATTCGGTAATAAATTAAGTATCATCTATAAATAATAAATTATATAAAGGTATCATGACAATTCTGCATGATAGTTGTAAGGTATCATATTTATATTCTATATAAAAAAGTACATATTTACGGACATAAATTTAACAGATAAAAACAAACTATAATATATAACGTTATTTATAAAGGAGGTGATGGAAAACAGGGAATTCAATTTTCTGTAAAGAAAGTCTAAGTTTTTAGTTTTTAACTTGTTATAAACATTAGTGAAAGGAGAACAGGAATGAAAAAGAAGCTTTTGGCAGTATGTACCAGCTTTTTGATGGCAGTAGCGTTTTTCAGCGTTGCTGTAACATCGGCCGTTGCAGCAGAGATGGCTGATCCCGGGATTTATATTGAGAAGTCTGCAGACTCAGCTCGGGTTTATCCCGGGGAAATTCCAGGTGGAGATTATCTGCGCTTCAGAGCGCTGTTTCTCACTGAAGATGGCACGCCCGCAGCTACATTTAAGGGCGTAGACATTGAAAACTGTAATATCAATATTACCCTTGACAATGCGACACTGGAAACAAAAAAAGAAAATGTAGAAATCGCTTATGTCGGTTCAGCTGTTGAGCCTAAGGATATTACCTTTGCCGCACTGGATGCTGCAGCTGGAAACCCCGATGCAGACGCTTCTTTTGAGTTTGCGATCAGTGTTGATGAGGTAAGAACAACAGGTACCGGTATCCTGACCCTTACACTTGACAACGGTACTGCAACCGTAACTGAATCACTAAACATCAGTTTTAAGGTTACAGCACCACTGGCAAACGGTTATGTGGTTAGAACAGGTGAAGCAACCTCAATTGAGGTGGGTGAAATAGTTATTCCTGCAACTACAGAAGATGACGCCGAAATGGTGTTTCCTGAAACAGACGTTAGTGTAACTGTTTTCGCAGTGTACAGTCCTGATAATGGAAAGACTAATATTTTTACAGATAATGTTCCTGTAGGTGCTGCTAGTGTTACGGTCACTGGACGAGCCACGGATTATGGCGATGTTTTGATGAAAGCTATTCCAGAAGTTGAATTAACTGATGGTAAAAGCGTTCCCCAGACCCTCGCGATTACCGATCTTAAAATTCCGGAGTGCCTGACCCAGTATGCGCTTGCAAATGCGACACTGGAGGGTTCAGATCACATTGATGAAATGAACACTATGTTTACCCAAGGTATCATGGTGACCTGGTCGGCAATCTCTTCTGTTACCCGTGAGATCGGTCCTGGAGAAGATGATACCGATGGCGGGACAGATGGTGCGATTGTTGAAGCCGGTGATATTATCGGTACATTGAGCACTGATATCACAGTGCATGGTGTGTCCAGTATTGATGAAATCAAGATGGTTGCTCTTCCGGTTAATGCTGTGAAGAACGGAGCTCCAGTGATAGTCAGTGTTGGCACAGTGCTTAACGGTAATGTTGACGGTGTAGCCGGTGGTGCTGAAGTCGAGGTCTCACCACTTGACGCATATCTTCTTCTGGATGCTCCAGAAGAACAGCCCGCAACTTTCACGGCGGTCTGTAACACAACCGGTTACATGTACGGCGCGCTAATGGGATGGGATACCTATGACAATCCTGCTCCGGTTGCACTTTCAACTGGTTCAACGTTCCCGATGAGTGTTGATCTGACGCATATTACTGACATGAGTGCTGGTGATGGCAAAGATCTCGAGACTGTTGTTCCTAGCCAGGCATTTGTTCCTTTTGCTATTCACAATGATAACGACACGGACATCTTCGAGGTGTATGTCGCCGATATTGCAACAGGTGCTGAAACTACTAGAATAAAATGCTTTGGCGAAGGTAACGGTATTAAATTTACGGGTGTAGCCTCTGCAACTCAAACTTTCGCTACCATTGACTTTGCTGATCCCACTGCAGGTTCAGTTGAGGCGACACTCGGCGTTCAGGGATTGGACAATCAGACCTATACGATCACAAAGTCTCTTTACCTGGATCCTGTTGCCGGTACTCAGGGAGAGTTGGAAATTACAGAAACAGATCTATTGCTTTCAAATGCATATCTTGCAGAAGCAGAGTACAATATTAATACAGCGATAACTGCTGACACCATCGCGCTTTATGTGCTGCAGGGAGAAAACGACGCATGGATGATCACTTCTAACGCGATCACAGAAGCTATAGTGGCAAGCGACACAGTCGCATCAGTTGAACTGGAGCATCCTGGTCTTGTCGCAAATGTTGTTGTTGGTACACTTGGGAGCAACAATAAGATAAGCTTTGTTGACATGTACAAAGCCTATGACGCGCTTGGAAATGAAGTTGCTGCCCCTGCCGGTCTTCAGGCACTTCCGGTTGATTCAGCAGGCGCTGAACTGACCACACCATGGGCTGAGGGCGAAGTTGATGACCTGACAATGAACTACCTGTTAAACTTTTCAGCTGTTCCGGCAGATGGAATTGGTTACGTTCAGCTGCGTTCCTTCCTTGATGATACTGTCACCGGCGACCCCATTAAAACCAATATCCGCATAATCAGCGGTTATGAGTTCTCACCGGTTCTGTCCGCGGCAGCGGGTTGGAATATCCCTGTTCTGGTTAACCTTATTGACCAGGCCGGGAAACGCGTAGCACCGGTTGATCTGTCAACATACACGGTAGAAATAACTACAGATAATGCTTCAACTACCGTAGCAACGTCTCCTGCAACCATTACCTCAGAGGAGTCTAAGGGTGACCTGTTTGCTGCTGAAGTGTTTGTCATTGATCCAGCAGCAAGCCTTGTTGTTGATGATACAATAGTTGTTTCAGCTTCGGCTAATGGTTTTCTCGGTTTAAAAACATACTCCATTGTTCTTGATGTTGCTGTAGACATAGAAAAACCGACAATTAATATAGATGATGTTACTGTCGGAACATGTACAATTATCATTCCTGTAGAAGATAATGTAGGTGTTGATATTGCTGCTACATATGAAACTCTAACAGTAGAGGATTCTACACAGACTGATGTTACTAAAGATTGTGAAGATATTAGTGACGCAAACGGTACAGAAATAAAGGTTGACGTAAAAAATCTCAGTAATGGTCTTTACACTATTTCCATAACTGCTATTGATCTGAGGGGGAATGAGGCTGCAGAAGAGACAATTACATCGGTTTTTGTTTCAGGCTGCGGAGAAAATGCTGCGTCATGCTTTAGTGTATCTCCGACATATCTGCTAGAAGGTACAACCGGAGATGTTCTTATCGCCGGTATCAATACTACATTTGATAATACAACAGTAGTAACAGGATGTTCAGATGTAACTGTCGGTACTATTACGCTTACTTCCGATAATAAACTTACGGTTAGCGTGACTGCTGGAGAAGTGGATTCTGATACAACCTGTAACCTGACAGTCTCTACCGGTGATGAAGTATTCACCTGTACAGGCGAATTTGAAATTCAGGATGTACCTGTTGAATGCCTTAGTGTAGCTCCTAAATATCTGGCAGAAGGTACAGAAGGAGATGTTTTTATCTTCGGTACCAATACTACATTTGATAATACAACAGTAGTAACAGGATGTTTAGATGTACATGTCGGTAATTGGACGATTACTTCCCCGACTGAACTTATGGTTAGCCTGACTGCTTATGATGTGGATTGGGATAAACCCTGTAACCTGACAGTCTCTACCGGTGAAGAAGAAATAACCTGTACAGCCGCATTTGAAATTCAGGATGTACCTGTTGAAGGTGTATGTCTTAGTGTCGCTCCGACATCTCTGACAGAAGGTACAACCGGAGAGGTTGTTATCACCACCAATACTTCATTTGATAGTACATCAGTAGTAACAGGATGTTCAGATGTAACTGTCGGTACTTGGTCGATTACTTCCGAGACTGAACTTACGGTTACCCTGACTGCTGGGGATGTGGATGAAGATACAACCTGTGACCTGACAGTCTCTACCGGTGATGAAGAAATAACCTGTACCGGCAAATTTCAGATTCAGGATGTACCTGTTGTAAGTGGATGTCTTAGTGTCGCTCCGATATCTCTGGCAGAAGGTACAACCGGCGATGTTGTTATCACCGGTACCAATACTTCGTTTGATAGTACAACAGTAGTAACAGGATGTTCAGATGTAGAAGTCGGTACTGTTACGATTACTTCCGAGAATGAACTTACGGTTACCCTGACTGCTGGAGATGTGGATTCTGATACAACCTGTGACCTGACAGTCTCTACCGGTGATGAAGAAATAGCCTGTGTAGGCAAATTTCAGATTCAGGATGTACCTGTTGTAGTTGAAGGTGAATGTCTTAGTGTCTCTCCGACATCTCTGACAGAAGGCACAACCGGAGATGTTTTTATCTTCGGTACCAATACTTCATTTGATAGTACAACAGAAGTAACAGGATGTTCAGATGTAACTGTCGGTGCTTGGACGATTATTTCCGAGACTGTACTTAAGGTTACCCTGACTGCTGAAGATGTGGATGAAGATACAACCTGTAACCTGACAGTCTCTACCGGTGATGAAGTCTTCACCTGTACAGGCGAATTTCAGATTCAGGATGTACCTGTTGAAGGTGTATGTCTTAGTGTCGCTCCGACATCTCTGAAAGAAGGTACAACCGGCGATGTTGTTATCACCGGTTCCAATACTTCATTTGATAGTACAACAGTAGTAACAGGATGTTCAGATGTAACTGTCGGTGCTGTTACGATTACTTCCGATAATGAACTTACGGTTACCCTGACTGCTGGAGATGTGGATTCTGATACAACCTGTAACCTGACAGTCTCTACCGGTGATGAAGTCTTCACCTGTACAGGCGAATTTCAGATTCAGGATGAACCTGATGTATCTTGTGAGATCACCGTATCTCCTTCGAGCGTCACAAAACGTTTACTCTTTCCGAGACTGGCTACTTTCACAGTCACCGGAAATGAGAGCTGTGATACTCTTGGAGATTCATCGGTAACTTTCAGTGATACAAGGATATGGCCTTTGCGCCTGAGAGAGACTTCTGATGGCTCACTGGAAGTCACGGTCGTTGTATGGCCTCGCGCAACTGTTGGACCAGTCACTATGACCGTTGGTGATGAGACAACAATGATCACAGTGAACGCATTCGGTTCATAAACATTAAAAACCGATGATCGGTTCAGTCCGGTAAAATGATAAAACAAGGGTCCGGGGGCGCAATGCTTCCGGACCTTTGTTTTTTCTTGAGAAAATAGAGGACTGTGCTATTATTAGAAAAATTTATAAGCACAAATATAGTACGTTTTTGACTAAGTGTTTGAACTAACAAACCTTATAACATCGGAACACAAAATGAATAAAGTTGAGGATGGATATTTGATTGTATTGTTAATCCTTCTATTTTTATTAATTATACCTTTTTCATCGGCTGCAGAGGATGACAGTGATATCGTTGAAAAGAATCTTTTTAGCCCGGAGAGAGAAAAATGGATAATGGAGCCTCCTGTTAAAAAAAAGACGGCTTCGAAGGGAAAAAAGGGTAAGGTCGACAATATCATACTTTCAGGGACAATCGTTTCTGACCGGTTAAAATCCGCGGTTCTTGCTTTAAGCACTAAAAGAAAACCCGGTAAGTCATCGATCTATATGGAAGGGGATTACATGAGCGGGTATCTTTTAAAAGAGATATCAGAGCGAAATGTTGTTTTGCAGGATGTACAGTCCGGAGAGGATTATGTGATCTTTCTAAATGACGAAAAAAAGAACAGGACAGCAGTTAAGACAGAGATAAAGGATATTTCAAAACAGGTGAGCAGTGACCGGGCTTCAGAAAGATCAAAAAAAGATCTTAAAAAAGGAAAAAAATTAGTAAGTAGACCCGCTGAGACTGATTCAATATTAAAAGACCGGCTGAATCAGAGCTTTGATATACTGGAAAGAAAAAAAAGCAGTCTGGTCTTGAAACAGACGGAAAACGACATGAAAAAGCTTAAAAAAATCTTACCGCAGATGTCCGCTAAGGATAAAAAAGAGTTTAGGGTGATGAAGAAAAGATTTAGTGATCTTAAGAAGAAAAATAAATAAAATAGACTGCTGCTAAAAAATATATTTTTGAGAAGAGGTACTATCGTATTTGACTTTTTAATGGGGCTGGTTGGATCTGTGTTATACGTCAGTGCTCGATTCGTATCCTCCGTAAACGGGGGGAGTAAAGCTGTTCTCTCTTATGTCTGAGTCAATGGATGGAGCTGTCTGTTTTTCTATACGGGAGCAGATTGTTTAGACCTGATCGTCAGCCATGATCTTAATTGACATGGTTTTTTTTACAGGTAAATAAGCTGTTGACGTTTTTCGATGATTTCGCTGATGCGGGACAGGCTTTGGGTATTTAAATTTTATTTCATGGTTTGATCGCTTGATCCCGCCAATTGGGGAGGAATAAAGCGAAACATTCCGGTAAAGGATTTTATTGATGGCGTACAGGATAGAGGTTGGATATAAAGAGGGGGTAAGAGATTCTCTCGGTGAAAAGATTTTAAAAAAAATAAAGAGTGAAACGGGTGATGAAATAGCAAAGGTTAAGACCGTTGAGGTGTATACCTTTGATATGGCGCTTTCTTTTGACGAGAGAGAAAAGCTTGCTTCAGGTCCTTTTTCTGACCCGGTTATCCAGAATTACTCGATAGACAGACCGCTTTATTCCGATTTTGACTGGCTTGTTGAAGTGGGGCTGAAGCCGGGTGTTACTGATAATACGGGAAGGACAGCGCTTGAGGCTGTTTCCTGCTGTCTTGGCCGGAAAACAACAGCCGTTGATAAGGTCTATGCTTCACGGCAATATCTTTTTTATGGCGATATTAAAAGGCAGGAGATAGAGGACTTTGTAAGAAGTGCGCTTGCAAATGAACTGATACAGCGTTTTGACATTGCTGCAGGAAAGGACTTTGATTCTACAAAAGGGTTAAGTGTTTCTCTTCCTAAAGTGAAAGAAACGGATGAGCCGGCTGTTAATGAGATCGATTTAGATATCCCGGATGATGCGCTTGTAAAGATGAGCAGTGAAATGCTTCTTGCTCTGACCCTCGATGAAATGAGGGTCATAAAAGACTGTTTTTTAAGGCCTGAGGTTGTTTCGAAAAGGAAAGAATTAGGGCTTTCAGGGCCCGTTACGGATGTGGAACTGGAAGTTCTTGCCCAGACCTGGTCTGAGCACTGCAAACACAAGATATTTAATGCCCTTATTGAATATACGGATGAAAAAGGATGCAAGCATACAATAGACAGTATATTTAATACCTACATTAAGGGGTCTACCGATACCATAAGAAAAAAACTGGGTGACAGGGACTGGTGCGTTTCTGTTTTTAAAGATAACGCAGGGGTCATAAAATGGAATGATGAATATAATCTTGTTTTCAAGGTTGAGACCCACAACAGTCCTTCTGCCCTCGATCCTTATGGCGGTGCGCTTACCGGTATTGTGGGAGTGAACCGTGATACGCTGGGTACCGGAAAAGGGGCTAAGCTTATATTTAATACGGATGTATTCTGTTTTGCATCGCCTTTTCATGACAAAAAGCTGCCGCCGAGAATTCTTCATCCCAGGCGTATATTTGAAGGGGTGAGAGAAGGGGTCGAGCACGGCGGCAATAAGAGTGGGATTCCCACGGTTAACGGCAGTCTTGTTTTTGATGAAAGATTTATGGGAAAACCCCTTGTTTACTGCGGTACCGCAGGAATCATGCCGTCTGAAATTCTTTCTGAGCCTTCGGCGGAAAAGGATATTGAGCCTGGAGACCTTATTGTTATGGCGGGCGGCAGGATAGGCAAAGACGGAATACACGGTGCAACTTTTTCATCAGAAGAATTCCATGAAGGCTCTCCGGTTACGGCTGTTCAGATCGGGGACCCGATCACCCAGAAACGAATGGCTGATTTTATTATGGAGGCAAGGGATGCGGGGCTGTACAGATGTATAACCGATAACGGCGCCGGAGGTCTTTCTTCATCCATCGGAGAGATGGCTGAGTTTTGCAACGGGTGCGATATGGACCTTGCAAAAGCACCGCTTAAGTACAGTGGACTTCAGCCCTGGGAGATACTTGTTTCAGAGGCGCAGGAAAGGATGTCCTTTGCGGTGTCTTCTGATAAGATTGACACGTTTCTCCGCCTTGCTTCCGAGATGAATGTGGAGGTGTCTGTCTTGGGGACTTTTACCGACAGCGGCTATTTCCACATTCGTTACAATGAAAAAACGGTTGCTTATATGGGAATGGATTTTCTTCATAAAGGACTGCCTGCGATGCAGCTTAAGGCCGGGTGGATCCCGCCTTCTTATGAGGACCCTGTCATTGAAGAAACTTCAGACCTTACGGATGTTTTGAAAAATATTCTTTCCCGTCTTAATATATGCAGTAAAGAGACTGTTGTGCGGCAGTATGACCATGAAGTCCAGGGGGGAAGTGTGATCAAGCCGCTTTGCGGCGCTGAAGATGACGGGCCCAGTGACGCGGCTGTTGTTAGACCGGTGCTTGACAGTATGCGCGGGGTTGTCGTGAGCCATGGTATATGTCCCCGCTATTCGGATATCGATACCTATCACATGATGGCATGTGCGATCGATGAGGCGTTTCGTAACTATATTTGTTCAGGCGGCAGCCTTGAAGGTGTTGCGGGCCTTGACAATTTTTGCTGGTGTGATCCGGTGGCATCTGAAAAGACACCGGACGGTGAGTACAAACTGGCACAGCTGGTACGCGCGAATATGGCACTTTATGACTATACAACAGCATATATGATTCCCTGTATCTCAGGCAAGGACAGTATGAAAAATGATTATGTTATTGCCGGACACAAAATATCCATTCCGCCTACGGTTCTTTTTTCAATTATTGGAAGAATTGAAGATGTCAGCAAAGCCCAGACCATGGATGCCAAACAGGCGGGAGATATTGTGTATGTGCTGGGCGAGACATTTGATGAACTTGGCGGGTCTGAATATTTTGCAATGAACCATGCTGTGGGTAAAAAGGTTCCTGCTGTGAATTCAGAAAAAGCGCTTGTGCTTTACACCGCAGTAGAAGATGCAATAAAAAACAGGCTGTTACGGTCCTGTCATGACTGCTCTGACGGCGGTCTTGGCGTGACTCTTGCTGAGACATCGTTTGCGGGCGGTCTAGGCCTGGAGATAGATTTGACAAAGGTTCCGTATCAGGGTCAAAAAAGAAATGATTATCTGCTTTTTTCAGAATCTCAAAGCCGGTTTTTAGTGACCGTGGCGCCGGCGAATAAAGATGAGTTTGAAAAGGCCTTAAAAGGAAATGTTTTTGCTGAGATCGGTGAGGTTACGGAGAAAAAATGTTTTGTGGTTAAAGGTCTTGATGGAAATATGATTATTAATGATGATATTTACGCTTTTAAAGAGGCCTGGCAGCAAACGCTTAAAGATATGGGTTGAAAGCAGTTAATGGCTAATGGTGAATAGATAACAGCTATTCGTGGATTAATGAGAAAGGGTGTAATGGCAAAAAAAGTACGGGCGATCGTAATTACCGGTAACGGTATAAACTGTGAGATGGAAATGGCGCATGCCTGCAGGTTGGGGGGGGCTGATGAGGTGGAGATCGTGCATATCTCAAGGCTTTTAAGCGGTGAGAAGAATCTTTCGGATTTTCATTTTCTTAATCTTCCCGGCGGGTTTGTTGATGGTGATGACCTGGGTTCAGCAAAGGCCAATGCCGCACGGTTCAGGTATGCAGAAACCGCACAGGGGGAGTCGCTTTTTTCCCAGGTCAGAAATTTTATAAACGACGGAAAGCTTATACTGGGTATTTGTAACGGGTTTCAGCTGCTTGTAAAGCTGGGGCTTGTGCCTTCGCTCAAGAATGACTATATGTCACAGGATGCTACGCTTACCCATAACGATTCAGGCAGATTTGAAGACCGCTGGGTATATTTGAAAATAAACGAAAACTCGCCATGTGTCTTTACCCGCGGGATCAAAGAAATATATCTGCCCGTAAGACATGGTGAAGGAAAGATCGTGGTGAAAGATGAAAAAACGCTGAAAGAAATATGGGACCGGAATCTTATTGTAGCACAGTACAGTGATGAGACCTGCAAAACGCCATGCTTTGATTATCCCCTGAACCCGAACGGCTCCATAGATGCTATTGCAGGCATGTGTGATTCAACCGGCAGGGTTTTGGGTATGATGCCTCATGCGGAAGCATATATTCACTATACAAATCATCCGAGATGGACCCGGGGCAATGTTCCTGAGGAGGGGATGGGCGTCAAAATATTTAAAAATGCGGTCGATTATTTAAAAAGCACTTTATAAATGATAAGCGTTTCAGGAGTTAATATATATTAATAGTAAAAATACGCTGATATTATGAGGTCTGTTAATCCCAGATATATGAAAGGAGTACTGCTATGAAAAAGAGAGTATTTCTGCTTTCTGCTTCTCTTATAGCCTTTTTACTTGTTTACGGGGTTGCCTTTGCGCAGGCTGATAGTGAAATACCTGCTATTGATGTAGACGGAATAACATATGGTGACTGCACCATCATGATCCCTGTTACGGATGATCAGGGGGTTGATGCTGAAGCGACAAAAGACACGATTGAAATACGGGTTAAGAAGAACTCAAAGGGGTTTTAGTGCTATGAAAAGAACAGAGGTAGGGTACTGTCCGTATTGTGGCTCAGGTCTTGAAGTGAAGCATGCTGAGGGAAGGGATAGACCGGTCTGTAAAGCGTGTAAAGCGATATATTATATAAATCCGCTTCCTGCGGCAACTTCCCTTGTTATAAATGAAAAAAGACAGCTATTGCTGGGTAAGCGACTGGTGGAGCCGGCAAAAGGGCAGTGGTGCCTCCCCGGAGGGTTTGTGGAGCTGGACGAATCTATGGAGCAGGCAGCGCTTCGAGAGCTTAAGGAAGAGACGAGCCTTTCAGGAAAGGCAATCTCTTTTGTGGGTTGTACCTATCAGAAGAGCGATTTTTACGGTGGCGTTATAATCTTCGGTTACCGGGTGGAGATCCTCGGGGGAGAGATGGAAGCAGGGGATGACATGGAGGAACTTGAATATTATGATCTTGACGGTCTGCCGCCGGTGGCCTTTGATGCTCACATCTATCTTATCGATCAGCTGAAACAGCAGCTACTAACTGAAAACAGTTAATAGCTGATCGTTAATTGATTCCCCGTTGATATGCTTCTGTTAAAAAAACCGGACATCCGCCTTTGGCAGATTTCCGGTTTTGCAGTTTTTAGGGGAATCATATTTCAGGTGTCATTCCGCATTTAATGCGGGAACTATTTTTGGAGTTTGTTTTAAGCTGACAGCTGTTAACTATTAGCTGTTATTAGAATTCCCAGGCCCCCTCCTGATTCAAAACTTTAATGGCGCAGAACTCACCGCACATGGTGCAGACATCGCTGTCTTCCGGTGCTCTTTTGGCACGCATGCTCTCGGCGCGTTCAGGATCAAGGGAAAGTCTTACCTGTCCTTCCCAGTCCATGTTTTTTCTGCATTTTGCCATTTGTATGTCACGTTCCATCGCGCCGCTAACCCCCTTGGCAATGTCTGCTGCATGGGCAGCGATCTTTGATGCGATTACACCTTCGCGGACATCTTCGATCGTCGGAAGCCTGAGATGCTCGGCGGGGGTGACATAGCAGAGATAATCAGCACCATATGAACCGGCAATTGCGCCGCCGATTGCCGCGGTGATGTGGTCATATCCGGGAGCGCAGTCTGTGACAAGCGGTCCAAGGACATAAAAAGGTGCACCGTGACATAGACGTTTCTGAAGTAAGATGTTTGCTTCGATCTGGTTGATCGGTACATGCCCCGGTCCTTCGATCATGACCTGCACGCCGCGTTCAAGCGCGCGCTGGGCAAGTTCGCCCAGTGTTATCAGTTCCTGAACCTGACCGCGGTCTGTTGCATCGGCCAGGCATCCCGGTCTCATGGCATCCCCTAAACTTAAGGTCATATCGCATGTTTCCGCGATGTCAAGCAGTCGGTCATACTGTTCATAAAGGGGATTTTCTTTTTTATTATGTATCATCCATGCAACCGTAAAAGATCCGCCGCGGCTGACCACATCCATGATACGGCCCTCATTTTTAACCCGGGATGCAGCTTCTTGGGTCATTCCGCAATGAACGGTGACAAAGTCCACGCCGTCTTCAGCCTGTTCTTCAATAGCTTTAAACAGGTCATCTGCTGTCATGTCAACAATCGCTTTTCCCCTGCGGGTGGCTTCGATACCGGCCTGATAAATAGGTACGGTTCCGATGGGTACATTTGCGCGTTTTATGACTTCACGTCTTATTGCGGTGATATCTCCGCCGGTACTCAGATCCATGACCGTATCGGCTCCCGCTGCTATGGACACATCAAGTTTTTCAAGCTCTTCTTCCACATCCATGCAGTCTTTTGAAGTTCCGATGTTGGCATTGATCTTTGTCTTTAACCCTTTGCCGATTCCCATGGGCCTGGCATTTTTGTGATTTTCACTAACCGGAATAATAATGCGGCCCGCTTTGATCTCTTCAATAAGATATTCTTCTGAAACTTTCTCATCTTGAGCGACCTGTTTGAGGCCGGGGGTGATTTCTCCATTTTGTGCACTTTTAATAAGCATTCTTTTTCCTCTTTCTTTTATTCTCTTATTAAGCTACTGGATGCCGGGTTAGGATTACATCCTTACTTTTAAACTATTTTTGAGATGCTGATTATTTTACCGGCGACATCTGCCGGATCGGTTCCGAGTACTCTTACTATGGGTTCTTTTCCGATTCCGCCCCGGTCAAAGATGATGTCCGGAACAGAACCTTTGTCATGGATCGCTTTTTCAGTTCCCCATTCCATGGTTGATCCTTCAAGTTCTTTTACGCTTGGGGGTTCTTCACTCCGCTTGAATTCGCCAATGGTAAAACCAAGCTTTCTGCAGGCCTCTATGATCTCATTTCTGTATGCGATGTTCATTACAGAACGCACATGTCTGTTGTGTTTAAAGGCGGTTAAGATCACTTTTGCAATGTGACGCGACGCACCCGGTTCAGGGGCTGAAATTGTTGTGATGCTGTCTTTGTATCTGATGATCCTTCCGGGAAAGGCGATCACATCTTCAGGCCCGCTTCCAGCCGGAGTGATGTACCCGAAATTTGACTGAATCTCAGGAATCAGTCTGCCTATCTTTATTCCTTTCAGAAGGGCAGTGCTTTTTGAAAGCGCTTTTGCGCAGTGATAAATTTCAGCATCCTGTGAGACAGCGGCAAAAGGGTTTGTTGGACCGTGACCGCTTCCAAGGGGCAATGAAAATTTAATTGCGGTGGTGATAAATTCTTTTGCGTTTTTTACCGCTTCAAATGGGGAAGCGCCTTTGGCAAGTTCAGTTGCTATTGCAGCAGATAGGGTGCAGCCGGTGCCGTGGGTGTTTTTTGTGTTTATTCTTTTTCCGGGAAATTCAAAAAATGATTTTCCATCATAAAGAATGTCGACCGGGTCTCCTTTGAGGTGTCCTCCTTTTATCAGGACATTTTTTGCGCCCAGCCCAAATATTTTTTCAGCAGCCTTTTTCATGCTGCTGATAGAATCAACTTTTATGCCTGTGAGCGCTTCTGCTTCGTCAAGATTCGGTGTTATTATAAAGGACAGGGGCAGAAGCTCTTTTTTAAGGGTATTAAGTGCTTCATCTTTAAGAAGGGTGTTTCCGGTTTTTGATAAGATCACAGGGTCTATAACAACATAAGGAATATGGTATTCCCTGATTTTTGCGGAAATGGTTTTTACGGCAGCACTGTCAAACAGCATTCCGGTTTTGACTGCATCGGCGCCGATGTCTTTAAGCACAGCATCAAGCTGTTTTTCAAGAAAGTCCTGAGGTACCGGATGGATGTCCTCTATGCAGACGGTATTCTGGGCTGTCAGCGCTGTGACTGCACTTAACGCATAACCCCCAAGAACAGTTATTGCTTTGATGTCTGCCTGTATGCCTGCTCCGCCGCATGAATCCGAAGCTGCTATGGTGAGTATTTTTTTCATGAATTTTCCGATAAAACAGGACGCTTCCTGCTAGGCGCGTCTTACATAACTCTTTGAATTTCCATAGGATATCAAAAACAGGGACTTATATCAAGATATTTCTTTTTTCACTTGTCTGATTGTTAAGTTAATGGTATTTTGTTCAAATATATTAATATTTTTATTGATTCATAATCTGCTAGCAATGGAAAAATCCATGGATACAATTGGTGCGATCTTAAAAGAAGCGCGGTTAAAACAGAAAAAAAGCATTGATGATATTGTAGAGACAACCAAAATTACCAAGGCAAGTATTACAGCTATTGAGTCTGACAGTTTTGAGTTTTGTCCGGGGCATGCATATACAAGGGCTTTTATAAAAATTTATGCTGAAGAACTTATGCTGGATGCTGAAGAACTGGCTGTTATGTATGACCGTAAAATGTCCGGAGAAAACGGTATTGATAGTAAAATGAAACCCATTTCAAAAATGGGGTCAAATTTTCTTCCGGGCGATAAAAAAATAATCTCAGTTGTCATCATTTGTCTTATTGCGTCACTTTTGTTCTTCTTTGGATACGGGAAAGACGTTGCCGTAAAAATAAAAAAGGAAACACCTGCAAAAGCCGAAAAAAAACCGGTAAATAAAATTATCATAACAAAAGATGAAAAGATTAAAAAAGAATTAGCCGTAAAAAGCGAGAGTTTAAGAGCCTCCAAATTTTTAAAGGTCGAAAAAGAGGATCCAGCCGATGAGAAATTAAAGTCTGAGGTCAAAATAAAAGAGCCGGGAAAAGAAGTTTTAATTGAAACCAGGGAGGAATCGCCTGCCGATGGATCCCCGGATGCTTTGGATGAGCCGGATAAATTTGTTGTCCGGTTCGTTGCGAGAGACCTGACCTGGGTTAAGATCGTTGCTGATGATGAACCTTCAGAGGTGATGCTGAGGGCCGGGGACTCATACAGCAAGAGTGCTGTTAAATCCATGCGGGTCAGGATCGGTAATTCAGGCGGTATCTCTCTGTTTTATAATGATATTCCCATCGGGTCGCCCGGAAAAATCGGTGAGCCTGTTAACCTCCTGTTCCCTGAGGCTGCTGAAAATTTAAAGAAATTTGAATAAACACTGCGGCTAAGCAGTTTATGGCGAAGAGCTGACAGCCTTCTTGTTGACAGCCGTTAGTTGCAGTTTTACTATCAGCGATTAACTGTTTTTAACCCGCTTTTTTCAAGGTACCAGTCGTAGAACTTTCCGATTCCTGTTTTAATATCTACTTTGGGCTCCCAGCCCAGATTTTTTATTCTTGAAATATCAAGCTGTTTTTTTGGCGTTCCGTCAGGCTTTGATGTGTCCCAGCTTATATTCCCGGAAAAACCGATAGTTTCACGTACGATCTCAGCCATCTCTTTGATAGTGGCATCTTTTCCGGCTCCAATGTTTACAAATTCACCAATATCTTCTGCAGAATGTTTTTCCATGATTAGGATACAGGCCTGTGCCAGGTCATCTGAATACAGAAATTCCCTAAAGGGAGATCCGGTTCCCCATAACAGTACTTTATCTTTGCCTGCTTTAATATTGTCGGGTATTTTTCCAAAAATCTCTTCATCTTTATTTATCTGATCGATGTTGTTTTCGCTGTAAAGTTTGGCAAGATGAATTTTTCTTAAAATTGCCGGAAGTACATGAGAGTTTTCAAGATTGAAATTATCATTGGGGCCGTAAAGATTTGTAGGCATTACAGAAACAAAATCAGTGCCGTATTCCTCGTTATAGTAACGGCACATTTTGATCGCGGATATCTTAGCTATAGCATAAGGTTCATTGGTCGGTTCAAGCGGACCGGTTAGAAGAAAATCTTCTTTAAGCGGCTGGGGCGCCAGGCGTGGATAGATGCAGGAAGAGCCCAGGTTGAGAAGTTTTTTTACCCCTGAGCGATGCGCACTGTTGATCACATTTGAAGCGATTATGATATTGTCGTATATGAACTGCGCCTTGTAGGTATTGTTTGCAAGTATTCCTCCGACTTTCGCTGCTGCAAGGAACACATATTCCGGTTTTTCCTGTTCAAAAAAGGCTTCTGTATCTGCCTGTCTTTTAAGATCAAGTTCGTTTAGTGTGCGGGTGATTATATTATTAAACCCTTTTTGCTTCAGGTTTCTTATTATACTGCTCCCCACAAGACCGATATGTCCGGCGACATATATTTTTGAGTCCTGTTTCATAGTTCATGCCTTTCTGTTATGTCAAAGCCGTGGCGTTTTAGATGTGCGTCCCTTCCTGAAATGTCAAGATCATTTAATGTCATTTCAGATATCATCTCATCAAAGCTTATTCTGGGTTCCCAGTTAAGTTCTTTTTTTGCCTTTGATGCGTCACCGAGCAGTATGTCAACTTCAGTAGGTCTGAAATAGCTTTTGTCTATCTCTATAATGGTATTTCCTTTTTTTAGTTCTTCTATCCGGTATTTTTCTATAAGCTTTTCTGTGTCTGGGTTGTCGGGTTTGACGATATCATCAATGATGCCTTTTTCTTCAAGGCCGTTTCCCTTCCATGAGATGATGATGCCCAGTTTTTTAAATGCAATTTCCGCAAGTTCTCTTATCGTCCTTGTCTTTCCGGTGGCAATAACATAGTCATCCGGTCTGTCGTTTTGAAGTATCAGCCACATAGCTTCGATAAAATCCTTTGCATGGCCCCAGTCCCGTTTTGAATCAATGTTTCCGAGAAAAAGTTTATCCTGCAGGCCGAGTGCTATCCGGGCGGCTGCACGTGTTACTTTCCGGGTAACAAAGGTCTCACCCCTGAGCGGTGATTCATGATTGAAAAGGATCCCATTTGAGGCAAAGATATTATAGGCTTCTCTGTAATTAATGGTTATCCAGTATGAGTAGAGTTTTGCAACGCCGTATGGGCTCCTGGGATAAAACGGGGTGGTCTCTTTCTGGGGGATCTCCGCAACTTTGCCATACAGCTCGCTTGTGGATGCCTGGTAAAACCTTGTCTTTTTTTCCAATCCCAGGATCCGTATCGCCTCAAGTATTCTCAGTGCTCCGACAGCATCTGTATTGGCCGTGTATTCCGGGGTGTCAAATGAGACCTTCACATGACTCTGTGCACCAAGATTGTAGATCTCGTCAGGCTGTACTTCCTGAATTATCCTTATAAGATTTGTAGAATCAGACAGGTCACCGTAATGGAGTGAGAACCTTACATCTTTTTCGTGAGGATCCTGGTAAAGGTGGTCGATCCTGTCAGTATTAAAAAGAGAAGACCTTCTTTTTATCCCGTGTACGCGGTAACCTTTATCTAAAAGAAAACTGGAAAGATATGCGCCATCCTGACCGGTTACGCCTGTTATAAGTGCGGTTTTCATGAAATTGCCTCCTCCTCATTTTGGATATTTATTTCAAACATGATAACCGGACCGGTTCTTTTTTGTCAATAAATATAATTTATTGCTATAATACATGGGGGTTATTATAATACTATGTTGGCTTTTATTTTTTGCTGTTCGGTGTCTTAAAGTGCAGAGTTTAAGATGTAAGGATCAGCAGCTTTATTATTATTAATGACCTTAGTCTTTAATGCTATTTTCAGGGTTGAAAAAACGTGGCTGATAAGAAAAAACTTATAATAATTGAAGGTCCTACCGGAGTTGGCAAGACTTCTGCCGCCCTTTCCCTGGTGCGGGAGCTGCCTGTGGAGTTTATTAATGCGGATTCGATGCAGGTCTATCGGTATATGGATATAGGAACCTCAAAACCTGATCCCGGTGAGCTTTTAATTGCTCCGCATCATCTGATCTCCATCGTTGATCCGGATGAAGATTTTGATGCGGCTAAGTTTATGAGCCTGGGAAGAAAAATTATTGACGATGTTTTTTTAAGGGGTAATATACCTGTTGTTGTCGGCGGAACAGCCCTTTATGTCAGGGCGCTTACAAAGGGGATCTTTGAGGCTCCGGGAAAAAATGAGAGTTTCAGGAAAAAACTGATGGTGGTGGAAAATAAAGACCTGCATAAAAAACTGGCTGAAATTGACCCTGAAACAGCCCTAAGAGTCAATCCAAATGACAGGGTTAGGACAGTGCGTGCTCTTGAAGTCTATTTTATGACCGGAGAAAGCATAACAGCTCACCATGATAAACATAGGTTTGAAGATCAGCCCTATGACTGTCTCAGGTTATGCCTGAACAGGGACAGGGAAGCTCTTTACGGGTTGATTGAGCGGCGGGTGGAGGAGATGATGCGGCTGGGTTTTTTAAATGAAGTCGATGGCCTTCTGAATATGGGCTATTCTCCGCAGCTGAAGTCCATGCAGAGTATAGGCTACAAACAGCTGGTATGTCACCTTATTGATAAGATTTCCCTTGCAGAGTCTGTTGCACAGATAAAAACAGAGAGCCGGCGCTTTGCCAAGAGGCAGCTGACCTGGTTTAGAAAAGATCCTGATATATCATGGGTAAAATTGCCTGAAAGGAACTGTGATATAATGGATATTATTAAAAATTTCTTGAAAATTTCTTGAAAAGCAATTAAAATACATATACTTATCAACCTTACAGGTTCGACGAAGATAATCTTTCCGGTTTAACAGGATAAACATGAAAAAAAATTACAAATATTGCATCCTTTTAGTCTATTTATTTTTACTGATTTTTTCTTTTCCCTGCGGGGTGTCTTGCCAGGAGTTTAATGAAGCAGGATTTTTTGGACGCGGTATTTCAAAAATAGATAATGGTAATGTTTCTGAAGCAAGAAGAAAGGCTTTTATTGATGCTCAGGAAAAAGTGCTTATTTCTGCGGTCGGTTCACAGATGCCGGTCAGTGATATTTCAGAATATTTTCTAATGCTTAAAAAACTGTTTTTTGAGCATCCTGATATTTATCTTCAGCGGTTTAAGATCGTCAGTGAACATGCCCTTTATGACATGTATCAGGTCAATATCCATGGATTTGTTCAGCAGGAGATACTCAGACAGGACCTTGAGTCTATGGGGATTCTCGGGTCTGGAATGAAAAAGAAAAAGGTCCTGTTGATGATCGCTGAAACAGGCCTGGCTGATTCTGAAGAAGTGATGTGGTGGAATCCAGGTCAGGATGTTTCGGCTGTGGTGAGTGTTGTAAACGAAAATCTTTCTACTTATTTCAGGGACAGCGGATTTTATGTCATAGATCCTGCCGGGTTAAATCAGGGGGATCTAAGTGAGGTTAAGCCCGGACCTGACGCTGACCCGGATGAAGTGGCCAGGTTCGCGTCCAGATTTGGGGCTGATATCGCGGTCATCGGAAGGTCGGAGCTTAAAAAGACCGAAAGTCGCGGGCTTACCTCGGTCGAGAGTATTCAGTGCGGTATGAAGGCCCGTATTATCGGTGTAAGAGATGCTTCTGTTCTTGTCCAGGCCGCTACTTATAAGCTGGGGATGCATGTTGATGAATTATCTGCGGCAAGGGCAGCGGTTGAAAAAGCATCTATGCATTTGACCGGACAGATCGTTGATAAAATATATTTGAAACTTAGAAGCATTAACGGTTATATGTTCAGGCTTTCTATGGCTGAAGGTGCAGCTGAAAACGATGTTGAGAAATGGCTTGATGCACTTAAAAGCATATTACCGGATGTGGTGCCGGTTTCGATTGAAAATAAAGAAGGTCTCTGGGTCGTAAAAATAGACAGCCCCATGAAAAGGGCTGATATCGTTCAGAAGATTCTCCAGTTTGGTGCTGAAGGTTACATCACAGAACTGGTTTCAGCTGACGAGGGTATTATTGAGATGAAAATATCCTCAAAACAAGAGATTCTGCAGTAAAAAAGGTTTACATATGTCTGCATTAAAGGGAAAAGAGATCGTGCTTGGGGTGACAGGCTGTATTGCAGCCTATAAAGCTGCAGAACTGGTGCGCCTTTTGGTGAAAAGCGGTGCCAATGTCCAGGTTGTCATGACCGGGAGTGCAAAGGAATTTGTTTCACCGCTGACTTTTCAGACCTTATCCGGAAATCCGGTTATAACGGAGATGTTTAAGCTTTACCGGGAAAAAGAGATCGGTCATATTTCTCTTGCCCAGAAAGCGGATATTCTGGCCATTGCCCCGGCTACTGCGAATATTATCGGAAAGGCAGCAGGGGGGATTGCGGATGATATGCTTTCAACTGTTTTTATGGCTACCAAAGCGCCTGTTCTTTTTGCGCCGGGAATGAATGTTAATATGTGGGATAGCCCGGCTGTTCAAAAAAATATCAGTCGGTTAAAAAAACGGGGGCACTCTTTTGTTGAGCCTGGATACGGTGACCTTGCCTGCGGTGTGCAGGGAAAAGGAAGGCTGGCTGAGGTCGAGGATATTCTGGAGGAGATGCGGGTGATCCTTTCTCCTAAAGATTATAATAAAAAGCGTGTTCTGGTAACGGCAGGACCCACCCGGGAAGCACTTGATCCGGCCAGGTATATTACAAATCCTTCAACCGGAAAGATGGGCTTTGCGATTGCACGTGCTTTAAAGCGCAGAGGCGCAGAAGTGACCCTCATTAGCGGTCCCACATCACTGACGCTTCCTTGCGGGGTTAACTGCGTCAAGGTGAAAACGGCAGGGGAAATGGCTTTGGAAGTGGATAAATGCTTTGAAAATATGGAGATAATCATTAAATCTGCTGCTGTTGCTGATTACCGGCCGAGGGCAGTGTCATTTGAGAAGATAAAGAAAAAAGATGACGGGATCGTTCTTGATCTTGAGAAAACTTCTGATATCCTTTCGGCGCTTGGGAAAAAGAAAGGGACAAGACTCCTTGTGGGGTTTGCTGCTGAGACTGAAAATATTCTTGCAAACGCAGCAGAAAAACTTAAAAATAAAAATCTTGATATGATCGTTGCTAATGATATCAGCAGAAGTGATGTTGGTTTTGGTGCGGAAGATAATCAGGTTACTGTTCTTTTAAAGGACGGGACAAAAGAGCCTTTGCCAAAGATGGGAAAAGATGAAGTGGCAGATGCTTTGCTTGACAGGATTATATTATTAAAAGTCAGCGGGGAGAATAAGCAAAAGTGAGCGAGCCGGATCTTCCTGAAATACTGGAAAGCCTGAAAATACATGCTAAGTACAGTAAAGCCTGCGGAATCAAATATTTTCAGGAGTCTGAAAAACCAAAGTGCATTACTACCGAAGACAAGCAGGCTGTTCTTAATAAAATTATAGAACAAATGGGAGACTGCAAAAGGTGCAAGCTGTATTCCACACGTAAAAACATTGTTTTTGGAGAGGGGAATCCTGATGCAAGGCTTGTGTTTGTGGGGGAAGCCCCGGGCGCTGATGAGGATGTTCAGGGCCATCCCTTTGTGGGTAAAGCCGGTCAGCTTTTAACAAAGATAATAGAAGCAATAGACCTTAAGAGAAGTGATGTTTATATCGCAAATATCCTAAAGTGCAGACCCCCTTCCAACAGAAATCCTGAAGAAGATGAGATGGCGGCCTGTATCCCCTTTCTTAAAAAACAGCTTGGGGTCATAGATCCTAAGATTATATGTACCCTTGGAAATGTTGCAACCCGGGCGCTTCTTGATACGAATGCCGGGATCACAAAGCTCAGGGGTCGGTTTCATGAGCTTGCCGGTTTAAAGGTCATGCCCACCTATCATCCGTCGTATCTGCTTCGGGATCCGAGTAAAAAAAGAGAAACCTGGGAGGATATGAAGATAATAAAAAAAGAGTATTTTAAAGAGTAGGCGGATTATTGCTGCCTGCTTACTTCAAAATCACGGGGACGGTCATCGCTTAAGTCAACAATGGTGTATGCCAGCCTTTCAACGCCTGAATCCTCAAACATCTTTATAATAGCAAGGTTGATTTTTTCCCTCACAAGTTCATGCTCTTTCCATACTGTTGTTTTGGTGAAATAGTAAAGTCTTATGATCCGTGCATTGCCGTCCAGCTCTCTGAAATTTACCATGTGAAATTCCTGGTGAATGTCCTCACTTTTTTCCAGGATGCTTCGGATCCCGGAAAGGATCTGTTCCGTCTTTTCTGAGGATATGCCGTCTATTTTAAAGCTGTACTTAACCCTGCGTTTGTACATTTTTGACCAGTTTTTGATGATGGCAGTCGAGATAGAAGAATTGGGTACGATGGATAAAGTTTTGTCAAAATTTCTAAAACGGGTGCTTCTGACACCGATGTGTTCCACATCAGCATCGATTACCTTGCCGTCGTCAAGCTGTACCCAGTCGCCTTCACGAAAAAGATCATCTATATAAATAATCGCACAGCCGAACCAGCAGGCGATAATATCTCTAAAAACAAGTCCCAGGGTGATTCCCATACCGCCTAAAAGGCCAATGAGCGCAGCCGCCGTCATCCCCAGAAAGATTTCTGCTGCTTTGACAACAATAATGATGATTGCAGTGATCTTTATTGTTTTTGCAACGTAGGGAAGAAGAAGGTCGTCAAGCTCGGTTTTTGTGCGTTTTGTAAATTTTTGGAAAAATACGGTGAGTATCTCAGCGCTTTGATGAATGAACCAGCAGATGATCACAACAAGGAAAAACTGGAGCAGTTTATATATGCTTTTGTCTATCTCAGGATTAATATAAGGCAACAGGATCATTCTGCACAGCATAATACCGAAAAGTATAATAAGAAGACTTAACGGCTTTTCAGAAATTTCTATAATTGCGTCGTCAAGTGTTGTTTCTGTTTTTGCAACCAGTTTTTTCAGGTATGCCATGATCAGGTGAGAAAAAAGTTTGCGGCAGATTAAAGTCAACAGCAGGATGATCATAACCGATGTCAGTGTAGTGCCGGGTATGCCGAATAAAATATCATCACTGTTAATGATGTTAAATAGTTTGTTCATGTTTTAATTGCTCACGATGGTTTTTTTGCAGGATTGGCAAGTTCATCTTCAATGGTCTCGGGTTCATTTGTGTTGTATTGAAGAAGGGATTTTAAATGATAAAAACTTTCTTCTTTCATATTTGCAAAATAAATGGCTGTACTTTCTTCGGTCGTTCTTAATAGGGTACCGTTTATTTTGATACTTATTTCAGGGCTCAGTACAATAGTGACTTCACAGGGCGTGTCATGTTTTAAGGCAGGATCGCTGGTGCATTTCATGCCCCGCAGACTGAAATCCCAGGATTCTACTTTTATATTATTCCTTCTGTGGATACGGTTACATCAAATTTGATAGGTACCCGTGTTCTCAATCTTCGTTCTTGAGTCATAATAATATCCTATTTTATGTTGAAATTTATTCTTATTATAGATAATAATGGAAAAATAACAAATAAAAAATGGTTATTAAAAAAATGAGGGCCGGTAGATGAAAAAATATGAGAAAGTTATAGAAGGTATATACAGGATTATGGGTGTACGTTCAAATATTTATCTCATAGAGGGTGAAGAACTTATTCTGATTGATACGGGAATGCCGGGTGACGGAGATGTTGTTCTTGAGGTTTTAAAAGAACTGGGATATCAAAAGAAAGATATAAAATATATGATGATCACCCATGCTCACATGGACCATGTGGGCTCACTCGCTGCTTTAAAGCGGGCAACAGGCGCAAAGATCGTTGCCAGTGAAAAGGAAAAAGATTTTATTGAAGGAAAAAAAATGCTCTGCAGTATGAAAAGGGAAGGTTTTGGCGGAAAGGTCTTTAAACTCATACTTTTTATGCTTGAAAAGTTTGCGGTCAGATATGAGCCCGTAATACTGGATCTTCCGTTTGACGGTAAGGAAGAAAAGGAAATAGTTAAAGGAATAAAGATCATTAATACGCCGGGTCATTCCATGGGCAGCCTTTCTTATTTTTGTCCGGGTAAAAATGCAGTATTCACCGGTGATGCTTTAACGGGTATGCCGGTACCGGGTCTGCCGATGAGAGCCGGCTGCTCTGATCATGGTCAGGCGCTTGATTCAGTCAAACATATTTCCGAGATCTTGTTCGGCACTGCCCTTTTTGGTCACGGTGCTCCGGTTAAGGATAATGCCTGTTCAATTGTGAAATCACTTTTAGCTTAGATGCTTACTTATGGACAGCCTCCAGTGAGTGTTAAACCGTTTATAGGCAAAGGTTACTCTGTCCGTTGATAAAAAAGGTCTTGTTGCGGAGGAGAACAAGTCAGCTGCAAAAACGGATTTTAACGATATTAAAAAAGTTGAAGAGGCTGTTGGAGAACTTAAAGAAAATCTTAGCCGGGACCTTGATGCTGCGGCTGACATTCATCAACTGGGTGAGAAAAATATTGTTACACTTTCACAGGACTGATCTTAAATTCAGGATCGGCAGGGCAGGGACTGTTATCAAAGAGGGCCTGTTGCTTTCGGGCCGTCTTTTTTTATGGAAAGAATTCTAAATCTTATAATAGCCCTTATACCAGACAACAAGGTTTTTAATACCCTTTTCCAGGGGTGTGCTCGGGGTGTAGCCGGTATCCGTGATAAGGTCAGTGATATCTGCCCTTGTTTCAATGAGGTCACCGGGCTGTGAAGGCATCATTATTTTCTCTGCTTTTTTACCCAGTGCGTTTTCAATGGTTTCAATGAATTTTATTAACTCTATCGGATCGTTGTTGCCGATATTGTAGATTTTGTAAGGTGCCGGGCTGGAAGAAGGGTCAGGGTCCTTTCCGTCCCAATCAGGATTTCCCTTAGGGATGCGGTCTAAAGTCCTTAATATGCCGTCTGTGATGTCTTCAACATAGGTGAAATCCCGTTTCATGTTGCCGTGGTTAAAGACCTTTATCGGTTTCCCTTCGATTATTGCTTTAGTGAATAACAGGGGAGCCATGTCCGGCCTTCCCCAGGGACCGTATACTGTAAAGAAGCGAAGACCTGTTGTGGGAATGTTGTAAAGATGACTGTACGAGTGAGCCATAAGTTCATTGCTTTTTTTTGTGGCTGCGTAAAGACTGATGGGGTGGTCGATGTTGTGGCGGGTTGAAAATGGCATTTTCTGATTGAGGCCGTATACACTGGAACTGCTTGCATAAACAAGATGTTTTGTTTCAAAATGTCTGCAGGCCTCAAGGATAGTTATGAATCCCACAATGTTGCTGTTAATGTAAGAGTAGGGGTTTTCAATGGAATATCTTACTCCGGGCTGGGCCGCGATATTGCAGACCCTGTCAAATTGATGTTCTTGAAAGAGCTTAAAGATACCTTCTCTGTCTTCAAGGTCAAGCTTGATAAAATTGTAGTTATCGTGTTTTGTGCTTTGGGTTGTTTTTCCGTATTCGATGCGGTCTGTGGGTATGCCTGACTTCTTAAGTCTGTCCAGTTTGAGAGCGGTATCATAATAATCATTAATATTGTCCAGACCTACCACGTGATCTCCGCGCGCCAATGCTTTTTCGGCAAGGTTGTTGCCGATGAATCCTGCTGTTCCTGTTATGAGAATTTTAATAGGCATGACTTGACTCCGAATTTAAAAATGTGTCATCAGTGGTTTTCCAACTGCCGCAACATTGAATCCGATTTTGAAAAGTTTCCCATGATCAAGGAGGTCTCTGCCGTCAAAGATAAAAGCCGGTTTTTCCATGGAATCAAATATCTTTTCATAGTCAAGATCCTTGTATTCATCCCACTCGGTGAGAATTGCAATGGCGTGGGCATCTTTAGCTGCTTCGTAAGGGTCTTTTGTGAACTGTATGGATGAACAATTTTCTTTTAATTCTTCTTTCGCATTTTTAAGGGCTTTCGGGTCGGTAATGGTCAGGTTTGCATGTTCGTTTATCAGGTGGCGGGCGACATATATTGCCGGCGATTCACGGGTGTCTCCGGTGTTTGCTTTAAAGGCAAATCCGAACAGCGCAATATTTTTACCTGAAACCGTGTTGAACATCAGGGTTAGCATGTTTTTTACAAAACGTTTTTCCTGATAGTCATTTATTTCAACAACACTTTCCCAGTACCTTGCTACTTCATGGAGACCATAGGATTCGCAGATATAGACCAGGTTTAAGATGTCCTTTTTAAAACATGAACCGCCAAAGCCCACACTGGCATTTAAAAATTTATTGCCGATCCTTGAATCTCTACCGATTGCATTTGAAACTTCTTTAACATTTGCCTCTGTTTTTTCACACAAGGCGGAAATGCTGTTTATGGAAGAGATACGTTGAGCCAGAAAGGCATTTGCAACAAGTTTGGAAAGTTCTGAGCTCCATAAGTTACTTGTAATGATCTTTTTCCGGGGAATCCAGTTGGCATAAATATCTACGACCTCATTACGGGCTTTTATGCCGCTTTCTGTTTCCCTGGAGCCGATAAGCACCCTGTCGGGGTTTTCAAGGTCTGCAATGGCTGAGCCTTCAGCCAAAAACTCGGGGTTTGAAAGGATGTCGAAATGAAGGCCTTTGTCATTGGCGTTCAGGATTCGCTCCATGGCCTGGGCTGTTCTTACCGGCAGGGTACTTTTTTCTATAATGATCTTGTACGATTCCGCTGCATTGATAATACTTCGTGCTGTTTTTTCCAGAAACTGGAGGTCCGAAGCTTTTCCGGCTCCCTCACCATAGGTTTTTGTTGGGGTGTTTACACTGACGAAAATTATGTCTGCCTTTTTTATGTTTTCATTTATTTCTGTTGAGAAAAAAAGGTTTTTGCCTCGGACCTGTTTAACGACTTCCAGTAATCCCGGCTCAAATATGGGCAGATCATCTGTCTGCCAGGCTTTGATCCGTTCAGCATTTATATCAACTATTGTGACTTCATGTTGGGGGCATTTTGCTGCTATCATAGCCATTGTGGGACCGCCAACGTAACCTGCACCGATACAGAGTATTTTTTTTCCACAATCTTTTTCAGACATTTAATTTACGCCTCCTATAAATTAACATTTTTACCTCACATATAATAACAAGATGTCAGCTTGATATCAATTAAAGAATCAGTCTGTAATTATACTAATTTTTTATCAGATTTTGGTGTTTATTTGCGGTTATCAGCTATCACTGTACATTAACAGTAAAAGATATTTTTAAAGTATCCCGACGTTTTTTCGGCTTATTCTTATAATCTGTCTTCCGGCAGATATATAATTTCCCGTTCAAGTGATATTCCGAATTCCTCAAAAACACGTTTCTGCCCGGTATCTATAAGTGCTTTGACATCATTGCTTGTTGCATTGCCTAAGTTTATTATCCAGTTTGCGTGTTCATTGCTTACCATGGCCCCCCCGGCCTTTAATTTTTTCATACCGGTTTTTTCAAGAAGCCATCCTGCTGAATGGATACTGTCTGACGGGTTTTTGAATGTGGAACCGAGGGTTAAACTGCTTTTTGGCTGTTTCTCACGACGAAGGTCCAGAAGCTGTTTTAGTTTTTCTTTGGCTTCATTCCTCGAAACATTCTTTTTATCGGGCAGAATGAAGGAACACTTGATTATTATTTTATCTGAATTTTTAACTGCGCTTTTGCGGTAGCTGAAGTCCATTTTTTTAAGGGAATATTTTTCTGCCTTTAAAGTCTCGGGATTAAGCACAAGTGCTGATGAAAAATGATTGTGTATCTTTTCCGTATCATTAATGCCTGCGTTCATTGCTACGGCTCCGCCGACGGTTCCGGGGATAACACCCATGTAGGTATATCCGGAATGTCCGTGTGCTGCTATCCTGGCGCCGAGTTTCATAAGGGATGTTCCTGCGCCCGCAGTTATTTTATTTTCATTATAGTCAAAAGAGATAAAGTTAAACCCGTTGCCAAGAATTATTACTATGCCATTAAAATCATTATCATCTGTAAGCACATTGGACCCGTTCCCAAGGATGTAAAAAAAGAGACCGTTTTGCTTTGAGAAAGAAAGGGTCTCTTCTAGATCCTCCAGATTATTCACCTTTGCAAAAAAACGGGCAGTACCTCCTGTTCTTAACCTGGTTAAAGAGGCGAGAGGATAACCTGTTTTAAAGAATTCAGGGGGGGGTGATCCGGTAAATATATCCATATAAATTTAATGATATCTGCAGTTTGTTTGTTTTTATTTAATAAAACACAAAGCTATGGTAATGTTTATAATTATAAAACATAGCGTATAAAATTGGAACAGCTAAATACTAATAAAAACAACAGCCTAATAATCTAGGTTATGCAGGAGTTTTTAAAATGAGTATTCCACTTTCAAATCCTGATATTACTTCAAAAGAGAGAAAAGCAGTCGCTGAAGTCTTAAAGGGACCTAATCTCAGCTTTGGCCCGAAGCTTGATGAGTTTGAGAAGCTGGGTGCTTACTATGCGGGCAGAAAATACGCAGTAGCGGTTAACAGCGGCACCAGCGGGCTGCATCTTATTGTAAGGTCGCTTAATATTTCAAAAGGAGATGAAGTAATAACAACTCCTTTTAGTTTTATAGCGTCTGCAAATTGTATGCTTTTTGAGGGAGCTCGCCCTGTTTTCGCTGACATCGATGAAGAAACCCTGAATATTTCTCCCGCTAACATTGCTGATATACTAAAAAAGAAAAAGGATAAAAAAGTAAGGGCAATTCTTGCTGTCGATGTTTTTGGGAATCCTGCTGATTGGGATGATTTATATGATATCTCTGATAAATACAGTCTTAAACTGATTGAGGACAGCTGCGAAGCCATTGGCGCCGAATACGTAAGTCCTGCAGACCGTAAAAAAAGGAGATGGAATAAAAAAAGGATGGCAGGCTCTTTTGGAGAGGCGGCTGTGTTTGCGTTTTATCCGAACAAGCAGCTCACAACAGGTGAAGGCGGGCTCATCCTGACGGACAGTAAAAAGATATATGAAATGTGCCGCAGCATGAGGAACCAGGGCCGTGATTCGGATAACAGGATTGCCGGTCATTTAAGACTTGGGTATAATTACAGGCTCAGCGATATCAACTGTGCACTGGGTCTTGCTCAGTTTCAGAGGATTAACGAAATTCTCAAAAAAAGAGAAAAGATTGCCGGGTATTATAAAAAAAAGCTAAATGACCTTTCATGTGTAAAGACTCTTTCATCACGTCCCAATGTAAAGATGAGCTGGTTCGTTTATGTTATTAAACTTGAAAAAGGTTTTAATAAAAAAGACCGTGACAATATTATGAAAAAGCTTCAGCAGAAAGGTATTTCATGCAGTGTGTATTTTTCGCCTATTCATCTCCAGCCTTTTTATAAAAAAGAGTTCGGCTATAAAAGGGGTGATTTCCCGGTTACCGAGTCTGTTTCAGACCGGACAATTGCGCTGCCTTTTTACAGTAAGCTTAAGAATAAAGATGTTGATTATATAACCGAAAATTTAAAAAAGATACTCGGCTGATAAATTTACAAAAAAGGTCTGTGGCTATCAGGATCATGTCTGTTTATCCTGTTAAAAAAAAGAGAGGGGTTTCAATGTTGTACTCGTGAAAAGGTTAAATCGGGCGGCAGGATTAAGGTTTTAAATGATTTTAAGATTAGTTGGAAGATTGTTAAAAGGCAGTGTCTATGGACACGGCCTTTTATGTTTGAGAGGTTTTCAGCCCGGGGCTCATTTTTTTATCGGAGATGGTTGCTTCAGGGACCATTTGCTTAATCAGCTGCCGAACCTTTCCTCGGTTGTCTGATGGTTCCCCCAAGATTTTTTTCATCTTTTCTGTTTGTTTCAGGTATTCCTGAGCATTGAAACTTCCTTTGGTGCGGCATCTTATTTTTTTGTGCTGAGTCGGCAGGATATTTTCTCCTTCCCAGTAGAGCTCCTCGTGGAGTTTTTCTCCTTCTCTGAGTCCTATAAATTCAATATTAATATCTTTGTAGGGTATAAGACCTGAAAGTTCTATAAGATGTTCTGCAAGTTTGGTAATATTGGCTGGTTTTCCCATATCAAGCAGAAATATCTCTTTGCTGTTTCCCATTGCACCGGCAAGAAGTACCAAGTGGACCGCTTCGGGAATGGTCATTAAAAATCTTGTGGTCTCAGGATGGGTCACTGTTATGGGTCCGCCGGTGCTAAGCTGTTTTTTGAAGAGCGGGATAACACTTCCGCTGCTTCCAATAACATTTCCAAATCTTACTGAGATAAATTTAACAGAGGTGTCCTCGTAGGTCTGCAGGAGCTTTTCCGTCATTCTCTTGGTAGAACCCATGATGCTTGAGGGATTGACGGCTTTATCGGTTGAGATAAAGACTAATTTTTTCACCTTATATTTTATGCAGAGATCGCTGAGGGTCTTTGTTCCAAAAAAGTTGTTCCTTACGGCTTCCGCAGGATCCCTTTCCATCAGTGGAACATGTTTGTAGGCTGCAGCATGATAGATAATGCTGGGTTTGTATTTTCCCATAATACGTGAAAGCTTATTCCGGTTAAGAATGTCGCCTATTACTGGTATAACGTCTAAGCCCGGGACTTTCTGTTTTATTTCAACATCTTTATAGTAGAGATTATTTTCATTTCGTTCGTACATAATGAGCGTTTTCGGCCTAAACGCTGCTATCTGTCTGCAGAGTTCAGAACCGATCGAACCGCCGGCGCCGGTTACAAGTATGGTCTTATCTGTCAGTTCATTTGTAAGCGGATTGTTTTGGTCTTCAAATGATACTGCTGGTCTTCCCAGAAGTTCATCCGGTTTAACGTCGCGCATCTGGCTGAAAAATGTTTTGCCGGAGATTACCTTTGAGATGCCGGGAAGGGCCTTGTATTTAATGTTTGCCCTGTCACAGGCTTTAAATATATCCTGGAGATCTTTGAAGGGTGTGGATGGCATTGATATCAATACCTCTTTTATGCCATGGAGAGAGACAAGGGTTGGTATGTCCTGATGTTTTCCAAGTACCGGCAGGTTTTTTATTTTGCAGCCTTTTTTTGCGGGATCGTCATCAATAAATCCAATGGGGTCAAGATTGAGAGAATGATTGCTACGTATTTCGTTTAATACGATTACACCGGTTCTGCCTGCACCCGCGATAAGTATTTTCTCCCCCCCCCTTTTGTGCTTTACTGTTTCATGTTTTTCTACTAAAAGTCTTGTGATAATCCTTGCGCCGAACAGCAATACTAAAATAAAGACCGTATCCATAATAAAGACCGAGCGCGGAAACCGGGACAGTCCGTAGATGAATACCACTGTGATTATAAAACATATAGCGCTTACTGCAACACCGGCCGCTATCTTTGAAATGTCTTCTATGCTTACATATCTCCACCATCCGTCAAAAAGTCCCATGTAATAAAAGACCACCAGACGAACCACAACAATTACCGGGAGCGTTTTTACCAGATTTTCGAGCTGTTCGTATGGAAGATTAAAATCAAATCTGAGCTGAAAGGCAATATAATATGAGAAGGGTATTAGCAGTGTTTGTATCAAAAAAATACTGGTGCGGCCCCAGTCAAATCCCGGATTTTTTAGTTCTTTTTTATTTTTTTGTTTCCGCTGCAATTTTTTAAACTTTCAATTAATTAGAAATTTTAAAAATGTTTCGCCGGTGTTTTTATTTTGATAGCTTATAAATTCTAGACAAAATAACAGAAAACCCTTCTATTGTCAAAATAATTCAAATACGTATGAATAATATAAAAATAAATAAAAATAATAGATATAATGATTTTTATTGAGGAAAGTCGCGTTGTCTGGAGAAAAATACCAGTAGGGCTTTGTATATGGCTATTGCTGCCGGTTCGGTGTTTTCCTTCTCAAGAAAAGGAAGGGTTATCGTCACTGCGGGCATGGGGGTGTGGACTACAACATGTTTCGTTGAGTCTTCTGTTTTACAGCCTTCTTTTTTAAAAATTTTAGTAATCTGAAAACAAATTTCAGTTGCTAGCTGTTTCCCTTTTTTACTTCTATAATAATGTCCGGCCGAGACTTCATCTGTTGTTTTAAAAGAGAGGAATATCTCTGCATTGGTTTTAGATGCCATGCTTACTCTTTTCGCATCAGAAGGGGGGTGCTCTTTTTCCCAGGTTAAAATTACTTCTCCCCCGGCGTTCTCTATTATATTTTTAAGCGCGTTTATCAGGGGCAGTGTTGAGCTGTCTTTTCCTGAGGGGTCAAGAATTATTTTTTTATTAATGAAAATTCCATTGTCAACAGCTTTTAGAAGCAGGTTTCTAACAGTTATCTTCCCGGGTTTGAGCTCAGGATAGATGGTTATGGGGTAATAGCCTTTCTTTTTAAATTCGTAACAGGTGTTTTTTGTTATTTCAGTTTTATCATACACGAAACCTTCAGAGTCTGAAAGATCAGCCGATACTTTGTTTTTTGAAAGGCCGGTGCCGATAACAGGGCGGCTCATGGTGTCTCTTAAAGTTGCCATAAAAAGAGCGTCTTTTGTTTTTCCGCAGTCTATTGATGCTTCTGATGATATATTTCCTGCTGTGGCGGTTATTGTTGCTCTCCGGGGTTTTTCAGGAGAGATAAAGATTGCCCGTGCTTTTCCATTCTTTGTGAACACACTTTTTTTAAGGAAAAAGCCTTTTGAAGCAAAAAGATCTATTTGGGTGTTGTCAGCAACCGGCCTTCCCAGCCTGTCAAGAACCTCAAGGTCAATCGGGTTCCTGGCGGTTCCATCGGCGGGAAGAGATAAGAATCTGGGGGTGGCCTTGATCTTTTCAGGGACAAGTGAAATATTAAAAGATACGCATTTTTTCTTTGAAATATTTCCTTTACTGTTTCTTGCCGTCAGGCAGAAAAGGTGTGAGCTGTTGCTTAATGGTTTTTGGGGTATGAAAGAGACTCTGCCGCTATTATATTTAAAGGAGCTGATCTTTTTGTTGTCAACGGTTAGGGCGATATCTTTTTTTGACACAGAAACCGTTTCATTGCCGGGATATATTTGAGCGCTCATCTCAGGTGCTGCTGTTTTAAGGCTAACATTGTTTGGTGCTGCCACAATTATGTCCGGGATGCCTTTGCTGAAATAGTTAACGATTCCCAGGAAGTAGCCCTTTGCTTCCCGCATGGAGGTCCTTTGAAAGGATAGTTCTTTTTCATTTGCTTTGCTGGATATAAAAGAGGCTTCTCCGAGTATTGCGGTCGTGCCTGTTTTTCTCAGTACATGGTAATTTCCGGGTCGGATAGATGCGTTCTCAGACGCAAGTTTGTTCCTTAGAGGCGTAAGGATAGATCGTGCCGCATCGCGGGATCCGCCTGAATCTGATATTTTGTAGAAGAGGATCAGATTGTTTATGCTTTTATTATTTTCAGAGGCATTGTGATGAATGCTTATAAAAAGGTCGGCACCCAGTCTGTTGCTTATGTCTGAGCGTGCCTGCAGGTCCTTTATCAGGGTAAAATCTTTTTTTTTGTAAACGCTTGAATTCGTGTGGCGGGTGAGAAAAGGTTCTGCCCCTGCTGCTTTTAAAAGACCCCAGAGATGAAGGGCAACTCCGATATTTACTTCAGCCTCTTTTAAGCCTCTTGAACCTATCGCGCCTTTTTCTTTTCCGCCGTGGCCGGGATCAATAACAATAATTTTTCCCTGTAAAGGTGTGGTGTCAATGTCTGTAAGATCAAAGCCGGCAGGCGGAGGAAGTCTGTAGATTGAACATCCGCAAAATAGAAACAAAAGCAGCATGAAAATTGCTGTAATCAGATATTTTAATATCCTGGAAAGGCGCATATCTTTATCCGGTTTTTTCATTTTAATCCGTGGTGCCATATGTTGTGCTCTCTATTAAGGGCTTGAGGAAATGTGGATAATTTATTGTTTCATTAGTTTTTCTTGATTCTTTTGTTTATAATGTAGATGATTTTTAATCAAGTAAATTCTGGCTTAAGGTTTTCGGGTATCATAACCTGAATAAGATGAACCTGTAAAATGCAGTAAGGTAAAAGGTTTTCCATGTTTGATATTTTAATAAAAGGCGCATCTGTTATTGACGGTACTGGAACTAAAGCGAAAGTTGAAGATGTGGGTATTCAGGGGGATACGATCTCTGAAGTCGGACAGATCGGTAATGCTGATGCACGGGAGACCTTTGATGCAGGGGGGTGTATTTTGTGCCCGGGTTTTATTGATATTCACTCACATTCTGATTTTAATATAATGGCAGAACCTCCCGGTGAATCAAAGATAAGGCAGGGAGTTACAACCGAGGTGTGCGGTAACTGCGGGCTTTCTGCCGCACCACTTTTGGGTGCTTACAAAAAGCAGCGTGAAAAAGGAGTAAAAGCAATTGGCGTTGATATTACCTGGTCCGTACTTAAAGAGTATCGGCAGGCTGCAGAAGAAAAAGGACTTCCCCTTAATATTGTACCCCTTGTGGGTCATGGGAACTTAAGGGGGGCTGTTATGGGTTATGAGGACAGAAAAGCATCTGTTGTTGAGATAAAGGCGATGAAGGCCCTGCTCGAAAAGGAGATGGAACAGGGGGCGTGGGGCTTGTCAAGCGGTCTTATCTATCCGCCGGGAGTTTATGCCGGAAAAGATGAGCTGGTAGAACTTAACCGGACCGTAAAAGGTTTTAAAGGTGTTTATTCCTCCCATATCAGAAGTGAAGGTGATTATCTGCTTGATGCCATTGATGAGGTTATCTCCACGGCAAAAGAATCCGGGGTTTTTTTACAGATTTCACACTTAAAGACCATGGGAGAAAAAAACTGGCAAAAACTTCCCCGCGTTTTTGAAAAGATAGAAAAAGCGCTTAATGAGGGCATGAATATCACGGCAGACAGATATCCCTATATCGCAGGAAGTACCGGCCTTGATGCGGTTCTTCCTCCATGGGCATGTGCCGGCGGGACAGATGCAGAGCTTGAAAGAATAAAGCCGGGTGCAATCAGAGAAAAGATCTATGCAGAGATGCTGGAACGAGTAACTGAAAAAGAGATTGCGGAAACGATTTTGATTTCAAGGGTCGTCTCGGAAAAGAACAGATGTCTTGAAGGCCGGTTTATGGGAGAAGCTTCAGAACTCAGAGGGCAGCCGGTAAAGACCGTGTTATTTGATCTTTTAGCTGAAGAGGAGCTGGAGGTCGATGCGATCTTTTTCAGTATGAACGAGGATAATTTGAAGGAGATATTAAAAAAAGAATATGTGATGCCCGGATCCGATGCGTCTGTCTGGGGAACAAGAGGTCCCCTTGCAAAGGGAAAGCCTCATCCAAGAGCTTTCGGGACATTCCCCAGGTTTTTAAAAAAGTATGCAATGGAAGAAAAACTGTTTACAGTTGAAAAGGCAATACATAAGATGACATTATTGCCTGCTGAAAATTTTGGAATAAAGGACCGCGGCAGGATCAAAAAAGGTCTAAAGGCTGATATTGTTATTTTAAATCCGGATAACATTTTTGACAATGCCACCTATGATGATCCTCACAGATATCCTGACGGTATTCTCAAAGTCATGGTGAACGGGACATGGGTTTTGAACGATCAGGTCTTTACAGATGAAAGACCCGGAAAGGTGATTTTAAAGAGCTAACGGACTTTGACGGTCCCTATGAAAAAGAGCTGTCTTTTCCTAGCATCATAAAATCAATTGCAGCAGACAGACTGTCAGCAAAAAGATCAGAGCTGTAGCAGTCATTTTCTTCTACGATGAAATTGATTACGTTTTTGTCTTCTGCAGAGGATGCTAGAAAAAAGTTAATTGAATTTCCCTCACATAATACAAATGGGATCAGTCTAAAGTCCGGCCTTGTTGCTCGATAACTGCTCATATGCTGGACTCTTTTTGGGTGAGTTCTGATTCGTTAACCTTTATACCCCTTATCGACATAAAACAGGTGAGCCTTAGTGATTTGTTTAAGATGTGCAGGTGAAAAGTTTGACATGTGCATAGAAAAAATATAACATGTTGATGAATTGATAATGTTTTGAAGGAGTTTAATGTGAAAATAAACAGAAGAATGGCGCAAACAGTGGTTACGGTCAGTCCTGTCGCTAATGTTCTGGATGTTTTGAACGTTCTGCAGCAGAACTCTATCAGACACCTTCCTGTTCTGGAGGGTGAAAAATTTGTGGGCTTTCTGTCTGAGTCCGATATCCGGCAGGTTCTTCTTCTTCCGGGCGGAACCGATATGAAAATTGAGGAAGTTATGAACCGTGAGCCCATAACGATAGGCCCTGAAGAAAATCTGGAAGATGCTGCAAAGCTTATATATCAATATAAAATAGGCGGGCTTCCTGTACTGGATGACGGTAAACTGGTGGGAATTATAACTGTCGGGGATATCCTGGCTGCTTTTATTGAGATCATGGGTGTTCTGCAGGCAAGTTCGAGAATAGATGTTATGCTGGGAGAACATCCCGAAGCATTTGAAGATCTTTCCCGGTTGATAAAATCCGAAGGCGGTGAGATAATAAGTGTGGGGATGGGAAGCATTCCTGAAGAAGAGGGGAATATCTGTTTTTTCCGGCTTAAAAAATGTGATGTTAATCACCTTGTCGATGTGATTGAAAATAAGGGTTATGAGGTTGGAGCCGTTATTGAATAATTTTTGACCGGGCTTTTTAACCGGTCGTCTAATGCTGATGCTGAAGGAAAAGAAAATGGCAGTAAAAAGAAAACCCGCGATAAAAAAGACAGAAGTTAAACTGCTTGAGGTATTTGCTAATCCGAATCCCGGCCGTGATTATGAGATAGAAATCGAAGCTCCTGAATTTACCTCTGTATGTCCGAAAACCGGACAGCCTGATTTCGGAGCAGTTATCATAACGTATATTCCTGACCGGAAATGTATTGAACTTAAGAGTTTTAAATATTATCTCCAGCAGTTCAGAAATCAGGGTATCTTTTACGAGGACATTACAAACAGGATCCTTGATGACCTGGTCAAGGCCTGCTCGCCAAAATTTATGGAGATTACGACCCGGTGGCAGCCAAGGGGCGGGATATCTACCAACGTAACAGCGGTTTACAGTAAGGATTAAAAGCAAAAAGGCCGCATACTTTCCCCGGCAGTTTAAGCCTTATAAAAATTTTCTATCTGTTCGGCAACATAATGGATCTGAGCTTTTTCAAGCTCAGGGTATACCGGAAGAGCAAGAGTCTCTTTTGACGCTTTTTCCGACTCGGGAAAATCACCTTCTTTGTATCCCAGAAATTGAAAGCATTCCTGCATGTGCAGTGAAAGCGGATAGTATATGGCGCATCCTATCTCTTTGCTTATAAGGTGATTCCTTAAATCATCCCGGTTTTCTGCCCGGATTACAAACTGGTTAAAGACGTGTTTAAAACCGTTCCCTGTTTGGGGGGGGGAGATATGTGAAAGCAGCCCCAGGTCTTCAAAGAGTTTATTATATAGGCCGGCGTTCTCAGAGCGTTTTTCTGCCCATAAATCAAGATGAGGCAGTTTTACCAGGAGCACGGCAGCCTGCAGCGCATCCAGCCTTCCATTCATGCCGACATGCTGATGAAAATATGTTTCACCCATGCCGTGCATTCGAAGACTTTTTAGTTTCTTTGCTGTTCCCTCATTTTTTACGGTGATCATTCCGCCGTCACCGAAACAACCGAGGTTTTTTGAAGGGAAGAAAGAGAGGCATCCGAAATCTCCCATTGCGCATGACTTTTTGACCGTATTGTTTAAGGTGCAGGAAGCGCCTAAAGCCTGAGCTGCATCTTCGATCACTGCGATCTCATATTTCTCTGCTGCCGCAAGTATCTTTTCCATGTCAGCGCACTGTCCGTATAAATGAACGGGTATGATGGCTTTAACTTTAGTTCTGTCTTTTTCTGAGAGGGAGTCAAGAAGTGATTCAAGCTTATCCGGGTCAATGTTATAGGTATCAGGATCTATATCCACAAAAAGGGGTTCTGCGTTTAACCGGCAGATAGATCCCACAGTCGCAAAAAATGTATACGGGGTGGTTATTACCCTATCTCCCGGTTTTATATCCAGTGCCATCATGGAAAGAAGCAGGGCATCAGAGCCTGAATTTACCCCTACGGCATGGGGCGATCCGCAGTACGCGGCTATTTCCTGCTCCAGTTTTTCAACATTGGGCCCCAAGATGAAATGCTGGCTGGTTATTACTTCGTCGAGTGAAGACATTATTTCGTTTTTTATGGACAGGTACTGGGGTTTTAGGTCAAGAAGTGGAACTCTCATCAATATTATCTCCCGATAGTATAATCTTTTTTCTAATCCGAATAGTATAAGCAATAAATGACTTATTTACAATAACTAAAGTAAACCAAAATCCACCGCCTAAATTCACAGACGCACTATTTCCAAGCCACCGGGGATGTTTTTTAAAATCAATTCCTGACGGCAGGGTTTTCTTCACGTGTTTCCTCACTACAGCGCTGTGGGTGAGGAAACTAAACGCAGCTTTCCACCTTTAGACCATGAGGGGCCGTTTTTCGGCGGGGTTTTTCCCCTCAAAATCAAACATAAAAAAGACCCAGGTGCAAGGGGTCAAGTCGAAAGCGCCGGTAAAAACCGGCAAAGAGTAAGGGGTGAAAGTCCCCCGCATAGTAAAGGATAGCGACCAGCTATGGTCTCCGAGTCATGCGTCGGAGACCCGTAAGGGAGCGGCGAAGCGTTGACAGGGGTACGTGCAGGCCTAGCTATTGAGCTCCGAAATCACCTTATTCGGATTGCCGACCTTGTGATTTGGTGGGGAAGGCAAAACGGTGCGTTGCGCTATCGCAAGTGGCGTGCCGGATCTGCGGAGTCATAGAACTTCTGCATGTACGCAAGCTCTTTGCACGGAAACCGGGAGATCCCAGAGGGAGACCAGTTATAATCCAGAACTGGTTCGGTTGGAGAAGGCCAGTGGCCGAACGCCCAACTTTTATACTTCTGGGAAGTCGGACAGTCTCATAGTATCTGGGAAGTCATCGAACAAAATTCGTGACAACAAGCGGGTAGCGGAGAAGGTGGAGAAAAGGAGGCTGGCCAAGGGGAACCCATCCAAGCGAAACAAGGTCTGGACACAGAGTCAGATAACCTTGCCAAGTGAGCTGGAGAGGGTACGGCAGGTAAAGGTGTAAGCAGTCCCGATTATTGTTTTACCTGCGCGTCATTACCCGAGGCAGGAGCTCGGTGCGTTAGGAGCGCACGCCGGGATCTGTGGGGGGGGGGGCCGGGTAACCGGCATTCCTACCGCGACTACCATTGACTGTTCTGGCGGGATTTGATATTTATTATTCGTAGAAAACAAAAACAGGATTGGAAAATATGTCGAGGCCATTGAGGATTATATATGACGGAGCCTGGTATCATGTAATGAACAGGGGCCGGCGAGGTGAAAAGATATTTGCTGATATCGGAGATTATCAGGTTTTTATCGATTTTTTGCAGGAATCATGCAGGATGTGGCAGATCAAAATAGCCGCCTATTGCCTGATGAGTAATCATTATCACCTGTGGTTCAGACGCCGCAGTCAAATCTTTCCCGGTTTATGCGTCATGTAAATGGTATATATACTCAGAAATATAACCGGCTGCACAACAGTGACGGTCAATTGTTTCGCGGCAGGTATAAAGCAATTGTAGTGGATGCAGACAGTTATTTACTGGAATTGGTTCGGTATATCCACCGCAACCCAATGCGTGCCGGTATGGTGAAAAAGGCTGGTGATTATAGGTGGTCCAGCCATAAGGTCTATTTATCGAGAAGTAAAGACTGGAACTGGCTTTATAAAGATCTTGTGCTTGAAATGCTTGATCCGAATAAAAGCCGACAGCTCAGTGTCTATAAGCGGTTTGTTTCCATGAATGATTTCGATGAAATCGAACAGTTTTTTGAGAAAAAGCATATTCCATCAATACTCGGAGATGATTCATTTGTTGACAATATAACGGAAAAATACTTAAAGAAAAACAAGATCAAGAAGTCCCGGAATCAAAGGTTTTAGCATCGGACATTGAAAGAATAAAACAAGCGGTTTGTAGTCAATACAGGACACGCCCGGATGATCTGCTTGTGTCCAGACGGGGGACAGAAAATGAAGCTCGTAATGTTGCTATTTATCTGATTCGGCAATATACCGGTGAAAAGCTTGTGAGTATCGGACACGAGTTTAATATTTCGAAATATAGTACGGTGAGCAGTGTTGTGTTGAAGGTTGGGAATGAACTTTAAAAAGACAAAAAATTTAAAAAACGAATTAACGATATCGAAAAACTATTAGCTTTAGCTAAAGGTCAATGGCAGACTTGACCCCTTGCCTTGAGTATGTCAGCAAAACGGCAAGTGCTTTTTAATCGGACTAAATTTAAGAATTTAGCAGCCCTTCTCATTTTCCGCAGGTCCTTCATTCTTTGATGTGCAAAAAACCATTATAATGACTAGACATAAGGTTGAAAAGGTCATGGGGTAGAATAAGGACTTTATTGAAAAAAGTTCGATGGCCCATCCAGTCATTAAGGGCCCTGCGATACACCCGAGTCCGTAGAAGAAACTAAATGACGCATTTGCCACACCCATTTTGTCCGGTGTGACAATGTCTGCGATATGTGAAAGGGCAATCGGGTACAGGGCACCGGCAACCAAACCGACCATAAAAGTTAAAAAACAGATAGCCAAATAATTGCTGAAGAAATTAAAACTAAAGGTTGTGAGTAAAAGCAGGAAAGCACAGCCTTTTAATACCGCAAGTTTTCCCAGTTTGTCTGCCAGTTTTCCGGCGGGGAAGGGTGATACAGCACCGCCGATGGCAAATACGGTAAAAACAATACCCAGTTCTTTACTCCACACACCAAGGTCGGCTAGATAAAGAGACATAAAAGTCCCTATCGAGACTTCAACAACAGCATAACAGGCAGCTGCGGCAAGGGGAATGATCAGGAGTCCGATCAGCCGGGAAAACCTCCATTGGCTTTTTTTAACCGGAACAGCAACGTCTTCATATCCAAAGACCAGCACCAGAATAGCAGCCAGGCAGCAGATACTTCCAAAGACAAACGGCATTGTAAAATTAACAGCATAGAGGCTGGTGCCGATGATGGGTCCGATCGCAAAGCCCACAGCAAAAACAACCCCGTAAATTCCCATGTTGGTAGCCCGCTTGTCCGGAGGAGAAATGATGTTAATCGCGGCCTCAGTCGGGGCAAACAGAAGGGCTGTGCCGATGCCCTGGATAATACGGACCAGGTAGAAAAGTGGGAGAACTGTCAAAAAAGGCATGACCAGAAATGCCAGGCCGAAGATGACAAGTCCGCAGAGGATCAGTGTTTTTGAACCGATCTTATCAATTAACCGCCCCAAAAAAATGGTTGCCAGGGTGAATGATAAAAAATATAGGGTTTGAATCTGACCGATTGCTGCAGCGGAAGCCCCTATTTTTTTTAGCAGTAGCGGGAGTACGGGGGACACAAAGCTCATCCCGAATGCGAGAAAGAAAACCGTTAAAAATATGGCAAAAAGTCCACGTTTCATATTATTATATTATTATCATTAACGATGAATAAAAGAAAATTAAAAACATAAATTTTATCAATTCCAGATTTAACAATAAAATCATCCTTAATTCTATCAAAAATGTTTTTTTTAGCAGAATTCTTATATTTGAGGATTTTTTATGCTATACCTGAAATGTTTGTTATTTTATAATTAATTTATATTCTAAATAAATGTTATGGGAGTTTTTAAAAAATAATTGTCAATGCATTGAAAATTCTAGTTTTGGACTAAAAGAATGTCAGGAATGTTTGAACGACTATGAAAATCACCTTAATAATATTTCCGCAGATTCTGAAAATGATGGTTCGTTAAAAGACAGTACTTTAAAAGCTTTAGAGGCAGCAAACAGTCTCCTTGCTCAGCAGGCAAACAATCTTATGAAAGAATCCAACAGTCAGCTTACCCAAGCCAGTACCACCATGAAAGATCTGAGCTCAACGATGAACGAAATATCATCAATCATTACGGAGACCTCAAGTATTATAAAACGATTGATGAAATAGCGTTTCAAACAAATCTTCTAGCCTTAAATGCTGCAGTAGAAGCAGCACGTGCGGGAGAAGCCGGAGTGTGGTTGCAGACGAAGTCCGGAACCTGGCCATGCGGGTTGCTGAAGCAGCTAAAAGTACTGAAGTATTGATCGATAAAACAGTAACTAAAATAGAAACCGGCGTTGATTATTCAAACAAAACGGCTGATGCATTTTCTGAGTTGATGGCTAAAAATATTAATGCGGGAAAATTAGTAGATGAGATTGCTTCGGCATCTCAGGAGCAGTCGAAGGGTATTGAACAAGTGAATGTCGCTATTGGTGAAGTGGATAAAGTGGTTCAGCAGAATGCTGCCAATGCAGAGCAATCCGTTGAGACGCTTGGTAAGGTATCGGCAAGAGCCGATGAGATGAGTCTTGTCATAAATGATCTAAACAATCTTATTTATGGGTTTAGAAAAAAGTTTGACGGAGGTTTTCAAACTCCGGTGATACTAAAGTCGGGGAAGAAAGAATTGTCTGCCTGAACGGTGGTTTTTGCTTTTTCTGTATTCTTTGATCTTTGGTGAAAGATGTTATGGCGCTTCACTGGTCCAGGGCGCGATAATATCCACCCTGCTGTTCAGACCTGTGTCTTGAGACTTTCCCAAAAGTTTCAAGTTTTGTCCCGTACAAAAGTTTCTTTTAAAAGCATAAAAATCCGGCTATGACTTCTGAAAAAAATAACAGAAAACTTCTAAACAGGATTTTTTAGAGACTTGATCCGGCTTATTCCACGCCCCTGCTGCGCAGATATTCTTCGTAATCTCCGCTGTAATCAATAATTCCTTCCGGGGTCATTTCCAGAATACGCGTTGCCACGGATGAGACGAATTCACGGTCGTGACTCACTAAAAGCAGGGTCCCGGGGTAATGTTCCAGCGCATAATTAAGCGATTCGATTGATTCCATATCCATATGGTTGGTGGGTTCATCCATGATCAGCACATTGGGCTGCTGCAGTATCAGTTTACCGAACAGCATGCGTCCCTGTTCACCTCCGGAGATGACTCTGGCCGGTTTTTTAAGGTCGTCCTGGGAAAAAAGCATACGTCCCAGAGTGCTTCGCAGCAGCTGTTCTTCATGTCCCTCACGTTTCCACTGATTCATCCAGTCAAAAAGTGAAAGGTCCGTATCAAAGTCTGAGGTGTGATCCTGTGCGAAGTAACCGATCTCTGCATTTTCTGACCATTTAACCGTTCCGTTGTCCGGTGTTAAATTTCCCGCCAGACACCGAAGCAGGGTGGTTTTACCAATACCATTGGGACCGATTACGGCAATGCGTTCTCCGGCTTTGATCGAAAGATCTAGCCCGCTAAAAAGAGATATGCCGTCATAGCCTTTTTGAAGGTCCTTGACTTTCAGGGCCAGCCTTTGAATCTTTTTCTTCTGTTCAAAACGAATATAGGGATTGACCCGGCTTGAAGGCTTCATCTCTTCAAGTTTGATCTTTTCGATCTGTTTTGCCCTGGAAGTTGCCTGTTTGGCTTTAGAAGCATTGGCTGAAAAACGGCTGACAAAGGTTTGGAGCTCGGCGATCTGAGCTTTTTTCTTGGCGTTGCTATCCCGCATTTGCTGACGGGCCTGAGTAGCGGCGGTCATGTATTCGTCGTAGTTGCCCGGGTAAACGCGCAGTTCCCCGTAATCCAGATCTGCCATGTGTGTGCAGACGCTGTTTAAGAAGTGGCGGTCATGAGAGATGATGACCATGGTACTGCTGCGCTCATTTAAAATTCCTTCCAGCCAGCGAATGGTATTGATGTCAAGGTTATTTGTCGGCTCGTCCAACAGCATGATGTCGGGATCAGCAAACAATGCCTGGGCCAGCAATACGCGTAATTTCCAGCCCGGTGCTATCGCGCTCATCAATCCTTCATGCTGTTCAAGGGGAATGCCTACGCCCAGCAGTAAATCGCCGGCTGTGGATTCGGCTGAATAGCCGTCCATCTCGGCAAATTCGGCTTCGAGTTCCGCAACTCGCATACCCTCTTCATCACTCATAGCCGGCAAGGCGTAAATTCGTTCACGTTCGTTTTTTACGCGCCAAAGATCTTCGTGTCCCATAATAACCGTATCGATGACTTTGCAGTCCTCAAAGGCGAACTGGTCCTGACGAAGTTTGCCCACACGTTCGTTTATGGTCACAGCAACTGTTCCTGTGGTCGGTTCGAGATCTTTTCCGAGAATGTTCATTAAGGTTGATTTGCCGCATCCGTTGGCACCGATAAGGCCATACCGGTTACCGTCACCGAATTTAACTGAAATATGTTCGAACAGAGGTTTCGGCCCGAATTGTATGCTAATGTTGGCTGTTGTGATCATGGTCTCTTTCTAAATATTTGATTAATAAAAATCAGCCAAATATCGCAATTTTCTGTGTTTCAGGCTGATTCGTGCTCATGACGCTTATAAAACTGTCGTATGCAGTCCACCGTATCTGTGCGTCGCGGAGCAATTGCCCGGGATTAGATATGCCGGGAAACGAAGCTGCACTTTTGTAAACAAGATGCGATCCGATATCCGGGAGCCCTGGAGGCGATTTTTAATACGTACGCAGGAAATCTTTATATTATACCACAACCCTTTCTTTTTGTATCAAATTAATAATTAATAGACCTTTGTTAATAAATACGATTTGTTTAACTGTCTGAAATCGCAAAGGAAACATACCGAGACCGGGCGATTGTTGACTTACCTGGTATATTGCGTATACTAACTATGTTTAAGCTAAGGTCCGATAAGACACTTTTGTGTGTCGGACAAATATGTAAACTCTAGAATAGAGTGTTTTTTCATGGCAAATATAATTTATTTACTTTATTTTCTGATCTATATTTATCTTATTTTTTATGCGTGTAAGCTAACCCGCAAAAAAGATCTTCAGTACAGGTTTTTTCTGATGATCCTTCTGGCACTTTGTTATGATAATTTTATCAGCGGTATCGGTTTTTTGATCGGTGCCGGGCCGGTATTAAAATTTCTAAACTTCTTTCGTTTTGCTTTCCATGTTTTTATTACACCCCTGCTTTGTTTTATTGCTTTTAAAATTGCCCAAAGACTGCAGGTGAAAATTTTTCAGTCAAAAATAGCAGAGTTTTTTGTATGGGGACTGACCCTGTTTTTTATCGTCATGGGATTTTTACATGATATTTTACCGAATGACCTTGTTCCCAAGGTGCAATTTGGAGTGCTTAACTATACGCACGTCGAATCATCGATACCGGTTGCTGTTATCTTGATTAATGTCTTTGTCATCATCGTTTCCATCTTGATCTGGAAAAAGTCAGGCTGGCCCGGACTTTTTATTGCCAGTATCAGTATGTTTATTATTGCCGCAGCCATCCCGATCAGTAAGTTTGGTCTTTTGCCGGGAAATGCAGGGGAAATCATCCTGTCCTACGGTTTTTTACTGGCCCAAAAAAAAATATTAGACCGGAACAGTGAGTGAAAAGCGCCGGGATCTGAGAAGATGGCGGGGTGATGATGCTATGGTATATGATGTGTGCGCATTTTGGTAGTCTGTAGACTGCGCTACCCGTATACCGTCAACATAGATCTCAACGGTTATGGTGAGGACCTTTTGCAGCCCGGTCCGAGCCCCGGAAATGTAAAGCTCTGAACCTGTTTCTCCGGGAAGTCTAATGCTCCATGGACTGGTTGCTTCTTCAATTGTCTGACGATCTTCGAATTCATCATTATAGGTGATATCAAGCGCGTCACCATCGCAAATCACTGTGTATTTCACATCATACCGGGCTGCACCCGGTTAACATAAATGTGAAAAACAGGGCTGATATTGATAAAACAAGAATTTTCCCCGATTATTTTTCATTTTTACAGCTTTCAGATGATTCGCTTAATTTTTGAATGTTTATTACTTTTTTGTTTGAAAAAATACCATGTTCACTGTTTTTTTGTCAAAGAACATTTTTGTATAGCCGATACTGTCCGGGTGCCTTAGGGGAAGGATGTTGACATCTGGTAAGGGATTATATATTTAGGGACAATAAATATCTGAAATGTATGTTAGTTATAATATTAAACCACGGCTTTTAGCCGTGGATATATACTTATTAACAGGAGGAAATGATTATGAAGGTAAAAATAGACTATAGCCTTTGTATGGGGGACAACCACTGCAGTGAAATGTGTCCTGAAGTATTTGAATATGATGAAGAAAAGACTGAAGTGCGCATGCGTGTTAATGTTGTGCCGCCTGAACTCGAGGAGCGTGTCAGGCAGACTGCTGCAGAATGTGATACGGGTGCCTATCAAAATTGAGGAGTAATGGAGGATCTGAAATTCAAATGGTGAAGCAGGGTGCATAACTGCAGGAGAAAAAAAGAAAGATGGCATTAACCGGACCTGATATCTATAAAAGCATTCTTCCCAAAACCAATTGCGGTGATTGCGGTATTTCCTCCTGTTTTACTTTTGCCACAATGGTGGTAACAAGCAAGGTCCCCTTAAGTAAATGTCCGCATATTGAGACGGAGCTTGTTTTGAAGTATCAGCAGGAGCTTAATAAACAGCATGATTCTGGTACTTTTGTTAAAAAGGATATTGCAAAAGAGGCTCTGGAATGGGCTAAAAAGCGGTGTTCTTCCATGAAGATCAGGGATTTGCCCCTGCGTATCGGCGGGAACCTTAAACAAATTGCCGGAAACGAAGTTCTTGAACTCCCTTATTTTCTGGATGCTGTTTTTATTAGCGGAGACAGGATCACAAAACTGGATGGTTCTGAGCTGAGCTGTCTTGAACAGGTTTTTATTTACAATCATATGGCACAGGGCGGCAAATCCCGGCCTTCGGGAAAATGGATATCGTTGCAGGACCTGCCAAACTCAACACCAAAAATTCATTCAATTGCAACCTATGTTGAAAAACCGCTGGTTGAAAAGTTTACCGGAAAAAAGGATGAACTCCTGGCTGTGAGCCGGCTGATCGGAGGAACTAAAATTGATGATCCGGACATTGCTGCTGATCTGGGTGTCCGGTTCAGTCCGCTGCCCCGTGTTCCCCTGTTGCTTCTCTTCTGGGATGCGGTTGAAGAAGAGGGTTTTGAAGCACAGATAAAAATTCTTTTTGATGAGACCATTAAAGAACACCTGGATATTGAATCGATCGTTTTTTTAAGTGAATCTCTTAAGGACCTTTTGTGCAGAGCGTGAAAAAATGAAGGGGCGCGGTTTTATCAGCTTTCAACCGGTGTTGAACCTGTCCTTCGGCCTCTTAACGTTCAGTGTCTGGCTTTGTGAACAAGTTCTGTTATTCTGGCGGCTATTTTTTCAAGTGACAGAACCTCATCCGCGTCACGTGCTTTAACAATTTCGCCCGGCATGCCCCAGATGACACTGGTTCTTTCGTCCTGTACAATAGAGTATCCGCCTTTTTCTCTAATAAGTGAAACACCATCTGCCCCGTCTTTTCCCATGCCGGTGAGAATGACAGTGAGGACGTTTCCGCCGTAGACCTCTCTGATCGATCTGAACAGAACATCAATTGCCGGTTTGCAGCTGTTAACAGGCTTTGAGTCTGTAAGAACAAGAAATGCATTTCCTTCATAATTTTTTTTAACCATCATGTGTGAGTTCCCCGGGGCGATATACATGGCGCCTTTTTTTACTTTTTGCCCTTCCTTTCCCTCGGTGACAGAGATATGAGAGTACATGTTGAGCCGTTTTGTCAGAGAAGAGATGAACCTCGGAGGCATATGCTGTACCGCAAGGATGGGAACGGGAAAGTCGGGTTTAAGATGCGGAATAACCTTTATCAGTGCGTTCGGGCCTCCGGTTGAAACACCAAGGGCTACAACCTCAATTTTTTCCGGGGGAGGATTTTTTTTAGGTTTCCGGAAAGCGGGCGATGCCTTCTTTCGTGGGAGAGCTGTTTCAGTTGTTGCGGTAGAATCTTTGATCCGGCGGCAATGTTTTCGGGTGATTGCAAGTTTTAAAATAGGGGTAAGGGCTTTGGCCAGCTCGTTTAAGATTTCACTGGGTGATCTTTGCTCCGGTTTTGAGACAAAATCAATAGCGCCGGTTTCAAGAGCCTTAACAGTGGTATCCGCATCTTCAATGCTTCCGCCGCTTATCATAATAATTTCGATATCAGGAAAATCATTTTTGATCTGTTCTATAGTATTTGTTCGGTCTTCTCCGCTGACAACAGAATCCAGCAGTACGAGATCGGGTTTTAAAAGGGCTATTTTTGAAAAAGCAAATTTCCCGTGTAAAGCCATGCCTGAGAGTTCGGCATTGGGGATAGCAGAAACGATGCTTGATAAAATGCGGCGGTAGGAAGTGTTTTTGCTTATTATGAAAATACTTAGATCATCACTCAATCAGCATGTCTCCTGGGAGAATTCTATTGGTGAACCCAGCTTATCAACATTCAGTATCAGGATCAGTTCTCCTTTTTCTGAAACTGTGTAGCCGTTGAAGATATTTAATCTTTCCAGCGGCATCCCAAGTGATTTTATTACGGTATCGTGAGTTGCCAGAAAAGAGTCAACAATGAGGCCGGATTTATAATGGTCACCGGAATCAACGATCAGAACCGGAACTGCTTTTTTTCCATTCAGTCCGCTGGTACTGTATTTTAGTATGGATTTCAGCTCGCTGACCGGTATCCTCTCTTCCCTGGAATAAAAATGTATGCCCTGGTCATCTTTTTTTAACTCGTTTATTGGCACCTCAATTGCCCGGACAACCTTGCCCAGAGGAACCGCATAAACATCATTGTCTATTTTTATTCTGAAGGTCTTAATGATCGCAATAGTCATTGGGACCTGAAGCTGAAAAACGGTTCCCTGCTCTGAGGTGGATTTAATGGATACTCTTCCTCCCACTCCTTCAACAACACTTTTTACGATGCCCATGCCGACACCCCGTCCGGAAACAGCAGTGACCTTCTCGGCCGTTGAGAATCCCGGCTGCCACACATAGTTATAGATCTCCGCCTGATCTGTTTTTTCAAGTTCCTCCCAGGTCGCAAGTCCGCTTGAAACGACTTTTTCTTTTATGCTTTCGGCATTAAACCCTCTTCCATCATCGGACAGCTCAATATTTATGAATTCCTTTTCTCTTGATGTGGTAAAGGTAAGTTTTCCGGCTTCAGGTTTGCCTGCCTTGATCCGCTCCCCGGTTGTTTCAATGCCGTGGTCGATAATATTCCGTACCAGATGAATGACCGGGTCACCCAGCTTTTCAACAATGGAACGGTCCAGGGTGATGTCCGTGCCCTCTGTTATAATCCCAATCTTTTTGTCTGACTTTAAAAGCAGCTCACGAGAAACTCTGGGGAGCATGTCTGTTAAAAGTGAGATCGGTACCAGCCGGAGTGTCATTGACCTGTGATACAGTTTCTGTACCAGCTTTTCCAGCTGGTTGACACTTTCGGTGGCTTCGTCAGAATGGAGTGATCCGGCGATGTCTTTGAGCTGGTTCTTCTTAATAAAAATCTCTCTTACAATATCTATCAAGCTATCCAGAACATGGGTTTCGATCTTTACGGTTCCGGGCTTTCGGTATTTTAAGTTTTTCCCTTCGTTTTCTTTTGTTGGTGAACGGGTGAGCAGTTTCTGTTCATCACCATTTCTTCCGGATTGCGCCACTTTGATTTCAGCAACACTGAACTCTTCTATTTCTACTGAAGATCTTATGATTGCTTCAATTTCTTCCCTGTTTAATTCGGTACTGATGTAGATCTCAAATTCCCGGTCGATATTTCCATTCTCTATTTCATCTATTGCGGGGATGGTTTTCAATACCCCTGTCTTTTCTTTAAATGATTCCAGTATCAGATATGCCCGTGCTGGAGGGCTAATGCTGTCATTTGATATGCTAATATGAATTTTGTAATGAGGCTTATCGTCTTTGATTAAATCTGAAAGATCAGTCTGTGAAAGGGAAGTCCCAGTTTTTTTCTGCAGGCCTGAAGAAAAAAAGCTTTTTTGTCCATCCTTAGGGCTGCCGCTTGAAAGCGAGATCAGCCTGTCCAGTAAAGGTTTTGAATCTATCTGTTCGCCTGAGCTGTCTTCTATTATGCGGACCATTTTTTCAATCGTGTCCGTACCTTCATAAAGGATATTCAGCCTTTCCGGGGTGAGTTCTATATCGCCGTTTCGAATTCCGTCAAGCAGGTCTTCCAGGATATGGCTAAGTTCAAGTATGTCTCTGTAATCCATGGTGGCAGCCAGACCCTTTATGGAATGGAAAGAACGAAAGAGATCCTGGACAGCTTCCGGGTCAGAGCTGTCCTGTTCCAGGACAGTCAGGGATTCATTAGCCTGGACGATATATTCTCCGGCTCCGTCGATGAACATCTTTTTGTATTTATTCAGGTCGACCATGATTGCGTTTTAAGATCATATTGTCAGGGGATGGAGTTCATAACGTCCATAACTTTTTTTTCGTTAAAGGGTTTCACAATGAAATTTTTCGCCCCTGCTTTTATGGCTTCCATGATATTTGCTTTTGAGCCTACGGCGCTTACCATAACGGCTTTTGCATCTGGGTGTTTCTGCATGATGACTTTGAGCGCTGTAAGTCCATCCATCTCCGGCATGGCTATATCCAGGGTGATGATGTCGGGTTTAAGTTCCTCATACATTTCAATAGCTTCTATTCCGTTTTGAGCTTCACCCACTACATTAAATCTGCATTGTTCAAGGATCTCACGCAGCATATGTCTCATAAATCGTGTGTCCTCCGCTATGACTACTGTTTTCATTATTTTTCCTTTCAGATGTAAATAACAAAACGGTTAAGAATCCCTTTTTAATTGTTTTTAGCCGGTATTAAGTGCAGAACAGTGAAACATTAAAGTCCACCTCACCGATTTCAGTTTCAAGGGTGGTCACATAGGTTTCCTGGACCCCGGCAATTGAAAGAAGGACATTAGACCCTTCTTTAAATACCGGTTGGTTAAGGATTAGATCTCCTTCGTCAGTGAGCAGAGAAAAAGAGCGGCCTACCGCTATATTAATTAGCTCAGACAGAGCACTAAGATCAATATCTTCAAACTTTTCAACGGGTTGGCTGCCTGTCATGGCAGAGGTTATATTAAATGCTGTTTTCTTATCCATGCTCATGGTCACCGTGCCTTCAAGTTTTCCGGTCACTTCGGTAATAAAAGAATATTCACGGGATTTGTAAGAGTCGCGTTTTTCATATTTACATTCGGGATTAACCTTGCATTTGATCATCTCATTAAAAACGACCCGGGACGCGGTACTGAATGTTTTGATGATGTTGTTCATATCGAAAGTATCCGTCATGGCTGCCTCGCTTTAGATGTGTGGTGATGTTTCTAGATTTTAACTCAGCTGTTATTATAATTATTATGACAGGTCAAGACCATCCACAAAGGTCTCGATCAGTTTTGTATCCAGCCGGTATATTCCGGGTTCATCTTCCTGCAGGACAAACATTTCTTTGCAAAACCCGGCTTCTGCAGTGGCAGTGTTTTCGTCGGGGATCGGTTCTATGTATGACTGCAGGACATAGTCAATGTTGATGACTTTGTCCACCAGAATACCTGTATGAAGCCTGGGATGATTTAAATAGATAATTTTTTTTTCAGAAGCTGAAACCGTGTCTTTATATTTAAAATAGGTTTTTATATCAAAAATTGTCAGTATCTCGCCGTGGCAGCTTCTAATAGAATTCATGTATTCCGGTGCAAGCGGCACCTTTCGCACATTGGTATTATCAAGAACCGAAACGACATTTTGAATGTCAATACCGAAGGTGGCACCGGCAATTCTAAAAAAAATTATCAACAGTTCATTTCCAATTAAAATTTTTCTCATGATCAAGTTTTAAATTGTGAAATGATTTCTTTCTGTTTTTTTGACAGATCGGTTAAGTTAACGGTCAGGCTTGCAAGTTCTTCCATGGACGTCGCCTGTTCTTCGGTTGAAGCAGCTGTCTGCTCCGTTGCTGAAGCATTCTCCTCGGCTAAACGGGATATTTCATCAATTGTCGATACCATTTTTACGGCCTGCTCAGACTGATTACTGGTTAAATTGTATATTTCATTAACATCTGCGACCATCCCCAAAACTCCGCTTGAGATGTTTTCAAGCGATGATCCGATATTTAATACAACGTTCGTTCCTTCCTGGATATCATTTGTGTTGTTTTCAAGGTGGGTCAGGATAAGGGCCTGCTCATCCTGGATTTTTTCGACGATGGTATTAATATTGTCGCTGAAGTTGTGGGTTCTTTCGGCAAGTTTACGGACTTCTTCTGCCACCACAGCAAAACCGGCTCCATATTCACCTGCCCGGGCAGCTTCAATGGAAGCATTAAGAGAAAGAAGATTAGACTGATTTGCTATTTCGGCAATGGTGATCGTGATCTTGTTTATTTCTTTGATCCTGGTGTTAAACTGCTGTACCAGTTCAAGAGAATCCTTTGAGCGCTGTTTCACCTCTTCCATTGCTTTTATAGCAACAACAGATGAAGTGCTGCTTTCTCTGGCAAGCTCTCCCATGCGGGTAGCTGTTTTATCCGAGGCACTGGCTTTGCCGGCAATGAGTTCAGTGGTGTCTGCGACCTGTCTCATGATGGAGGAAGCACCTTCCACCAGACATAACTGTTCTCCCGCACCATTTGAGATGCTTTCAATCGCTTTGACGATCTCGTTAATGGTTAATTTCATTTCCCGGGTAAAATCAGCAAAATTCTGCGATGTTGTGAAGACCTCGTTTGAGTTATCCTGGATATGTGATATCAGTTCTTTTAGATAGATGGTGGTTTTTTCAAAAGAAACGGTTAATTCACCGATCTCATCCTGGGAAGTAAAGGAGAATTCATGGGTAAAATCACCTTGACTGATTTTTCTACTGACCTCTACCAGTTTTTTAACATCACGAACTACAGAATTGGCAAAACTGTTGCCCAGGAAAAGGCCGATTAGGAGGGCTGAAAAAACCGAAAAGATTTGTTGCTGCCATTCCACAGTAATGAATTTTGTGGCAAGGACATTCATGGTAACAATTACGAAGATCACTATCATAAAACCAAGGATTATTTTTTTCTTCATATTGACTCTCCAGGAAAATTAACTATATTTCCCAAAAAACCGTTATTTGATTTTTTGGTAAACCCGGTTAAAATATGCTTAATTGATCAAAACCGTTTTGGGCGCATTGAAGCATTACTTCTGCTTTGCCCAGTATCAGTTAGCCTCCTTTTGAAAGATGTTGCCGAAAGTGATCATATGTCTTTAAATGTTTTTCCTTTGAAAAGTAAATTAGCATGTTCCTGCATAAAATCAAATCAAAAACTGTTTCTGAGGGTTTAAAATCCGGGAGGTTCTGAATACTGAAATCTATCATATCGCGAAAAATTTATTTGACCCGGTACTTATTTTCTGTACGGGTAAAACAGGTGCGAATGATACGGAGTCATCCGTTAAAGGTTACATCCATTAAAGGATACAAGTCAATAGATAAATTTCTCCTGTTCAAAATACTATACCGCTCAAGATCAGTTCTTTATTTTGCACCAGTTATTTCTTTTCTTTGAGTCGGGTGTAAACAATTCCGCTCAGTCATCCCTCTGGATCCAGATTCGCCATGCAACGATAAATCGTTGTTTTTATTGACAAAGCCCGGCCTAAAAACAGGCCCCAGAAATCATTCTGTTCCGTACCATGTCCAATCAAAAAAGTAACAAATCTATGGCTCTTAAAGCCCAGACCTTTGTGGCTCATGGCACAGGCGAAATAAGTTAATGATCACAAGTACATAGCTAAAATATGATAGGATGCGACAGCCTGATTTGTTTTAGCCAGTTTACGCTGGTAAAATTTCTTTGCTTCTGGACAAAACCTCCGTGAAAAGTTAGCAGCTTTCACATATGCCCAGCACAGATATTTATTGCCGTTTTTGGAATTACCTCTCCCTTTTGTTTTACCGTTTGAAATGCGTTTACTTTTCACAAGACGACAATATGAAACATATTTTCCGTTACTCGCAAACCTGTTGATATCACCGGTTTCCATCATAATTGTCAGGGCCAGTATATTTTCTATTCCAGGTACCGTCATTAACTTCTCAAATTCCGGACTTAGCTTTGCTCTTTTTAGAACAGCTTTTTCAATCTGCTTGATCTTTTCTTTAAGAAAACTGATGATGGCTATGTTCGTTTGACCCGTTAAAACTAAATATTCTTCATCAAACAGGCGAAAAGTCAGAAGACATCACGGTCCGCCTCCTGAGGCCTATACCGCCTGTGAAAACCTGAACGCAGGAGATACGGCAGAATTTATAAGTTCGCTTGGGGACCCATGAAGACAATAAATCGATTTTAAACTTAAAAGGAAGGATAATAATATGAAATTTAAACAATTATTTCGTAAAGAAGGTAAGTCTTTATCCCTGTCACTCCTATTCGTGATAACTGTTTTATTTCTAATGCTATTTTCGAGTTTTTTTTCTGACCCAGATACTTCAGTTGATGATACTGATTTTGTGCCAACAGACTGGACAGATGATACGCATAGCAAAAGTGCTGACCCGAATTTTTTAGAGGTATTTGATGATACTCAGGTCAAACGATTTGATATTGTGGTTACTTCAGAACGCTGGCAAAGCATGTTGGATGATATGACAAATTTATATGGAATTTTCGAAGGAAATTTTAATGGCGGACCCGTCCGACCCGTCAGATCTGTTGGAGAGTTAACAGATACAGAAGATCCAGTGTTTGTGCCCGCAGAAATATTTTATATGGACAAACAATGGTATAGAGTAGGTGTTCGTTTTAAAGGAAATTCAAGTTTGCAAAGCAGTTGGCAATCGGGAATCTTAAAGTTGTCTTTTAAATTGGACTTTGATGAGTTTGAAAATGACTATCCTCAAATTGATAACCAGCGTTTTTATGGATTTAAAAAGTTTAGTCTTAAAAATAATTATGATGATAAACCTTTTTTAAGAGAAAAAGCAGCTTGCGAAATATTTGAAAATGCGGGATTGGCTGTTTCACATACAGCTTTTTATGAATTGTACCTTGATCATGGATATGGTCCTGTATATTTTGGTCTATATACATTAGTTGAAGAAGTTGATGACACCCTTATGCGAATTATTATACTTTGATTGAACCCTATGCCACATCAGAAAGAATTTTTTATACCTTTTTAAATAGCAGCAGTGATTTTCAGCAGGCTGTTTCAGAACTGAACGCACACACCAATAATCGTGCTGTTGCAGTTAATAATTATTTGAATTGATAAAATAATTAAATGAAAAGAGAAGAAATCGGCTGAAAAAAAATTGACAAGGGTTGATCGGGATCGTGTCGCTTGGTGCGGAGTTCCCGTAAAATAAGCGGGATTTCCGCTTTGCTCCAACAAGCGGCATGTATCTAAGATAATAAACTTATTTGGCGGGATACCCCGCAGCTTGCTGCGGGAATTATCATTCTGTGGGATTCAAACATGCGCCGCTTTAAATTCCGACTTTGTCAAGAACAGGCCGGGAATTTAAGAATTTGCTGATCCTAAAATTCTAAAAGCTTAAAACTTAAATATATATTCCGGAAGTTGCATGCCACTTTCCGTCATGAATTATTCTGAAACCTGTTTGTTGACTTTCTTTTTTTTACTAGAGTCAGGCCGCTTTCGACTATTATCCACAGGGCGAGAATAAAGGTGACCCCGTTTATTATGGCCAGCAGCCAGTTGCCCTTATCCATAAAATCTGATTCGTTTATGGCGGTGCTCCACAGGGTGATAATGATCATAAAAACAAAAGGAATAAAGGTGATGAAGTATTTTTTTCCTCCTTTTTCCTTTAAATATACCGTAATCACAAGAAGGGTGAGCGCTGCCAAAAGCTGGTTGATGGATCCGAACAGCGGCCACAGCTTAAGCGCGCCTTTGCCGTTAGCACCGGTTGCAAAGGCAAGCAGAAATGCGGTGATGACCGCAAAAGCGGCTGCAATATATTTGTTGGACATGAAGTTTATTTTCATGTCGGTGAAAAGTTCTGCTACCACGTATCTCTGTATTCTTGTTGCCGTATCCAGGGTGGTGCCGGTAAAAGAGGCGACAAATACTCCCATGATGACTTTACCCAAGGTTAAGGGAATGCCGATAAAGGTCAGCATGTTGGCAGAGCCGTTCACAAAGGCGCCTATCTTTGCTCCCAGGCCTTTGGCGCAGGACCAGCTGGCATAATGATGGTTCCAAGCATCCGTTCCAATCAGGCCTGAATCGTTTGCAAGCAGGCCGATGCCGGCGCCTACAGCGATAATGACCACGGTCGAGAGCGTAGCTTCCAGCAGCATGGATCCGTAGCCGACAAACTTGGCATCACTCTCTGATGCAACCTGCTTTGAGCTGGTCCCGGAGGATACCAGGGAGTGAAAACCGGATATGGCACCGCAGGCGATGGTGATAAAAAGAAAGGGCATAATCGGCGGTGCACCCTCAGGACTGAGGTTTACAGCAGGGGCAACAAGATGGAGATCACCGAAGAGCGCGGAAAAGATAATGCTTAATAGCAGAAGACCCATGGCAATAAAAAGCTGCCAGGCGTTCATGTAATCCCGGGGCTGAAGCAGGGTCGTTACCGGAAGACACGAAGCGATAAAGGCATAGATCAGAAGAAATATGGTCCAGATTCCTGTTGCAGGTATGCCCATATCCGGCATGCTGAACGGAAGAACCGTTCCGGCAACTACGGTTGTATACATCAGGAGGATAGCGATAAAGGTCGGCAGTACGATGCTTCCGGTCTTTCTGTACAGAATGCAGCCCAGGGTGATGGCGATCGGTATCTGCATCCAGACCGGAAAGACGGATTCGGGATACATCTTAAAGATGATGGCGATCACCAGACCGAAGATTGCGATAATGATGAGAAGGGCCAGAAAAACAATGATGAAAAAAACATATTTTACCCGGCTGCTGATATAGCGGGAGGTGGTTTCGGCAATGGATACCCCCCTGTTTCGCATGGAGACCACCAGTGCGCCGAAATCATGGACGGCACCCATCAGGATGGATCCGAAAAGTATCCACAGGATGGCCGGAACCCATCCCCAGATGATTCCGATGGCGGGGCCGACGATCGGGCCGGTGCCGGCAATAGAGGTGTAGTGGTGACCGAAGATGATCCACTTTTTAGTGGGTACGAAATCTTTTCCGTCTTCAAATTCTTTTGAAGGCGGCTGGGTTTCATCACTCAGCTTGAATATTTTTCGGGCCAGAAACCGTCCGTAGGTGTTGTAGGCAACGATGTAGGCGGTAAAAGTTACGATGACCAGCAGAATAGCATCCATTCTAGAGCTCCTTTTTTAGTAAAGATGAAAAGTTCGTCCATGAATTTTAAGATGGAAGACGCTATTTAATCTTTGAATGTTTCTTCTTGGCCATTGATGCGGCTTGGGAGGATGGATACGTTTGTATCAAGGTCTCAAGAATTATTTTTGCGGTTAAAGGTTCATTTATTTCCAGAAAAGAAAGGGCCTGGATGTAATGTGCATCTGGAGCCTTGTTGCTTTTTGGGAATTTTTTTATGATGTTTTCAAACGTAGAGATCGCTTTTTCGTATTTTTTTTCTTTGTAGTAACAATTGCCGAGCCAGTACAGGGCGTTGTCGGTTAATTGATCGTTCGGGTATGTTTTTAAAAAGTTCTCAAAAAAATTTCTGGCTTCGCTGTATTTACCCGCTTTGAAAAGGGCATATGCTCCGTCATACTTATTCTTTTTTGCGTTTGTGTCTACAACCGGTTTTTTCTGAGGCTGTTTTTTTACAGGTGCATCATATTTTTTCTGGAGAGCCGACATTCTGCTCTGGGTCTGTTTTAAGGAAAAGCTTAAGTCTTCAAGTTTGCTTTTCAGCTCCAGCGCGGTCTGCTGTGTCAAATGGGAATTCTCTTCAACGTTTCCCTTGATAAACTGCAGCTCGCGTTTTATTTCATCGATCTCATTATTATAGCCGGCCTGGTTTTTGCGCGCCTGTATAAGTTCTCTTTCAATGCCAGTAATTTGTTCTTTTTGTATGTTCAGCTCTTTTTGAAGCTGAAAGGTGCAGGACGGCAGGAAAATAATGGCTGTGATTAAAAACGCGGTATATCTTTTAAAAAGTGTCTGCATAGATGTCTTTTGTTAAATGAAAGTTAAAAATAAGAAAACCGGTGTTTGTTATAAAAGAAAAAGGGGGCTTCCAGCATTGAAAGACCCCTTTAAAAATTATCTTATCATGAAATGGTCTCTTCTGTTATTTGCCCATGCTTCTTCGTTCTGATCTGTGTCAATAGGCTTTTCTTCGCCATAACTTATGGTGAAGACCCTATTTGAAGAAACGCCAAGCTGCACCAGATATTTTTTAGCACTGTTTGCTCTTCTTTGTCCCAGTGCAAGGTTGTACTCGTTTGTGCCTCTGTCATCGCAGTGACCTTCTATCATGACCTGAATCGCGGTTTTTCTCAGGAGGGCTTCTGCTACTTTATCAAGAGTTGCTTTTGCTTCGGATTTAAGGGCAAAGCTGTCATAACCAAACTTTATGTTTTTGAATATAGGTGCCAGTTCTGCTTCTCTTTCGGTAACCTCTTTAAATGCCGATGCGCTGATCTCAGATTCTGTCAGCTCGCCTTCCCCTATTCCGGCTTCTTCGGCTTCTCCGGATGTAGCTGATCCGCCCTGGCTCCTGGTGCCTTGTTTTGTTGCACAGGAAACCGTGAGCATTAAGGCTGCTATAAAGATAATTGTTACACACGACATTAAATAACGTTTCATTCCTTTTCCTCCCTTTATTAAATAAAGATTTTTATGATTTTCCTATTAATTGGGCGACCATGCAGGGCTTGATTTATTTCCCCTGCCTGATGTTATCTTTTTCTGGTTCGTTCCGTCTGCTCTCATGATGTAGATCTCTTTTTGCCCTGTTCGGTCGGAACTGAAGGCCAGATAGTTGCTGTCCGGTGACCATGAGGGGTCCTCGTTGTTGCCCTGCCTGTGGGTCAGCTGATTTTTCAAGAGGCCGTCCGTGCTGACGATGAATATATTAAAACCGTTGTTCAGCCCAGAATATGCTATTTTTTGACCGTCCGGTGACCATACGGGTGCGGTATTATAGGTACCTTTATAAGTTAAACGTTTTATCTTTTTTGTCTTTAAGTCCAGCGTGTAAATGTGGGGATTGCCGGACCGGCTTGAGACAAATGCTATGTTTTTACTGTCAGGAGACCAGGAAGGGGATACGTCCGTTGCCCAGTTGCGGGTTAATCTCTCAAGTTCCCTGTTTTTTACAGTTAATATATAAATTTCAGAATTACCGTTATTAAGACTCAATGTCAAGGCAATTTTTTCGCCGTCAGGCGACCATGAAGGCGTAATGTTGATTCCCTGCTTGCCTGATATCTTCCGGGTGTTGCCCGTAAAAATTTCTTTAATGTAAAGGTCCGGATTTCCCTCCTTGTATGAGGTGAAGGCTATGTTCCTGCCGTCAGGCGACCATGCCGGCGAAAGGGTGAGGGAATTGTAGAGGGTTAATCTTTTTTCGTTTTTACCGTCATAATCTGTCAAAAAGATATCCTTGTTACTGTCTATACTTTTTTCAAATGCTATTTTTGTACTGAATCCGCCTTTTTGGCCGGTCAGCCTGTCAAAGATCTCATTTGAAAATTTGTGGGCTATCTGTCTGTAATCATCTGATTTCCCTTCATATCTTTTTCCAGTGATAAACTTTCCCTGCAGGGCGTCAAAGAGCCTCAGTTCAACCGCTATCCGGTTCTGGCTTTTTATGCTTAATCTCCCGGTGACAATGGCTTCTGCTCCTATGATTGACAGCACATCCCATTTTATTTTGTTCGTGGTAACGCCTTTAAGCAGTGCAGTGTCTATGGCTTTCGGGTCCAGAATTCTGAAAAACCCGGAAAAATCAAGGTCCCGGGTGATAACCCCGGCCATTTTTTTTGCCAGATTATTTTTATCTGTCAGGCCTTCCGATTTTTTAAATTCAGGGATCACAATCGGGAATCGGGTGGAAGAAGGTGATCGTATGTCGATGTAGACTTTACTAAAAGCATTTGAACAGGGAAAGATGAGAAGAACTGTAATAACAAGGTTTAGGATAAGTTTTTTTTTCATAATGACTTTACTATGCCGTATGGCTTTTAGGTTTTTAAGACGTTACTTCTATTCTTCCGGAATAAAGCGTATGCCCAGCTCCAGATATTTTTCATTAAATCCCTGGGGGAGCGGCGGCAGCGGGTCTGCTTTTTTAATCGCGCGCAGAACGGATCTGTCAAAGTATGCGCTGCTGGATGTCTGTTCAAATTTTGTTTTAAGTATCTTACCGTTTTTTGCGATCCGGATATTTACAATAGCCTCTAGCTGCCTTTTTGAACTGTAGCCGGGAAGTACCCAGGAATTATATATTTTGTTGTAGACTGAAGTATAATATCTGCTAAACCTGAGATTAGTCGGGCTGACCGGTCCGGTGCTTCCGGTATTTCCGTATGCATCTGTCTTTAGTCCGCCCCCACCGGTAAGTGAACTTTCATTCACCTTTGATTCTTTTATGCTGCTTTCCGTTCCTGAGCCGGTTCCTTTGTGTTTCACCTTTGGTTTTTTTCTTTTCGGGATCGTAAGGACCCTATGTTTTCTTACGCCTATGGTTTTTACCCGGGATCCGGTTTCAGACGGGCCTTTCCACAGGGATGTTTTTTTACTTTTCAGGCTTCCTTTGCCGCCGGATGAGGGCGAAGACGGAATACTTACCAGGTTGACCGAGTAGACCGGTGAGAAATAAACTTTTTTTGTTTTTTGGGGCGGTTTTCCAATAAGGATCGTCATCAGTACCAGGTGAAGAAGAAAAGAGAACAGGATCATCCAGCGGAGTTTCGGTTCAAAAGGATTTGTCTTGAGGATTGAATTATGTGCTGTCATTGTCTTTCCCGGGTTCAATTCCCTTCAGCAGGCGTTGTGATGATCCCCAGTTTTTCAATCCCCGCGTTTTTTATTTCTGCCATGACCTGGATAACAAACTCGTAGGGCAGGTCCTTATCTGCTTTAAACAGGAGCTGGTTGTCGGTGCGCTGTTTGAAAACCCGCATCAGTTTTTCTTTGAGTTGGGGAAGTTCTATCTCGATCTTATTTAAATAGATCTTTTTATCTTTGGTGAGCGTTATGGTGAGGAGCTCTTCTTCTACGGTTAAGTTTTTGCTGCTTGCTTTGGGCAGGTCAACATCAACACCGTGCTGCACCAGGGGGGCTGCTACCATAAAGATGATCAGCAGGACCAGCATAACATCAACAAAGGGGGTGACGTTTATTTCTGATAAAAAACGGGAGTCTCTGTTTCCAGTCATCATTTTTTATTTTCTTTCTGTGCTTTCGAAATGTCTTTCAACAATATTTAAAAATTCAGATGAAAAATTGTCCATTTCAGAAGTAAGAATACGGATCTTTCCCAGAAAATAGTTGTATGCAACAACTGCAGGAATTGCCGCAAGAAGTCCGAATGCTGTTGCAATTAAAGCTTCCGAGATACCCGGTGCAACGGTTGCAAGACTTGCCGCGCCTCTTATGCCGATTTGGCGGAAAGCGTCCATGATACCCCAGACCGTGCCGAAGAGCCCGATGAAAGGAGCTGTGTTGCCGGTTGTTGCCAGAAAACCCAGGTTTTTCTCCAGGCGTGAGATCTCTGAGATAGAGGCCTGATCAAGGGCTCTTTTTATGGTCCCGATACCGAATCTGTGGTTTCTGGATATGTCGACATCTGAGATATCAGTACCGGTGCCGGTGTTTGCCGGTGAGTCCTTTGTGACTCTGGTGCAGTTCTGCAGCTCGATATAACCTGATCTGAAGATCTCTGCCAGAGGACTTTGCTGAAGCGTTTCAGCTGCTTTGTTTGTCTGTGACAGCCGGCTGCTTTCCCAGAATATGGTTAAAAAGTTTTCCGATTCCTTGATTGCGGAGCGGAGGGCCCTGAATTTAAAGAACATGATTCCCCAGCAGCAGATCGAAAGTCCGATAAGCAGAAGGAGTACCAGTTTTACAACCGGGCCGGCATGGATGGCAAGATCCCAGATTTCACCTCTTAATCCGGTTCCAAGGTCGGAGGTGGTGACGGCCAGGGGTATTGTCAGCAAAGATATACTGTCAAGCATTTATTGTTCCTTAAAAGAGTTTGTTTTAATTATAAAAATCAATCTTAGTTAATGTCTCTGTTTCGTCCTGTGAGAGAAAAATGTTATTTATGAAACTTTTCTAGAAGTCTTTTAGCCACGATATCAGGAACAAGGCCGGCGACATCGGCCCCTGCTTTTACAGCAGCCTTGATGCCGGAGGAGTGTACAAAAAACCATCTGAGTCCTGTCATCATGAAGATGGTCTCCATATCACGGTAGAGCTTTCTGTTCATGAATGTCATTTCAAATTCATATTCAAAATCAGAGGCTGCTCTCATGCCTCTTAAAATGGTATGGATATTCATTTTTTTTGCATAATCCACCAGCAGTCCGTCAAAAGAGTCAACAATGACCCTTTTATTATTACCCAGAGAAATTTCGATCATTTCCTTTCTCTCTTCAGCCGAGAAAAGAGAGCTGCTTTTATCAGGGTTGTTAGCAACGGCAACGATTATCTGGTCAAATATATGAAGAGATCTTTCAATAAGATTTATGTGGCCGTTTGTTACCGGATCAAAGGACCCTGGATAAATGCAGATCCCTTTCTTTTCCTGATTTCCCATGTTTTTCCTCTTTTGTTTCTCTAAGACTTTGTTTATTAAAATAAGTGGCTGTTGATGGCTGAAAAACCTGAAATTTATGCTTTTTATGGTGCTAAAAATAACATAGTTAAAGGCTTTTAACAATAGCTTTGAATTTCCAAAATCCACCGCCTAAATTCACAGACGCACTATTTCCAAGCCTCTGGGGATGTTTTTTAAAAACCAATACCTGACGGTAGGGTTTTCTTCACGTGTTTCCTCACTACAGCGCTGTGGGTGAGGAAACTAAACGCAGCTTTCCACCTTCGGGCCACTTTCACGCACCTTTATATGCTTCTGGATCGACTTCCCAAGCCCTGTCTTTTGCGCCAGTTCCAGATAAAGCGGCAATCCCTCCAGTGCCGTCATTCCCGTTGTTTTTTTCTCTTCTTCGTACTTGAATGGTAATATTCCTTGTGCCATAATTGTTTCACCTCGTTGGTGATATGTTTGTTTTTTCAAACACATAATATCTCCCCTGTTTACAGGGACCAACGAGTTTTTCTTTTTTTTAGATGGTGAATCTTTTTCCTGAACAATCCTGACAGAAAGGACGCTTAAAGTGTCTTTTTTTATTTTAAAGCGATCATCAATTCGAAGTCCGCAGACACATGCAATTCTATCATCTGACACAATTAGAGGGATTTTCTGCCTCTCAGGTACGGGAATCGTCAAATCAATAAATAGATCTTTTAACTTTTTACTCTGTTTCATACCCAGAGGATAGAACCTGTCCCCGGGTAGAACCGTTCTTATCATAAGCGGAAATTTTATCGCGTCATAGTTAAGAAACTCTGTATCCTTGCCCCTTTCTTTCAAAAGTTTGTCTGTATCTGATGTTTCAAGAACATTGAAAAATATTTTTACTCCTGTGCACTCAATAACAACACTTTCGGGTAGACTGTCATAGGAGAGACTATAGGGTGTTATATCTTCCTGATGATAAGTAAAGATCAGTTTGTCATATTCGCGCCAAACGGAAAGCCCTCCGGGAAGCTGCACAACCTTTGAAGGCCCCTCTGAAATAAGATTGCAAACAGAATCCACATGTTTAAAGCTTATACCTCTGGTATCTCCTTTTATCCTGGCCACCATATCCATGACCATCCTGCCGTGAAACGCTTCAGGATAATTATTCATCTTCTCTATTGAACAACAAAAGTCATCCGCCGTTTCTATCATACAATCTTCAACGGCCTGTTTTGCACTTTTTTTCAGAAATGCATCATCCTGCCGCAGCAGATTTGTCATCCTGATGATGGCATCATCGATCTGCGGATTATACTTCTCCCTTAAAAGCGGCAGCAGGTTATGTCGGATATCATTTCTTAAATAATGTTTTTCATTTACCGAAGTATCGCTGATATAATCAATGCCGTTTTCTTCCAGATACTGTTCGATCTCTTTTCGGGTTACCTCAAGTAACGGCCTAATAAACATTCCCTCCCGAATGGGCGGCATACCGCTTAACCCTTTTAAAGACGCTCCCCTGATAAACCACATCAGAGCCGTCTCCACCTGATCATCGGCATGATGACCAATAGCGACCCGGTCCGCATTAAGTTTTTTAAGGGTATCTTTTAAAAATTCATATCTGACCTCACGGGCGGCTTCCTGAAGCGACAGTCCTCCGTCATTTTTCACATCAGAAACATTTCTTGCCTCTGCAATACAAGAAACCCCCATATCTTCAGCCAGAGACTGTACAAAACCCATTTCTTGCTTTGACTCGTCACCCCTGATCATATGATCCATATGCGCGGCAGAGACATAGATCCCGAGTTCACCTTTAAGGGCGTTCAGCACAGTAAGAAGCGCGACCGAATCCGCGCCGCCTGAAACAGCGGTGACTACATGGTCGCCTTTTTTCAGCATGCTGAATTTTTCAATTGTTTTTTTAACTTTTTTTATAAACATAAAAAAATAAAGGGTTCCAGGATTCATGGTTTCCAGGGTTAAAGAATAACAACAAAAGATCAGTTATGCATCGTCCTTGTCCGCTGTCAATTATAAACCTTCAGGGTGTTTACCAGTTTCAGTCAATGTTATGCTTTTGATTTAATGCCGTCAGGCCGCTCCTCAAATCACGCAAAAAGCGTGATGATCCTCAAGCGTAGCGATCAGTGAATAGCCCTTAGCTATTCAACTATTTTCTCATCTTCTTCTTTCCAGGCCGGATCAACCATACAGATAAAGATCAGATCCGTATCCCCCGGATTATGAATGTTCTGCTTTGCTTCCGGCGGAATATATATTGCCATGCCGGGTCCGACCGCTGATTTTTCATCATCAATACTCATGATGCCCCTGCCTTCCATGATGTAATAGACTTCAGAGGTCTTCAGCCTATGCGGAAGAGTGGTTATACCCGGTCTCACAACAGCATGCGCCAAACTGTAACCGATCTTGAGATCCGCCTTATCAGGATGTAAAAGCTCTCTTAATACAGCCTTATCAGCAGACATAAACTCTTCACAATCTTTCAAATCACGGATGAACATTGATTACCTCTCATGTTCAAGCTTACTCTATTATAATAACTGAAACTTAATGAATACAGAACAAAGCTGTAGCTGAAAAACGCATAGCGGTAAGAGCATAGGGTAAAAGACCCTAAAACCAGTTTTCCCAGACCTTCTCCATGCACTCTGCTCTATGTTCTGCTGTGACCTTGGCCTCTCGAATCCTTATAATAACGCGAAACGAAGTCCCGCCATAGAGATCATCACGAAGCCATCGAAAATAAAATTATTCCCTTATTATAAAAAGCTCCCGCGATACAGGCCGTCATTAAACAGGCAAGCGTTGCTGCAATTAAGGCCCTGAAAGCAACCTCAGAAAGCACCTTTACCTTTGAAGGCGAAAGGGACGCAATCCCGCCGATAAAAATAGCCATTGAAGCAACATGTGCAAAACCGCAAAGCGCATAAGCTGCAATAACAGAAGAACGGCCATTTTTAATAAGCCCATCTGCACAGGCTGACGCCAGATCAAAATAGGCCGTCACTTCTGTAACGATCATCCTCTCTCCAATAATTCCTGCTACTATTCGTGCATCTTCAAGAGGAACACCCATCACCAGCACAAACGGATAAAACACATACCCAAGTAAACCCTTTAATGACCAATCTACACTTATCCCGGCAATAAGATTTATCTTTTCGCCCAGCGAGCCCAGACCAAGATCAAAAAGAGCAACCAGACCTAAAACCGCAATTAGTAACGCAACAATACCGGCTGCCAGTTTCAGGCCGGCATTCGCACCATTTATCACGGCCTCAAAGATATTGCTGTCCCTGTCATAATGCGGATTAAGATTAATCCCTAGAGTTTCAGGTCTTTCACCTTCGGGAAGAATAATCTTTGACATAATAAGTGCTGCCGGAGCTGAAAGAATTGTAGCGGAAACAAGATGAGCAGCAATATTCGGAAATGTGTCCTGCAGAGCCATAACATAAAGCGCAAGCACACTTGAAGCCACTGTTGACATACCGGCAGTCAGGACCGTGCAAAGCTCGGACCGTGTCATGGAAGGAAGATGCGGTTTTATGGTTAGTGCTGATTCAATACCCACAAAGATATTGCTTGAAACACACAAAGACTCAGCACCTGAAATTCTCATAAAGCGGGTGAAAAAATAAGCAAATCCCTTAATCAGAGCCGGCATGACCCGGAGATAATAAAGTGCTGCCATCAGAGCTGAAAAGAAAATAATGGTCGGAAAGGCCTGAAACGCAAGAAAAAATCCAAGAGAAGCCTCACCATTAGCATTCACAGTTCCGGGAGCAAGAGCCAGCCGTCCAAAAACAAACTCAGTACCTGCAAGAGCGCACTCAAGCACCTCTAAAATAATAGAATTGATAAACAGCAAGAATGAGGAACCTGCCGGAATTAAAAAAACAAAACAGGCAAAAACAAACTGAAAAACAATGCCCCACAGCATCAGTCTCCAGTTCATGTTCTTCCGGTCAGATGAAATAAGCCATGCAACCCCCATCAAAATAAATATGCCTGACAGGCTTATAAGATTGTATTTTTCCATTTAAAACCAGTCCATTAGAAAGATTCCAGTTGCAGTAAGAATACAAGACCTGACACCCGAATGTCAAATAAACAATAAACAAAAACACATAAGGATTCAAGGATTCGAGAGGCAGAGGGTTCAAGGGGCATAAAGCTAATATCCTTTAGCTGATATTTCAATTAAACCAACATACTTTAACGAAAACTCTTTTACTTTTCTTACGGAAAGTTTCATGTTATAAATTTCTTCTATAACATAGAAGTATATAATAATTTTCATTAATGGGGTCAATCTCAAGTTTTAGATGTTTTCACTTGGCCCCTTCCCGTCCTCCGCAGTAGCTATGCTACGGAGGATGGAAAACCCTTGGCCCCTCGAATTCTTATAAAATTTTAGCACCTGAGCATATAGGACAATAGCAGTATATTAACATTATTATGAATATAAAATAGGCGAAAACCATGAACACTTCCGGGCAAAACAAAGGCCTGACAACGGAAGAAATTATTTTTTCCAACATGACACAGATCGAAGCACTCACAAGATTTCTAATTTAAAAAGGCCTGTTGTCAGTTGAATGTTGTCCGTTGTTGAAACTTTATAATCGCATAGAGGTAAGTGCATAGAGTAAAAAGATTAAGAATTCTTTATTCTAAGCTCCTTGCTTCTGCAATAAGCATCAGCCTTGCCCTGTGAACTCTGTGTCGAGCAAAGCGGGCGGTGAGATCTGCTTTTACTATTTACTAACTATGGACCCTTAATTTTTATGCAGACACAAAAACATCTAAACCTATTACCCGCAATTCTTGCAGCAATATTCACCGGTGGGCTCGGATTTGGTATTGTCCTGCCTGTCTCATCTGTAGTGCTTGAAAATATCGGTGTCAGCACCCCGCTTATCGGGCTGACTGCAACCATGATGTTTGCAGGCATAGCCATCGGCGGGCCGTTATCCGGAAGGCTGATTGAGCTTTTCGGCATTAAACGTACTCTCGCAGGAGGGCTTTTCTGCAATGCAGTGTTAATGGTCTGCCTGGGACTTTATATTTCCCTTCCTTTCTGGTTTGCGATCAGATTTGTTATGGGAGTGGCCTTTGCGTCTGTCTTCACCTCCTGTGAAACACTTATTAACCGGGTCAGCAATGACCAGAACAGGGGAAGAAACCTGGGCCTGTACGCCTTTGCTTTCTCCCTCAGTCTGATACTGGGCCCCACCGGAATCTGGCTTCTTAAATTCGGCACCTTAATTCCCTTTGCCATAACCGGCGCCATAAGTTTATCAGCTGCCCTGATCTCTTATTTCATGCTTCCCACCATACAGGAAAAAAGCCCTGATATAAAATTCGATCTGGCTTTTATAAAACGGATCAAAATATCTGTCATCGCCATGCTGACAGCCGGTTTTATGGAAGGTGCCCTGATCGCCCTGATCCCGATCTATGCGATCCGGCAGGGATTTAATGTGGCTGAAACCGGAATTCTTCTTTTTGCTTTTGTAATCGGACACGGTTGTTTCCCCCCCATCATCGGTGCACTGGGTGACCGGATCGGTTTAAAAAATGTACTGGCAATTTCATATTGTCTCGGCACTGTAAGCTTTATCGCTATTCTTTTTTTCCCGGAAAAGATCCCGCTGACCGGTCTTCTGGTCCTCGGCGGAGCGTCAGTCGGGGCATTATATCCGCTGGCTGTGGGAATACTGGCTGATTTCCTAAGCTCCGAAGAACTCCCCCGGGGGAACGCCCTGACAACTTTTTGCTATGGACTGGGAAGTATCATCGGACCATTTATACCCGCAGTTATCATGCACATCACCGTTCCCAAAAGTCTTTTTGTCGTAGCAGCGATACTGTATGCAGGTCTATTTGGAATGATATTATTACAAAGAAAAAGTAAATCCTGAAAAGGAACAGAGAAGAACAATAGAAGAACAGACCGCTGCATCTTTTACCGTTGATAAAGAAAAATGCATAGGCTGCGCAGTATGTGTAGCAGCCTGTCCCATGAAAATTTTCGAGATCATTGACAACCTCTGCATTATGACCACTGACTTTTTAATCCACCGTTAAGCCTTAACCCCTGCAAAAATAAAACAATGAGGCATCGGATGCAATCTATTCCTTTGCCAGTCTTTTCCCGATTGAAAATATATTTTTAATAATCTCTGTTTTCTTACAAATATCACCCACATCTCTGACATCAGTAATATGGATCTTCTCCACAATATCCATGGCATAGGTTTTTCCTATATTTTCTTCTAATATTTCAATTCCCCGTGCTGCCGTTGCTGGATCCTTAAAATCCTGCACCAGCCCGATAACCGCCTTTTTTCCTTTTAGCGGCGGATCCCCGACAGGTTTAAATGCTTTCATGGTCCCCAGCTCGCCTGCGATCTCAACGGACCACAGCGGCAGGCATCTTTCAAAAAACCGGGCCATTATCGCGGTATAGGAACCGCAGTAGTATGGCGACGCAAAGATCATCACATCTGATGAGACCATCTCCTCAAGAATGATATCCATATCATCTCTATGAACAGCACACCGGTAGCCCGGTTTTAAAATACAGTTTCGGTAACAGCCCTGACACTGATTGATTGTATGCTCGGCAAGAAAGAATTTTTTTATTTCAGCACCCGCAGAGACTGCCCCGTCTAAAAATGTATCCACTAATATACTTGAATTCCCTTTTTTTCGTGGACTTCCCACAAATCCGCATATTTTCATCCTCTTCCCTCCAATTAATAATTAAATTTTCCGCCCGATAGTAGCTTACGGAAATCCCACTAAAGTCGGGGATCCTAGATAACGACGGTGTTATCCCTTGAGTCCTTTTTCCAATTATGGTTTTGATTCATCCGGTATCCAATATCAGTTTTTATGTTTTTTTGCTATGCGCCACGCCTTTTTCAACCAGCATCCCGTATCGTTTTTTTAACGTTATCAGATGTTTTGTCTTTACCTCACGGGTTCACTACAAAAGTACTTATTTCCGGACATTCTCTTTCACCGATCTTACCTGCAGCCGCAAGGTCATCAGCAACATCTTTAAGCCCGACCTCAATTAACCTTTTCCGGGTCGGCACGCCGTCTTCAGAACAACCGCGATACCAGTAATATTCATCCAGCATACCCGGTTCATGAATGGGGTCTTTTTTGCCACGCCGGGTACCGGTCCTGATATCATCTTTACGGGTAATGCCGAGCAGTGCGTTAAAGCTCTTTTCCAGTTGGTATATTCTCTCAGAAGCTTCAAAAAGTTTTTCTGGACTTCTGCCGGTAACCGCCTCATAGATCTCACCCATCTCCTTGAAAAGAACAATTGGGTCTCCGAACACATCCACAGAAACAACCGGAACAAAACAGATCCCCAGACTGTCCATAAGGGTTTTATAATTTTCACTCCACCAGACCACCCGTCCTTTTCCAACCGGGCTGGTGCCGTCAAGTGTACCCTCCGGCAGGTCGTCGCCGAATATTTCCTTCAGCATGTCCTCAAGACCGATCATTGCGGGAAAGGGGTGACCTTTTAAATGATCAGCGCCCCGGGTAGCAACCGAAGAAGCCAGACTCATGGCTATTGCCTGCTCACAGTTATAGGTAAAAGACTGCCCTTTGGTATGGAATCCATACTCACGTGCTTCTTCAGGTAATTTTTCAAGGATCATGGGCATACTGTCAGCAAGAAGTTCACCGATACCTTCACGGTATGCAACCTTTTTTAGAAGCTCCTCTACAAGCGCTACGTCACCCCACTTGAGTTCCAACCCCCAGGTATCATCAGTTGTAATAATACCGCGCTGAAAACACTCCATCATCATTGAAACGATCCATCCAAAGGTAATGCAGTCAAACCCCATCCGGTTGACTATGTTTGAGATGTGGAACAGCTGGGGATAATCAAAGATGCCGATCAGAGGCCCCATGTTTGTATAATGGCCGAATTCGATCTTATCCACCGTTTCTCCCTTGTACGGCCCATCCTTCACTTCCAGCATCTGGGTGCATGCAATAGGACACTGATAGCATGCTTTCTGGCCGGTTTTATAGTTCTGCACCAGTTTTTCAACATCATATGCATCAAGCTGTTCTTCTGTTATATGAACCTGTTGATTGTTAATCCTTGTATGCATGCTGTTTTGAGGAATAAGAGAAAACGAACCGTATTCACGAAGGCTGTAAGTTGCATTCCCCATCCACTTCTCACGATAGAATTTTGAAAGTTCTTTTGTTTTCGCTTCATTTGCCAGAGGCATTTTACCTTTGGCCTTCACAATTACAGCCTTTAGATTTTTTGATCCCATCACACAGCCCATTCCGGTCTTCCCATGTACTCCGGTTCTTTTCGTGCTGGTAAAGATATTGGCATAGCGCACCAGATTTTCCCCGGCAGGGCCGATACGTGCGGCTTCACAGGAACCGTATTTTTTCTGAATGGCGTCATCTGTCTCATAGGTATCCAGCCCCCACAGGTCAGAAGCGTCCACGATCTCAGGCTTTTTACCCATCTCAATATAGAGTGCACAGGGCTTGTCCGCCTTACCTGTAATAAACACATGATCATATCCCGCCTGCCTGAGGCGCGCAGGGAAAAACCCGCCGCCGTTTGAATCTCCAAATATACCGGTAACCGGACTTTTTGCTGTAATGGTCATCCGTGAGGTACAGGGAAAAGAAGTACCGGCCAAAAGACCGGGGCCGAAGATAATTGCATTTTCCGGTCCCAGAGGATCTGCTTTTGGATTGTCTTTCAATGCGTCATATAAAAGCTTGGCATTTATCCCTGCACCGCCCACATATCCCTGCTGCAATTCTTCAGAAACTTCCTCTTCCCTGATCTCCTCGCTGGAAAGATCAACCCTTAATATTTTTCCTGACATGGCCTTCTCCTTTTAACTTCATATGTTTGTTAAAAACTCTGCTCTGAGAGAACTTGCTTTTGTTTTTATAAATTTCATTTTGCCCGTACCGAAAAAAAAGACTGCAAAGCGCATAGTGGTAAGAGCATAGAGAGTAAAACGTGACAATAAAAAAGAACGTCCAACGTCAAATAAAAAACCAATCTCAAAGATTAAATGATTATTTTTTCTATTTTTTCTGGTTGTCTTTTTCTCATTCATAATTCAATGTTGATGATCCGGTAAAAAGTCAAAAACCAAAGGATGTCACCTTGTAACTATCTGATTTTCCTTGGGCCAATTTTGCAATAAGGTCCTTTTCTGGACTTTTTACCGGGCCATCAATGTTAAACGTTCGATGTTCGATGTTCATCTATTTTATGCTCTATGCTGCGACCTTAAGCTCTTGAATTCCTGTTTGATTACGCGACCTCTGTTTGTACACAAATAGAATTGATCTGTAGAATTTAAAAAAATTTCACCCATTATACCTCCGTAACATTATTATAAATCTTTAAGAGAATCTCCTGACATATTTTCAGCTGTTCCGGACCGATTTCATTTAATGCCCTGCCTTGAACCTCAAGTGCAAAGGGTCTCAAGTTTTTTAAAAGTTTTTCCCCCTCCGGCGTTATCCTGATCCGTTTCTGACGGCGATCACCCGTATCTGCAACACGCTTAATAAGATCTTTCTTTTCCAGCCCGTCTAGAAGCCTTGTAATCGTTGATTTTTCCTTGAATGTATTTTCAGCAAGCTGCTGATGAAACTGATCATTACTGTTATTGAGATTTATCAAAAGCTGCCACTGCTCAACCGTAATATTATGTCCTTCTTCCCTGAATTTTTTCTGTAAGTTATTCAGTATGGCCTGCGAAGTCCTGCCGATCAGCGTTCCCATTGAGTTTTTTAAATGAATTTCAAGATTTTTCACATTCTCCGCCTCTTTTTAGTTGTATATACAACTAAAATAGTATTTTTTTACTTTGCTGTCAAGCACCAGCACTAAAAATAATAATTTTACAGTTATTACCCCTGATTTTCAGACAGTCCCATACCCCGCACATAACCAGAAGCTCGACAGGTAAAATGAAACAGGATGCTTCCCTGATTCACCATCTAAAAAAAAGAGAAACTCGTTGGTCCCTGTAAACAGGGGAGATATAATGTGTTTGGGAAAACAAACATATCACCAACGAGGTGAAACAATTATGGCACAAGGGATATTACCATTCAAGTACGAAGAAGAGAAAAAAACAACGGGAATGACGGTACTGGCGGGATTGCCGCTTTATCTGGAACTGGCGCAAAAGACAGGGCTTGGGAAATCGATCCAGAAGCATATAAAGGTGCGTGAAAGTGGCCCGAAGGTGGAAAGCTGTGTTTAGCCACAGCTCTGTAGTGAGGAAACACGTGAAGAAAACCCTGCCGTCAGGTATTGGTTTTTTAAAAACATCCCCGGTGGCTTGGAAATAGTGCGTCTGTGAATTTAGGCGGTGGATTTTGGGCTCATACTCTTCTTGACTGAATGATCCGTTACACTTATTATTATTGGTTAATAGAATATTTGTTTTCACAAATAACGTATGCCGGCCTATGCAGCCGGCACATAAGGGAAGTTAATATCATGTCAAAACAAGATCTTTGCCCGCAGTTCATAATATGGAGAAGAATTTTTGCAACGCTTGATGAAGCCTGGAGAAAGTCCGACGATAAAGAAAATCCACCGCCAAATGTATTTAATTTCCAGGGCTGGACAAAATCAAACGACCAAAGAAAACATGAGCTGTGGAAAGAGACCCTGTCCTGGGCAGATAAAAACGGTTTTAGCCGTCTAATTCCTGAACTTACGGATGCTGATATCTTTGATGGAAATGAAGATAATTAAAGAGCACTAAAGCTTAAGGAGCGTTTCACTTGATGAGCGATCTCACGACCTCTAGGGGACTTCTAAAACGTAAAAGCGGTGAGTTGAAGAATGTTTTATCGAAGGTTAAGGTTTTTGAAGAAGTTGATTTTGCATCGAGGCTGAAAGCCGTTCTTCGAATCCCGGGAACGGGGATGCTCATCGAATCACGCCAAAGGTGTGATGCTCTTTGAGCCCGAAGGGCGCTCTTTGTACTTTGCGTAAAAGCGCTTCGCTTGAAGCAAAGGCATAAGGTCAGTCACCATACCTCCGGCAAAGCCGGAGGCTTGTACTGTGAACCACTCTTGTCCAAAACAGGTTTTAATTTGGACAGCATATTTCTCATTAGGTTCTGATTTTAAAGCATAAGCACAAACAAACGCATCTCAATGGCCCATTTTTAGGGCTTTTGATCCATTTTCTGGATGTATTTGGGTCTTTGCAACTGTCATTTTATCTTGGACAGCATATGAAACATAATGACAACCTGTTTTCAATAATGATAGTCTGTAAAGTAAAATCAGACACTTAGCTTGTCCAAAACGGCTATTTTAAATTATTTTGGACAGTAATGACTGTGAACCGCTCAAAGCGGTTATAAAAGCATGAACCCCCTAAAGGGGGTCAAAATAGTTTCAACTGATCTATTTTTCGGTCGGTATCTTCTTGTTTCTTGATGTATTTTTTTACAGTCTCTTCATCTCTGCCAACTGTTGATACAAAATATCCCCTAAGCCCAAAAGTTTTGACCTGTGAAATTATGCCGCCGTCCTGCATACGTTCTGGCAATATGTATTGCGCTTTTCCCTTTGACATAACAGACAACTTGAGACACCGCATATTTCGGAGGAATTGATATCAACAGGTGAACGTGGTCCCCCATAAGATGTCCTTCTATTATATTGCATTCCTTTTGCAATGCCAGTTCTCTCAAAACTTATCCAAGGTATCTTCTTAGATTACCGTATATTACCTTCTTCCGGTATTTCGGAATCCAAATTAGAGGGTACTTGCAATCCCATGTCGTATGGTTTAACTTATTATAATTGTTCATCGAAAGCCTCCTCCTTTATGATCATTGAGCGGTTCACATTATTGGAGGTTTTCGTATATTCCCGGAAATGTCAAACTTTGGGAGTCTCACCGGCAAAGCCGGGGGCTTACCCAATATAGTTACTTTAACAATTTCTAAATCAGATAATTGTTCAATTTTATATTTCATATATTAATTACTCCTAAACAAGTGCTGAGGAATTTTATAGCCTGATCAGTTGACTGAAAAAACCATACATTAATTTAAATTATATTAAAAGAGTAATCGTTAACGTAATATTATCATTAAAGAACACTTTTCAGTTGTATCTAAAACCTTA
>Ga0208902_1000053_pt1 | contig 79993 bp, 87 predicted proteins | sample AntAceMetag02UKH_FD_184767 | JGI IMG/M metagenome (GOLD analysis project Ga0208902, IMG submission 184767) | Saline lake microbial communities from Ace Lake, Antarctica - Antarctic Ace Lake Metagenome 02UKH (SPAdes) (version 2) | ecosystem: Environmental > Aquatic > Non-marine Saline and...
CTATATCAAAACATTTGGCTGACCCTTGGTTCCTTCTTTACAAATTCTCCAAACCCTTCCTTTTTACAGTATTCCAGACAGAGCTAGGTGAGATTACACAGCCTTGAATGATGCCCCGCCCGCCTTTGCTCCCGGAACGTCGTGCTTCGCTTTGCTCAGCACTTCCTTCGGTCGCTCAACACCGGAGCATTCCAAATTCAAATTATTTAGGTAGCGACGGCCTCGGCCTGCGCTCCGAGCCAACCTTTTCCCTAAGAGGAAAGAAGAGCCTAAAAAATTTTAAAAAACTGTTGACAAAATATTATTGATTTGTTAGAGTAATCTAATAAATAGAGAGAACCTAAAAATTGTTTATTAGAGGGTTAATTATGAATAAAAGACTAAGTTCAATTATGGAAGATTATTTGGAGACGATTGCCGCCCTTAAAAAGCGGGGGGATGGTATCGTTAGGGTTCGTGATATAGGTAAGTTATTAAACGTGAAAAGCCCAACCGTGAATGCCGCCTTAAAGACCCTTGCCGGTAAAGGCCTTATTGTGCATGAAAGATATGGATTTGTTAATCTTACGGCTAAAGGTGAAGAAATCGCCCGTGAAGTTCAGCATAAACATGATACGCTTTTTAAATTTCTTACAACGATTTTAGGTATAGATAAGGCTACCGCATCCCAGGATGCCTGCAAAATGGAACACGCGATAAGTTCGAAAACTTCTATCGGATTAACAAAGTTTATAGAGTTTGTGGATATTGGACTATATGGGGATAATCCTCAATGGTTAAAGAGTTTCAAACATTATTTAAAGATAGGGAAGCCATTAAAGTGCAAAATGCGAGAGAAAGCAGTGAAAGGGGTGAGGAAAAGGTAAAAAATTTTAACATTTAAGTTAGACTAATCTAACAATTATTTATTAATCTAAGATAGGAGGAAAATATGGAGAAAAAACTAAGTGAATTAAAACCAAGAGAGTTAGCTAAGGTGAAAAAAATTCAGGGCGAAGGTACTCTTAATAAAAGACTTCTTGATATGGGTATTATTAAAGGTACAAAAATAGAGGTTATCAAGGTTGCCCCTTTAGGTGATCCTATAGATATAAAGGTAAAAGGATATCACTTGAGCTTGCGAAAAGAAGAAGCGGCTCAAATTTCTGTGGAGGTAAGTTAAATATGCTTAGGTTAACCCAGGCTAGAACGAATATTAACTTAATATTTACGTCTCTTGCAGGGGGTCGGAGTGCAATGCAGCGGCTTACGGATATGGGATTAATTTCGGGAGAAAGGTTGAGAATATTGCATAACTCAGGATACGGGCCGGTTACTGTGCTTATAAAAGGAGCAAAAGTTGCTTTAGGGTACGGCTTGGCATCCAAAATTATAGTTAAAGAGGAGGAATAAAAATGGAGAAGAGAAAAATTACGATAGCTCTTGCCGGTAACCCTAATTCCGGTAAATCGACTATATTTAATAATTTAACGGGGTTACGTCAGCATGTTGGTAACTATCCTGGCGTAACGGTTGAGAAAAAAGAAGGTAAAGCACTTTTTGAGGATTATGAGATAAATGTCGTGGATCTTCCCGGAACGTATAGCTTATCGGCCTATTCTGAGGATGAAATCGTAGCCAGGGATTTTATTATTAAAGAAAAGCCCGATGTAATCGTTGACATCATTAACTCTTCCAACTTAGAAAGAAACCTTTACCTTGCCACACAGTTGATGGAGTTAGAGATTCCTTTAGTTCTGGTAATGAATATGAACGATATAGCAGAGAAAAAAGGCCAATATGTAGATTATACAAAACTATCTGATTTGTTGGGAGTAGCTATTGTATCGACTGTCGGTAATAGGAATATAGGAACAAAGGAGCTTCTGGAGACTATTATTAAGGTATGTGAAGGAAAAATTAAAACAAAGGAAGTCCATATTGGTTATGGTCCGGAGATCCGTGAGGAAATGAATAAGTTAGAGGGAATAGTCAAAAAGGATAAAGCACTGGTTGAGCAATATCCTTGGCGTTGGCTTATTGTCAAGATGCTGGAAAACGATTCGTCAGTTTTAGATATTATCGGTAAATCATCGGTTGCTCAGGATGCTATAGCCCAAAAAGAAAAAAGCAGATATCATCTTCAGTCGCATTTTGGAGATATTGCGGAGGCCATAATAGCTGACCGACGTTATGGTTTTATTAGCGGTGCCTGCACGGAAAGTATAAAGCCGTCTGTAGAGCAGCGGCATGATGTATCAGATAGAATAGATAAAGTTGTTTTGAATAGAGTGTTAGGTATTCCGATTTTCGCTTTGGTTATGTATAGTATTTTTAAGTTCACGTTTACTTTTTCCGAGCCGGTAGTAAGTTGGTTTGAACAGATATTTGAATGGCTGGGGGTAGTAGCTTCAACTTATATACCTCAAGGGTTATTTCAATCTTTTGTTGTTGATGGGCTTATTGGCGGTGTGGGAGGTGTCTTGGGTTTTTTTCCACTGGTACTGTTTATGTTCTTTGCCATAGCATTTTTCGAAGATACCGGTTACATGGCGCGCGCTGCTTTTGTTATGGATAAACTAATGAGTAAATTCGGTCTCCACGGTAAATCATTTTTACCGATGATGATATCGACTAATGGCTGCGCTGTTCCGGGTATTATGGCAACGCGTACCTTAGAGAGTAAAAAAGACAGGCTTATTACAATGATGGTGACGCCGTTTATGATTTGTGGGGCTAAACTGCCTATATTTGCTCTTTTTATTGGCGCATTCTTTCCGGCAAAATACGGGCCAAATATTATGTTTTTAATGTATATCCTGAGTGTGGTAATTGCGTTTGTCTCTGCCTGGGTTTTGAAAGAGTTTGTTTTGAAAGGAGAAACTACTCATTTTGTTATGGAGCTTCCACCTTACCATATTCCGACAATTAAAGGATTGTTGCTTAAAATGTGGGAAAGAGGGCGGATGTACCTGAAAAAAGCAGGAACAATAATTGTTCTTGTTTCAATAATCATTTGGGCAGGTTTTACTTTTCCTCAGATAGAATTAGGCGAAGGTGTGAGTGAAGAAGCTGTTGCTTCAATGCAAATGGAACAAAGTTTTGCCGGTAGAATAGGTAAGTTCGTTGAGCCGGTAGTAAAACCTATCGGAATGGATTGGCGCGGCGGTGTCGCTTTAATAGCTGGTGTGGCCGCTAAAGAAGTAGTTGTCAGTACGTTTGGAACGATATATAGTCTTGGTGAGGTTGACGCGGAAGAAGCAGATTCATTACAAGAAGCGTTGCAGAAAGATAAGTTTTGGAATCCTCTGAAAGCTTTGGCATTTTTGATATTTTGTCTGATTTATCTTCCTTGTTTTGTAGCCATGGCGGTGTTCTACAGGGAATCGGGTTCAAGCTTAAAATGGACACTGTTTTTGATCTTTTGGACAACGGTTATGGCATGGATCGCATCTTTTATTGTGTATCAAGGAGGCTCTCTTTTAGGATTGGGTGTATAAAAAAGGAAACTAATGATGGATGTTGAGATGAAGATGGATAAATTTATTTTAAAGGAAATAGTTGATTTTATACAACAGATAAGTTATGGGGAGGTGGTGATTACTGTTCATGATTCAGATGTCGTTCAGGTGGAGAAAAGAGAAAAGAAGCGGTTTAAAACGTGTAAGCTACTGCATAAGCAGTGTTAAATATTTTTTAGGAATTTTATAAAACAGTAATCGACTGGACAACCAGAGGCTACGCTAAGAGGAGGTAAAGATGATGTGGAAAAGGTTGCTTAGTTGGTTTTTTGTTTTTGGGGTTGTTTTTTATTCATGCAATCCAGTTTTTGCTAAAACCACAGAAGAGGAGCTGGCGCAATTAAAATCTCAACAGGGAAGAGGTATATTAGGCAACTGGAGTGATAGAATTTATATCAGTGGTGTAGTAGAAGTAGAAGCATATTATCAAGATTATGCTGACGACGCTGCTGGTATAGATACTGATTCAAGTGATATTGACCTGACTAACGTTGAGCTATCTATAGATGCAGATATTGCTAAGTATGTAGGCGGGTATCTTCTCTTAAAATACGAAGGTGATGATGTATTTGTGGATGAAGGGACAATCAATCTAGGCGGGGTTGAAGATATGCCGTTCTATCTGACAGCTGGTAAATTTTGTGTTCCGTTTGGAGTATTCAACAGTCATTTTATCAGTGATCCAATTACTTTGGAAATCGGAGAGATTAATGAGGGCGCAGTTGCATTAGGTTATGCGAATGATTATTTTGACATTGCCCTAGGTGTATTTAACGGTGATATAGATGAAACAGCAAGTGATGATGTTATTGAAAACTTTGTTGCTTCAGCTGCATTCACTCCACCTTTGCCATTTGATGATTCCAGCATCTCCTTCGGTGTCTCCTATACGTCCAGCATAGCCGAGGCTGGTGGGTTAGAAGATGAATTCACTGTTATTGAAGATTATGTAGGTGCTTTGAGTTTATTCGCAAGCGCGAGCTACAAAAATCTTACTTTTGAGGTAGAATACGTTGGCGCCCTTGATGAGTTTCAGGTTGGTGAACTAATTGCCGCAAGAGAATCAAAACCTATGGCTTGTAATTTTGAGTTAGCCTATGCGGTTAATGATAAGTTGGAAGTAGCCGGAAGGTACGAATTCTCCGATGAGTTATGGGATTTGTTACCGGAAGAGCAATATGGTCCGGTTGTTTCTTATTCTCTATTTGAGAATACTACGCTTGCCATTGAGTACCTACATGGTGAATATGAGAATGGCGATGCGAGAGACGTGGTTACTGCTTAATTAACCATTGAGTTTTAGTTAGTTTCCTAGGAACGATAAATGGTGATAAAACTATCTTTGTAGGAGGCATGTAACCATAAGTTAATTTTTAGCTTCTTATGGCGTATTAATTTTTCGGCGGCGTCAGTCCGCACGCCAATTCCCTAATTGTCGTTAAAAAGCAGCGAAGAAAGGAAAACCCCCACCCACCCGAAAAATTGTCTCTGTCCTTAAAGGGAGGCTTCGCACTGCTCGGATTCATGACCGGAGTTTACCCTGCGAAGCCCGAAGGGCGTAGTAGGGCTCAGAGCCAATTTATTTCCCCTGTTATTTTAGTGTAACCGCAAAGTGATAATGTCCCTTTAGAGCAAAGTAAGAATGTCCCCTTTAGAAGTTGTTATAATACCTTTAATATAAGAAGGTATTATGGCAGAAGGAGGCGTTATTACAATGAGGCAGGAAGAATTAAAACGGTTGCATATAGTCAAAAAAGTCTTGGCTAAAGAATTAAGACAAGTAGAAGCGGCAGGGAAGTTAGATTTAAGCTATAGACAGACAAAGCGTATAACTAAAAGGATTAAAGAAGAAGGTGATGAAGGGATAATTCATAAATTAAGAGGGCAGCTTTCAAGTGGAAACGGCAGCGTAAACGTAAAAAATACCGAAAGTGGCGTGAACGTAAACATTACTTTGGTGAAATGGTTCAATTAGACGGCTCACATCATCCCTGGTTTGAAAACCGGGGGCTTAAATGTGTGCTTGAAGGTTACATTGACAACGCTACAAGTGATAAATGCGGCTGGTTCTATGAATACGAAGGTACAATGCCGGCTTTTGACAGCCTTAAGCGCTATATAAAGCTTAACGGCATACCCCACAGCATATATTTAGATAAGCACAGCACGTATAAATCGCTCAAGAAACCAACAGTCGAAGATCAATTAAACAACCGGAAATTCTTAAGTCAGTTTGAAAGAGCAGCCAAAGAATTAGGCATAACCATAATCCATGCCAATTCACCTCAGGCTAAAGGCAGAATCGAAAGGTCCTTTAAAACAGACCAGGATAGACTAGTAAAAGAATTGCGCTTAAGCAATGTAAGCACAATCAAAGAGGCCAATAAATTCCTTAAAACCTATTGGCCCAAGCATAACAAAAAATTTAGTGTTAAACCTTTAAAACAAGGTAATCTACATCGGCCAATAGATAAAGGCCTGGATTTAGATACTATTCTTTGCAAAAGGAAAGAGCATCCTTTAAGAAACGACTTTACTATAGCACATGATAAGAGGCTATATCAGATCCTTGACAAAACAATTGGTAAAAAGCTAATCGTTGAAGAAAGAATAAACAGGGCTGTATATATTACTTACAAAGGCAGTAGGCTTAAATATAAGCAGATAGTTACCAGGCCGCTAAAAGAGAAGCCTAAGCCTAAACCTAAGCTCAGAAAAATATACAGGCCTTCTCCGGAACATCCATGGAGGAATGCTTCCGACGATAGATTAATGTTAGGGAAAGCTCATTTACAAAATAAAAAAGCCTCTGAAGAATTAGTTTTAACAGAGGCCTAAAAGGGACATTTTAACTTTGCTAAAAAAGGGACATTTTTACTTTGCCTTGACAGTATTTGCGTTTTCCATTGACATCTAGAGGAAATATGGTAACCTATTGTTATAATAAAATTAACGATAATCCTTTATGAGGGTATTATGAATACAAAAAAAAGAAAACGTCTTGGAGAGAAAGAAATCGAGGTAATTTCGCGCCTTTCTTATGAAAAGAAGCGTATCGTTACTAAGGAAGATTTAGATGAATTCTTCAAATTTGACGATATCGAGCGAAATAAAATTGTTTATCGCTTGAAAAAGAAAGGATTTTTTTCCACTATTAAACGCGGAGTATATGTTTTTTCGCCCCTTGAATATGGTGAAGGAGGTGCTGGTATAAACGAAATGCTCATTCCACCGCAATTTTTTCCGCGAAATAACTATTATATAGGCTATTCGACAATGTATAACTACTATAATTTGACGGATCAGCTGTTTCAAGTGATGTATGTTCTGAATACCTCATTGCAACGTAAAAACAAAAAAATATGTGGAGTTATATTTAACTTTTTGAGAGTCTCTAAAAGCCGAATGTATGGGCTTGAAAAAATTACTATTGAAGGTCAAGAAGTGATAATCAGTTCCTTAGAGCGCACATTGATTGATTTAGTTTATTTTAATAAACCGGTTGGCGGGATCAAAACTGCTCTTGAAATCATCAAGCGTGAACTTGAGAAAGATCGTTGTGATGTTAAAAAATTTATTCGTTTTGTGGAAAAATTTCCTAATATTAAAACTCGTAAGAGAATTGGCGTGTTGATGGAAGAAATGGGGTATTCTGATAAAGAGCTCATGCTGATTATAAAAAGCGTAAAAGATACAGCAATAAGTTCATTTACCTGTTCGTTCAAAGGCAAACTTAATACAAAATGGAGAGTTGTCATAAATGATACACAAAGATAAGCTCCAGTTTAAAGACGTTGTAAGTATGACTGCTAATCGAACAGGATTTCGCGCATCCCTTATCGAGAAGGATTATTACTTAACGTTGATTTTATCTAAGCTCAGTGAGCTTTCGCAGGATCTTATATTTAAAGGCGGTACATGTCTTAACAAGATTTATTACTCTTATTACCGCTTAAGTGAAGATTTGGATTTTAGTATGCGCTTGCCTGAATATAGTACGACTAGAGGCAATAGGCGTAAGTCAATACAACCGATTAAAGATAAGATAGAAGTATTTGTTAAAAAACTTGGTTTTCACATCGAAGATATAGAAAAAGCAGGACGCAATGAGTCAAAACAGTATGTTTATTATTTTACGTATAAGTCTATCCTTCAACCGGCCGATCAAACAATGAGATTTCTGACATGCGATCTAGAGTAGAAAAGGAACTGTTTGACGTCTTAACAGCTGATGAGCGAGATAATTTCAATCTTGATAAAGCTCTTGCACGAATCAACAATGCAATGGAAAAGATAAAGTAATAGATAAATCAGCTTAGAAACAGGACAAAGGGGCGCTAATGGGGCGAAAGGGGCATTGGGCGAGACTGAGGGAAAAGCTCCTCGAAAAAGGCGTGTGGATGCTTAGCAACTCCGAGCTTCTGGCGTTAATATATACAGATTGAACCGATGGATGACAGGGACTGTTTTAGTGGATTTCCTGGTCGACAAACAAAAATTTTAGATTTTTTAGCCTAAATATGTCAAAAAAATCAATAAAAAAGGCAGTCTACATTAAGACATTCGGCTGGCCGTATGTCCAAGTACGTAGGGATGATTTTGGGGCTGTTGAGGAAGATAAATGCTTTGGAGTGAAGGAGTTAAGCCAAAATAAGACTCAATTTTCATAATTTCAATAATTGAATTTATGGTTGACATCTCCTTGACAGATGTCAACTTTTAGCTATTAAAATTGACAAAGTAATTCACCACTTACCTGAGATATACTCCTTTAGCCCCCCTCTTGAAGATTTTTCTTGACATTTATCAGTCTTAGTGATAGTCTTATCACCAGAAGTGATAAAGGAGGTTCTAATGCAGGATAAAATAATAAAACTGTTTTACAACGATCTATATGCTGAGTTTACAATAAACGAATTAGCTAACAAGACGAATATATCTTATAGCTATGTGCATAGGCAGGTCGAAGAGCTGGATGGTAAAGGCATATTGGTTGTCAACCAGCGTACAAATCGTAAATATTGCAAACCCAACTACAGCAAACCCGAAGTAAAAGTGAGCTTTGTAAAGATATCGAATCAGATAGCCGAAGATTTTCTTAAGAAAAGAGACAAAATATTCTTCGTTGTCGAAAAGCTTCTTTCAGTGCTTCCCAAAAAGACGGATTTTAACCTATTATCCGTCATTCTGTTCGGCTCTTTGGCCAAAGGCACAGACTCCCAAAAAAGCGATATTGACCTTTTCATTCTTGTTCCTTCAAAAAAGAAATATGATGAAACCATAGATACTGAATGCACTGCTTTGTCGCGAAGTTTTGGCGTTGAAATAAATCCTATGGTTTCCGAGCCGACAAATCTATTAACGATGCTAAAGAACAAAGAGCATAATGTGGCTAACGAAATCTTAAAAAATAAAATAATTTTGTTTGGCGCAGAGAAATTCTGGGAACTGATATTGGAGGTGATAAAATGAGTGATTTGAAGAATGAAATGCTAAAGATAAAAGTAAAAGGGTATTTCGATAACGGCGATTTAAAAGTAGACCCCACAATTATGGTACTGGTAAAATATCACATTGATAAAGCAAGGCATAATATTGAAACAGGTTCTTTGCTCATGGAAGTTTCAGAAGATAAAGAGAGCAAGAAAAGACTAAAAGTAAGCACTGATTATATTGGCTACGATTGGACTATAAGCTGCGGATATTATGCGATGTTTCACGCGGCAACGGCTGTGTTAGCTGCGATAGGAATAAAAGCCCAAAGCCATGAAAGTCTTATCGAGGGATTGGAATATCATTTTGTTTTAAAAGAAAAAGCCATAGAATCGAAAGATATCGAGAAAATCAAATCCGCGAAACGGCTTGATGAGAAATATGTTAACAGAATGTGGGCCACCAAATCCAAGAGAAATACGGCACAATACAAAGCCGATTCAGTTATAGTTCAAAAGGACGCGGAAAGAATTTACAGAAACGCGATAGATTTTGTCGATACGATAGAAAGCTTAATAAAGGGGTTAAAATAAGGCGATGTCTTTAGAGATGAATGGGAGACTAAAAATCTACATCCGTACTTTCGGCTGTCAGATGAATAAGCGAGATTCAGAAGCTCTTCTGGGGCTATTTGTTGATCGAGGATATCAAATAGCTACTGATGCTAAGGAAGCTGACGTAGTCTTGGTTAATACTTGTTCTGTGCGTGCTCATGCTGAAGATCGAGCAAGGTCTTATTTAGGAAGCTTTAAGAAAAAGGGGACAGTCCCCATTCGGGGACAGTCCCCGATTATTGGCCTTATTGGGTGTATGGCAAAAAATAAGGGAGAAGAGTTATACGAAAGAATGCCTCATATTGATTTAATTTGTGCTCCAGCTAACCTTTCTAAAATACCTGAGTATGTAGAAAGGATAAAGGAAGAAGGAGCAAGGATAAAGGATCTTGAGGATAAGGAAAGAGAAGAAGACTTTTACAAAGCCGCATTTCGACAAGATTCTAGCCATGCTCAGGTAGTAATTTCAACTGGTTGTTCTAATTTTTGTTCTTATTGCGTTGTTCCTTTTGTTCGTGGTAGATTACGATTGCGCAAGCCTAAAGATATAATTAATGAGGTAAAACGAAACATTTCTTTAGGGATAAAGAATATTACTCTTTTAGGCCAAAATGTAAATGATTATAAATTTAGCTTAGAAAAAAATCAAGTGAGCTTTGTCGATTTGTTAAGAATGGTTGAAGAGACCAAAGGTCTAGAAAATTTGGATTTTATTACTGCTGGACCAAGAAATACTTCAAAAGAATTGTTTACATTTATAGCATCTTCTTCTAAAATAAAAAAGCATCTTCACTTGCCTTTTCAGTCTGGTTCTAATCGGATTTTAAAGTTAATGAAGAGAGGGTATACTAGGGAGAAGTATTTAAAACTTATAGATAGCTATAAAAAAATTGTTGGTGGTACTGTAAGCACAGATGTAATCGTTGGCTTTCCAACTGAGAGCGATGATGATTTTAATCAAACTAAGGATATTTTAGAGAGGGTTAGATTTAGTCATGCTTTTATCTTTAAATATTCTCCACGAAGTGCAGCTAAGAGCTTTAATTTAGTTGATGATGTGCCAAAAGAAATAAAGATAAAACATCATAAGATATTATTGGATTTACAGAAGAAAATATCACTCGGAGCGTGTTAATGAGTAGACGGGTAAATGGGTTGATCAGATTTTACATTTTTATATTTTTATTCTTTTTCTCATCAACGGCTTTTGCTTTGTCTATAACTGATGCCCATAAAGATTATCTTTATGGTAATTACGATGATGCAATAGCTAAAGCTTTAAAATTACCTGATAGTGATGAAGCCATTTACTTCTTAGGTTTATCTTATACGAAGATTGCTAATTATTCTAAGGCTAGACCATTTTTTCGTAAGCTTATTAGACATTATCCAAAGTCTAAATTTTATGATTTAAGCATGGTTAAGTTGGCTGATACTTATTTTTTTGAAAAAGATTATTCTCAGGCTAAAGCTCTTTATCTTGAAATGGAAGAAAGGGATCCTAATCGCAACACTATGCCTTTAGTTTTTTTAAGGCTTGCGCAAATGGCTAGTCGTCAAGGAGCTTGGAGTGAGAAAGAAAAATATCTACGCAAAATAAAAAATAAGTACCCTAAGTCTAGTGAGATGAAATTTGTTCAAGTGTTGGAAGATTTAGGAGATTTTTTTACCATACAAGTAGGGGCTTTTAGTGTTAAAGATAATGCTCTTTTGTTAATTGAAGAATTAAAAGATGAGTATTCTCCATATATTATTAAAGAAAAAAAAGGTAGTTATCTTCTTTATAAGGTACGTGTTGGTAAATTTAGGAAACGTTATGATGTTGAAAAAGCTTTTTCGAATTTACTTGATAAAGGGTATCCAGCCAAAATCTATCCTTAAAGTGTATGCCTAAAATTATTTTTATTGTTGGTCCCACTGCAACAGGAAAAACGGAAGTTAGTTTTTTATTAGCTAAAAAGCTTGGTGCTGAGATTGTTTCAGCTGATGCTATGGTTGTATACAAAGAGCCAAGTATTATAACTTCAAAACCCCAAGCTAAGATGCTAGAAGATGTAAAGCATCATTTTGTTGGTATGGTTTCGACTCAAGAAAGTTATAGTGTTTTTGATTATTCTTCTTTAGCTTCTAAAGTAATAGAAGATTTAGCTAAAAAAAATATTTCAGTTATTGTATCCGGAGGTAGTGGTCTTTATTTAAAGGCAATTTTAGACGGTATATTTGAAGGTCCAGGTAAGGATGAAAATTTAAGAAAAGAATTAACTGAAATAGCCAAAACTAAAGGTAACCAATATTTATATCATAAATTGCAGAAGATTGACACAGAGAGTGCAAAAAAGATTTCTCTTAATGATCTAAGAAGAATAATTAGGGCCTTAGAGGTTCATTCATTATGCGGCCAAAAAATGTCTGAGAAGAAAAAAGAAGCCACTGGGCTTTGGGGTAAGTTGTCAATTGAGATTTTTGGCTTGCGGTTTAAACGCGATAATCTTTATCAACGGATAAACATCAGAGCTGATCAGATGTTTGAGCAAGGGGCTGTAGCTGAAGTAAAAGAGCTAATAAATACCAAGTTAAGTCTTACTGCTAAGAAAATACTTGGTATAATTGAGATAGAAGGCTTTTTGAAAGGAGAATTAAGTCAGGAAGAATCTAAAGAGATGATGAAAAAGAATACTCGTAATTTTGCTAAGCGACAAGTTACTTGGTTTAAGAAAGATAAGCGTATCCAGTGGATAGATGCAGATGAATTGAGTAGCGAGCAAATAGCAGATGAGATATTAAGGAGAAGTAATGACTAAAAACATGCATCAAACTGAAAAGCTAGAAAAAGCTTTATTGGTAGTCAGTAAGGCTGGTGATGAGGTGTGGACTCAGGAAGCTTTAGGGCAAGAACTTAAAAGTTTAGTAAGTTCAGCTGGAGTTGAAGTTTTGGAAGTGATTAGTTTTAATCTTGGTAAAATAAATCCGGCATTTTATATTGGTAAAGGTAAAGTTGAAGAGATTGCTGATAAGGTTAAAGAAATAGAGGCTAGTGTAGTTATTTTTAATAGTGATCTTCATTTTGCCCAGCAGCGTAATATAGAGGATGCTTTAGGTGTTAAGACAATTGATCGTACTCAGCTTATATTAGATATATTCGCTGGGCATGCTCAAACCCAGGAAGGTATTTTGCAGGTTGAGCTGGCTCAATTAGAATATCTCCTGCCTCGACTTAGAGGCCAAGGCATAGCTTTATCACGCTTAGGTGGGGGAATTGGTACTCGTGGTCCAGGTGAGAAGAAGCTAGAAGTTGATAAAAGAAGAATAACTGATCATATAGGATATTTAAAAAAAGATTTAAAATTAATAATTACTCATCGGGCAACGCAGCGTAAAAAAAGAAAAAAACAAGGAGTAAACACTTGTTCTTTGGTTGGTTATACTAATGCTGGTAAAACAACTCTTTTTAATACTTTGTCGGGAGATGATCAAAGAACTTCCTCAATCCTTTTTACTACTCTTGATACTGTAACTCGTATACTTGCTTTAAGCGGAAATTCAAAAATAGTTTTATCTGATACAGTAGGTTTTATTTATAAATTGCCTTTAAAATTGATTGATGCTTTTAAAGCTACTTTAGAAGAATTAAATTATGCAGATGTCATTTTACACGTTATTGATTCTGGCAATAGTGATATAGAAAAAATAAAAAACTCAGTAGAAGATACTTTAAATAGTCTTAAGCTAAATGAAAAACCTACTATTGTGATTTTTAATAAGATTGATACAATACCTTATTATAGATTAGAGCAGTTAAAAGAAAAGTATCCAGAGAGCATTTTTGTTTCAGCGCTTAAATCTGAAGGTTTAGAAAGCTTAAAAGAAGAAATACATCGTTTAGTTTTTAAAGATATGGTTGAGGCGGCAGTAGACGTGCCGTTTGTACGTATGGATATTTCGTCTTTCCTTCACGATAAGTGTGAAGTTTTAGATATTGAATATTTGCAAGATAAAGTTATTTTTAAAATAAGGGCTAATGTAGATAGATTAGCTTATATAAAGAAACAAGGGTTGGATGTTAGAGAGACATAATTAATTTGACCTTAGGTTTTATAAAAACCTAAGTTTTACAAAGGGGGTAAAATGAGAGTAGATACATCGTTTAAGTATTTTAAAAAAAGTGATTTTATAAATAATGTTATCGAGAACAATCTTAAGAAAATAAAACGACGAATTCAAATATTTAGTCAAGATGATCCAATCCATATATCGATTCATATTGAAAAAAATCCTCACAAAGATCAGTTTTTTTGCCGTTCACATCTTTACTTACCGACCTCAAAGGTGTTAGTGGCTGATGAGAAAGCTAAAGAAGCATCGCTATCAATAAACAAGGCTTTTTCAGCTCTTTCACGACAGTTGAGCAAGGAAAAGCATAAGAAACATAACCATCACAGAAGGCCAAAGCAGAAGTTAGAGCCGGATTTTGAATAAAAAAATAATTTTGCTTGACGAGATGGTAGTGGCATGTTACCATAGTTAGCACTCTAGGTCAAAGAGTGCTAATAAGAAGGATTGACGATGACTAGATCAGTAGATATTAAAAATAGGGAAAGAGAGATTTTAGGTTTGATTATTGATAGTTATATTGAAGAATCGAAGCCAATAAGCTCTGCCTATATTTGTCAAAAATATCATTTAGCTTGTTCAACAGCCACAATAAGAAATATTATGGTTTTGCTTGAGAAGCAAGGTTTTCTTTCTCATTTATATACTTCTTCAGGAAGAGTTCCTACTCAAGAAGGTTTTAGGTGTTATGTTGAAAACTGTGATAGACAAAATGATTCTCAAGAATATTCAATAAGTTTAGATTCTTATGCTTCGTCTCAACCAAGTATAGAAGATGTTATCAGTCATACCTTAGATGCTTTAGTGCAACTTAGTGGCTATACTTCCTTGATGGCTGTTTCTGGTAGAGACGAGAAGATTTTTTTTCGAGGTATGAGATTCATGCTAGAGCAGCCAGAATTTGAAGATGTTAGAAGACTTAAAGATATTTTTTATACTTTGGAAGTAAAAATGGGAGCATTGCAGAATTTGTTTTTTGATTCTATTGATGATGGAATTAGAATATTAATTGGTGATGATATTGGCTTTGAAGAAATTGCTGATTGTTCGTTAGTTATATCTGGACTTAGAGATAAGGACCTCTCATTTGCTTTTGCACTTCTTGGTCCAATGAGAATGAATTATAACAAAGCGACATCATCTTTGCAGTCAGTAAGAAATAGGCTTAAAGAAACAGTTGAAGAGTTTATATAGGAAAATATGAAGAATAAAGATAAAAAGAATAAGGATGCCAAGGATAAAGACCTAAAGGAAAAAGACTTAAAGGAAAAGGATATTAATAATAAAGACATCAAGATAGAAGATAAGATTAAACCGGTTGAAGAAAAGCAAAGTTATCAAGAGCTTTGGGACAAGTATGTTAGGCTTGGAGCTGAGTTTGACAATTATAAGAAAAGATCATTCAAAGAGAAGATTGATTTTATGAAATTTGCCAATGAAGGGCTTATTGTTGAACTTTTAAGTATTTTGGATAATTTTGAAAGAGGCATAAAATCAGTTGAAACCAAAAAAGATTATGATCTTTTGCATCAAGGCGTGGATATGATTTCTAAACAGTTACATAGCTTGCTTGAGACTAAGGGTTTAAGCAGAATAAAAGCGGTTGGACAGAAGTTTGACCCTCATCAGCATGAGGCTGTTGAAGTAGTAGATGGAGATGATGAAGGTACTGTTATTGAAGAATTACAATCAGGTTATTTGCTCAGTGGACGAATTATTAGACCGGCAAAGGTAAAGGTTGCAAAAGTTAAACAGACAAATGAGGAAGATAATGAGAATAAGGATGAATGAGTAGATGAGTGAAAACTCATATACTCATCCGCTGATTAACTCATACAAATTAAAAAAAGGAGAAACATGGCAAAAGTAATAGGAATCGATTTAGGAACATCAAATTCATCAGCAGCCGTAATGGAAGGCGGTAGGCCGAGCATTATCCCTTCAGCTGAAGGTGCTGGGGTTGCAAGCGGTAAAGCTTTTCCTTCAGTAGTTTCTTTCACAAAGGATGGTCAACGATTAGTTGGCGAACCAGCAAAAAGACAAGCAGCAGTTAACCCTGAAGGTACTGTTCTAGCTGCTAAAAGAAAGATTGGAACAGATTTTAAATTTAATGTTTATGGAAATGAATATACGCCTCAGCAAATTTCAGCATTTATTTTACAAAAGATAAAAGCTGATGCTGAAAGCTATCTTGGTGATACAGTTAAGGATGCAGTTATTACTGTGCCAGCTTATTTTAATGACAATCAAAGACAAGCAACCAAGGATGCTGGCGCAATTGCTGGTTTGAATGTACTTAGAATTATCAATGAGCCCACAGCAGCTTGTCTAGCTTATGGATTAAACAAAGTAGGTAAAGAGTTAAAAATCATGGTATTTGACTTTGGTGGTGGAACGCTAGATGTTACTGTAATGGAAATGTGGTCAGAAGGGGGCTTTAAAGTTTTGGCAACTCATGGAGATACTCATCTTGGTGGAACTGATATGGATAATACTTTGATTGATTACATAGCAGAAGATTTTAAAAACCAATCGGGGATAGATTTAAGAAAGGATAAGATGGCAATGCAAAGATTGCGTGAAGCTGCTGAGAAAGCAAAAATAGAACTTTCTAGCACTCTTGCTACAGACATCAACTTACCTTTTATAACTGCTGATTCTAATGGGCCTAAGCATCTTACTATGACAATAAACAGGGCTAAAGTAGAAGAATTAGTAATGGCAATAGTTAGTAAGTGCAAAACACCATTGGAAAGTGCTATGAAAGATGCTAAACTTTCCGCTGCTGATATTGATAAGGTTATTATGGTAGGTGGACCTACTCGAATGCCAATTGTCCAGAAGTTTGTTGAAGATTATGTTGGCAAGAAAATTGAGCGGGGTATAGATCCAATGGAGTGTGTTTCAATGGGGGCAGCAGTTCAGGCATCAATAATTACTGGAGACACTAAAGATGTTCTTCTATTGGATGTTACTCCACTTTCCTTAGGTATAGAGACATTAGGGGGAGTATTTACTAAGCTTATCGATAGAAATACTACTATTCCTACTAAGAAAAGCCAGATTTTTTCAACTGCAGAAGATAATCAGCCAGCAGTAACAATTAGAGCATTGCAGGGAGAAAGACAGATGGCAACGGATAATACTGAACTAGGTAGGTTTGATTTAGTTGGTATACCAGCTGCTACTCGTGGTGTTCCTCAGATTGAAGTTACCTTTGATATAGATACTAATGGTATAGTCCATGTACATGCTAAGGATAAGGGAACCGGGAAAGAGCAGTCCATAAAAATAACTGCACCTGATAAACTGTCTGATGATGACATTGAGAAAATGGTTAAGGAAGCTGAAAAGTTTGCTGAAGATGACAAAACTAAAAAAGAAAGCGTTGAGTTAAGGAATAAGGCTGATACAGCAGTTTATTCTACTGAGAAATCGTTAAAAGATTTTGGAGATAAAGTATCAGATGATGATAAGAAAAAGATCCAGGAAAAATTGGATATTCTAAAAGAAATACTTAAAAAGTCTGATGTTGGTAAAGAAGAAATTCAAAAAGCCTTAGATGAGCTTACTCAAGCATCACATAAATTAGCTGAGCAAATCTATAAGGCAAGCGCTGAAGCTAATAAAGATCAAACAGCAGGCGCTGAAGCTAATAAAGATCAAGCAGCAGGTGCTGGGCAACAAGGTCCAGAGGCTGAAGCAACACAACCAGGAAATCAAGAAAATAAACCTGGGCCAGATGATGTTGTTGATGCTGAGTACAAAGAAGAGGGTAAGTAGTTAAGTCATAAATCATAACCTATAATTCATAGATATACTTTATGGATTATAGGTTTTAAATTAGGAATTGGTGAAGCTTTAGTAATGAGTGCCACAAAAGATTATTATGATATTTTGGGATTGGTTAAAGGTGCTGGTGATGAAGAAATTAAAAAATCCTATCGGCAATTAGCCATGAAACATCACCCTGATCGGGTTGAATCTAGCAAGAAGAAAGAAGCTGAGGAGAAATTTAAAAAAATTTCTGAAGCTTATGCTGTTTTAAGTGACCCTCAGAAAAAACAACTTTATGATCAATATGGTCATGCTGGAATTGATTCCCGCTATACTACTGAAGATATTTTTCGAGGTACAGACTTTTCAAGCTTTTTTGGTGGTGGTGGAGGAGGAATAAGCGATATCATTGACCAGCTTTTCGGTGGTTCTGGGTTTAGTAGTTCGGGAAGAGGCAGTCGGAGAAGAGCTGGCGACGATATGCAACTTCAAGTAAATATAACTCTAGAAGATGTAAGTATTGGGGTAGAAAAAAATATTACTTTTAATCGTTATGACCAATGTGGAGCTTGTAAGGGTAGTGGTGCTGAGCCTGGATCATCAAAAGAAACTTGTACAACCTGTAGAGGTTCTGGACAAGTTCGTGCTGGTTTAGGAGGGTTTATAAATTTTGCTCAAGCTTGCCCAAGTTGTGGCGGAGAAGGAAAAGTTATTAAAAATCCTTGTCGGGCTTGTTCTGGCCAAGGAATAAAAGCTGGTAGTAAAAAACTTCAAGTTAGTATTCCTAAAGGGGTAGATACTGGGTCAATCTTAAGATTAAAAAGTGAGGGAAATTTTGGTGATGGCGGCAGAGGTGACGTATATGTTTATATAAATGTTCGTCCTCATGCTACATTTGCAAGAGATAGAGATAATATTCATTGTAAGGTTAAGATAGGAGCGCTACAAGCCGTTTTAGGTACTGAGATAGATGTTCCGACTTTGTATGGAAAAGTTGAAATGAAAATTCCAGCAGGTACTCAACCTAGTACAGTGTTTAGATTAAAAAATAAAGGAGTTACTAATTTACGTAGTAGGCGTATTGGTGATGAGCTAGTAGTAGTTGAAATAAACATACCGACAAAATTATCTTATCAAGAGAAGAAATTATTTAAGGAATTAGCAAAGTTGCGAAATCGATAGTAAAGAAGTATAATCTATAGGAGAGTAGAATGCCAACGTATGAATATCAATGTTTAAACTGTAATATTAATTTTGAAGCTTTTCAAAAAATGAGTGATGAAGCTCTTAAAGAATGTCCTCAATGCCATGGCAAGGTAAAGAGATTGATTAGTTCTGGCGCAGGAATAATTTTCAAGGGCAAAGGGTTTTATGTTACCGATTACAAAAAGTCTAGTGCATCTGATGCAAAGACAGAAGTAAATCCCGTTAAAGAAAGTCCTCCCTTTAACGGGATAAATGCCCCTTGTTCAGGGTGCGATCAATCTGCATGTAAAGAAAAAAACAAGGAGTAGTTATGAAGTCTTTTGTGGTTAAGCCTTTTTGTGCAACTTATTATAACCCTTCAACTACTAAAAATTATTCGAATGTTATTTGTCCTCCCTATGATGTTATTAATTCAAAACAATTAAGTCTTTTAAGAAAGAAATCTCCTTATAATTTTTCTCATATCCTTCTTGCTGATAAGAATAATTACCAAGAAAAAGGTTCTTTGTTAAAGAAATGGGTTAAGCAGGGAGTATTGGTTGATGATGAGGACGAAAGTTATTATCTTTATGAGCAAAAATTTAGCGTTGAAGGTAAAACTTTTATGCGTTTTGGTCTCCTGTCTCTGTTGCAAATGGATGGAAAAGGTATTTTTCCTCATGAGCATACTTTGAGCGCGCCTAAAGTAGATAGAAAAAAAATCATAAAAGCAACTAAGGCTAATTTGAGTCCGATATTTATTATTGCCAGTAAGCGTTTAGAAGAGTTTGCAAAGGTTTACAAAATTTATTCTAAGAAGAAACCTTTGTTTGAATTTAAGGATAGCGATAATAATCCAAATCGGGTGTGGAAAATATCTGACAAGAAACATATAACTGAACTTGGTAAAGCAATAAATAAATGTCAGCTAACTATAGCTGATGGCCATCATCGCTTTGAGATAAGCTATGATTATTTTAAAAAGAATAAGAATAAATTTAAAGATCTTAATTGCGTTTTAGCCTATGTTACAGATTGCCAAAATGGCTTAAATATCATGCCTACTCATAGAGTAGTTACAATGGAGACTAAAGACAAAGAGTTTTTTGAAAAATTAGATCAATATTTTAAGATTGAGAAGGTTGCTCAAAGTGGTCTTGCCAAGAAATTAAAAAGCTATTCTGGATTTAATTTAGGAATTTGTAAGAAAGGTGAGTGTTATTTTTTAAGTTTAAAGAATAAGTCGACTTTAAATAAAATACCTAATAAATTATATCGAGAGCTTGATACTTATCTCTTGCATCAATTAGTTTTACCTTTATTTAAAACTAAAGGTGCAATCGAGTATACTCATAGTCTTGGTGAAGCAAAAAAAATGGCTGCTAAGGGTAAAGTTGCGTTTATACTAAGAGCTGTGCCTTTAGAAGCTGTATTTAAAATAGCAAGTCAGGGTTTTAGGTTGCCCCAGAAGTCAACATATTTTTATCCAAAGGTTGCTTCAGGGGTTACAATAAGGAGGTTTAAACCTTGAGGATATTCAAGAAACCTTTTGGTGATAATCCTAATAAGAAAAGAAAAAGTATTCCTGAAGGGCTATGGAGTAAATGCTCTAAGTGCTCTCATTTAATTTTTAGTAAAAGTTTAAGAGAAAATTTAAAAGTTTGTCCTAAATGTGATTATCATTTTCCTATTACTTGTTGGCACAGGATAGATTTACTTGTTGATCCTAATAGCTTTATCGAATTAGCTGGAAATTTAGATTCTGTTGATTCTTTAAAATTTTCTGGACCGAAGACTTATCAACAAAAATTAGAAGAAGCAAAAGAACAAACTGGATTAAAATCCGCTGCAATTGTTGGCGAAGCTAAGCTTGATAATAAAGAAATATCTTTAGCTGTTACGGATTCTCGTTTTATTATGGGTTCAATGGGGTCAGTGGTTGGAGAAAAGATCACTATTATCATTGAGAACGCTTTAGCTAAAAAGACGCCATTGATAATTATCTCTGGATCAGGTGGCGGTGCTAGAATGTATGAAGGTATGTTAAGTCTTATGCAAATGGCAAAAACTAGTGGAGCGTTGTCTTGTCTTAAGAAGGGGAATGTGCCATTTATTTCTGTCTTAACCCATCCAACTATGGCTGGGATAATGGCTTCATTTGCTGGGTTAGGAGATATTACTATTGCCGAACCTGGTGCCTTGATTGGTTTTACTGGTCCAAGAGTGATAAAACAAACGATAAAACAGGATTTACCTAAAGGATTTCAAACTTCGGAATTCAATTTAGAACATGGGCTTATAGATTTAGTCGTGCATAGGAAAGAATTAAGAGCCACTATTTCAAAGTTAATATATTATTTGACTTAAACTTAGTTTAAAATTATAATTTTAGCTTATGGCAGAAGTAAAATTAAAAAACATAAATAAAGTCTATAAGGGTGATATCTTAGCCGTTCGAGATATAAATCTTGATATTAAAGATCGAGAATTTGTAGTTTTTGTTGGTCCTTCTGGTTGCGGAAAATCTACTACCTTAAGAATGATAGCTGGCCTAGAAACTGCTTCTAAGGGAGAGGTTTATATCGGGGATAGATTAGTTAACGATATACCACCTAAAGATCGTAATATTGCTATGGTTTTTCAAGATTACGCTCTATATCCGCATATGGATGTTTACGATAACATGTCTTTTGCTTTAAAATTACGTAATTATCCAAAAAAAGATATTGATAAACGGGTAAAAGATGCTGCTGAAATTTTAGGTATTAGCCACTTAATCAATAGGAGACCGAGAGACATCTCTGGTGGTGAGCGTCAAAGGGTTGCTGTGGGTAGAGCTATTGTAAGGAAGCCTTGTGTTTTTCTTTTTGATGAACCTTTAAGCAATTTGGATGCTAAGATGCGAGTGCAAATGCGTACTGAAATTCATAAGTTACATTTAAAAATTCAGACTACAATGATTTATGTTACTCACGATCAGACTGAAGCCATGACTTTAGGGAATCGCATTGCTGTTATGAGAGATGGTAAGATTTTACAATTCGATAACCCCTTGAATGTTTATAATAATCCGGTAAGTAAATTTGTTGGCGGGTTTATTGGCTCGCCTCCAATGAATTTTATAAACGGAAATATTATTAAAAAAGATGGTAGTTTGTATTTCAACGAAGGTAGCTTTAAAGTAAAAGTATTAGAACAGATGTATCCAGAATTAGAAAAGTATATTGGTAAAAAAATTATTTTTGGCATTCGTCCAGAAAATATATATGATAAACTTTTTGCTTCATATTCAACAGCTGATAATACTTTAATGGCTTTTTGTGATGTTATAGAAACAATGGGTTCAAAAAACCATCTTTATCTTTCTGTCGGGAGTCATACTATTATTGCAGTGGTTAATGCTTCAAATAAGCCTACTATTGGTAGTACTGTAGAGGTAGTTTTTGACATGAAAAAGGTTCATTTTTTTAACCCTTCAACAGAATATACTATTGTATAATCCTTTTACTTCTATAATTTTATTTTCTATTATTGCCATTATTTTTAGTTTTCTCCTTTTGGGTAAAATTAACCTCACAATATTTTTCTTATCAATCCTAGTTGTTGGAATATCATTTTTTATTTTTTATAAATTAAAGTTAGGTTTATTAGCTCGAAGCAAGAGTGAACTTGAAGCTGAAGAGGAGAAGATTAACCTTTTATCTGAAAACATTTCTGCTAAGAGAGAGGCTATGAAATTTCTTCCTCAAATTCGTCGAAAAGCTATTTTTCTTTTTAATATTTCTCAAGGATTAATCGAATTAACTAATCGTGATCAAATTCATGATTTTATTATTAATGCATTAGGTGAGCTTTTTCCTCAAGCCGATAGTATATTGTATTTTAGTTTTGATAAGGAGAAAGACTCCTTAACTTTGCTACGTTCCCTAAAGCGCAAATATTCATTAATTAAAGAAAAGAAGGGGGGGACTATAGATAAATGGGTATTGCGTCAAAATCGTTCTTTATTAATTGAAGACTTAACTAAAGATTTTCGTTTTGATGTGAATAGCCTTGCAGCCTACAATGATCGCGGTGCGCAATCTTTTATTATTAGTCCGCTTTCTATAGGACGTCGTATTTTAGGTGTTGTTAGAGTTGAGAGTGGTATACCATCAAATTTCACCCTTGATGATTTACGTTTTTTACGTAATATTTGTGATTTAGGGACTGTAGCTCTAGAAAGAGCTAATCTTTTTGCCAAAGCACAAGATTTAGCAATAAAGGATTCATTAACGACTCTATATTTAAGAGAATATTTCTTTAAGCGAATGGAAGAAGAACTTAATCAAGCTCGGGCTAAAGGAAGTAAGGTAGGAGTTATTATGCTCGATATTGATGACTTTAAAAAGATTAATGACAACTATGGGCACATTGTTGGAGATTTTGTATTGAAGAGACTGGCTAGAATCTTAATCAATGTTGTTGGAGGAGGAGGTAATATTGTTTGTCGTTTTGGTGGTGAAGAATTTATTATTTCGATTCCTGAATGTAAGGAAAAAGAACTATTAGCTATTGGAGATGAAATTCGTAAAAAAATCGAAGGAGCTGGTTTGACTTTTCGACGGAAAAAAATAAATTTTACAGTTTCTCTAGGAGCTATACTTGCTCCCGATGAAGATGAAGATACTAAAAAGTTAATTCGTAGAGTAGACAAATTACTATATAAAGCAAAAAAAGAAGGAAAAAATAAATTATGTTTTTCTTAATAGTAATTGTTTTGCTATTTTTAATGTTTTTATCAGAGGAGCATAAGTCTTTTAAAAGGCTTAAGGAAAAGTGTGAAAATGATATGGAAACGGTGTCTCAAAGTTATCTTGATTTAAAAAAAGAGCAAAAGAAATTAAAGAATCAGTTTAGTCGTTTAGAGGACAGCTTGCCTGAACGTTTCTTATTTTATGACTTAACAAGGAAAATCGCTCCAGTTTTAGACAAGGAAGAATTGTTTAGTTCTTTTGCTGAAGAGATAAAACGTCTTGGTAGGGTGGATATAGTCAGGTTTACTAGGTCAGGTAATAATGATAAAGGAGTTTTGAAATTTGAATTAGATGATTTTGGCGAGGATATTTTAGAGGTGGGCACAAAATCGAAGAATGCAATTGAATATATGTCGTATTTCGTAAAACTTTTAAGATTATGTTTAGAAAGAATAAAGCTTTATAATGAGCTACAAGAATTGTCTATTCTTGATTCTTTGACAAAAGTATATAATCGCCGATACTTTATGGGACGATATAGAGCTGAATTTCAACGAGCTGAAAAGTTTAAGTTAAATTTAGCATTTTTAATGTTTGATATTGATTATTTTAAAAAAGTTAATGATACTTATGGTCATTTAGTTGGTGATGCAGTTTTAAGGGAGGTGGCAAGAGTTATACAAGACAATTTACGCGAAATTGATTTTCTTGCTAGATTTGGGGGGGAAGAATTTGCAGTAATTTTACCAGAAACAGATAAGGCTAGCGCAATAATGGCTGCTGAGCGTATAAGCGCAAAGGTTTCTCGGGAGAGAATAATGGTTTTTGATGAAATCTTAGGTGTGAATGTGAGTGTAGGCGTAGCGACCTTTCCACAAAATTCTGTGCAGCCAGATGTTCTTAGTGAAATAGCTGATAAAGCCCTATACAAAGCTAAGCTTTCGGGAAGAAATAGAGTTTGTTGGTTTTAATAATTAATTTTAGTTGAAATTTATAGTATTATGTGGATAATAGGTTATCAGGAAGACAAGTATGGAAAATAGTTTAGAAAAATATTTAATTGAGGCTGCCAATAGTGAGAAACAAGGGCTTTCTACTGATAATCCTTATTCTGGTATTGGCTTTGATGATGGAAAAGGTCGTTTAGGTTGGATTAGAACGATTCCTTTTTCAAAAATTAAAGAGTCTTTAGAGAATATAGCGTCTTTATTTTTAGATAAGAAGAATTTTATATTTGTTGGCATGGGTGGATCGATAAATGGTATTAAACCTCTGATCGCTCTATTCAAAGATAAACCTTTTTATACTATTGACAATTTAGACCCTAAAGCCATCACTGAAGTATTAGCTAAAATTGATAAGCTTGAAGAAACAATGGTTATTTCTATTTCTAAATCAGGGACGACTAAAGAAACTCAGCTTCTTTCATTGGCTTTAAGAGAAATATTCATTAATCGTTTAGGCAAAGATTCTTGGGTTAACAATTTTTTATGGATTAGTGATCGTGATTCTTTTGAAAAGCTTGATTCTTTAGGCTGGAAAGAGGCAAAAAAAGCATTGATACAATTCGATCAAGCTAACGATATTGGTGGCAGATTTGCTGCACCACACACACTTATCTTTTTTCTCCCAATGTTTTTATTACTTAATAAAGATTTTTCCGAATTAAAAGATTGTTATGATTCTTTTGTGAATTTAAAGCCAAAAATTCAAGAAAAAGCTTATTTAGCCTCTTGTGAATGCAAAGGACGGGAAGATGCATATTTTTCGCCACTTATTGTTGGTGGTCTGGATCAGTCATTTTCATCTTGGGTGGTTCAGCTTTTTCAAGAGTCCTTAGGCTCAAAGTTAAAAGATTTACCGGTAAAAACCTTGATAAATGTTGTTGAGGATAAAATTTTCTTTAGTCTTAAAATAGGCTTAGATATAGATAATCCGTTAGTATCATTGATTAGCCAGATGTATTTTTTCCAGGTTTTTATTGCTTATTATTCTGCGCAAAAAGAAATTAATTTTGTTAGTCAAGGTTTTGTTGAGAAATATAAACAGCAAATGCGTATGCTAGAAGATAGTGGACAAAAGACCACTAATGGAAAAGAAGTTAATCTTGAGCATGCAATTAATCAAGTAAAGGAGATTATCAAGCCTGAGCATTGTTTTGTTGAAGTTGTTCTTTATTTTTATCCTACTTCAGAGATAATAGAGTCAATACAAAGAGTAGTAAGCCAGAGTTTGCCAGGGAGGCGAGTACTAGTTTTTGTAGGGAGCGATTGGAATCATCAATCTTATCAGGCTGCCTTTGGGAGCAAAGATACTTTTTATCTTTTACTTACAGCATCGTCATATGATTCTGTGTTAAAGGAAGTATCTAAAAATACTTTAGAAAAAAATGTCGAAACACTTAAAGTAATTGCTGAGGCAACCTATCTTACCATTAAGGATAAAGCTCTTCTTTTTTCTTTTCAGACTTAAGTTTTTTACTTTTTAGTGATGCTTGACCCGTTAGAAGTTTTGTTTTTTTTCATTTGAGTTTGATACTTCTAACGGGTCTTGAAAAAACAAATATTTTGTGGTAATATTCATTTTTGCATAGAGTATTGTAAAGATGAATTTATGAGTAAAAAGGAGAAAGTATTATGGATAGTATTGTTAATAAAATAAGAGAAATAGCTAAAAGTAACTCTAAAGTAATTGTTTTTCCTGAAGCTGATGATGAAAGAGTCCTTGAAGCTGTAGAACGAATAAAAGAAGAAGGAATTGCCAAGCCTTTATTGCTTACTCAAGATAATCTTGATCCGGAAAAGCAAGAGGAATTTGCCAATCTTTTTTTTGAGCGCAAACAAGTCAAAGGAGTTACTTTTGAAGAAGCTCGAGAATTAATGGAAAATCCGCTTTATTATGCGGCAATGATGGCTCGTTATGGTTATGCTGATGGTTTTGTTGCTGGAGCAAAATACACTACTTCTTCAGTGGTGCGAGCAGCGCTTAATTGCTTGCAGCTAGATAAAGAAGTAAGGATTGTTTCAAGTTGTTTTATCATGGCAGTTCCTGATTGTGTTTATGGAGAAAAAGGGGTTTTCGTTTATGCTGATTGTGGAGTAATACCTTATCCAACAAGTGAACAGCTTGCAAATATTGCAATTTCTAGTGCACGTTTTGCTAGAGATGTTTTGGAGATTACGCCTCGGGTTGCTCTTCTGAGTTTTTCTACTAAAGGGAGTGCTGAAGGAAGATGGGTTGATAAGATAAAAGAAGCTGTTGAAATTGCTAATGCAAAGAATAATGATTTTTTAATTGATGGAGAATTACAAGGGGATAGCGCTTTGGTGCCGGAAATTGCTTCTAGGAAATTAGGCGAAAGTAAAGTTGCAGGTCAGGCAAATGTTCTGATTTTTCCAAATTTAGATGCCGGTAATATTTGCTATAAATTAACTCAACGTCTTGCTAAAGCTAGGGCTATTGGCCCGATAATTATAGGTACAAAACAGCCATGTAGTGATTTATCTCGAGGTTGCGATGTGGAAGATATCATAGATTGTACAGCGGTATGTGTAATTAGAGCCCAGAAGCGGGAAAAAGCTGAGGCCAACAACAGCCTATGAAAATTTTGATTGTCAATTGTGGCAGTTCCTCGATAAAGTATAAACTTTATGATTTTCCTTCAAATTCTCTTCTTGTTAAAGGTGTTATTGAGAGAATTGGCGAAACAAAATCTCAAGTTCAAAATCATCACCAAGGAATAAAAGTTCTAGTAGAGGATATCCTCAATAAAGGGGTGGTCACTAATTTAAATGAAATCTCTGCTATTGGTCACAGGGTTGTCCATGGAGGGGAAACTTTTACTCAACCGCATTTAATTGATGCCAAAGTAATAAAAAAGATAGAAGAATGTGCACAATTGGCTCCTTTACACAATCCAGTAAATTTGGCTGGAATTATCGGTTGTCGAAAACTTTTTCCTCGTATACCACAAGTAGCTGTGTTTGACACTGCTTTTCATCAGACTATTCCTGAATATGCCTTTATGTATCCTTTACCAATTGAATATTATAAAAAATATAAAATACGAAAGTATGGTTTTCATGGCACTTCTCATCAATTTATTGCCACAGAAGCTGCTAAGATTTTGAAAAAGCCTTTAAACAAATTACGTTTAATCACCTGTCACTTGGGGAATGGATGTAGTGTCGCTGCTATTGATAAAGGCAAATCTATAGATACTTCAATGGGATTCACTCCTCTTGAAGGTTTAATGATGGGCACACGTTCTGGTGATGTTGATATTGCGGCAATTTTTTATCTTATGAAAAAAGAAAATTTTTCAGTTTCTGAGATGGATAATATCTTAAATAAAAAAAGTGGAATTTTAGGAATTTTTGGTTCAAGTAATGATTTTCGTGCTTTGAAAAAAGCTGCAAAAGCCGGAAATTCTAGAGCTAAGCTAGCTTATGAGATGTTTATCTATAGGCTTAAGAAGTATATAGGTGCTTATTACTTTATTTTAGGGCGACCCGATGCAATATGCATTACTGGTGGCATTGGTGAACATTCAAATCAAATTGATAGTATTACAAAAAAGGATATTTTAAAAATTGGTGATAAAAAAACTAAAGTTTTAGTTATCCCAACTGATGAAGAATTGATGATTGCTAATTTAACTTACGAATTATTAAAAAAAAAGGGGTGAATTTTAGTAAAAATTAAACAGATAAGGTACTTCGGGAACTTTCGTTCTCTCAGTATCAATTCGATCTAGCATTTTTTCAAAGAAAAAGTGCTGATCTCATTGAGGAGAAAACAATGATGAGAACAATGCTTAAATCAAAAATTTCTTATGCGGTCGTAAATGATGCTCAACTTTATTATAAGGGTAGTATTACTATTGATGAGAGTATAATGGAAGTTGCTGACTTAAAACAAGGCGAGAAAGTAGACGTTCTAAACCTTAACAATGGTGTACGATTACAGACCTATGTTATTAAGGGCATCAAGAATAGTGGTGTAATTTGTCTCAATGGTCCAGCTGCTCGATTAGGATTCAAGGGGGATAAGATTGTAATTATTTCTTATGGATTGTATCAAGAAGAAGAACTGGATAAGTTAAAAGGAAAATACGTAGAAGTAGATGAACAAAACAAAATTAAAAATACATACTTGGCCTGAAGATATTTTGCGCAATAGATGCAAAAAAATAGATAAAGTGGATGAAAAGATTAAATATCTGCTTGATGAAATGCTTTGCTTAATGAGGATTAGCGGAGGTGCTGGTTTAGCTGGAAATCAAGCTGGTTTGGATTTAAGTTTGATTGTTATCGAAATTGAAAATCGTGTTTTTAAATTGATTAATCCTGAAATTATAAAAAGAGAAGGTTCAGTAAGTTTTGCTGAAGGATGTTTGAGCTTTCCAGGTTTAGAACTTGAGCCAAAAAGAAATAAAAAGGTTTGGGTCTCAGCTCTTGATCAAGAGGGCAAACCGGTAAAGATAGAGGCTGAAGGTTTTTTAGCGGTTGCTTTTCAACATGAAATTGATCATATTAAAGGAATAACTTTTATCAATAGAGTTTCTTTTTGGAGCAGAGTAAAAGCTTATCCTAAATTACGAAAAATTATTCAAAAAACAAAAGATGAGCTGCGAAAATAAAAAGAAGAATACAAAAAAAGTTTGTAATATTTTGTAAAATTGGAGTAAATAAGATATGAAAAAAGAAATTGAATTAGCTATAATTGGTGGTGGTATTGCTGGAGTAGCGGCAGCAGTTTATGCAAAGCGTGCTGGGCTAGAATTTAATATTTTTGAAGCTGGTGGCATTGGTGGACAATTATTACTAATGGAAGGTATTGATAATTATGTAGGATTAAAAATGGGTATTAAAGGTAGAGAATTAGCTGATAATTTAATTAAAACTTTAGAGGATTTAGAAATAAGTATTACTAATGAAGAAATCTTAAAAGTTGAGTTAGAAGATAAAAAGGTTATTTTAGATACAGAAAAATGTCTTTATTCTGCTAAAGGAATTATTATTGCTACTGGAGCAAAATTTGCAAAATTAGGATTTAAGGGAGAAGGTGAATTTTTAGGTAAAGGAGTATCTTATTGTGCTGTCTGTGATGGTTTTTTCTTTAAAGGTAAGGATGTAACAGTTGTTGGTGGAGGTAATACTGCTGTAGAAGAAGCTTTGTATCTTGCTGAAATTGCTAATAAAGTTACTATGGTTCATCGTCGTAATGAATTGAGAGCTATGGAATATTTAAAAAAGCAACTTTTAGCTAAAGACAACATAGAAGTCATTTTTGATAGTGTCGTTAAAGAAGCCAGGGGTGATAATTTGCTTAAAGAGTTAATCATTGAAGATGTTAATAATGGAAAAAGTAAAACTCTAACTACAGCCGGATTGTTTGTGGCCATTGGTATTAAACCCAATACCGAATTATTCAAAGATATTGTTTTAGATAAAAAAGGATTTGTTCTCACCAACGAAGAGATGCAGAGTTCAACTAATTTTATTTGGGCTTGTGGTGATTGTCGAGCTAGGCCTTTAAAACAATTAATAACTGCGGCCTCTGATGGTGCAATCGCTGCACTTAGTGCTTATAAGTACTTTAAAGGACATTATGTAAGCGTTTAGGAATAGAGTGAAAGCAAAAATATTTTTTTTATTTAGGCTTCTAGCAACAGCAGCAATTTTGTTTGCACTTTTTAAATTTATTCCCTATGAAAGAATAGTTTTAGTTTATAAGGATTCTAAGAAGGGTTACCTTGTTTTGGGTTTTCTAATTCTTTTTCTTTGTCAAACAATTGGTATATTTAGATGGAAATTTCTATTATCTTCTTTAGGGGTTAATATTTCCATCTCTGAAGCATTCTATACATATTTTTGTGGTCTTTTTTTGAATCTTTTTTTTCCATCTTTTGTTGCTGGAGATGTCTTCAGAAGTTATTGCATATCTTATCGATATGGTGATACTGGAAAAGTTGCATCGTCAGTACTTATGGATAGGTTCAGTGGAGGGATAGCACTAACCTTAATTGCTCTTATTGCTTTTATTTTTGGGAAAAATATTGTACCTAGTGCCGGAGTTGGTGTTGCTTTATTTATTCTTTGTGCGATTGCTAGTTTTTCATCTCTTGTAATATTTAGTAAATCATTTTTTCGATCTTTAGTTAAAATATTTAAAAAGAAACCACGTTTTGAAGAAAAACTAATATCTTTTCATGGTAAGTTATACTTTTTTAAAAAAAATCCTAAAGTTTTTGTTAAAAGCTTCCTTTTTTCCTTACCGATTCAACTTTTGGGAGCAGTAGCTTTTTTTGTTATATCTAGAGCTTTTGGCTTAAGTTTGAATCTTATCTATTTCTTTATTGTAATTCCGATTATTACAGCGATTGTTCTTGTTCCAATTACAATTGCTGGTGCTGGTATGAGAGAGGCTTCAGTTGTTTATTTCTTTTCATTAGTTGGAATTGAGGAGAGTGTTAGCATGGGCATGTCTTTGGTTAATTTAATTTTTTTAATATCTATGGGAATTATTGGGGGAATTTTTTATGTTAGTATACATCATCGATGGCTTCAATCTCGTTTACCAGATAAAGGGTCTCAAAGCCTTAATTAATCCGCACATAGGCCTTATTGACTATATTAGAAATAATAAGTTAAGTGGAAGTCACAACAATCAAGTTGTAATTGTTTTTGATGGAGCCCCAAATTTAGAAGCAATAGAGCGTAGAGGCAAATTTGAGTTGTTGTTTAGTAATCAGGGCTCAGCCGATGATTTAATTGTAAACCGAATAAGAAAAATAAAGAATAAAAAACAAGTTGTAATGGTAAGCAATGATTGTCAATTGCGCGATTTAGTACGTAATCTTGGGGCAGCAGTTTGTTGGGTAAAGGACTTTATCTTTTCAAAAAAGAGGACAATAGAAAAAGAAGAGAATCAGAAAGACATTAGTCCAGAGCTTAAAGATGAAATTACTCAAGAAATGCGTAAAATATGGTTAAAGGAATAAAAGTATGGGATTTATAAAATTTTTAGGTACTGCTGGAGGCCGTTTTGTGGTGATGAAACAGCTAAGAGCATCAGGAGGAATTTGGTTACAATATAAAGATACCAATGTCTTCATTGATCCTGGTCCGGGTGCGCTTGTTAAGTGCTGTAGTTCTAGGCCGAAACTTAATCCAGGAAGCTTAGATGCTATCATCTTAACTCATAAGCATTTAGATCATAGTAATGATTTAAACGTAATGATTGAGGCGATGACAGAAGGAGGGTTTAAGAAAAGAGGTTTGGTATTTACACCAACAGATGCCTTAGGTGAGGGCGGAGTAGTACATTCTTATCTTATGGAACATCCTAAGGAAATTAAGCTTTTAAAGAAGGGAAAATTTGAAGTAAGGGATATAAATTTCGAAGTTCCGATTAAAAATATTCATTCAGTCGAAACCTATGGGTTAAAATTTTATTTAGGAGATGAGATAGTCTCCTTTGTTTCTGATACTAAGTATTTTGATGGTTTAATTGATGCTTATAAAGATTCTACTATTCTTATACTTAATGTAGTTTTTTATAAGAGGCGTGATGAGTTTGAACATTTATGTTTAGAAGATGCGATAGAAATTATTCGAGATATTAATCCTAAAAAAGCAATTTTAACTCATTTTGGTATGAGTATGCTAAAGGAGAAGCCACATCTTCTAGAAGAAAAAATAAATACTCAGCTTAAGCAAAATGTAAAATTTGCTAATGATGGCTTTAGTCTTGAGTTTTAGTTGTGCAGATTGTAATCACAAGTGCAAAAGTCAAAGCGCAAAAATAATACCCTCAAAGCTAGAAATTAACAGAGAATCGAAAATCAAAATCTAAAAATAGCAATAAAGGGGTCAACTCCCTTTTTTTCTCCGCAATCTAATGGCGGTTTAGGATTCGCCTAAACCGCTCTTCCCGGTTAGGCCTCGGTGTAGGCGAATCCTAAACCGGGTTGTCAGGCTAAGAACTGGCAGAGGGTTAGCGGTAGGTAGAGATAAATTCATAAAACAATTAGTAAATAAGCTAAAAAGGCTTTTTAAAATGCTTAAACAAGAGTGGTCGAGGAAGGGGGCTTAAAAAGGGAGTTGACCCCTTTCCTTTATTTTAAAAACCCTCTGAAAAATTAGTTTTAACAGAGGCCTAAAAGGGACATTTCTAAATGTGCAAAAAAGGGACATTTTTAAATGTGGTTGACAGAATAGATATTTTGAGTTGAATATTTTCGCAATATGAGTTACAATTCACCCTTGAGGTTTAGTTGTAAAAATTAAATTGACATCTTCGGGTTTATAGATACAATTATAAAACATGGCCCCATCGTCTAGCACGGTCTAGGACATATGGTTCTCAGCCATAAGACACCGGTTCAAATCCGGTTGGGGCTACCAATAATTTAAAGAGAGGATAGATACAGTTCTGATTGGTTTAGTTGGCTATAGCCTTATCGTTGTTGTTATGTTTTAAAGATCCTGGTATTACTTTCCAATAATGCTATTAATCTTACAGTTTTTCCTTTGGTACGTAGATTTCTATGGAAACTCTTGTTAAGCCTTGATTAATATTTTATTAATTTATTAATTAATACTTGACATGACAGATTCTATGATGTATACTTTCTTTGGAGGTTAGAAAAGATGAAAATAGTTGGTGTGAATATAAAACGATTAAGGGATGAACAAGTCCTAACACTTAGAACCTTAGCTAAAAAAGTGGGTATTAGCGCAAGCTTCTTGTCACAAGTTGAGAGCGGTAAAGCTTCCCCATCTTTATCGACATTAAAAAGCATTTCTGATGCCCTCGCTACGACTGTTGGTGATCTTATAGGGGAAGGCCAGAAAATTGATAATAATCCTGTAGTAAAATTAAGTGAAAGAAAACATGTGAAGGGAATAGGCAAGGGGATCAACATGTATTTATTGACATCACGAGATCCGAATAAACAGATGGAACCTTTACTCTTTAAATTGAAAAAGGGTGTTACATCGGGGGTGGCGTCTTATAAGCATTTTGGACAAGAGTTTGTGATGGTTTTAAGAGGATCTATGGAGATTACTCTTAATAGTGTAGTTTACATATTAAAGAAGGGCGACAGTATATACTTTAATTCAAGTGTACCGCATGCTTTTAGAAATATAGGTAAAGAAGAGGCAGAAGCTATCTGGGTTATAACACCGCCGACCTTTTAGAAGACAAAATTTTTTTGAAAAAAGTGTTAACTATTAGTTAATAATGTTAATGAATATAAAACAAAATGGAGGTGTATGATGAAAAAATTAATCAAAGCAAAAGCTAAAGGTCTTAGAAAGTCGCTAGAAAAATTTGCTATAAAGATAGAAAGTTTTAAGCTTAGTTCCTCAAACATGGGTGAGTTTACGGATTTGATTTTAACCGAAATGAGAGATTTGGGGTTTGACAAAGTTACTAAAGATAAGGCTGGTAACCTAATCGGAGTGATAAAAGGATATGGGAGTAAGGATGCCATCGTTATATTGTCTCACATTGATATCAAGACACCTGAGCAACAAAAGGCAGAAGATGTTAGTAATAGTGGAATGACAAAATTTAGGTCTGGTATTATTTCAAGTATTTACGCAGGTGCTTTAATGAAAAGGACTATGTTGCCGATGACAGGTGATTTAATAATTAGCTGTGTGCCTAGGCTTGGATGTTGTGATTTTGGTACCAAATATCTTTTTAATGATGTTTTGAAAAATAGAGTCAAAAAGATTAAAGGTGTAATACTTTGTGAACCTACTGATTTTAATATTAATCTAGGGCATAAAGGTATGATGGAATATGAAATAGTGGTTAAAGGTAAGCTGAATAGGAATTTTCTAGAGAATCGCGGGATGAACATGCTTGGTACGATGTTTCCTTTAATAAGTGAATTAGAGAAGGTGTCAAAAGAATTACCAAATGATTTTAATTTAGGACGTTCTAGTTTGAGAATCAAAGATGTGAGTTATAGTGGATGCCAACCTCAAGATGAGATAAACGAATTTAGGATAGTTGTTGATAGGGCGTTTATACCTGAAGAAACTAAAGGTTATATTTTAAATAGAGCCAAGGCAATAGCAAAGACTGTATATAAACAAGAACAAGGTATTACTGTGAATACTCTTTTAGCTAAAGAGCGAATCAAAACTTATACAGGGCTTGATTTGGTGCTTGAAAAAGAGTTTAAGCCTTGGTCTATGGAAAGTCATCAGCCTTTTGCTTTAGAATCGCTTGAGAGTTTGAACGAAAATGGATTCAAATCGAATTTTGGCTATTGGAAAAAAGTGGTAACTGAAGGTTCTTACACATATGCGCAATTGAAAATACCTACAATAGGATTTGGCGCAGGAGTTGAAGATAACATAGATTCAAGCATCGACTCTTTAAACTTAGATAAGATTGAGAAGGCTTCTTATGGTCAAGCATTGATTGTTCAGAGGAACATAGGTATGCCTACTTTTGGCTGGAGCTCTGATGAAATCTAAGGAAAAAAAGTCCAATATACTTGTGATTAATTGTGGAAGTTCATCCTTAAAGTATAAAATAATAAGGATGCCGGATGAAGATGAAATAGTCCGGGGAGAGGCTGAAAGGGTGGGAATCAAAACACAAGGTGTTTCTATCATTACACATACAGTCCTTGGTAAAAAGAGGACGATTAAGGTTTTGCTTCCTAATCATTCGATAGCGCTTAAGAAGGTGCTTGAGTTAATAGCGAATGACGAAAAAGAAAATAAAGATATAAGATTTGATACTTTTGCTCATCGGTATGTTCATCCAGGCAAGTTTTTTACGAAAACTACTAAAATTAATAAAATGGTTTTAACAAAATTGAAGGAGACTTTGCCGCTTGCTCCTATCCATAATCCGATATCTTATAAATTATTAGAATTTTGCCATCGAGAAAAATCTTCTATAGACCAATTTGTTGTATTTGATACGGCATTCCATAAAACTATTTTGCCTGAATATTCGACCTATGTGTTGCCTCTTAAAGTTATTAAGAAATATGGAATACGGAAGATAGGTTTTCATGGTATATCACATCAGTATGCAATGGAAGAGGCTTGTAAGTTTTTTAATAGAGATAAAATCACACAAAAGATAATAAGTTGTCATTTGGGCACTGGCGGTTCAAGTGTTTGTGCAATCAGGAGTGGGAGATCTATAAATAATTCAATGGGTTTTACGCCGCTTGAAGGATTGATGATGAATACTCGCTCAGGTGACATAGATCCTGGAGCTATATTTTACATAATGTTTAGAGAGTGTTTTTCTCCAGAAGAAGCTGAAAATATTTTAAATAATAAAAGTGGTATTCTTGGAGTATTTAATTCTTCATCTGACTTAAGAGATGTCATTAAAGACATAGACAATAACAAACAAGCGAAAATGACATTTGATATGTATGTACGTAGAGTTAGGGCGTACATAAGTTTTTATTCCTTGATACTGAAAAAATCAGATATTTTAATATTTACAGATTCGCTTGGAGTAGGGTCATCTGTATTAAGAGAAAGCATTTGTGAAAATATGGAATTTTTAGGGCCGAACTTAGACAAGGAAAAAAATACTAAATACAGTGAGGGTATAAGTGAGATTTCTTTATCTGGATCTGAAACGAAAATTCTTGTGATTCCCACAGATGAAGAGATTATGATTGCTAGAGAAGCTTATCAAAGGTTGGTAAAAGATGATCTTAGTCATTGATTATAATTTAAAAGATATAAAAGTGTCAACTTTTGAAGAGAAATTTGATGGGCAGATTTTATCTAGTGATATTAAAGCTATTGATGAAATAAAAGATGATGATCTATTTAAGAAAATTATTCAAAATATTAATGGTAAGAAGAAAATCAAGGCTATTTCATTTAGAATCTTATTTGGAGGAGATTATTTTGATAAGCCAACGCTTGTTGATGAAAAGTTTTTTTTACACTTTGAGAAATTAACAGATTTTTTTCCTTTTTATGTGCCATTAACATCAAGGATGCTAAAAAGATTCCAAAAAATATTCAAAGACATTCCCTTGATAGCTTTTTTCGAAACATCATTTTTTTTGAAATTGCCGGATAAAGAAAAATATTACACTTTACCGTTTGAGTATTACCAGAACAATAGAATAAAGAGATGGGGGTTTCATGGGATATTTCATCAAGCAAATACTAGGATTTTTTCTAAAGGTGATAGAAATCTATCTATAGTATTTGATAAACAAACTACAGTATGTGCAACTCGTAACAATAAACCTCTTTCTGTAAGTTTAGGATATACGCCTTTGGGCGGTATTATGTCTAGAACGAGTTGCGGAGATTTGGATCCTGGGATAGTGCTCTATCTTATGAATGTACATAAGCTCTCGATTTATGAGATCGATGAAATGTTGAAGAACAAAAGTGGATTTGTAGGGCTCTCGGGATATGATATCTCAATAAGTGAAATGTTAAAGCTATACGGCAAAGATGCTAAAGTTGATATGGCATTTGACATTTATCAGTCTCAGATAATGAAGTATGTAGGTGAAGGGATAGCAGCATTGGGAGGTTTAGATAATATTATTTTTGCTGGGAGCAATGTGGGAATATTTACTCCAATAATTCATCAAATCGTGAGAAAGATATTATTTTTAGGAATAAACACCATAAGTTTGCCATGGTCTGAAGATAAAACTATAATCGATATTACATCTGCTGAGTCTAGGATAAAGGTATATATTAGCAGAATGGATATTGCTAAAGTTATCTTTCACGAGAGTGATATCTTTTGTAAAAATTCTAGTAATTTAAGAATAATTTAAAGGATCTAAAAGTTAGAAAAAAGCAGTGTTTAGATCAGGACAGGTAGATGTCCCTATTATAAATTTAAGATTAATCATTTAATCATATCGATAATTTGTTTTTCTGGGATTTTTTGATATAATCATGCATTGAGAGAAGTTGTGGTTTATAAGGTTTTAGTGGACATAATGTTTTTGACAGAAATAATCAGGGTGGCTTAGAGTGAGACATTCATTAAAAGTTGGATTTAGTTTTGGTATTACCTCAGGAATAATAACAACTTTAGGATTAATGGTAGGGTTAAATTCCAGCACTAATTCAAAGATTGCAGTTATTGGTGGTATATTAATAATTGCTATAGCTGATGCTTTTTCTGATGCCTTAGGAATACATATTTCTGAAGAGTTTGAAAATCATCACACAACAAAACAGGTTTGGACTTCAACTATAGCAACTTTTTTTGCAAAATTTATTTTTTCATTAACTTTTATTATTCCAATTTTAATTTTTGAACTTTCAACTGCTATTATTGCTAGTATAATCTGGGGATTTTCAGTATTGGCCATACTAAGTTATCAAATGGCAAAAGAACAAAATGCTAGTCCATGGAAGGTAATTGGTGAGCATCTTGCAATTGCAACAGTGGTTGTGTTTGCAACTCATCATCTTGGGAATTGGATTTTAGCAAATTTTAATTAATTTCTGCTTTTATTTCTGCCAAATTTCTTTATTTTTTATAGAGTTATGGTATAATTTATTTCGTTAAAAGCTTATTATTTGGTTAAGAATATAATTATTAATGATAAAGTGCAAAATTGCTGATGTTAGCTAAACGAATAATACCATGCTTAGATATTAATAAGGGAAGAGTAGTCAAGGGGGTTAATTTCATTAACCTTCAAGATGCGGGTGATCCAATTAAAAATGCTAAATTTTATGAGGATCAAGGCGCAGATGAGTTGGTTTTTTTAGATATTACTGCTAGTGTAGAAAAACGAGCTACGACTATTGAGTTAGTTAAAAAGATTTCTCAGGTTGTTTTTATGCCTTTTACTGTTGGAGGTGGAATAAAATCAGTTTTGGATATACGTAGACTTCTTTTGGCTGGAGCAGAAAAAGTTTCACTAAACACTGCTGCTGTTAAAAATCCTCAATTAATTAAGGAAGCTTCGGATATTTTTGGTAGTCAGTGTATAGTTGTTGCCATTGATGCAAAATCAAAGGGAAAGGGTTGGGAAGTATATATCAATGGTGGTAGAACAGCAACAGGCATAGATGTTTTAAAATGGGCTCAAAAAGTCCAAAAATTAGGTGCTGGTGAGATTCTTCTTACTAGCATGGATTATGATGGCACTAAAGATGGTTTTGATATAAAATTAGTGCGGGCAATATCTGATCTGGTTGAGATACCAGTGATTGCTTCTGGAGGAGCAGGTAAACTTAAAGATTTTTTTGATGTTTTTAAGGAAACCAAAGCTACTGCAGGGTTGGCAGCTTCGATATTTCATTATCGTCAGATTAGCATTAAAAATATAAAAGGATATCTTAGAAAAAAAGGAATAAAGGTGAGGATATGAAGGATAAAGGAACAAGGATGAAGGATAAAGGAGCAAGGATAAAGGATAAAGAGAAAAAGATAAAGATAAAGATAAAGATAAAGATAAAGGGAAAAGCAGTGATAATTCCGAAGTTAAAATTTGGGCAAGATGGACTTATTCCAGCAATTGTTCAAGATGATAAAACTGGAGATGTTTTAATGATTGCCTATATGAATAAGGAATCGCTAGAAATTACTTTGCGTGAGATGAGAACTTGTTTTTGGTCTCGTTCTCGAAAGACTCTTTGGCGTAAGGGTGAAACCAGTGGTCATGTTCAAAAGATAAAGAAAATATATTATGATTGCGATAAGGATGCTTTGTTAGTAAGGGTAGATCAAAAAGGCGTTGCTTGTCATACTGGTGAGTGGAGCTGTTTTTTCCGAAGACTGATTTAAGAGATATGACAAAAAAAGAGATTCCGTTTAATGAAATAAATCCTACTTTGGGACAATTTCGGAAATTATCAAAAAAGAATAATTTAATTGTTCTTTCGTGTAAGTTTTTTTCAGATTCTGTTACTCCGCTTTCTGTCTACCATAACCTTGAGAAAACTATAAAAGGTGAAAGCTTTCTTTTGGAATCAGTAGAAGGACAAGAGAAAGTATGCCGTTTTTCATTTCTAGGGTTTAAGCCAATGGCAGTGTTTAAGAGTAAGGGTAAGAGGATTTACATAAAGGATAAAAAGGCACGTTCTTTTGTAACTACGAAAGATCCTTGTCTAGAGTTAAAGAATCTAATGAGCTCTTATAAGGTTGCACCTAAAGAAAATTTACGTTTTTTTGGAGGGTTTGTAGGTTATCTTGGTTATGATGCGGTTAGATTTTATGAACCAATAGGCAAAGATTTGCCTGATTCTTTAGGAACTTATGATTCTTATTTCATCTTACCTAAATTTCTGGTAATTTTTGATCATTTGATTAAACAAATTGAAGTTCTTTCTTTTGTTAATTTAGATAATAACAATAAAGAGAACGTTGATAAGGTTTATCTTAGAGAACGAAAGTCTTTAGTTAATATTTGCAAGAAAATTATTTCTTTGCATCGTTTGCCAGATTTATTATTTAAGTCGTCTAAGCTTAAAATGGAGTCTAATTTTAAGAAAAAAGATTTTCTTTCGGCTATCAAAAAGGCTAAGAAATATATCAAAGAAGGGGAAATAATCCAAACTGTTATCTCTCAAAGATTTTTTACTAATTTTAAAGATGATCCTTTTACAGTGTATAGGTATTTACGAATACTTAACCCTTCACCTTACATGTATTATTTAAATTTTGGAAAAACAAAAATTGCTGGTTCTTCTCCAGAAATGCTTTTAAGATGTGAGCATGATGAATTAATTACTCGGCCTATTGCTGGTACTCGAAAAAGAGGAAAAGATGAAGCTGAGGATAAGAGGTTAAAAAAATCATTGTTGAATGATCCTAAAGAAAAAGCTGAGCATATTATGCTGGTTGATTTAGCTCGTAATGATTTAGGTCGAATTGCTGAGAAAACAACTGTTAATGTTTCTACCTTTATGGATGTTGAGTTGTTTTCCCATGTAATGCATATTGTTAGTGAAGTTCGAGCTAAGTTGAGTAGTAAGGAAAATATTTTTTCTGCTTTAATAAGTTGTTTTCCGGCTGGAACAGTTAGTGGGGCTCCTAAAGTGCGAGCAATGCAGATAGTCAATGAATTAGAGCATGAGAAAAGAGGTATTTACGCTGGTTCAGTAGGATATTTTTCCTTCACAAGAAGTCTAGATACGTGTATAATAATAAGAACTATAGTATTTAAGGACAATAAGGCTTATATTCAAGCTGGAGCAGGAATTGTTGCTGATTCTGTTCCTAACAGTGAATTTAAGGAAACTATTAGTAAGGCAAAGGCTCAAATGCTAGCTCTTGAATTTGCAGTTGCTTCTTCTAGTAAAAAATGTTAAGAAAAATACTTGTTTTATTAATTATTTTTCAGACTTGTCTTTTTTCAGCATATGCAAGGGAGGATGGTTGTTGGAACATATGAAATAGGGACTTTTATTATCCCAACATATAAACCGATGATAAAACCGGAATATATTTTTGATAATAGTGAAGATGATTAGGAGGAAAAAACATGCTTAAAATTCGACTACGTAGGCCAGGAAAGTCTGTTAAAAGAAGGTATCATTACAAAATTGTAGTAACTGAAGCAAAGAATGCACGGGAATCAAAATTTGTTGAGCAGATTGGACACTATGATCCTTCGCAAAAGCTTTTGAAATTTGTGATTTCAAAATATGAATCTTGGATAAAAAAAGGTGCAAAGCCAACTGAAACAGTGGCTACTTTATTTAAACGATATAGACGTGAAAAAAACAAAGAGCAGAAAGCGTAAGGTAAGTAAATAATTTTTTAACCTTTGTTTTCCGATTTTTAACTTAAATTTTAATAAACTAAGGAGGTCTAGATGCAAGGAGCACCGAATGCTGGAATTTTAAATTTTATACCTTTGGTTTTCATTTTTATTGTTTTTTATTTTCTGATTATAAGGCCACAACAGAAAAAGCAAAAAGAACATAAAGAAATGATTAGCAGTTTGAAAAAAAATGATGAAATAGTTACCGCGGGGGGAATTTTTGGAACCATTGTTAATCTAAAAGAAAATACATTTGTTATAAGAGTTGACGAAAATTCAAAAATTGAAGTTGAAAAAAAGTCAATTGCTTACATAAGAAAGGCTAGATAATGATTAAACGAGCAGATTTAAAAATAAGAATAGCGGTTATTTTAGGGTTAGTTATTTTTAGTGCTATTTATGTTTTTCCTTTAGAAAAGAATATAAATTTAGGTCTTGATCTAAAGGGAGGTATGTATGTATTACTACGTGCAGATACCTCAGCTATTTCAGCTAAAAAAATTCCTGATGCAATTGGTGCAGCAGTAGAAAAGATACGCACTAGAATTGATGCTTATGGAGTCAAAGAAACTTCTATTCAAGTGCAAGGTGATAATTCTATTTTGGTTCAAGTCCCTGGTGTTATTGATCGAGGAATAATTGATCGGCTAAAAGAAGTTGGAAAGCTAGAATTTAAAATAGTTGAAAAGGATAGCGAAAAAATATCGCAGGCTAAAGCAGGGAATGTGCCTGAAGGATATGAACTTAAAAAGTACGCTGATACTCAACTTTTGCTTTTTAAAGATCCAGTTATGATGGGTTCGGGTCTTTCCGAGAGTTATTTAGGGTTTAATTCTTATGGCGGTTCTGAACCGATTTTGAATTTTACTTCTGAAGGTTCAAAAGAATTTGCTAAGATTACTGCCGATAATACTGGAGAAGCTTTAGCAATTGTTCTAGATGGTGTAATTAAAAGTGCTCCGAGAATTGATGAACCAATATTAAATGGTGAGGCTAGAATTAGAGGAGACTTTTCTGTAGATGATGCCAGATTAATCGTAACAGTATTAAATTCTGGTGCTCTACCAATTCCATTGGTGGTTGAAGAGGAAAGAAGTGTTGGTCCGTTGTTAGGTTCTGATTCTATCAATCGAGGAGTAAACTCTATACTTCTTGGGGCCGCTTTGGTGGTAGTTTTTGTTTTAATATATTATTTTCTTGGTGGCGTGGTTACAGTTATATGTCTTATTCTAGATCTTTTGTTTATTTTGGCTGGTTTGCTGCTTTTTAAAGGCACTTTAACTCTTCCTGGAATTGCTGGTATGATTTTGACTCTTGGTATGGCAGTCGATGCTAATGTTTTGATATTTGAAAGAATAAGAGAAGAATTGAAATTAGATAAACCTTTAAGCATTGCTATTAAAAATGGTTTTAATCGAGCTAAGCGGACGATTATAGACGCTAATGTTACTACCCTTATAGCTGCTTTATTCCTTTTTATTTATGGTACTGGCCCGATAAAAGGGTTTGCGACAACCCTTTCTTTAGGAATCATAGCTAGCATATTTACTTCAGTATTTGTTGGACGGACAATTTTTTCTCTTCTTTTGGATTTACGATTAAAAAGTTTACGAATGCTTTCTTTAATTTCAGCTCCTAAAATTAATTTTGTAAGACTTAGAGGAATCTGCATTGCTATTTCTTTAATCCTTGTTGTTGGGAGTTTGTTTACTTTTTATTCTAAAGGTGAGAGTGCTTTTGGTATAGATTTTAAAGGTGGACAAATACTTGAGTATCAAATTAACCCTCCGACTGATATCCAAGAAATAAGAAATGTTTTAAAGAAAGAAGGCTTTAATGAGATAGCTATTCAGGAGTTTAAGGATATATCTGGAGGAGTAAGCATTAAAAGTACTGCTGATATTGCTTCAGGAATTGATCAAGCTTTAAGAAATAATTTTGAAGAGGTTAAAGAGCTAAAGGCAACCACAGTTGGACCGGCTGTCGGTAAAATTTTAAAACAAAAAGCTTATTTAGCGATAGCTCTCTCACTTTTAGGTATACTTGTTTATGTAGGCTTTAGGTTTAAGCATTTTGATTTTGCTTTTGCTGCTGTAATAGCTCTTTTTCATGATGTTATTATTAGTCTAGGTGTGCTTTGTTTTGCTGGGTATGAAATTAATCTTTTGACTGTAACTGCACTCTTAACTATTGCTGGTTATTCAATAAATGATACTATAGTTATTTATGATCGTATACGTGAGATTTCTCCGCGCTCAAGAAAGTCATCTTTAAGTGAAATTATCAATATGGCTATAAATACTACCCTTTCAAGGACAGTTATTACCTCACTTACAACTCTTATGGTGATTGTTTCAATTTTTTTACTAGGTGGAGAAATCTTAAAAGGTTTTTCTTTCGCTCTTTTAGTAGGTGTTATTTGTGGTACTTACTCATCAATATATATAGCTGCTCCTTTAGTTCTTCTTTTTAGAAAATTTCGTGTTTAATACATTAAAAATCTACAGACATAAAGAGTTGTCTCTTAAACAAGTTATTAGTGAACTTGTTTCCTTGGGCTATTGTCGTGTTGATGCGGTTTTAGAAGAGGGAGATTTTACCCTTCGCGGGGATACCTTAGAGCTTTATCCGGTAAATTTTAATTTTCCTTTGAGAATTGAATGGGAATTTGAAACTATAGAAAAAATTTATAGTTTTGATAAGTCACTTAATAGAAAAATAATTGATTATGAGTTTCTAATAATTATTCCTCACTTAAAAAAATCTAAACGATATACCTCAGAAGACTTTCCTCTTGAAGTAACTTTACAAATAAAAAAAGGCGATTATGTTGTTCATAATCGTTATGGAATTGGTAAATTTTGTGGAGTAAAATTGCTGACGGTTAGAGATAAAAAGGATTATTATTTTGAGATAGAATATGAGAACAAGGATAAGCTTTATGTTCCAAAAGAAGATGCTCATCTTGTTCAGAAATATAGTGGATTTTCCTTGAAGAGACCGCGTTTGTCACGCTTAGGTTCAAAAGAATGGACTCGAATAAAAGAAAAAGTCCAAAAAGGCATAAAGTCTTTTGCCTTAGAAATATTAAAAATTGAGGCTCAGAGGAAGATAATTGGTGGTTTTAAGTATATAGCTGATGGTACTTGGCAGAAGAAATTTGAGCAGAGTTTTCCTTATAAGGAAACCGAAGGTCAGGTGCAGTCAATTTTTGAGGTTAAGAATGATATGCAAGAGGCTGGGTGTATGGATAGGATTATCTGTGGAGATGTTGGTTATGGTAAAACCGAAGTTGCTATGCGGGCTGCCTTTAAATGTGTTGAAAGTGGCAAGCAAGTAGCATTTTTAGTTCCAACCACAATACTTGCTTATCAGCATTACAATACTTTGGTTAAAAGGTTAAAAGATTTTCCTTTTTGTGTGGAGATGCTTTCGCGCTTTAGGACTAAGAATGAGCAAAATGAAATTTTAAAAAAAATAAGCCAAGGAAAGATTGATATTATAGTCGGTACTCATCGTCTTCTTTCTGATGACGTTTGCTTTAAGGATTTAGGTCTTTTAATCATTGATGAAGAGCATAAGTTTGGAGTTACTCATAAGGAAAAAATAAAGAAACTTAAAGTCAACATTGATATCCTTGTATTGACTGCAACGCCTATTCCTCGTACTCTTTATATGGGGCTAGTTGGATTAAAAAAAATCTCAATGATACGAACGCCGCCTAAAGAAAGATTAGCGGTTAAAACTAAGGTCATTGAATATAATGTTAAGAATTTAGGCGAAATAATAGTTAAGGAGTCAAAACGTGGCGGACAGGTTTTTTTTATTCATAATCGTATTGAAAGTATTGAAGGAATTAAGCGTGTACTAGTAAAGGTTTTGCCTAAAGAGATAAGAATAGGGTTAGTTCATGGAAGACTTCCAACTCATGCTATGGAAAAAGTTATCATGGATTTTATTAATCAAAAAATCGATTGTTTATTTTCAACGGCTATTGTTGAGTCAGGCATAGATGTCCCTACTGCAAACACAATAATTATTAATGATGCCCATAAATTTGGTCTAGCAGATTTACATCAATTAAGAGGTAGAGTTGGAAGGTTTGATTTGCAAGCATTTGCATACTTAGTAACGCCACGAGCAGGTGAAATTCCTCAAGATGCTGCTCAGCGACTCAAACATCTTTGTGATTTTTCTCATCTTGGCGCTGGTTTTGAAGTTGCGATGACTGATTTAGAATTACGGGGTGCGGGGAATATCTTAGGCAAAGAGCAACATGGCTTTGTTTGGATGGTAGGTTTTGATTTATATTGCCGTTTGCTTAAAAAAGAGATAGAATATTTAAAACTTGCGTTCAAAATTGATACTGGTTCTTAAAATATTTATAGGGAGAGCATATGAAATTGAATACAGCACTATTAATTGCATTATTATTTTTTTCTTTTAACGTTTATAGTCAAGAGGTGAGCAAAATAATTGTTAAGGTGAATAATCAAGTTATTACTTCTCGAGATTTAGATGAGTATTGTAAGGTTCTTGCTTATAGGTTTTCCAATGGCAATGAAGATATTTCAGCTGATGATCAGGAGTTTAGAGGAAAAGCTTTAGAAAGATTAATCGAAGACACTCTTGTTTTAGGCAAAGCTAAGCAAGAAGGAATAGAAATTCCTTTTTTCCGAGTTGATAATAAAATAGAGCAGTTAGTTTCTTCTCATCCCAGCCGTAAGGATTTTGAAGAGTCATTGATTGAAAAAGGGCTTACGATTGCTCTTTTGAGGAAAAAGATTAAAGACCAATATTTACTGAGAGACATTGTTGATAAACATATAAAATCCCAAGTAGTTGTTTCTCCAAAAGAAATAAGCGATTATTATTTCAAAAATCCCGAAGAGTTTTATTCAGCAGTTAGATATAGTTTTTATATTGCACAATCAAGTGATGAAAGTATTTTAAAAAAAATATCTAGTATTATTAAAAATGAAGGAATTTCTGAAGCTTTAATTGAAAACAGTGATATTTTAAAAAAAATGGAATCAGATTTAAAGGAATTAAAATTAGAAATAGCTAAAATCTTTGAGAATTTAGAAATTAATCAGTGCAAGATTGTAAGAGTTGATAGCGTTTATTATTTAATTTTCTTAGAAGAGAAAATTTTTCCTACCCAGCTTTCTCTGGAAGAAGTAAAAGAGGCTATTTATGCTTATCTTTGGGATGTTAGATTTAAAGAGAAATTTATTGAATGGTTAGACGAGCTAAAAGAGGATGCCTTAATAAAAAAGTATGATCAGTAGAAAAAGAATCGTGATTAGTTCTGGAGATCCGGGTGGCTGTGGGCCTTATATAACTTTAAAAGCAATTGATAGCCTTAAACAGAGAGAGTTTGATTTTTTTGTGGTTGGTGATCAGAAAATATTTAAAAAAATATCAATTTATAAAAAAGTAAGTCGTAAAATCAATTTTATTGATTTAAATACTTCTGGTATTGAAGGGTTAGAAAAAGGAAAACCTTCTCGATTAAGTGGTAAAGCTAGCTTAAGTTATCTTAATAAAGCCTTAGAATTAATGAAAAAGAAGAAAATAAAACGTTTGGTTACGGCTCCTTTGTCTAAAGAAGCAGTAAAATCTGTTTTAAAGGAATTTAGTGGTCATACTGAGTATTTAGCCAATTATTTTAATATTAATAATTTTGCTATGATGATGGCTTCGTCGTCTTTAAAAGTGGTTATGGCAACGAGGCATATCAATTTAAAAGAAGTATCTTCTTCTTTATTTAAAGAAGATATCTATAAGTTACTTTGCTTAACTTATGAGTCTTTAAATAAACAATTTAAGGTGAAAAAGCCCCGAATTGCTTTTTGCGCCGTAAACCCCCATGCTGGCTTAAAAACTTTTATTGGCAAAGAGGAAAAAATAATTATTCAAGCAAAGGAAAAATTTAAGAAAGAAACTTACGGCCCATATCCTGCAGATACTATATTTACTAAAGATAATTTAAAGAAATACGATTGTGTTATTTGTGTTTATCATGATCAGGCAATGATTCCTTTTAAATTACTTTCGTTTAATACCGGAGTAAATGTGACATTAGGATTACCGATTGTAAGGACTTCACCCTCTCATGGTGTTGCCTATGATTTAACGATAAGTGGTAAAATACCTTTTCATTCTTCGATGCTTGAAGCAATTAAGCTGGCAGCAAAATTATTTTGATGAAACAACTACATTCATTTGGTCAAATATTTCTTACAAATAGTGAGTTTATACAAAAAATTAGTAATAGTTTAGACATTAAGAATAGGCAAGTCTTAGAAATTGGTCCGGGCAAGGGAGCGATGAGTGAGGTTTTAGTTGAAGAGGCAAAGAAGCTTTATTGTGTTGAAGTTGACCAGAGATTTTGTGGTTTTTTAAAAAAGAAATTTTCTAAAAAAAGTAATATTGAAATTATTCATCAGGATATTTTAAGGTTTAAGCTTTCTAAATTGGGAGGAAAAATAATTGTTTTTGGTAATGTACCGTATCAGATAAGTAGTGAGTTAATAAAGTATATTATTGGTTATAGAAATTACATTGATATTGCTTATTTTACTTTTCAAAAGGAATTTGTTGAAAAAATAACTGCTAAGCCATCTTCTAGCAATTATAATTTCTTGAGTTGTTATATCCAATATTATGCTAGGACAGAGAAACTTTTTGATATTAAAGCTTCAGCTTTTGATCCAGTGCCTAAAGTTGATTCTGCATTTTCTAAAATTGTCTTTTACAAAGAACTGCCACACAAAGCTATGAATGAGGATTTTCTTTTTAAAATTATTCGCAAGGCCTTTTCTTCGAGTCGAAAAAAAATAACTAATGCTTTAAATTTATCCGAGAATGATCAGAATTTTTTTAAATCTGTTGGTTTAAATTTAAATTTACGTCCTGAAAACTTTTCATTGAAAGATTATGTGTTTATTGCTAATCAACTTTACCCCGTTAGAGAAAAATTTCTCTAACGGGGTCTTTTTGATATAATTAAAAAAAAGTTATGAAAAATATTATCTTAGCTCATCATTGTCCTCAATGGAAAACCCATATTGGTTTTTTGCTTGCTGCAGTTGGTTCAGCTAAATGAAAAAAAGAGTTTTTCTTATTCATTTAACTATTATTGTTTTAGCTATTGGTTTATTTAGCTATATTTTTTTAGGGCTAGATCAACTTTATAAAAGAAATATTTTTCTCGGCAACGCAAATGATCTTTCCAAGAAGGAATTTAAGAGTGCAAAAGTTGAGTATGGTTTTGTTATAAAAAAGATAGGTTTTTTAGGTTCAGAGCTATTACATAATTCAGAAGAGCAATTTGCGGCAGCTAGTTTAATTAAATTACCAATATTGGCTGCAGTCTTTTATGCAATTGAAGAGGAAAAGGTTGCCTTAGATGATTTAATTACCATACAAAGAAAAGATATAACTGGTGGTAGTGGAAAGATTAAAGCTCTTTCCTTGCCAAGAAAATTTACTTTTGCTCAGCTTTTGGAGTTAATGATTGCTTCAAGTGATAATACTGCCACTAATAAAGTGATTGAAATCTTGAATTTTAAGTATATTAATGATATTTTTAAAAGAATAGGCTTAAAAGGTACAACTTTAACTAGGAAAATGATGGATTTTTCACAACGTAGTAAAGGAATTGAAAACTATACTAGCTCCTCAGACATAGCTTATATTCTAGAGAAAATTTACAAAAAACAGCTAATTAACAGAGAATTGTCTAATCTAGCTTTATCTTTTTTAAAAAAACAGAAGGTAAATGATCGCTTACCACGCTATTTACCAGAAGGGATTGTTATCGCCCACAAGACTGGTTTGGAACGAGGAGTAGTCCATGATGCTGGAATTGTTTTTACCCCAAAAGGTGATTATATAATTTGTGTTTTAGTCAAGGGTTGTAGGAGTTATTCCAAGGCAAAGAAATTTATTGCTCAATTTTCATTATTGACATATAATCTAATGAATGATAAACGATAACTAATAATTTATAATTAAAAAATAAAAATTCTTTTAACCTTGATTATCAATTATCATTTATAAATTATAGAACGAATATGTTTATTATTAGTAATTTTTTATTTGCTTTAGCCAGAGTCCTAGATTTTATTCTTAATGCTTTTACTTGGCTTATTATAATTAGAGCCTTGATAAGCTGGGTAAACCCAGATCCCTATAATACAATTGTTCAGTTACTTCATAAATTGACAGAACCAATTTTTTATCCGATAAGAAAATTGTTGCCTTTTAGCTTTAAGGCGGGAATAGATTTATCGCCGATTATTGCAATTTTAATAATAGTCTTTTGTAGAAGTTTTCTAGTCCAAACATTATTTGATTTAGCTCTTAAAATGAGGTGATTAGAGGAGGCAGTAACAAAAAATGGGATTAATATCAGCTGGTATACCGGTAGTTATAGTTGTAGTTATTTTTTTCTTTATAGTTAGAGTGGCTACAGTAATTTTAAAACTTACTGGCATGGACGAGGGGACTGCTCGCTTCCAAGCAATTTCTGCTTTTACTGGTACAGGGTTTACAACTGCTGCTGCCGAAACAATTCTTGACGATAAACTTCGAAGCAAAACTGTTAGTGTGCTCATGGTTTTGGGTAAAGTCGGAATTGTTTCAGTAATTGCTAGTTTGTTTCTTTCATTTGGTAAAGATGATTTAGCAGCCGATTTATCAAAAGCGGTAATTATTCTTGCTTTTATCACAATTCTTTATAAAATAACTACTTTGAAAGGATTTTCTCGAGCTTTAAATAAGTTTATTGAAAAAAGAATCATAACTAGAGGGTTCATAAAACAGAAAACCTTAGAGGAACTTTTTACTCTCCCTAAGGGGTATGGCTTAGCGCAACTTGCAATAACTGGTAAAAGTAAGGAAGATGGACTTACTTTAGCTGAAGCGGGATTTATTAAAAGAGATATTTTAGTTTTATCTATTGAACGGAAGGAGCAGCTAATCTCTTTTCCTCATGCTGGAGATACAATTAGTAAGGGTGACAAACTTCTTTGTTACGGGTTAATAAATAATATAAAAGAATACGCTTAGACTGAAGAAGATTTATGTGAATTCAGGTAATAAGGGTATACAACAAAAAGGAGACAGGGAATAGTTATGGTAGTATCAGATTATTTAAAAGAAAAGTTTTGTTTGGTTGATTTACAGGCAACGGATAAAGATGGTTCAATTAAAGAAATTGCTGAAGTTTTAGTTACTGCTGGGAAGATAATAGATGAAAAATCTTTCATTGAAGATGTTCTTGAAAGAGAAGAGCTTGGTTCAACCGGTATTGGCAATAATGTTGGTATACCTCATGCAAGAACTAAAGCAGTTAAGGGCTTTGTTATTGGTTTTGGTCGTTCAAAAGCTGGTATTGAGTTCAAGGCTTTAGATGGAGAAAAAGTTAATCTTGTTTTTTTGATGGGGGCAGATCCTAGTGAGTTAAATTTATATTTAAGAATTTTAGCTGAGCTATCAAAGCTACTTATGAATATCTCTTTTAGGGAAGCTTTGATGGCTGCTAATAGTGCTGCCGAAGTGATTGCAGCAGTAAAAAAGTTTGAACGATAGTAAAAAAGTAGGTACGAAATGAAAGTAATTGAAGCTGCAAAAACAGATATCATTAAAGTTAAGCGTTCTTTAACTCTAAGAAGCTTGTTGGATATGTTTAAGGACTTTCACACTACCCCTTTAATTCCTGTAGTTGACGCTTGGGACCATTTGACTGGTGTTGTCTATCCTGAGAGTTTGCTAGATCTATTAAGACCTGTTCAGGCAAAGTTATTCCGGAATGTTCCTTTTATGGAGATGGACGAAGATGCCTTTGACTTAGAGTCAATTCCTTCTATGGGAGAGTTGATTATTGTTGACGACATTGTGGATATAAATTTCATCTCAATTAAAGCTGAAGATTCTTTGGAAGAAGCTTATAAGATTATGCACTTTAATAAAAAAGAGTGTTTGCCTGTTGTTGATGACCAAGGAAAAATTATTGGGATATTGGGGATCTTTGACATCATTTGGAGGATGTTTAAAGAGAAAGAAGTCGTATAAAAACATATCTAATGATTAACAATCCAATCTTAAGCTTAGCAATTATATTTATTTTAAGTTTTTTTGCTTCACGATTAACTAAAAAACTTAGAATACCGACTGTAACTACTTATGTAGTTTTGGGAATAATAATTTCACCTGGTTTATTAAATTTAATTTCCAAAGAGTTTTTAGCAACTTCTGATTTTTTTTCTCAAATTGTTCTTGGTATGATTGCTTTTAGTTTAGGAGAGAACTTTTCTCTAAGTATCTTACGAAGAGTGGGGAGAGCAGTTACTGGAATATCGATTAGCGCTTCTTTAGCACCATGGTTTTTAGTAACCCTTGCTACTTGGATGTTTTTTAACCAACCTTTCTATATCGCTCTTATTTTTGGTGCAATTGCTGCGGCTACTGCTCCAGCAGCTGTAGTTATGGTAACTCAGGAGTATAAAAGTAAGGGTGATTTTACTGATACTCTTTTAGGTGTAGTAGCTATTGATGACGCCTGGGCTTTAGTTATTTTTGGATTGTCATTATCTGTAGCCAAAACATTTGTGACCGGCAACGGTGACACCATCGGTCTTTTTAAAGATTTGTTAAAAACCATATTAGAGATTGGAGGTTCATTTGTTTTAGGATGGGCAATAGTAGTTGTTTTTAATAATCTAGCTAGATTTATTAATACAATGAAGGAACGCTTGATTTATACTTTTGGTTTCCTATCTTTAACCATAGGGTTAGCAATATCTTTTAATTTTTCAGTACTTTTATCTTGTATGTTTTTTGGAGCACTATTAGCTAATACCAATAAAGAGAGTCTGCATTTTTTTAATTCTTTACGTGATATAGATGCGCCTTTATATTTAATATTTTTTGTGTTAGCTGGAGCAAGTTTGAAAGTTAGCGTTTTAGGAACTTCTATTGCTTTAACTTTGGGGTATATAGTCTTTAGGACCTTTGGTAAAATAATTGGTGCTTTTATTGGAGCAAAATTGGTTGATGCTTCTTTGAGCATAAAAAAATATATGGGAATAGCTTTGATTCCCCAAGCTGGTGTAGCTTTGGCTTGTGCCTTGATTGCTAAACATGCTATTGGTGGGCTTTGGGGAGATACAATTCTAACCATTACTATTGCTAGCACAGTTATTTTTGAGCTTATCGGTCCTTGGTCTACAAAGTATGCTTTATCTAAGGCTGGGGAGATAAAAGAAGATATCAACAATAAGGGATCATATCTATGATGGCGAGTGTAATATGAGAGCTTCAAGAAGTAATATTTTAGCTTTTGTTTTAGCTGGTGGAAAAGGAGAAAGACTATTTCCCTTAACTTCTGAAAGAACAAAGCCTTCAGTTCCTTTTGGTGGAAAATACCGAATAATTGATTTTGCTTTAAGTAACTTAGTGAATTCAGGCATTTATTCTACTTATGTTTTAGTTCAGTATAAGTCTCAATCTTTAATTGAACATATTCGAACAAGTTGGCGAAAAGGTGGTATTTTTCCGCGACATTTTATAACTGTCGTACCTCCTCAAATGAGACGAGAAGAAATAAAAGCTTGGTATCGTGGTACAGCTGATTCTATATATCAGAATATAAATCTTATTTATGATTTTAAACCTCGGTTTGTAGCAATTTTTGGTGGTGATCATGTTTACCGTATGGATATAAAAGGAATGATTGATTTTCATATAAGAAAAAAGTCAAAACTCACAATAGCATCTATGCCGATAGAGGGTAGTCAAGCTAATCAATTTGGAGTTGCCGAAATAGATGGTGACTCAAGAATTAAAAAATTTCAAGAAAAGCCGATATTGTCTCACAATAAAGATGTGCTTGCTTCTATGGGGAATTATATATTTGACGCTGATTTTTTGGTTGATATATTAAATCAAAGGGTAAAGAAGCGTAGAGTCAATGATTTTGGCAAGCAGATAATACCATATTTAATTCAAAAAAAAGAGAGAGTTTTTGCTTATAATTTTTCTCAAAATAAAATTCCTTATTTAAAGAAAAGTGAAGCAAAATATTACTGGAAAGATGTTGGTTCAATCTCTGCTTATTGGCAGGCAAACATGGATCTTCTTGGTAAAAAACCGTTATTAGACCTAGATAATCTGCATTGGCCTATATATGCTTCAAATTTTAATTGTCCTGGAGCCTATACTACAGAATCTAAAATTGAAAACTCAATTATTTGTGAGGGGTCTAAGATTTTTAGCTCTAGTATAAAGAATTCAATTTTAGGAAGATCAGTAATAATAGAAGAAGGTTGTGAGATTGAAGATTCAATTATTATGGATTTTACACAAATAAAAAAGAATTGTCGTATTCGTAAAACAATTATTGATCGTTTTAATACTATACCTCAAAATAAGATTATTGGTTATAATTCTATTCAAGATAAGAAGAAGTATTATTTTGATTCTTCAGGGATTGTGGTTATTGGTAGAGGTTTAAGAGGCAAAGAGTTTTTTAATTTATAAAACTAAAGGAATAATCATGGATGTATTCAAAGCAATAGAGAAAAGACGGAGTATACGAAAGTATAAAGACAAAGAAGTCGAAGAAGATAAAATCTTTAAGATTTTAGAAGCAGCTAGGCAAGCCCCCTCGGCATCTAATTGTCAAGAATGGAGATTTGTTGTTGTTAAAGATAAAGTAACTAGAAGTAAGCTTTGTCATGCCGCTAAAGAGCAAGCTTTTATAGCTCAAGCACCAGTTGTAATCGTTTGTTGTGCTGAAACTGATAGTCATTTAATGACTTGTGGGCAAGCTTGTTATCCAATAGATTTAGCCATTGCGATTGATCATATGAGCTTAACAGCTGTTGAACTAGGGTTAGGTAGCTGTTGGATTGGTGCTTTTTACGAACAAGAAGTTAAGAAAATTCTCGATATCCCCAAGGAGATAAGGGTGGTAGAAATGCTTGTCTTAGGATATTCTAGCCAATACTCTTTTGATCCAAAAGTACGATTAGACCTAGAAGAAATAGCCTTTTTTGAAAAATGGGGCTTTTCTAAATAATTCCTTTTATTCTTCAATTTCATTCCTACAAAGTTTATTTCATAAGCTTTATACTTAGCTGAACTGGTTGATTTTTATAAACAGGGTGGTATAATTTTTAATACGGTTTTGCCTTATAGCTAATACTATTTTTTTGGTCATAAGGTAATTAAAAATTCAGTAAGTAATGTTTCATATACAAGGAATAGTCATGTCTAACAATGATTTAGTGACAAAAATTGAAGAGCTGATTCAAGAGAAAAAATACCTCGACATTAAGGAGTTATTTCCTCTTCATCCTGAAGATATTGCTAACCTTATCAGCAAATTGTCTACGCCAACATATAAGCTTTTTGTTTTCCGTTTAGTCTCTTACAATAAAGCAGTAGATGTATTTGAGTGTCTTTCTACTGAAGAAGAGGAAGACATACTTAAAACCTTAACAAGCAAGGAAATAAGAGACATTTTGAATGAAATGTCGCCAGATGACAGAACTGAATTGTTTGAAGAAATACCAGCTGAATTAGTTAAAAAATTTATCAATTTATTATCTCCGGATGAACGAAAAGTTGCTATTGAAATTCTTAATTATCCATCCGAATGCGTAGCAAGACTTCTTACTCCTGATTTTGTACAATTATATAAGGGGATGACTGTCAAAGAGGCTCTAGCCCATATTAAAGAAGTTGGCATTAAGAAAGAAACAGTTTATTATAGTTATGTTCTTGACGATGAAGGTAAACTTATTGGAATTGTTTCTTTAAAAAAGCTTGTTTTGACCGATTCAGAAATAAAGATTTCAGAGTTAATGTATACGGATGTGATAAAAGTATCAGCTCTTACTGATCAAGAAGAAGCTGTAAATATTTTTAAGCACTATGATTTAATTGTTCTTCCAGTTGTAGATAACAATAATAAATTATTAGGAATTGTTACTTTTGATGATTTGGTTGATGTTTTGGAAGAGGAAACAACTGAAGATTTTGAAAAGATAGCAGCGGTTGTTCCGGTTGAGAAGCCTTATATGGAGGCAAGTTTTTTTGAACTTCTTTGGAAACGAAGTCTTTGGTTGATAGTTTTAGTAGTCTTATCGTCGATATCAAGTTTGGTTATGAAAAATTATAGTGGCATAATAAAGCAATGGATAGCTTTAACTTTTTTTCTACCGATACTTATTGCTACCGGAGGAAACGCTGGTATGCAATCAGCAATGATGGTTATAAGAGGGCTAACCACTGGTGATATTGGAATAAAAGATTTTTTTAAGGTTGTCCTCAGAGAGTCTCTTCTTGGTCTTTCTATTGGTGTTATTCTTGCTATTGTTGGTTCAATAAGAGCAATTATCCAAGAAGGCGATGGATTATTAAGTATATCAGTAGGAATTGCTATAGGCTTTACAGTTACTTTTGCTGCTGTTATTGGTGCAGCTTTGCCAATTATTTTTAGAAGATTACGCCTTGATCCAGCCCTTATGAGTGGACCCCTGATTACTACTATTGTTGATGTTGCTGGAATATTTATATATTTTCAAATTGCTTTATTTTTGTTAGGATCATGAAAAAAGTATTTATTGTTTTAATCTTAATCTTCGTAAATGCTTGTGCTGCAACTCATTACAGAGGAGGTAGTCTAAGGGTTTCTAATTCTGACTATATTGATTTAGCAAGTTTTTGCAAAAAATATAAGTTTGATTACAATTTTGATACCATTGATGATTTAATAAGAATTTATTCTCCGGATAAAGAGGTCAAATTGCTTCTTAATTCATTAGTTGGTACATTAAGTGGTTCAATTTTTTATCTTAAAAATTCACCAGTTTATATTAAAGGTAAAATATTTCTTCCTCGTCAATTAGAAACTATAATTACTTCAGGAAAGTTTGTTAACTTTCGTCCGCTTTTTAATATAAAAACTATAGTTATCGATCCCGGGCATGGTGGAAAAGATCCCGGGGCAATTTCTGCTCGGGGGTTTTACGAAAAGACTGTAAATCTAAGAGTATCTCAATATCTTAAAGAAGAACTGGAAAGAATGGGTTTTAGTGTAATCCTAACACGTAATAAGGATGTTTTTATTTCCTTGGCTGAACGAACCAATATTGCTAAAAAACATGGCGCTGACCTTTTCATCAGCGTTCATGCTAATTCTAACCATTCGAAAAATGTCAGTGGAGTAGAAATCTATTATCTTTCTCCTTCGCGCTTAAGGGCTCAAGAGAGATCAGTTAAGTTAGCACGAACTGAAAATTTTCAAGGTAGAAACATACCAACGGATGTCAAAGCTATTCTTTGGGATTTATTAATAAGGAAAAATTATGGTTTTTCTGTAGAACTTTCTGATATTTTTTTCTTAACTTTTAAAAATTTAGGTTTTAATATTAAACCACCTCGAAAGGCCTCATTTTATGTATTGAGAGTTGCCTACGTTCCTTCAATTTTAGTTGAAATGGGGTATTTGAGTAATAATTACGAGGAAAAAGCTTTACGTAAAAAGCATTACCAAAAGCAAATTGCTCATGCGATTGCTTTGGGGGTATCTTCTTTAAAAAAGCGACATTCAACCTTGAATAATTAAAATTATGGATAATAGACCAATTGGTATTTTTGATTCTGGCGTAGGCGGATTAACAGTTTTAAAAGAACTTGAGAAGATTTTGCCTTTTGAAGATATCGTTTATTTTGGTGATACTGCCAGAGTCCCCTATGGAAATAAATCAAAGTCAACGATTATAAAGTTTAGTCGAGAAAATGTAAAATTTTTAAAAGAAAAAAAAGTTAAGATGATTGTGGTAGCTTGCAATACTTCTTCAGCCTTAGCCTTGGAAAGTCTAAAGAAAACTTTCGATCTTCCAATATTAGGAGTTATTAGTGCTGGAGTAGAAAAAGCAATTAAGGTAACTAATAACAAAAAAATTGCTGTAATTGGAACGAAGTCAACAATTAATAGCCGCAGTTATCAAAAACTTATTACTAAGAAAGATAAGTCCATTAAGGTTTATTCTAAAAGTTGTCCACTTTTTGTTCCTCTCGTTGAGGAAGGAATCTTAAATGGTGGAATAGTTGAAGCGGCAATAGAAATGTATTTAAAAGATTTAAGAAATACGGAAGTTGATACAGTTATATTAGGTTGTACTCACTATCCATTGCTTAAATCTCAGATATCTCTCTATTTCGAAAGTGCGGTTGTTATAAATTCAGCAAAAGAGGTTGCTGGTCAAGTTTTAAATATTCTTAAATTTAGGAAATTGTTAAACAGTCGTAACAAAAAGTCTAAGATAGAATTTTACTTAAGTGATGAACCGAAAGGGTTTGTAAGTTTGGCTAAATTATTTTTAAAAAGAAAAATTTCTAATCCGAAGATAGCAAATGTATAAAGTAAAAGTCATAAAACATTTTAGTGCTGCCCATTTTTTACGTAATTATAAGGGTAAATGTGAAGCTCTTCATGGGCATAATTGGAAGGTAGAAGTTATAGCCTCAAGTTCTAAACTTAATTCCTTAGGAATGGTTATGGATTTTAGTGACCTAAAGAAAATAACCACGAATGTTCTTGATGGTCTTGATCACCACCATCTTAATAATTTGGATTATTTTAAACAACATAATCCTAGTTCAGAAGAAATTGCTAAATATATATATGATAGCTTGAAGCCAGCTATAACAGCTCAGGGGTGTGAACTGGATAAAGTTCGAATTTGGGAAACTGATAATTCATGTGCGGTGTACCAGGAATGAGGAAAGGAGTAATTCTTTTATCTGGTGGCATTGATTCTGCGGTCACTCTTTACTTTGCTAAAACTAAAGGTTATAGATTAAGTGCATTAATTTGTGATTACGGTCAAAGGCATAAAAAAGAGATTGAGTGTGCAAAAAAAATTGCCGGTTTAAATAAAATTGATTACCATCTTATAAAGTGTGATTTATCCTGGGTAAAGTCAGCACTTGTTGATGAAAAGATAAAAGTTCCTCTTAAAAGAAACTTAAAAAGTAAGAGCGTACCTTCGACATATGTTTCAGCAAGAAATATAATTTTTTTAAGTTATGCTGCATCTTTAGCTGAGACTATTAAGGCAAAAGCAATTTTTATTGGCGCTCATGTGCAGGATTATTCAGGTTATCCTGATTGCAGGCCAAATTTTTTGAATAGTTTTCAAAAAGCACTTAATCTAGGATTAAGAGATGATGGATTGAGAATAATTGCTCCTTTGCTTAATAAGGATAAGAAAGACATAATAAAAATGGGTATTAAACTTAAAGTGCCATTTGAATATACTTGGTCATGCTACCAGGGAGGACAATTTCCTTGTCTGAAGTGCGATAGTTGTCGTTTTCGAATCGAAGGATTTAAAAAGTTAGGGCTAATTGACCCAGTTATAAGAAATAAAGGAGGTAAGACATGAAGATAAAACGCATTATTGTTATTATTGTAATCTGTGTTTTCTCCCTATTGGCTAATTATGCTTATTCGCAAGATGTAATTGAAATTATGACTAAATCTCGCGAGGCAACAAGAAGTTTAGATACAGCTAAGACTAAGGGCAAAACTATGACTGGTTCTGTTTATATTATGGAAAATAAAGGGGTTATAGATTATGGGAACAGGAAGTTTTCGATTATTCAATCACAAGGCGATGTGAATGTAAGTTCCATTTATTTTATGGATGGTGTTACCTATATGTACAATGGAATGTTGGATAATTGGATTAAGTTTGGTGAAGATTTAGGTATCTTTGGCAATATTTTGGATAAGGAGAAGCTATTTTCATTTTTTCCTATTGATCTTGAAGGTACTGGTTTTAAGATGGAGATTATTGGCGAAGAAAAAGTCGAAGGTCAACTTTGTTATATTTTAGTTAGTCGCATAGTAGATAAAAAATTAGCTAAAAAATTTATTATGAAGCTGTTAAATAATTTTGTTTCCGAGCAAGTCCTTGGTCAGTTTTCAAAAGATGAAGCAGCTAGAGATGCATACATAGAGCAATATGTAAATAGCGCTGAGTCTACTCAGTGGATATCTAAAAATGATTTTTTTGTTATGAAAATAAAGGATAAAAATGAGCAAAGTGATGGTCAAGGTGGAATAGTTTCACTTGAGAATGAAGCGATCTATTATGATTTTAACCAGTCAGTAACAATAGAGCTTCCTAGCGAGGCAATAGATGCAAAACTCATTACTGTCCAAGACTTAGGGATGGCAAACCAATAGATGGCAGCACTAGAGGGAAAAGTATCAGAAGTTTTTAAAAGTATTCAGGGTGAAGGGCTTTACCAGGGAGTAGACCAAATATTTGTAAGATTCTTTGGGTGTAACTTAAAATGTAGTTTTTGCGATACTAAGCTTGACTATTATAAGCAAAAAACTACAGTTGAATTATTCGATGAGATTACCTCTTTGGGTAGTTGTCATTCTTTATCAATAACTGGAGGAGAGCCATTATTGCAGATAGACTTTTTAAAGGACTTATTGAAACTCATTAAATTAAAAGAACAAAAAGTTTGCCCTTCGAAGCCTTGGCGTAGGAGGGTTTATTTAGAAACCAATGGTACTTTACCTAAAAACTTAGAGAAGGTTATTGAATATACTGATATAATTGCTATGGATTTTAAATTGCCTTCATCTACAGGGTTAAAGTCATTTTGGGGAGAACATCAAAAGTTTTTAAAAATTGCTTGTAAAAAGAAAGTTTTTGTAAAGGCTGTTATTAATACTAGAACAATGATTGAAGATGTTTACAAGATGATTGAGATAATCAAAAATTCCGGAGAAGAAATAGCTGTGGTATTACAACCTCAAGATTTACTTGAGATTATGGTTAAATCAAAACTTAAGGGGTTTAGGCAATTGTGCCAAGAAGAAGGTATCCAGACTAAGATAATTCCTCAAATTCATAAAAAGCTAGGTTTAAGATGAATTTCGAAAAATTAAAAACAAAAATTGAAAAAGCAGTTGCTAGAGCTAATTTTAGTATAAGAGCTGATGTCAGTAGGCTTCTTAAAGCCAGCTTTAAGCGTGAGATGAAAAAAGAGTCAAAGCAGGCTTTGAGATGGATTCTAGATAATGCTAAGGTTGCTAAGGCTGAGGAGCTACCTATTTGTCAAGATACTGGCTTACCAGTAGTATTTATTGAGGCTGGAAGAGATATTAAAGTTACTGCATTATTAGTTGAAGCTGTAAAGACTGCTGTTACTAATGGTTATAGGAAAAATTTTTTAAGACCTTCAGCGGTTGATCCATTATTACGCGGAAAATCTTCTTACTCAGGGGTTATATATCATTTAGATTTTTCTTTAAAACGTAAGGGTTTAAAAATTATTATTTTTCCTAAAGGTTTTGGCAGTGAGAATAAATCTTCTTTAAAAATGTTTAATCCAACGGCAAGCAGTGAACAAATAGAAGATTTTATTATTGAAAGTGTAAAAGCAGCTGGTCCTGAAAGTTGTCCTCCATTTGTAGTTGGAGTGGGAATCGGAGGAACTTCTGATACAGCGCTTTTATTAGCAAAGAAATCTTTATTGGGAAGAATTGATCTTCCAAATTCAGATAAATTGTTAAATAGTTTAGAAAAAAGTTTGCTTAAGCGAATTAATTTATTAGGTATTGGGCCTATGGGCTTAGGTGGAAAGTGTACTTCTTTAGCAGTGAAAATTCAAAAATTACCTACGCATATTGCTGGTTTGCCGGTAGGGGTTAATATAAGTTGTCATGCCTTAAGAAGCGCGGTTGTAAGGATAAAGGAAGAAGGATGAAGGAAGAAGTGGCAAAGATTAGGACTCCGCTTATCAAACAAGTTATTGGAAAGCTAAGTGCTGGTGAACAGGTTTTACTTTCAGGAGTAATTTACACTGCCAGGGATCAAGCTCATAAGAGACTTGTCGAGTTGATAAAGAATAAAAAGAAATTGCCTGTAGAATTAAAAAATCAGATTATTTACTATTGTGGACCAACTGTAACTCCTAAAGGTAAAGTTATTGGTTCTTGTGGGCCAACAACTTCTTCGCGTATGGATGAATTCACTGAGCCGCTTTTAAACAAAGGTTTATTGGCAACTATTGGTAAAGGACGCAGAAGTAAAAAAATTAAAGAAATAATTAAAAAACAAAAATCAATTTATTTTGTTGCTCCAGCTGGTTGTGGAGCAATGCTGGCTAAGAGAGTTGTAAGTAAGAAATTAGTTTGTTTTAAAGAATTGGGGCCCGAAGCAATATATAAATTAGAGGTGAAAAATTTTCCTTTAATTGTTGGTATTGATTCAAAGGGTAAAGATATTTACAAACATTTAATTTAAATGTAGGGGATGGGCTTGTCCCATCTCGTTTATTTCATTAGGAGGACATAATGAAGCGTAGTGACAATAGGGAAAACGATCAGACAAGACTAATCAATATACAAAGAGGGTTTATGAAATACGCTGAAGGTTCTTGTCTTATTGAATTAGGCAATACCAGAGTTATTTGTACAGCTACGGCAGACAAGCATGTTCCAATGTTTTTACGTAACACTGGAGAAGGTTGGGTTACTGCTGAATACAGAATGCTTCCTCGGGCTACCCATACTCGCACCTTGCGTGATAAGGTATCGGGAAGAAATATGGAAATTCAAAGACTTATTGGTCGTTCTTTGCGTAGTGTGGTTGATTTAAAAAAAATAGGTGAACGAACGATTCGAATTGATTGTGATGTTATCCAGGCTAATGGCGGAACAAGAACAGCATCAGTTGTTGGAGGGTTTATTGCTTTAGTCGATTGCATAAACAAACTTTATAAACAAGATTTAATTAAAGAGGTTTGTATCGATAGTCTCCTAGGGGCAATAAGTGTAGGTTTGTATCAAGGTGAGCATGTTTTGGATTTGACCTATCTTGAAGATTCTCAAGCTGAAGTAGATATGAATATTGTAATGAAGTCAACAGATGAGTTTATTGAGATACAGGGTACGGCAGAGAATGGGTCTTTTTCGGAAAAAGATTTAACCATTTTTCTTAAATTAGCTAAAAAAGGAATAAGCGAAATAATTGAAATTCAAAGAGGTCTATTCAAAGATATTTTACCAGGTCTATGAGATTAATTGTTGCTACCAAAAATAAAGATAAATTTAAAGAGATAAAAGAAATCTTAAAAGGTTTGAAGGTTTTAATAGTATCTTTAAATGAATTGGATAAGAAATTTCATATAGTAGAAAATGGTAAGACTTTTTCTGAGAATGCTTTTAAAAAAGCTTTAGCTGTATCTAAGTATTACAAGGATAGTTATGTTTTAGGAGAAGACTCTGGTTTAGAGGTTGATTTTCTTAATGGTTCACCAGGAATTTATTCGAAAAGATACGCTGGACCGAGAGCGACTTATAAAACAAATAATAAAAAGCTGTTAAGAAGCTTAAAAGGTGTTGGCTACAAAAAGCGCCGAGCAGCTTTTTGTAGTTGCTTAGTCTTAGTTTATAATAAAAAACTAGTTAAAGTTTTTGAAGGTAGGTTAAGGGGCAGGATTCATCATCAAGAGAGTGGCGAAAATGGATTTGGTTATGATCCAATATTTTATCTTACTCATTATAAAAAAACCGTAGCTGAGATGCGATTGTCTATAAAAAATAAGATTAGTCATAGAGCAAAAGCTTTTAAGAAATTACGAAGCTATTTAAAGCATAAGGAGTTATGATAAAAGATTTGACATTTATCTATTTTTCGATTATTTTAAGGTATTGTAAAAATAGCGGCAGAGGCTTTAAATAAGAGGTGTATTATGAGATTGATTGACAGAATAAAAGAGGATATTGATACAGTTTTTCGTGAAGATCCAGCAGCAAAAAGTGTAATGGAAGTTGTGCTTTGCTATTCAGGATTACATGCAATTTGGTGGCATCGTATTTCATCTTGGTTTTGGCTTAATGGTTTTAAAACCTTTGGTCGGTTTGTTTCTCAAATTGGTCGATTTTTTACTGCAGTTGAAATTCATCCTGGAGCTAAAATCGGTAGGAGATTTTTTATTGACCATGGCATGGGGGTAGTTATCGGTGAGACTACTGAAATTAGTGAAGATGTTTTAATATACCAAGGAGTAGTTTTAGGAGGAGTTTCTTTAGAAAAAACTAAGCGACACCCTACTATTGGCAAAGGGGTAGTTATTGGTGCTGGAGCAATTCTTCTTGGTCCGATAATAATTGGTGATGGTGCAAGGATTGGCGCTGGTAGCGTAGTAGTAAAAGATGTTCCCGAGAATGCTACGGCAGTCGGTGTTCCAGGAAGAGTAATCCTTCCTTTAGCATCTAAAAGAATAAGTGGGGTTGATTTGGATCACAACAAGTTACCGGATCCAGTCATTGAAGTATTACAGCGGTTGGAAAAAAGAATAGAAGAATTAGAAAGGAAGCGTGATTAAAGATGCGAATCTTAGTGACCGGCGGTGCCGGATTTATTGGCTCTAACATAGTTAAGATATTAGAAGCAAGAGGCGATGAAACTGTTATTGTTGACGATTTCTCTCATGCTAGTTATAAGAATTTAGCTAATGTTAAAGGTGAAATCATTTGTGGAGATATTTTAGATCAAGAACTTTACAAAAAATTACCAAAAGTTGATGCTGTAATTCATGAAGCAGCAGTTACTGATACTACTGTAACTGATGATACTAAAATGATGATGGTCAATTATAATGGATTTAAGAATATACTAAACTTTTGTTTAGATAAAAAAATAAGATTAGTTTATGCATCAAGTGCTGGTGTCTATGGAAACGCAACTATAGCAATGAAAGAGGATGGTGAAATAACCCCTCACAATACTTATGCCTATTCTAAGTATCAGTGTGATCTTTTAATGAAAAAAGTTACTGCACAATTTTCAACACCGATTATCGTTGGTTTGCGTTATTTTAATGTTTATGGACCTAACGAATATCATAAGGGTTCAAGCGCTAGTATGACCTATCAACTTTATTTACAAATGAAAGAAGGTAAACAGCCACGGGTTTTTAAATTTGGTGAACAAAAAAGAGATTTTATTTATGTTAAAGATGTAGCTAGAATAACTATAGAAGCTTTGAATTCAAAAAAAACTGCAATTTTAAATGTTGGTACTGGAACACCTAGAAGTTTTAATGATATAATTGCAAGTTTAAATAAAACAATGGGTATAGATATAAAAGCTGATTATTTTGATAATCCCTTTATTGGCAAATATCAGGACTATACTGAAGCTGACACAACTCTCCTGAAAGAGGTTCTAAGCACTCAAACTGAGTTTTCATTAGAAGCGGGAATTGAGGATTATTTGAAAGAGTACCTTTTGAAGTAGAAGTTATTCATTTTATTAATATTTTTTTAAAAAAAGACTTGACAAAAATAGGCAATAGTGTATAACAAATACATTGATATGGCGATTTTCGGGATGGGAAAAGCCTCAGAATTTGAAAAGTAAATAAAATTTAAAGATAAGATCTAGGGAGAAACTATTCCTTAGGGATATTTTTCTTGCGGTATGTTATATCATACTGCATATTGTTCTCTGAAAATTTGAAGTTATAAAAGCCTTTGGAGGGTTTGATCCTGGCTCAGAGTGAACGCTGGCGGCGTGGATTAGGCATGCAAGTCGAGCGATCCTACTGTTATGAGTTTGCTGACCTTCGGGAAGGCAAACGAGTAATAGCAAGATAGCGGCAAACGGGTGAGTAACGCGTGGGTGACCTACCTTGAGGAAGAAAACAGCTTCGCGAAAGCGGAGGTAATGTTCTATGATGTTTCGAGCACAATAACTCGAGACCAAAGATGGCCTATGTCTTCGGACATGCTGTCACCTTAAGAGGGGCCCGCGTCCTATCAGGTTGTTGGTAGGGTAATGGCCTACCAAGCCAAAGACGGGTAGCTGGCGTGAGAGCGTGACCAGCCACATCGGGACTGAGACACTGCCCGGACTCCTATGGGAGGCTGCAGTCGAGAATCTTTCCCAATGGACGAAAGTCTGAGGATGCGACGCCGCGTGGAGGATGAAGGCCTTCGGGTTGTAAACTCATTTTATTAAGGAGGAACGTTAATTAGTTAATAGCTTTTTAACTTGACTGTACTTGATGAATAAGCCACGGCTAACTCCGTGCCAGCAGCCGCGGTAATACGGAGGTGGCGAGCGTTACTCGGTTTGACTGGGTGTAAAGGGTCCGTAGGCGGTCTTACAAGTGACAGGTGAAATCTTTCGGCTCAACCGAAAAACTGCCTTTCAAACTGTAAGACTTGAGGATGGAAGAGGAGAGTGGAACTGCCGGTGTAAAGGTGAAATTTGTGGAGATCGGCAGGAACGCCAGTGGAGAAGTCGGCTCTCTGGTCCATATCTGACGCTGAGGGACGAAAGCTAGGGTAGCCAACAGGATTAGATACCCTGGTAGTCCTAGCTGTAAACGATGGGCACTAGGTGTTCGTTCGTAAGAATGGGTGCCGCAGTTAACACATTAAGTGCCCCACCTGGGGACTACGGCCGCAAGGCTAAAACTCAAAGGAATTGACGGGGACCCGCACAAGCGGTGGAACACGTGGTTTAATTCGATGCTACGCGAGAAACCTTACCAGGGTTTGACATGCTGGAAGTAACGGCCCGAAAGGGTTTGTGACCTGTAACCAATCAGGTACCAGCACAGGTGCTGCATGGCTGTCGTCAGCTCGTGCCGTGAGGTGTTCCCTTAAGTGGGAGAACGAGCGCAACCCTCGCCTTTAGTTGCTACTTATTCAGTTTACTGGATAAGGCACTCTAAAGGGACTGCCCGCGTTAAGTGGGAGGAAGGCGGGGATGACGTCAAGTCCGCATGGCCCTTATGTCCTGGGCTACACACGTGTTACAATGTCTGTTACAAAGGGAAGCGATATCGTAAGGTGGAGCAAATCTCAAAAAAACAGGCTCAGTACGGATTGTAGGCTGAAATTCGCCTACATGAAGCTGGAATCGCTAGTAATGGCGCATCATCACGGCGCCGTGAATACGTTCCCGGGTCTTGTACACACCGCCCGTCAAGCGCTGAAAGTGGGGGGCGCCCGAAGTCTGTCGTAGACGGATCACGGTGAATTTCATGATTGGCGCTAAGTCGTAACAAGGTAGCCGTACGGGAACGTGCGGCTGGATCACCTCCTTTTATTTTTTTTCTTCGGAAAAATAAATAAAAGCTCGAACGTTAGCGAGTAATCTAACAAAAAACAAATAAGGATCCTTCCAAAGGCTTTTGTTTTTATAACTTTTGATAAATCAGGCTAAATCCTTAGCATTTATAATGCTAGGGGTTTAGTCGTCTTAATCCTAAAGGGGTAAGTTGAATTATGCCGCTGAAAAATAGGCGAGAACCTTAAATATGTTTATTTCAGCGGGCCCATAGCTCAGTCGGTAGAGCACCGTGCTGATAACGCGGGGGTCAGTGGTTCGATCCCACTTGGGCCCATTAAGAAAGTTCATAGCTATTAGCTCATAACTGAGAGTCGAAAAAGTATTTGTTTGTTTTATCAGATTCAAACTAAGAGCTAAAAACTATGAGCTTATGCAGGGGCCGTAGTTCAGTTGGGAGAACGCCTGCTTTGCAAGCAGGAGGTCGTCGGTTCAAGCCCGACCGGCTCCACCACGTAAAATAAAATTTTCTTTGAAAATTTTATCACGCGGTAGTCTCGTGATTGCCGAAGGCAATTTTACGGGACACAAATGAGAGTTATATTTATTAGAAAAACGTTTTTATAATTAAAATTAGAAAGTATTGGTTTTTTGCTGTATATGTTAAGTGTTTATTTATCTTGTCTTAACGTTTAAGGCTTAAAACTTAAAACATAAATTGAGTTCTTTGAAAATTTGTTGGGTATCAAGATATTAAGAGCTTATGGTGAATGGCTTGGTTGGTACAGACGATGAAGGACGTGGCAAGCTGCGATAAGCTGCGGTTAGGCGCAAGTAGCCTTTGACCCGCAGATTTCCGAATGAGACAACTCACTTGAGGTAATACTCAAGAATCTACGTTTACGTAGAAGATAACCTGGGGAAGTGAAACATCTCAGTACCCGGAGGAAAAGAAACCGAAAGGTATTCCCATAGTAGCGGCGAGCGAACAGGGAAGAGCCCAAACCTAATAAGCGTTAAAGCCTGCTGGCGTTGCTTATTTGGTGTCGCGGGGTGTTAGTGGAGAGTGTAGCAGAACTCTCGAGAAGTTACAAATCTTAATTATAGTCAAATCTGTTGGGAAATAGAACCATAGAAGGTGAAAGTCCTGTAGGCGAAATAATTAAGACTTCTTGATTAGCATTCCCAAGTATTACGAGGCACGTGAAACCTTGTGAGAATTTGCCCCGACCATGGGGTAAGGCTAAATACTCGTATCAGACCGATAGTGTACTAGTACCGTGAGGGAAAGCTGAAAAGAACCCCGGTGAGGGGAGTGAAATAGAATCTGAAACCATAAGCTCACAAAGCGGTCAGAGCGTGACTTCGGTTGCGTAATGGCGTACCTTTTGTATAATGGTCCAGGGAGTTATTTTTTATCGCAAGTTTAACTTTGGCACGAAAGTGTCGAAGGCAGGCGTAGAGAAATCGAGTCCTAATAGGGCGTTTTAGCGGTAAGTAATAGACTCGAAGCCAGTCGATCTACCCATGGCCAGCGTGAAGTTTCGCGAAAGCGAAATGAAGGCGCGAACCGGTGTCTGTTGAAAAAGGCTCGGATGAGCTGTGGGTTGGAGTGAAAGGCTAATCAAGGCTGGTGATAGCTAGTTCTCCCCGAAATGACTTTAGGGTCAGCCTCTAGTGGTGGGCTTAGGACGGTAGAGCACAGGATGGGCTAGGGTGAATTATATTCATACCAACCCCAACCTAACTCCGAATTTCTTAAGTTTCTAGCTAGGGAGTGAGACTATGGGGGCTAAGCTTCATAGTCGAGAGGGAAACAGCCCAGACCGCCAGTTAAGGTCCCTAAAAGTAAGCTAAGTGTTAAAGGATGTGAGGTCACAGAAACAGCCGGGATGTTGGCTTAGAAGCAGCCATCATTTAAAGAGTTCGTAACAGATCACCGGTCGAGTGATTTTGCGCCGAAGATAATCGGGGCTCAAGCTTACTACCGAAACTGCGGGTTTTCCAACGTGATGTTGGAGGGCAGTAGGGGAGCATTCTGTAGGCGGTGAAGGTGTCGGTGTAAACCATGCTGGAGCGTACAGAAGAGAGTATCCTGGAATAAGTAACGAAAATTTCGATGAAAACTCGAAACGCCGCAAGCCCAAGGTTTCTCCGTCAATGTCTGTCAGACGGAGGTTAGGCGGTCCCTAAGGCGAACCCTGAGTTAATTGGGGGCAGTCGATGGAGAAAGGTGTTAATATTCACCTCCCACCTTTAGGCGTTAACTTAAGAGATGACGCATGGAATGAGGTAGTCGAACGGTTGGATGTGTTCGTCGAGTCCCGTTTTACGGGATTCGGGAGCTCAAGCTACGGCGCGAGCGAACCTACCAGGATGAAGTGCCGAGAAATAATCTCTTTTGTTGTCTATTGGTGACCGTACCGAAATCCGACACAGGTAGGCTGCCTGAATATGGTAAGGCGCTCGAGAGAAACCTCGCTAAGGAACTCGGCAATATAGCCCCGTACGTTTGCAAGAAGGGGTCCCTAACTTTTAGTTAGGGCACAGTAAAGTGGCTCCTGTGACTGTTTAGCAAAAACATAGGTCTCTGCTAACTCGTAAGAGGATGTATAGGGACTGAAACCTGCCCGGTGCCAGAAGGTTAAGGCAAGAGGTCATTTGAGGTTCGCCTCAGAGAAGCTTCGACCCGAAGCCCTGGTGAACGGCGGCCGTAACTATAACGGTCCTAAGGTAGCGAAATTCCTTGTCGGGTAAGTTCCGACCCGCACGAATGGTTTAACAATGGGAGCACTGTCTCAGCGTGGATCTCGGTGAAATTGTAGTGACGGTGAAGATGCCGTCTACCCGCAGTAGGACGAAAAGACCCCGGAACCTTTACTGTAGGCTGGTATTGAATTTTGGCCCTGTATGTGTAGGATAGGTGGGAGACTTTGAAGCGGAAGCGTTAGCTTTTGTGGAGTCATTGGTGAAATACCACCCTTATTGTGCTAAGGTTCTAACCTCTTAAATGAGGGACAGTGCCAGTTGGGCAGTTTAACTGGGGCGGTTCCCTTCTAAAATGTAACGAAGGGGCCCAAAGGTATCCTCAGTCCGTTTGGAAATCGGACGTCGAGTGTAAGGGCATATGGATGCTTGACTGCGAGGCTGACAAGCTGAGCAGGACGGAAACGTGGGCCTAATGATCCGGTGGTAGCACATGGGAGCGCCATCGCTCAACGGATAAAAGGTACTCCGGGGATAACAGGCTTATCGCGCCCGAGAGTTCATATCGACGGCGCGGTTTGGCACCTCGATGTCGGCTCATCACATCCTGGGGCTGGAGAAGGTCCCAAGGGTCCGGCTGTTCGCCGGTTAAAGTGGTACGTGAGCTGGGTTCAGAACGTCGTGAGACAGTTCGGTCTCTATCCACTGTGGGTGTTAGGATTCTTGAAGGGAAGCTGTCCCTAGTACGAGAGGACCGGGACAGAGGAACCTCTGGTGTACCAGTTATTCCGCCAGGAGTAAGGGCTGGGTAGCTACGTTCCTTAGAGATAAGCGCTGAAAGCATATAAGCGCGAAACTCGTCTTAAAACGAGGAATCCCTCTTCGACTTCGGTCGGAGTGAAGGCTGGTGAGAGACTATCACCTTGATAGGGTGCAGGTGTAAGCGCAGTAATGTGTTCAGCCGAGCACTACTAATAAGCCAATCGGCTTGATACCCAACTTATTTTTTTTTATAAATAAAATGTATTTATAATAATATGGGGGTGCTTTTGCTGGAAGGGCCACACCCGTTCCCATTCCGAATACGGCCGTTAAGCCTTCTTGGGCCGATGGTACTGCAGTCGCAAGGTTGTGGGAGAGTAGGACGGTGCCCCCTTATTATTTTTCTTTTTAAATAATTATGTAAAATTTTGCTTGCCTTTTTTATTACCCCCATTAAAATAAATCGATGGGGGTTTTATTTTTGCCCGCAGACAATAACTAACGGGCCATTAGCTCAGTTGGCAGAGCAGGGGCCTCTTAAGCCCAAGGTCGAAGGTTCGACCCCTTCATGGCTCATAGTCTTATTTAGTTACATGATTACGTGGGGTAACACAAGGGATTGGTTTTATTAAAGCAATACCGATCGGATACAATAAGCATTTTAGGTAAGCAAGTTAACTTCGCCTTTGGCGAAGATTGCATTTAATCCCTTTTATGGCTTACTTTTTTAAATGGAAGAATTTGAATTTATCGAGCACACTGCTGAATTAGGTTTGCGAGTAAAGGGAAAAACATCTGAAGATTTATTCAACAATTACGCTGTTGTGCTTTTTAGTCTCCTCACCGATTATCAACCAAAACAAATAATTAATCGAAAAATTACTTTGCAAGCTCAGAGTCTTTCTGAATTGCTTGTAGATTGGCTCAATGAGTTGCTTTCAATATTTTTTGCTGATAATTTCCTACCCAAAGAATATTTCATAAAGATAACTGATGATAAAGGTGGAAAAATCTTAGAAGCTGAGATTAGAGGTGAAGAGTTTAATTTTGAAAATAATATTTTAAAGCGAGAAATCAAAGCTGCTACTTATCATAATGTAAAAGTAGAGGAAAATGATCAAGGATATGTAGGGGAAGTTATCTTTGATGTTTAATATTATTATATAAAGTGATGCTTAAGTGTTTAGACAAATGTGGTTAAGGGTTAATAATTTGTTAAGTTTTAAGTTCAGAAGATTGTAATCACAAGTGCGACAATTAGAGGGTAAAAAAAAATGCCCCATAGCTCTCAAAATCTGTTATTTTGTAAGGTATAGTAAAACCAACAAAAAACAGGAGGGCCTATGGAGCGATTGAATTGTATCACTAAAAGGAGCAAATATAAACACTTTAGTGAGAGGGAAAGATATAAGCTAGAAGGGTATATAGAAACAAAAGTAAGCATCAAAGAGATAAGTCAAAGGCTTAACAAACACAAAGCAACAGTTTATCGAGAGGTAAAGCGAGGTACAATAATAAGGATAGGCTACGAATTAGACGAGTACAGCGTATATCGGGCAAACGCAGCACAAAGGGATTACGAAAATAAAGTAACCAATAGAGAACGTTCATTAAAAATCGGCAAAGACAAAGGGTTAGAAAAATATATTCGTAAAAGAATATTAAAAGGTAAATGTTCTCCGGATGTGGTTATTGGAGAGATAAAGAAAAAAGGACTAAATTTTAAAGGAATGATATGTACAAAAACATTATATAATTATGTAGATCAAGGTGTTTTTAGCGGGATAAGTAATGCTAATTTATGGGAAAAAAGAAAACAAAAGAAAAAGAAACATAGACAAATACAGCGAATATGCTTAAGAAATAAAAACTCAAGAAGCATAGAAGAAAGATCAGAAAAAATAAATAAGCGTTTAGAGTATGGTCACTGGGAAGGAGATTGCGTAAAGAGTCGGCGCAAGAAAAAATCCGGACTGTTTACATTAACAGAACGTAAGACGCGAGAGCAGATAATACTAAAAATAAGGGCGTTGACCCAAGAGTCAATATTAGAAGCCATGAATAAAATAGAAAGCAAATATCAAGGATACTTTAAGAATAAGTTTAAAAGTATAACCTTTGATAATGGCGGAGAGTTTTTAGACTGGGAAGGGATTGAAAGGAGCAGGTTTAGAGATGAAAAGCGTACCTTAGTATATTTTGCCCATCCTTATAGTTCCTGGGAACGGGGTACTAATGAGAACCAGAATAGAATGATTCGCAGGTTTATTCCTAAAGGAACGGATATATCAAAAATATTAGATAAAGAGATCAAAGAAATAGAAAACTGGATGAATAATTATCCCCGTAAAATACTGGGATACAGAACAGCAAACGAAATGGTTTTAGAGGCCACAAAAAACAGATTTGAGATTTTCAATTGAATATTTTCGCAATATGAGTTACAATTCACCGAGGTCCCGAAAAATTAAAAAAACTCTTTAAAATCTTTAAAAACTGTGTATAGTGGTAGCGTAACTTAATAAGGTTAAATTTAAAAGCTAAATAGGTAAGGAGGTCCTGAATGAAAAAAGAATTTCACAAGTTTTCTTTTATTTTGTGCTTTGGTTTGGTTTTTACATTTCTTCTTGTGACCATTGCTTTGCCGGAAAATATTACATTCACTACCTATTACCCCGCTCCTTTCGGGGTCTATAATGAGATGCGGGTAAATAAATTGGTAATCGGAGACCCGGATCCAACCTTAACTCCCTCGCCGAATACAGACGGAGTGACAAGATTTAAAGGTATAGGTTCAGATCCGGCTGGTTCTGACGATACAGAACCAGGAACATTGTATTACAACTCCAGCGATAATGAGTTCAAATACTACGACGGCACAGGCTGGCAGGCGCTGGGCGGAGGAGGAGGCTGTTATGTAACCTATTCCGGGGCTTGTCTTACAGGATTTACTATGTCAGCTTCCGCCGGCTCCTGGGGCAACTGCTCCAGCTACTACGCCTACTCCAGCACCTACGCTCATTTTCGTCCGCCCGGCGGCGGTTGCCGCACGGGGTGGAACAGCACCAATATTGGTCAGGCGTATGTATGTTGCCAGTAGTTAAGGTTTTTCTGGTATCTGGCATCTGAGAATCTGGTTTCTTTTGGGTTTTTATGAAAACGTATAAGCATTTGTTCGAGAGGATTGTATCGTTTGAAAATCTTTTAGCCGCGTCTAAGACATTTCGTAAGGGAAAGCGATTTAAGGAGGATGTTCTGAAGTTTGAGTACAACCGTGAAACAGAACTTCTCAAGTTGCAGGGTGAACTTATTGAGCATACTTATGCTCCTTTGCCAGCGCACAGGTTTTTTATATACGAGCCTAAAAAGAGGGAAATAGTTGCCGCTTGTGTAAGAGACAGGGTGGTTCATCACGCTTTATGCAAGATTATTGAGCCGATTTTTGATAAGAGGCTTATCTATGATACTTATGCCTGCAGGTTAGCTAAAGGGACATTAGCAGCAATTAAGCGGTTTGAGGAATTTAAGCACAAATTATTAGCACATCATAATGAGGATAAGATTTATATATTTAAAGCAGATATTCAGAAGTATTTTGAGAATATCGACCATAGTATTTTGCTAGAGTTGATTAGTAAAAAAATAGCTGATGAAGAGGTAATCCGGTTGATAAAGAGAATACTTGAAGCTAATAATTCACCCCAAGGCATTCCCATTGGCAATCTTACCTCTCAGGTTTTTGCTAATCTGTATTTAAACCCTCTGGATCAATTTATTAAACATAGTCTAAGATTTAAGCACTATGTTCGTTATATGGATGACTTTGTGGTAATGGATACTTCCAAAGATAGATTACAGAAGGCAAAGAGAGAAATAGCGCAATTTTTGAAAGAGGATTTGAGGTTAAATCTCCATCCCAAAAAACAGACGGTCAGCCCTTTAAAATGCGGCGTAGATTTTCTGGGATTCCGGATATTTTCCACTCACAGATTATTGCGCAAGGAGAATGTAAAGAGGTTCAGGCGCAGGCTTAAAAGAATGAAAAGGCAATTTGAGAAAAAGCAAATGTCGATAAGAAAGATTGGCCTTTCCATAAAAGGATGGATTGCGCATGCAAAATGGGGAAATACGTATAGTCTGAGGAAGAAGCTTTTAAGAGATTTTGTGTTGGTTTCTCAAAAAGGGATAGGTTAAAAAACGTTGTTCCGCCGGCTCCTGGGGCAACTGCAACAACAACGACAACAACAACGCTCATTTTCGTCCGCCCGGCGGCGGTTGCAACACGGGGTGGAACAGCAACAATATTGGTCAGGCGTATGTATGTTGCCAGTAGTTCTCTATTTTTTTCTTTAGGCGCCAGACATTCTGTATCTTTACGAAGACGCAGGCCGCGCGCTTAGAAAACTACAAACCTATTCCTGTGTTCTTAAATGAGGACCAAATAATGTGCTTGTGCCGGCAGGTAGATAGTAGTCTTTGAGGATGAACAACTATCCGCCGGCACCAATTTATCAAGGGCGTGATGTTAGCGGATTTAAAGATATTTGTTAAAGTTTATGATTTGCTCCAATATCTTCACAGAGAGATAGCCAAATTTCCCAAATCAGAAAAGCCGGTTTTAGGCAGAAGGATTTATGATTCTCTTTTGCAAATCTTAGAGTATATCATTACGGTTAATGAAGAAACTATAAAAGGACCGCAGCTTAAAAAGGCAAGTGTTGAGCTGGAGAAATTACGTATATTTATCCGCTTAGCGTGTGACTTTCATTTGCTCAGCATAAATAAATACGGTACTATCTGTAAAAAGATAGATGAGATAGGCAGGATGCTGGGAGGCTGGATTAAGGTATGCGCAAAGGCATAATTACAATATTTCTTTTTATGGCTCTATTTTCTTTAGCTCTTGGGTGTTGCTGGGCAGAGACAATAGAGTTTTCAATTGAAAATTCGCCTTATTATGTTCGCCAAGACCTGGTTATAAAAGAGGGGAGTATCTTTACTGTCGAGCCCGGAGTAATAATAGAGATAGCTAAAGACGCCGGTATTATTGTTGAAGGCAGAATAGATATATGCGGCTATCCAAAAGGCGGGGAAATAATTTTTAAGGCAAAAGGCCCGCATAAAAATTACCACAAGGGATTCTGGCAGGGAATTGTTATAAAGAGTAAAGGAAAAAATCTTATTAATTACGCGATTATCCAGCATAGCAAGACAGGGATAGAGTTTATTAAAGGCGCCTCAGCTAATATAACCAACAATGTCATTACTCAGAATAAAACCGGCATAAAAGCGGAAAGAATTAAGGAGTTGTCTATCGCGCGAAACAGCTTTTTGGGCAATTTTACTGACATCGAGCTTATAAATACTATCGGCCTTATTGAAAAGAATTTTTTCCAGGGCAGCCTAACCTGCTTAAAACTAAAGGAAAGCTATCCCGGCGTAACAGGCAATATTTTTAAACAAGTCCATAAGAATATTATTGAGTGTGACAATGAAAAAGACTTTTTTGCTTCTGGAAACTGGTGGGGCGCCTTGGACAGAGAAAGAATAGAGAGCCTTATTCTGCGGCAGGGAAAGGGTGGTATTGCATTCGAACCCTATTTGGAAAAACAGCCGGATTTAAGCGAAGCCGGAGTGGATTTAAAAGAAGATTGCGCTTCCTGCCAGGAAAAATAAAGAAGCACATGGTGATAAAAAAATGCAAAAATCTTGATACAATTACAACTATAAGAAAAGCAATACTTTTAGAAAGAATATGTTCTTTAAAAACAGAAAAAATTGATCAGGTTGATAAAGCGATCAAATTTGCTTTATTTCTGAAGTGAAAATTAAATTAATGGCAAAAAGCCTTTTTTTCTGCGGGTTAATTTTTCTTCTTTTTTCCCCTTCGGCTTTCCCCTGGCAAATAGCTCCTTTTCAGCAAGTTAAAGATTTTGCCGTAGAAAAAGAAAAAAACCAAATTAACCTTAATTTAGTCTTTGCCGGTTTGGGTTATCATAAAGAAGATGAATTTAAGAAAGATATCTCTTTAATCTTAACACGGCTTAAAAACACCCCTCCCTTTGACGAATTTAAAGGCCTTAAAGTTTATCTTTTGGATGCCGGCCTTGATGAAAAAGCAATATTATTTAAAGAAAGCGAGAAATTTCCTTATCTAAAAGTAAGAAATGACCTTATTCAGAGCCTTGAAAATAAACTCAGCGGCGTTTATAAGCTGGTAATTTTAAATAAAGAAGGTAAGGCCAGCGCCGCTGAATTATCGAGTATAAAAGATATTTCGTTAATAATTTTAGGAAGAGACAGTTATGGGCAGAAAAATAGGCTTGCTAAGGCATTCTTGCATGAGTTTGGGCATAGTTTGGGTTTGAGGGAAGAAAATTCAAGAATCAGCCGGCAGATTATTCCCGGTGAGCCGAATTGCGCGCCGGATAAGGAAACCGCTGTTAAATGGTGGGGAGATATGGCTGAAGCAATAGACGGCGTTGATTATTTTGAATTTCAATTCAGGGGTAATAAATTTATCAAGCCGACCCGGCATTCGATTATGAACAATCCTTTTAAATCTTCCGGCTACGGCCAGGTGAACGAAAAATATCTTCGCCGGGAATTGGGATTCAAAAAAAACTGTAGATTGTAATCACAAGTGCGAAAGTTAGAGGGCAAAAAAATGCCCCATAGCTCTCAAAATCTGTTATTTTGTAAGGTAGTGAAACCAACAAAAAACAGGAGGGCCTATGGAGCAATTGGATTGTATCACTAAAAGGGAAAAATATAAACACTTAACAGAAAAAAATCGATATAAGTTGGAGGGATGTTTAGAAAGCAAATTACCGGTAAGAGAGATAGCTATAAGGCTAAATAGCCATCCAGCAACGATTTATAGAGAAATCAAGCGTGGTTCGACTGTAAGGCTAAAGTCAGACTTAACAGAGTATACAGTATATAGAGCCAATGTGGCTCAACGTGATTATGAATCCAGGGTAACCAATCGAGAGCGTTCATTGAAAATAGGTAAAGATAAGGATCTTGAAAGATATATTCGTAAAAGAATATTAAAAGGTAAGTGTTCTCCGGATGCGGTTATTGGAGAGATAAAGCAAAAAGGGTTAAGCTTCAAAGGAATGATATGTACAAAAACATTATATAATTATGTAGATCAAGGTGTTTTTAGCGGGATAAGCAATGCTAATTTATGGGAAAAGAGAAAACAAAAGAAAAAGAAACATAAACAAATACAGCGAATATGCTTAAGGAATAAAGGCTCAAGAAGCATAGAAGAAAGGCCTAAAGAAATAAACCAAAGGCTGGAATATGGCCACTGGGAAGGAGATTGCGTAAAGAGCCGGCGCAAGAAAAAATCCGGACTGTTTACATTAACAGAGCGTAAGACGCGAGAGCAGATAATACTAAAAATAAGGGCGCTGACCCAAGAATCAATATTGGAAGCCATAAACAAAATAGAAAGCAAATATAAAGGATACTTTAAGAATAAGTTTAAAAGCATAACCTTTGATAATGGTGGAGAGTTTTTAGACTGGGAAGGGATCGAAAGGAGCAGGTTTAGAGATGAAAAGCGTACCTTAGTATATTTTGCGCACCCTTATAGCTCTTGGGAGCGGGGCACAAATGAGAATCAGAATAGAATGATTCGTAGGTTTATTCCTAAAGGAACGGATATATCGAAAATATCAAACAAAGAGATCAAAGAAATAGAAAACTGGATGAATAATTATCCCCGTAAAATACTGGGATACAGAACAGCAAACGAAATGGTTTTAGAGGCCACGAATAACAGAATAGGGATTTTGAGTTGAATATTTTCGCAATATGAGTTACAATTCACCTAACTAGTTGGAACATTAGATTTTTCTTGACAAATGTCCAGAAATGGTAAAATTAGTATAAATCTTAGAGGGTGCTTACTCAGAATACTTACTAGAAAGAGAGAAAGCGTTTTCAGGAGATATAATTAAACGGTTACAATTTTAGTCTTTATTATGGTATAATTGAGTGGAGGTATGATAAGATGCGTTTTATGAAGATAAATTTACCTGTAGTGTTTTTAAAAGAAGGTAAGAGGTTTGTTGCCTATACTCCCGCCTTAGACCTTTCTACCTGCGCTAGTACGTTTAAAAAAGCACAGAAAAGGTTTGAAGAGTTGGTTGCTATTTTTTTTGAGGAATTGGGAAAAAAGGGAACTTTGGATGAAGTTTTAACTGAGTGTGGATGGGAAAAGGCTCATGCTCCCAAAGGGAATTGGATACCCCCACATTTTATAGGTCAAGCTCAAGAGACAATTCAAGTGCCATGCCACGGTTAACGCCCATTCATTACAAAAAGTTTGAGAAGTTTTTAAAATATATAGGGTGTGTTTTTGACAGGCAGAAGGGGGACCATCTTATTTATGAGAGGTCTGATTTGAAAAGACCGATTGTTTTTCCCAAAGATATTTCTATTTCTCCTTTTGTTATCCGAAGTAACCTCCGAACGTTAGGAATCAGTACAAAAGAATATTTGGATATCACAAAATCTCTCTAAAAATCTACTAATTTTGACAAGGAAATATTGAAGGCTTTGGCTAGTTTTTCAAGAGTTTCAATCTTGATATTCGGAGGGTTCTTGCCTTCTATCTTTTGAAGATATTTATAGTCAATATGTGCTAAGTTAGCAAGTCCTTCTTGCGTAATCCCTTTTTTCTTCCGCAACTTCCTTAATTTCTTTCCTATTCTTAACCGTATATTTTCCATACACCTTATTATTGCAGGGTGCTTTAAATATTGACACCTAACTATCGTAAGGTGTATAATTTTCGTAAAGAGGATGGAGTATGAGGAAATTGTTAATGGCAATCCTTACATTTTTGTTTCTTTCATCGACCGCATTCGCTCAAGATGTCTATGTTAGTGGTTATTATCGTAAAGATGGTACTTACGTAAGGCCGCATTATCGCTCAAGCCCTGATGGTATCAAATCAAATAATTACGGTAATGCAAGCTATCAGCAGAGGCAGCAATATCGGAGCTTACCGGTAATACCTTCTTACAATAATGATTATGACAATGATGGGACAGCTAACCGTTATGACTATGATGACGATAATGATGGTATTTATGACGATTATGATTCAAGCCAGTATGGTACAAGTGGAAGCACTTATTATAATCCATACTCTTATGATAGCTTTGATTATGATTCCGGTTACGATGATAGTTCCAGCTATGATGGATACGATTCTGGTTGGTGAAAAGAAGAAATGAAATTTCTACTAATTTTGACATTACTCCTTACCGCTTATAGCAATGCTTTAACCGAAACGTCTGATTTTAAGCAGAATTTAGGGTATATCGTTGCTACCGAATTTATAAAGCAAGAGAGAATTATACCCGAAGAATTACAGGCAATAGGTTTTACAAAACATACGTTTATACATTACTACTGTTTGGGCAATACGGAATATTATGCTTTCTCTGACTGGAGAACTGAAGAAAGAGGAGATGTTATCACTTGGGTTGTTGTAGACGGGGAGGCAAAGAGTTGGTTCAAAGAGAAAACTGGTGGCAATGAAGGCGCTGATATATAGCAGATATTAAATTGACATTTTTTTCCAGAGGGGTATATTGACGGGTAGATTATGAAGATGTGGATAAAGAAACAAAATAGGTTAAATTTATAGGCAACTCTTTTAACAAGGGTTGCTTTTTTGTTTTAAAGAGTTATGTCAAATACTTTAATTGTTAGCATTGGATGTAGTTTGATATGTTTTGGTATTTTTTTTATGCTTAGTTTAGCAATAATTCAAACATTGGGGATAGATAGGGATAAAGTCCAATATAAAACAGGTAAATTAACTAAACCAACTAAAAAACAACTACTTTATGCATTAATAAGTACTGTAGGATTGTGTGTTATATTAGGATTTTTTTTATTTTTTTATAATTAGAACCTTGAGGAAGAAATAATGAAAAGTTTATTGGTAGTAATTTTTACGGTTGTATTTCTTACCCCTCTATTTGCACAAGATAATCAAATCCATACATCTACCACTAAAGGGATGGTTTATTACCATATTAAATATACCTTAACTCCGGAAAATACATTACTCCCCAATGATCCTAAGGCTGTTGATGAATTTGGATTAAAAAGGAATGCTGAAAACTATAGAAAGGAAATTCTTGATGAGCAAAGTATAAATTTCAAAGAAAACGGTCAATTTGAAATATTTATTCCTGTCAAAAAATTCCCCTTCGCATATCACAAATCTGGC